>Ga0209048_10004400_pt1 | contig 13475 bp, 14 predicted proteins | sample FrelakmetCRP12CR_FD_187146 | JGI IMG/M metagenome (GOLD analysis project Ga0209048, IMG submission 187146) | Freshwater lake sediment microbial communities from the University of Notre Dame, USA, for methane emissions studies - CRP12 CR (SPAdes)... | ecosystem: Environmental > Aquatic >... | reverse complement strand
GTTCAAGCTCAATTCTGTCTGTCGCATGCCTGACTCCTTGGTATATCCAGGTATGCGCCATTATACATGTTCCGTTATTTATGAGTCACGCTACTAGCTTGTCACCTTTTTCAAAGGTTGAGAATAGTGAAAGTGCGGGCAAAAGTGGCAATAACTCGGAACTGACTGCTGCACAGGGCCTGAGTGTGGGCATCGTGTCCTTCATCTTATGGCAAGGCGAAAACGCGCGTTGCTCGACCCGCATTGCGGATCTCATTACACGGAGACCGGCCGCACCAGTTCGACCATCGCTACATTGAACTTGTCGGGCTCATCAACGAACGGCTCGTGACCGGATTCCTCAAACCAGACAAGTCTCTTCGAGGGAGCCGTCAGTACATTGAAGTAGGCCGCGCTGGTATCGGCGGGAACCTGATGATCGCGGCGTCCGAGAAGGAAGAACACGGGAATCTGAAGCGCGGGCACGACCTTCATGAGATTCAGCGCCGACACTTCAGTCCACATGGCGTCCAGAGAAAATCGAAAGCCGCGCTGGATGTTGGGTAGATCGAAGATCGACGATTCCGGACCCCCAAGCACGATTCGCCCGAACTCCCACATGGACATACCCCCAGGGTGCCCCGTGACACGATCAAGCCAGGTGCGCTGCACCCACAGTTGTTTGGCGGTGTGGGGCGGCGCACCAATTGCACGAAGCTCCTTCAGGGCCTTGCGATTGTTGCGGCGATCCAGTTCGGCCAGCACGAACGCATAGGATGACAACTCGCCTGCCGGCCAGTCGCCAATCTGTCCGCTCCCCGCGTAAGCCGCGACTTTGTCTGGAAAACGTGCGGCATAGAGCACGCCCAATGCAGAGCCCCACGAGTGCCCAAAGATCGTGACCTTGCGTTGTCCAAGACGTTTCCTGAGCGTATCGACTAACTCGTCCAGATCGGCGATGAACTGTTCGACTGTCATGGTTGATTTGGGGATTGTGCGGTCGAACGACTTTCCGGAGCCGCGCTGGTCCCAGTTGACGACCGTGAAATGCCTCTCCAGCGGTGCATTGAAGTGGCGGAAGAGACGCATCTCCGTGAAGCCGGGCCCACCATGCAGAAGGATCAAAGGCGGATTGCTGCCGTTCTCACCACGCATCATCACCCACTGATCGACCCCACCCAGTTGAAGATAATTGACTTCCGCAATACTTCCGGGAAGGGCCTCACCCTCGGGTCCACGAAAAGGCGTGGTCCTTCCCAGATGCTTCATGCGCTCTCTCCTATGCCGACTTTCATGCCACCCGTGTGCTGTGCGGGTGTCACGATAGCTGCCCGCCGATGGCAACGGCGGTCGCCACAATGATGACGAATAGCGCGACGGCGAATACGCTATCGAAGGTCACTGTCCGCGATAAACAAGTGGAATCCGCAGACCTGTCGTTCATTTGGCCGCATCGCGCCGGAAATGGACCGCCATCAGGACAGCCGCGACAGGAAAAAGCACCACGTACCCAACGATGCCGATGTTCCTGACGTTCATATTGCCCAATGGCACGCCGGCCAATCCCGCGAGGGAGAACGCCGCACTGGCGAAGAATAGTGATCGCACGCCATGGGCGATCTCCGGACCCAACACGGTAAGCGCCGCGCACAGCGCGGCGAGAGGGAAAAAGACGTCCCAAGCCAGAATGTCCAGTGCATAGGCGAGCGAGGGCCATCGAAATGCAAATACGACGGGAGCCCATGGCAAGGCCGCAAATGTGGCATTGCGGCTGAGTGTCAGAATGACAAAGTGAACGCTGCACGTAACGACGCAACACATGCTCATGAACGCGATGCCCAGAAGCGCAATTGAACTGCGCTCGTCGGGCGCCCAGGCATGCAGGGCCACCATGAAGGCAACCGTCAATGGAGCAATGGCCAGAATCAGCAGCTCCATGCACGCAAACCATGGCTGCCGGATCGGCTGATCCGGCGACGTCAGCGTATAGAGCCCGATTGCAAGGACGATGGCATAGATGAAGCACAGAATGGCCAGCGCGTAGCCCGCGGCAATGCCCAACTTTGGCGACGCCACGTTACTCATGGCTCATAGCCTACGCCAGCTCGGCTCCTTCTCCCAGATCACACATGGGCGCGAGCCTGGGGGTCGTGAATTCTACGTAGTTGTCACGAGTGAAACCTGCGGGGCTATTGGCTACGCTGCGCGTGAGCGCAGTGGGTTATGTGCGCGTGATCGCATGGGCACTGTTGTGGGCAACGGGACGTGATGAGCCGGCGACAATTCCTGAGGACGGGAGCCGCCGCGGCTGCGTGCCCCGCCGTCGCGGTCACGGCAGCTTGCACCGGCGCTCATCATGGCGAGGAACGCGCTCGCTCGCTGCGCCGGCCGCTAACCTCCTCAGGCCAGGCTGCCGAGGAGTTGCGAGAGCTTGTGCGGTGCGCAACGTTGGCGGCCAACGGGCACAACACCCAGCCATGGCGATTTCATCTGGATCCGGATCGCATCACGATCAGCCCCGATTTCTCTCGTCGTACGCCGGCAGTGGACCCGGATGACCATCATTTGTGGGTGAGCCTCGGATGTGCCGCCGAGAACCTTGTTCAGGCTGCCGGAGTCGTTGGCAGATATGCGGACGTCGAGCTGACATCGCAGGACGTCCGTATCTTCCTGTCGAACAGTGCACCGGAGCGTGTGCCGCTCGCGGACGCCATTTTTCAGCGGCAGTGCACCCGCGCGGATTACGACGGTCGGCCGCTGCCGAGCGAGGTGCTGCGGACGCTTGAGAAGGCCGGTGCCGTCAATGGCGTCGAACTGCGCCTCGCGACTGAACGTACGCAGATGGAGGCCGTGCTGGAGTACGTTACAGTAGGCAACAGCGCACAGATGCGCGATCCGGTATTCGTAGCCGAGCTCAAGCATTGGATCCGCTTCAACGACGCGCAGGCCATCGAGAGCGGTGACGGGCTGTTCACTCGTGCGTCGGGCAACCCGACGTCTCCGTCCTGGCTCGGCAGCAATCTGTTCGGTCTGTTCTTCAGCGAGAAATCGGAGAATGACAAGTACGCGAGGCAGATCCGTTCGTCGTCGGGTGTTGCGATTCTGACTGGGGAACGCGCCGATCCGGTCAGCTGGTTCGAAGTGGGCCGCGCCTATGAGCGACTGGCGCTCACCATGACGACGTTTGGCGTGCGAAATTCCTTCGTCAATCAGCCCGTCGAAGTCCCCGCCGTGCGCGCGCAGTTTTCCCAGTGGCTTGGCGCGCCGACGCGCCGCCCGGATTTGGTATTGCGCTTTGGCAGGGGGCCGCTATTGCCGTATTCCCTGCGCCGATCAGTCAACCAGGTCATCTCGTGACGACTTCTCTCACTTTGCGGTCAATCCACGCTTCTCGGCGGCGCGCTCGCAGGCGTTCCCATGGTCGTCGCGGCGGGGCTTCATATGTACAGAGATCTTGAAGCCGAGTTCAGGGACGAAAAGAAGGCGACACTGTCCGTTGGCGCGAACGGACCCACGGCGATCGTGACAGAACAGGACATCGCGACGCTGCCCCCGCCGGTGCAACGCTACATCCGGGCGAGCGGCTGCCTCGGCAAGCCACGCCCGGCTGCCGTTCACGTGGTATTCGATGCCGTCATGATGCGCAAGCCCGGAGGCGCGGGCATGCCGGGTGTGGCGGAGCAAATTGACCGCTTTGATGTACCGAAGCGCCTTTTCTACATGCGCTCCCGCATGTTTGGTCTGCCGGTCAAGGTGCTGCACAATTATGAGGGGCACCACGCATCGATGCTCGTGCGCGTCGCCTCGCTTTTCAACGTAGTGGACATCCACAGCGACGAGCTCGCCCGCATTGAAACAGTGACGTTGCTCAATGATCTTGCCTTCTTCGCGCCAGCCTGGCTGGTCGATCGGCGCCTAACATGGCGACCCGTGGACGATCGCCAGGCCGACGTGACATTTACGAACGGTCCGCACACGATCACGGCTTCGCTGCGGTTTGGCGACGCAGGCGAACTGGTGAACTTTACGTCCGAGGATCGCGGCGCCTTGCAGGATGACGGGAGTTTCAAGTACGTCCGCTGGTCTACGCCGATGCGCACATATCGCGAGTTTGATGGGCAGCGCGTGGCCACGGAAGGCGATGCAATTTGGCACTACCCGGAAGGCGATTTCGTCTACGGGCGTATGAAACTCAAGAGTTATTGCGCCGCTCGGTGAGAATTCCGCATCCGGAATACATCGGTGAATTGAAGGAGGAGAGAAATTGGAGTTCAGCCATGACTTTATGCTGCCCGACACGTGCCCAACTTTCTCGGCAGCTACTGATCCATGGATTGATATTCGCGTCGCATGGCTGCCTATACACCGCGACGCTTTCGGCATCTATCGCCGTTTATCGCCGCCAAGCGGCGTTTGTTGCCGGTAGATCTGACGGTAAGTTTGGCCTACTGTGAGAAGAAGTCTAGTAGCCTCAAGTGCTTATGTGTGCCGGAGACAATTGAGTGGGAGTGAGGGGGCTGCCTACAGAGTTTGCCACGGGTCGGATTCAATTCGTAACCCCGGAAAGTAGGGTGAAACTGGCAAAAACCCGATTGCGCCTAGGCATGTAAACCCGGACTAAATCACGCACGGCCCACTATTTGTCCATACACCCGGCAGCAGCTGAAGGTATTGGCATATAGGGCTACTCCGTGCCTCCTGAAGCATCTTGTTTCGACCGCCCAGTCGCACTGCTGAACGACATCAGCTTCAGCCATCGTCGCCGAGTAGGGGCGTAAACGAGCCATGTGGCAATCACTTGGCCACTGGAGGATTTAACGGGAACTTCCTGAAGAACGGCGCTGGCTGTCGGAGATGAACTTTCTCGAAGCCGCAGCATTGAAATTACATTAGCACTAATGTAGTTTCCACGCGTGAATTCACGCATCAAACCAGGGTTGGGAGAATTGCTCCGCTATGTCGGCGATTTGGTGGATCAGGCCGCAGACGAGCACTACCGTGCGCTCAATCTGAGCTGGCGCGCCAGATACACACCTGTGCTGCGCGCGATCAGCGCCGGTGCCGAAACCGTCACCGACATCACCGGGCACACCCATCTCACGCAAGGTGCGATCAGCCAGACTCTAGGTCTTATGGTGGCTGATGGGATCGTTGCGCGGCACGGTCTTGACGATGGTCGCAAGAGCGGCGTCCACCTCACCCGTCAGGGGAAAGAATTTCTGAGAGCGCTCAAGCCGCAATGGCGGCTCACCTTCGCGGCGATCGCCGCTCTGGAGAAGGAAATAGGTCATCCGCTGCTTCGCGTCCTGGGGGACACCGCACGGGCGCTTGAGCGGCAAGACTTCGCCGCTCGCCTCAGAGCGGCCGAATTGCTACACAGCGCCGAGAAGCGTGTCGTTGGCGACTAACACGAAAACGTCGAAAAACTGGTTCGGTGAAGGCGGTCGCGCCTATGCGCGCTTCAGGCCCGAATATCCTTTGGAGCTTGCCCGGTTCCTCGCCGAGGTGACGCCTTCACGCGACTGTGCCGTAGATGTCGGTTGCGGCACCGGACAACTCACTGCCCAACTTGCTGCTTACTTTGGTGAGGTAGTCGGCCTCGATCCGAGCACCGACCAGATCGTGAATGCCACCCCTCAGGAGAGGGTCCGGTATATTTGCGCGCCCGCCGAGAATATCCCTCTGCCGGAGCACAGTGCCAGCCTCATAACTGCCGCGCAAGCGGCACATTGGTTCGACCTTCCGGCCTTTTACGTGGAGGCGCGCCGGTTAGCCGTGGAGACTGCAGTGATAGCTCTCATCAGCTATGGGGTGCTCCGACTCCCCGGAAGCCTTCAGGACCGCTTTACCAAGTTCTACCACGAAGAGATCGGGCCGTATTGGCCGCCAGAAAGAAAACTGGTTGACAACGGCTATCGCGACATGAGTTTCCCCTTCGACGAGCGCAAAGCACCGGAAATGGAAATCCGTCGGACATGGGAACTGGGTGATTTCCTCGGTTATGTCTTGACATGGTCCGCCGTCCGACGCGCCCAAGACGCGGGCCGAGACGATATCCTCGCCGACTTTGTGCGGGACATTTCGGTCCTCTGGGGCGAACACACGAAACAGCAGTCAGTCTCCTGGCCGATCAATATGCGCGTGGGAACACTATAACGGTGACTGGAACCTCGCAGCGACTCCAGATCGGCCTGCGCCACGGCCAACGCATGCTCGTGAGGCCGTCTCACACCGCGCCCGAGGTCGACGACGCCTGGTCGGGGTTCAAGGATATGCCGCCGGTATTCGCAACGGCGATGATGATCGGCTTTATCGAACAGTATTTTCAGTGGCGTATGCGTGCCGTAGACAATTGAGTGGGAGTGAAAAGTAGCCAGCGGATTCTTCCACGGTTCCCCGTGGACATGTAAGGCCGGTATTGCCGGGGGAACTGGCAATTACTCGGCGCACTGCGCGCGCGGAGTGAATCAACAGCAGGCCTTCCCTCGATAGCCGCTGCTACTCAAACAAACGAGATCTCGAAGCGCGCTGCGAGCGCCGCGAGATTCTTATCCAAGGTCCACAGTACGGCGTCGGAAGTAAGCAGTACTGAACCCAACAATAGTAGATCGACGGCGCCGCAGCCAGAATCTTGAAGTTGTTCCCGCTCGATCAACGCGAGTGTTTCTTCGGTGTTGGCGACGGTCGCAGAGCGCAGCTGCCTCAAGTCACTCAATGTACGTTCCCGCGGGGCCGGCGGCGTGCCGCACGCGATTTCAATCAAGACTATTGGATGGCAAAGAACTTGATCGGCTGACAATAGAGTCTGCAGAGCTGGATTGCGCCTGCGGAAATGTGCGATCCAAACAGAGGTATCTGCCAGCACGAGGCCCATTGGACGTGAATCCTAGAGTGGCCTGCGGCGCGGGACTGATTTCATCCGCGGCGTCTTTCCGCCCAGTGCGGCCAGGCGTTTGCCAGCCTGGACGCGAACAAATACCTTCATAGCCTCCCGAAACAGATCGGCTTTGTCAGTGCCGGGGTCGGCAACCTCCAAGGCGCGCTGAAAGAGCTCATCGTCGATGGTCACGGTGGTTCTCACGGTGGTCTCCGTAGCATCAGAGTAGATGTATTGTAGCATCAAAATGGGCATCAGGATTGTGCCTGTATGCGATGAGGGTGCCTAGATTCGCGTTTTCCAGGCGTCGCTCATCGGGATCTATCGCCGTCTATCTTCCCCAAGCGGAATGTTTTGGTGGTAGATGTGACGGTAGATTTGGCGCGGCCTGAGAGGAAGGCCCGCACTTTCAGGAACTTACAGGAGCAGGAGACAATTGAGTGGGAGTGACCAGGGCGCTTCCCTAGTTTGTCACGGTCGGTGGAGGTAGTTAAGCCGGAGTTTCTGGCAAAAATGGCAAAAACCCTTTGAATCGGCGCTGAAGATTGACTAGGCGTCCAAACCACGCGCCCTTTGACATCTATTTTCTAGAAATCATGCGCTGCACGATTGGTGATGGGCTACGACGGACTGCCGTGATCGCATAGAAGTTCTCGAAGACGCCGGGCACCGCGCAATAGCGCTGCAATCGACCGTCCCGAAGTTCGTCCTGAACGACCACCTCAGGGAGTACCGTAATCGCACCCGAGTCGCGCGCGAGCAGTCGCAACATCGCCATGTCGTCCACTTCAGCGGCAATATCAACCCGCAGTTCATGCTTCTCGCACCACACGTCGAACTGGCTCCGAATATCGCTACTGGGGCCGGGGACCACAAAGCGCGCGCCGGAGGCATCTGCGGGAAATCTGAAACGGCTCCCTCGCGGCCGCGCGGGGCCGACGAGGCAGACGGACTGCCGGTCGATCCGCACGCAGCGCCAAGGCTTGCCGACTTCTGCAACGACCGGTCGATTCGAGAACACGACGTCGAGGTTGTGCAGCTGAAGGCGGCCCAGTAACTCATCGAGGCTCCCCGACTCCAGGCTCAGGCGCACTCCGGGTCGATTCAGCATTGGTCGAATCAGGTTCTCGAGGAAATTTCTCGAGAGCGTCGCCACTGCACCGACGCGAAGCTGCTGAATGCGCTGCCCTTCGCCGCCCCGAACGTTGGCCATCAGTTCCTGGCCCAGACCAAATATTCCATCTGCGTAGTCGAGCACTGTCGTGCCGAACTCGGTGAGCACAAGGCTCCTGCCGGTTCGATCGAACAGCGGTCGTCCCAGATAGCCTTCGAGCTGGCGGATCTGTGTCGAAAGCGCCGACTGCGAAACTCGAAGCTGGCTGGCGGCACGTGTCAGGTGACCCACCTTGGCAACCTGCCAGAAATAGAGCAGATGGCGGAAATTCAGGTTTTTCATGTTCTTCCTGGACGAACGAATCGTTCACATCATTCTATTTTACGACGGAGCAGGGCGAACCGATACTGACACCTGATTCATCGTGACGGGTGCTCAATGCTTCGACTTCTCGAATGGTTTCCGTGGGCCTCATCAAGCATCTACTTGATCGGTGCACTGTTGGCGGCTGCCATCCCGGCCCAGGGGTGGCCTGCGGTGACCGCATCGACGCGTGTCGCCCTCGGAGCCGCGATTATTTACTGTGCGGCCGCTCCATTCTTCGCAGACGGATCGCTCCCCGGCGCTGGCGCAGCGCCAATCGTGTCCGTGCTGATCGCCTTCCTGGGCTGGGTCATCGGCGCCTACTCGTGCCGATACCTCAGGGGAGAGGCCGGTCAATCTCGCTTCGCGGTCGCCTTCCTGGCTACGCTCGCCGCGGTCAGTGCGGTCGCCGTCAGCAGCAACCTCGGCGTCCTCATCGTCGCCTGGGCGGCCAGCAGCGCGGGACTGCATCATCTGCTGACGTTCTATCGCGAGCGCCCCGCGGCAATCATCGTTGCGCACAAGAAGTTCCTGGCAAGTCGCCTGGCGGAAGGACTCCTCGTCGTCGCGGCAATCCTGCTCTACCGGGAGTGGGGAACACTCGACATTTCCGCGATCACGGCGCATGCGCACGCCGGGATCGCCCTCCCTTTAACGGCTGGTGCTGCGGCCGTATTGATCTCCGCCGCCGTGCTCCTCAAGTGCGCGCAATTGCCGCTGCACGGCTGGCTCATTCAGGTCATGGAGGCGCCGACGCCAGTGTCGGCGCTGCTTCATGCCGGCGTCGTCAATCTTGGCGGCTACGTCCTCATTCGACTGGCACCCCTGATCGGAGCCTCCCCGGCAGCTCAGGCACTGCTCGTAATCGTCGGGAGCCTCACCGCCGCGATTGCGGGCCTCGTGATGCTTACCCGCATTACCATCAAGGTCCGCCTCGCATGGTCAACCTGCTCGCAGATGGGATTCATGGTGATGGAGTGCGGACTGGGACTCTACGACCTTGCGCTGCTTCACCTGGTCGCCCATGCCCTCTACAAGGCCCATGCGTTTCTCACGGCAGGGGAAGCGGTGCGCGACGGGCTCGCGCGGCAACTCATCGCGCAGACCGGGAGAGACGCAACCCGTCGGATGTCGCTGGGGCCACTGCTTGCGCTGCCGGCCGCGTGGGTGCTTACAGCCGGTTCGGCAGTCGTGTGGCACAACGCCTTCGGCCTGCCGATGATCCCCTGGATCGCGACAGCGCTTCTGGCTTGTGGCCTGGCAACGCTTCTCTGGACGCCTGCCCGAGGGTTGCAGCCCAACTGGAAGGGGCTTCTTGCGCTGGTGGCGGGTGCGCAGCTCTACCTAGGCTGGCACTGGGTAGTGGCCGAGTGGATTGGCGTCGTTACGCTCCCGCCGAATTTCGTCCTTGCGGTCTGGTCGTTGCTGGTCTTCGTCGCCCTCTACGCGGCCCAGGTCGCTGTCTCGATGCGCCAGCCGGCCGCATCGGCGAGCCCCTTCTATGACTGGATCTACGGGGGCCTGTATCTCGACGAGCGCTTTACGCGTCTTACCTTCCGGCTCTGGCCGGCGCGCGCGGCATCGGGCGCCCTTGAGGTCTCCGCCGTCCGCGATCTCACGCAACCCAGGAGCACTGCATGAATGCCGCGTTCAACATCGTAGCGCCCCCGCGACCAGAGTTTGCCTCCGCCATTGAAGACGCGATCCGTGCGATCGCGCCGAGTTGGCCGCTCGATCGCCAGATCGCCGTCAATCCCTATTGGGGTTTCATCGATCGCACCTTCGATCAAGCGGCGGCAACGCTGCGCCGTCTGGTCGGCAGTCGACTTACGCTTGCCCCGAGTGAGTACCTGCGTGCCTGGCGTGCCGGCGAGATTACTCAGGCGGCCCTCACGCGTGCGCTTGCCGACAGCGGTGCATCGATAACGCTCGACACCGCAGTTGCCGCCCTGCAGATTCATCGGCCACTTTGCCCAGGGCTTCCCTTGCTATCGGATATCCTCGACGAGCGTGCGACGCCTGCCGCAGGGCCGCGCTGGTGTGACACCATCACACAGCAGGTGAGCCAGTACTGCGCCTCCTACTTCGATGAGCATCAGGCCGACTGGCACCGTGGGCAGGCCGGCGGCCTTTTTCGGGGGTGGCGGGCCGGCCTTGAGAGCGACCACGCGCTGGAACCGCTGATGCATGCTCCGGAGATCCGCGCACACGTGCAGAATCTTCCGGCGACTGCCGACGGCGCGATCACGTGGTCCCTTGAACGCCTTGGCGTTCCTCCAGAGGAAGCGAGGGAGTTCCTGCAGGTGTGCCTCCTGCGCATCAATGGCTGGGCATCCTGGTGCGCCTACCTCGCGTGGGAGGCCGGGCTTGGCCAAGCCAGCGACCCGCACCTGCGCGAGTTGCTCGCGATCCGCGTCGCCTGGGAAGCACTCCTTCTCGACGACCGGTGCGACGCAGAGTCAACTGGATCGCACTGGCGGGAGCGCTGGACACAGGCATGCAGCATCGAGCCGTCGCCGCTCGACCAATGCGATTTGATCTGGCAGCGCGCGCACGAGTTCAGCTATCAGGATCGCTTGATCGGCCTTCTGACTTCGGAAGGTGCCAGCGGTAGTTCCCTTCGTGGCGAATCTCGGCGCGCTGCGCAACTCGTCTTCTGCATCGACGTCCGCTCGGAACGCTTCCGCCGTGCGCTGGAGAGCATCAACCCTGCGCTTGAGACCCGCGGATTCGCCGGATTCTTCGGGCTGCCCATCCGATACACGCCGATCGGCACAGAGGTATCGCGCCCGCAACTGCCGGGGCTCCTGGCACCGACCGTTGATGCCACGGAATCGACAGGGAATGCGCAGCTGGATAAGGCGATTGCCGACCGGCGCGTGAGTCGCCTCGAGGCAAAAGGCGGCTGGCAACCGTTTCAGCGGCTGCCGTCTGGAACGTTCTCACTTGTCGAGACGCTCGGCATCGGATACGTGGGCGCGATCCTCCGTCGGCACTTCGGCAGCGATGCGTCCCCGGTTGAGCCAATCGGATTGGCGACACGTGACGCACGCGGGTTGCGCCCGCAGCTCTCCCTGTCGGATGGCGACTCTGTCGCCCGCAAAGCCGATCTCGTTACTTCAATCCTGCGGGCGATGAGCCTCACCTCAGGATTCGCCCGTCTCCTGGTGCTCGTCGGACACGGCAGCCAGAGCGCCAACAACCCGCAGGCAGCCGCGCTCGATTGCGGCGCGTGCGGCGGCCAGACTGGCGAGGTTAACTCACGCGTCCTAGCAGGGCTCCTCAACGACCAGTCCCTCCGCGTGGCGCTTCGAAAGCGGGGACTCGACATTCCCGAGGACACGGCCGCTGTCGCCGCATTGCACAACACCACCACCGATGAAGTGACACTGTTTGACGTCGCGCAGCTACCAGAGAGCCACGCACCCGACCTGGAACGGCTCGAGCGCAGTCTCGTGGAGGCAGGCCACAGAACGCGTGTCGAGCGCGCGCCCAGCCTCGGCCTGACGCGGCTCGTCCAGCGGACCGATGTGCTTCTGAAGCAAATTCGGCGACGTGCACGGGACTGGGCGGAGACCCGACCGGAGTGGGGATTGGCGGACAACGCCGCGTTTATCGTGGCGCCGCGGTCCCGTACCCGCGGCCTGGACCTGGCGGGTCGTAGCTTCCTTCACGACTACACTTGGGCGGACGACCGCGACGGCGCCGTACTCGAACTCATCATGACGGCGCCGATGCTCGTCACGCACTGGATCAACCTCCAATACCACGCTTCGACCGCTGACCCAGTGCGCTTCGGGAGCGGCAACAAGGTGCTGCACAACGTGGCCTGCGGCCGAATCGGCGTGTTCGAGGGAAACACGGGCGATCTGCGCATCGGGCTGTCGCACCAATCGGTGCACGACGGCGAGCGCTGGATGCACACACCGCTACGGCTTTCGGTCTTCATCGACGCACCGAGAGAAATGATCGACACCATCATCGCGCGGCATCCCACGGTCCGGCAGCTCGTCGAGCACCAGTGGCTCTATCTGTTCCGTTTCGCGGATGCGGGCATCGAACGACGTCACGAACGCGTCTGGCAGGCATGGGAGTCGCAGAGCCCTACGCCATGACCCTCGACAGTCTCAACAATCTGACACCGAGCTCTTTCCAATCGACGCCGTCACTCTCCCATTTGGACCGTCTGGAAGCGGAAGCGATCCACATTCTGCGCGAGGCGGTGGCAGAAGCGGCGAACCCCGTGCTGCTCTTTTCGGCGGGGAAGGACTCGACGGTTCTGGCGCATCTTGCGTGCCGGGCGTTCTATCCGGCTCCTCCGCCTCTGCCGTTGCTACATATCGATTCCACCTGGGAGTTCCGGTCGTTGCTGGACTTCCGCGATCGCTTCGCTGCAAGCGCAGGCTTCCAGCTGATCGTACGCGCGAACGAAGCAGGCCGCGCGGCCGGCATGAATCCCTTTGACCACGGCGACCAATACACAACGGCCATGCGCACGGAGCCTCTAAAGGTAGCTCTCGACGAGGGTCGGTACGATGTCATTCTCGGGGGCGCGCGTCGAGACGAAGAGCGTTCGCGAGCCAAAGAACGTATCGTCTCGGTTCGCGGCAAGAACCACAACTGGGATCCCCGGAATCAACGGTCTGAACTCTGGAGCCTGTACAACCTCCGGCTCAGAAAAGGGGAGACGGCGAGAGTCTTTCCGATCTCCAATTGGACTGAGCTCGATGTGCTCACCTATGCGCTCGTTCGAAACCTCGAGCTCGCCCCACTATATTTCGCGAGTCGGCGCCCGACGGTCAAACGGGATGGCACGCTCATTGTCGTGGATGAGCCGGAGCGCATGCGCTTTCGCCCGGGGGAGTCCATCGTCGAGCAGATGGTTCGGTTCAGGACGCTAGGCTGCTGGCCGGTTACCGGTGCCATCGCATCCGGCGCCACGGACTTAGCCGGCGTATTGCAGGAGACACTGGCATCTCCCACTTCCGAGCGGCAAGGCCGAATCGGCGACCAAGACGCCGGCGGTTCGCTGGAACGGCAGAAACGCGAGGGGTACTTCTGATGGCAATCCCTGAGGAATCCCTGCTTGAGTGACACCACTTTGTCGGCTGATCTCCGTTTAGCAGAGGCGTCCGTGCGCCA
>Ga0209048_10004399_pt1 | contig 13476 bp, 13 predicted proteins | sample FrelakmetCRP12CR_FD_187146 | JGI IMG/M metagenome (GOLD analysis project Ga0209048, IMG submission 187146) | Freshwater lake sediment microbial communities from the University of Notre Dame, USA, for methane emissions studies - CRP12 CR (SPAdes)... | ecosystem: Environmental > Aquatic >... | reverse complement strand
ATTACCGCCCGCCAGGCCGCGGTCAAGGCGGGCATCCCGCTGTCGGTCCCGGCGACCACGATCAACAAGGTCTGCCTGTCGGGCATCAACGCGATCTACCTCGCCGACCAGATGGTGCAGTCGGGCGACGCGGAGATCGTGGTGGCCGGCGGCATGGAATCGATGACGAACGCGCCGTACCTGCTGCCCAGCGCCCGCGCCGGGTACCGCATGGGCAACGGTGAGCTCGTCGACTCCATGATCGGCGACGGCCTCTGGTGCGCCTTCGACGCCGTGCACATGGGTTCGGGAACCGAGAAGTACGTCGGCGAGTTCGGCGGCATCACGCGCGAGCTCCAGGACGACCTCGCCGCGAAGAGCCACGACCACGCCGCGGCCGCCATCAAGGACGGCCGTTTCACCGACGAGATCGCGCCCGTGTCGATCCCCCAGCGCAAGGGTGACCCGGTCGTGATCGACACCGACGAAGGCGTGCGTCCCGGTACGACCGTGGAATCGCTGGGCGGCCTGCGCCCCGCTTTCGAGAAGAACGGCTCCATCACGGCCGGCAACGCGTCCCAGATCTCCGACGGTGGCGCCGCGGTGATCGTCACGAGCCGGGCCAAGGCCGAGGAGCTGGGTGTGCAACCCCTGGCCGAGCTGGTCGGATACGGCCAGGTGGCCGGGCCGGACACGTCCCTGCTCACCCAACCGGCCCGGGCCATCAAGGCGGGCCTCGCGCGTGCCGATCTCAGCCTGGATGCCATCGATCTCTTCGAGCTCAACGAAGCCTTCGCCGCCGTGGGCCTCGCGTCCATGCGCGACCTCGGGATCACCGACGACGTCGTCAACGTCAACGGTGGCGCGATCGCGCTCGGCCATCCCGTCGGCATGTCGGGCACCCGGATCGTCCTCACGCTCATCAACGAGCTGCGCCGTCGCGGCGGCGGCGTGGGTGCTGCCGCCCTGTGTGGTGGCGGCGGGCAGGGCGACGCGGCCATCATCCGCACGCTCTGACGTCACCCTCGCAGCACGGAATTCGCGCCTCGGCGCCGGGCCCGGACGGTAGGTTCGGCCCCGTGGATCCGTATTCGCTCCGACCGTTGCGGCTCGGCGAGATCCTCGATGCCGGGATCAAGATCTACCGGCAGAAGTTCTCGACGCTGCTGAAGGCCGTTGCGATCACCGCGATCCCCGTTGGGATCCTCCAACTGCTCGTCCAGCTCTCGACGCTGCCCGACACCGCCACGCGCACCGTGGCCGTCACCCCGACGTCGAGCGCGCACGTGACGAGCACCTCGGCGGCCGGCGCCGGCGGCACCATTCTCCTGGGCATCGTCACCCTGCTCGCCGGGGTACTCGCACAGGCGGCGTGCCTCAAAGCCGTGAGCGACACGTACGTCGGAGCCGAGACCGACTGGCGTACCTCCCTCCGGTTCGGCTTCCGGCGCATCGGCCCGCTGCTCTGGGCACAACTTCTGTACGCCCTCGCGTTTGCGGCGATCATGATCGGACTGATCGCGCCGGTCGTCGTCCTCGGTCCGCTCTTCGTCATCCTCCTGATCCCGGGCCTCCTGGTGCTCATCCCGTGGCTGTACGTCTCGTGGGCGCTCTACGTCCCGGCCCTCCTCGTGGAAGACGTCCGGGGTTCGAGATCGCTGCGGCGCTCGATGTGGCTGGTGCGCGGCCGGTGGTGGCCGACGTTCGGCACGCTGCTCGTCGCCCAGCTCATGATCTCGGCGGTGACGTCCGTCTTGATGATGGCGTTCGTCGTGCTCGCCGTGGCGCAGGCCTCGTTCGCGGTCCTCGTGGTCACGGCGACCATCGTCAGCACGATCGCCACGCTGCTCACCACTCCGTTCCAGGCGTCGCTCATCGCCGTCATCTACTTCGATCTCCGGGTCCGCAAAGAGGGCTTCGACCTCCAACTCCTGGCCGAACGCGTCGGCGTGACGCCCTCACCCGTGCTCGCGACGGTTGCCGCCATGCCGTGGGCGCAGCCGGCGCCGGGCGTGGGTTCGTGGGGTCCCCCGGGCCGCGAGCAACCGTGGGGCGGATACGCGCCACCGGGTCCGGGCGCGTATGCCGGTCCGAACCGGGGCCCGAATTGGGAACCGAACTGGTCCCCGCCGGGTGGTGGTCGTCCGGGAGATGTCCCGGTGGGAGACGCCGCACCGGGAGATGCCCCGCCCCCGGGCGTTCCGCCCCCGGGCTCACCGTCGGGTCCACCTCCGCCTCCACCTCCACCACTGGCACCGCCACCACCACCTCCGCCGCCATCCGCGCCGGAGTGGGGCACGACCCCGCCATGGCAACGAGACGTCACGCCGCCGTCGTCGCCGAACCAGTGACGAGTCGATGACCGGGGCGCTCGCGGCCACCCCCGACCCCGGCGCGGCGCGGCGCGCGGCCCGCTCGATCCTGTCGGAGCAACGTTTCCGGCCCGAGCACCTTCCGCGTCCCTTGGAAGGCGTCCTGCGTTGGATCGGCGATCGCTTCGCTCCGGTCGGCGACTTTCTCGGCAAGGCGTTCGGACCCGTCTTGGATTTCTCGGGGACGACCTCGGGCATGGTCGTGGTGGGCCTGGTGCTGGCGGTGGCCGTCGGGATGATCGCCCGAATGGTCGCGAGGCGACGGCTCGCGCGCGAGCGGCGGGTGCACCACGACCACGCCGATCTCGAGCACTTCGGACGGGATCCCCGCGAGCTCGAACGCGCCGCCGACGATGCCGAAGCGCGCGGCGAGCTCGCGCTCGCGATACGCCTCCGGTTCCGTGCCGGACTGCTGCGACTGGACGAACAGGGGGTCATCGCCTTTCGTCCGTCCCTCCCGACCCGGGCGGTGGCCCGTCGGCTCGACAACGCAACATTCGATCGCCTGGCCCGCGAGTTCGACTTCGTCGCGTACGGGTTCCACGAACCGTCGCTCGACGAGATCGCAGTGTCGAAGCAGGAGTGGCAACAGGTGCTCGCCGAGGTTGGCCGTCGATGAGCGGCCCGCCGATGAGCGCGCCGCCCACAACACTGCACGGCGGATCACCGCGCCAACGGTGGCGCGCTCTCGGCAAGGGCACCCGGGCCGTGATCGTCGTCGGACTGTCGTTCCTCGTCGCCAACATCGCCCTGTCGGTCGTCGACTCCGCGACGCGGGGCGCCGACGAGACGAGCCCGACTTCCTCCTCGTTGTCCACCGGCCGCCGCGGGCTCGCTGGATACGCGTCGCTGCTCCGGCGCTTCGGCCGCTCGGTCCGATCACAACGGGGAGCGATCGACCGGGCGGCGCTCGATCCGTCGACGACCGTCGTGGTGTTGGATCCCGATTCGGTCGACGACGCCTCGGTGCGACACCTCCGCGCCTTCGTCGAACGCGGGGGCCGCCTCGTCGCGGGCGGCGGCGATCCCACGTGGGTCCACGGGCTCGTCGACGGCGCGCCGTCGTGGTCCTTCGATGCTCACGGTTCCTATCACGCGAACCCGGCCGCGCCCGAGCAGGGATTCCGAACGCTGCGCAGCGACGCGCTGGGCTCGTGGGACTCCCCCGGCCGGACCACGGTGCTCGCCGGCACCCGTCACGACGCGCTGGCCGTCGCGGCCGACGTCGGGCGCGGCCGCGTGATCCTGCTCGCCGATTCGTCGCCGTTGCAGAACCATCTCCTCGGCCGATCCGACAACGCCGCGTTCGGGCTGAGCGTCCTCGGCAACGACCGATCGGTGGTGTTCGCCGAAGGGGTGCACGGCTACGGCAACGACACCGGGCTGGTTGCGATCCCGGGCCGCTGGAAGGTCGCGATCGCGCTCACGTTGTTGGCGGCCCTGCTGCTGATGCTCGCGCAGGGTCGGGTGCTCGGTGGTCCCGAGGAAGCGCGGCGTCCACTCCCTCCGCCACGAGGCGCGTACATCAGTGCGATGGCCGAGGTGTTGCAGGGATCCAAGCAGCCCGCGCCCGCCCTCGCACCACTGCAACAGCGCGCCCGCGTCGACCTCGCTCGGCGACTCGGCGTCGGGCACGACGCGTCCGACGAGCAGTTCCGGGCAACAGCACTCGCGGCCGGCTGGTCCGTCGAAGATCTCGACGCGCTGACCACACCAGCCCATGATCGCCACACCGTGCTCGCCGTTGGACGAGCATGGGCCCACGTCGAAGGAGATCTCCCGTGAACGAGCTACGACGACGGCTCACCGTCGAGATTCACAAGGTGGTGGTCGGCCAGGACGACGCCATCGATCTCGTGCTCGCCGCGATCGCGGTGCACGGACACGTGCTGCTCGAAGGCGTGCCCGGTACGGCGAAGACGTTGCTCGCCAACACCATCGCCCGCGCCCTCGGCGCGACGTTCCGGCGGGTGCAGTTCACACCGGACATGCTGCCGTCCGACCTCACCGGCACGATGACGCTGCGCCAACAGGAACTGGTGTTCCGGCCCGGTCCGATCTTCACCAACGTCCTGCTCGCCGACGAGATCAACCGCACGCCGCCCAAGACGCAGGCGGCACTCCTCGAATCGATGCAGGAGCACCAGGTCACGATCGACGGCACGGCACACCCGCTTCCCGACCCGTTCCTCGTCCTGGCCACGCAGAACCCGATCGAATACGAAGGCACGTATCCGCTCCCCGAAGCGCAACTCGACCGGTTCCTCGTGAAGGTCGACGTCGGCTACCCGGACGCCGCGAGCGAGACCGCCATCCTGCGCCTCGCGCACCACGGCGTGCAGCCCGCGACGCTCGACGACGTGCAGGTGGTCGCGAGCATCGAGGAGCTGCGCGCCACCCGCAGCCTGGTCGACGCGACGGTCGTGAGCGACGACGTGCTGGGCTACGTGTCGGCCATCGTCCGCAAGACCCGCGAGCTTCCCAGCATCGCGCTGGGTGCGAGCCCCCGCGCCGCGGTGCATCTCCTGGCGGCCGCGAAGGCGTCCGCTCGACTGAGCGGACGCGAGTTCGTGACTCCCGACGATGTCGCATGGATGGCGCGTCCCGTGTTGCGCCACCGGTTGTTGCTGCGGGCCGAAGCCGAGCTCGAGCGCTACACGCCCGATGACGCCGTGCAGGCCGCGCTCGCCGGGGTCCCCGTTCCCCGCTGATGCGCACCCCGCTCATCGTCATCTTGGCGGGTACCGCCATCGTCATCGGCCTGTCCGCGGCCCCCCTCGTCGCGACACGGCGCAGTGCGGTGGCGTTGTTCGCGGCCGCGTTCCTGGGACTCGTCGCGCCACCGGGCCTGACGGTCCTCGTGGCCATCGGCATCGCCGCTGCGTTCACCGTCGATGCGCTCATGGCGCGCGCCCGGCCGACGGTGACGCGCGACGTTCCCTCCATCCTGTCGCGCGGGGTGCCGACGTCGCTCCGGCTCGCGGCCGCCCATGCGGATCCGCGCGTACGGGTCCGTCAACCGCTGATTCCCGATTTCGACCTCTCACCGCCCGAGGCCGACGGTGTCCTCGACGCGACGGTCGTGCCGAGACGACGAGGCCGGCACGTGCTCCCCGCGATGGCGGCCCGGGTGACCGGACCCCTCGGTCTCGCGGCGTGGTTCCGGCCGACCGGCACGGAAACAGAGCTCCTCGTGTACCCCGATCTCCCTGCGGCCCGTCGCCTCGCTCTCGCCGTTCGCCAGGGTCGCTTTCGTTCGCCGGGACGACTCACCCGCGGACCGCTGGGCCTCGGCACGGACTTCGAGTCCATCCGCGACTATCTCCCCGACGACGACATCCGCCAGGTCAATTGGCGCGCGACGCAGCGCACCGGCCGCCCGATGAGCAACCAGTACCGCGTCGAACAGGACCGCGAGGTCATCTGTCTCGTCGACTGCGGGCGGCTGATGGCCGCGCCGCTCGAGGATCGCACCCGCCTCGACGCCGCGATCGACGCGGTCGCGGCCGTCGCCCTCGTGGCGGACGAAGTCGGCGATCGGTGTGGCGTCGTCGCGTTCGACCAGACCGTGCGGCGCAAGCTCTCGACGCGGCGAAGCGGCGGCGACGCGGTCGTGCGGGCCATCTTCGATCTCGAACCGAGCGAGTTGGATTCCGATTACGAGCTCGCGTTCCGCGTCGTCGGATCGTCCAAACGAGCACTCGTGCTCGTGTTCACCGATCTGCTCGACGAAGCGGCCGCGTCGTCGTTGCTCGCCGCGGTGCCGATCCTCGCGCGCCGGCATGCCGTAGTGATCGCGAGCGTCGAAGACCCCGACGTCGCCCGCTTCGCGCGGACCGTGCCGTCACGGGAGGCCGACGTCTACGCGGCCGTGATTGCGATGGATGTGCTCGCCGCGCGCGAGCAGGTCGCGGTACAGCTCAGACGCGCCGGCGCCGGCGTGCTCGAAGCACCGCCCGATCGCCTCGGGGCGGCGTGTGTCGGGGAGTACCTCAGCGCGAAAGCTCGGGCTCGCCTCTGACGCCAACCGCGTACTCGCGAGCACCCACCGGCTCGGCGGTTTCGGCGACGCGTCCTCGCCAGAACACCAGGGTCCAGAACACCGTGCCCACCGCGACACCGATCGTCGCCGCGGGTGCGAGGCCGATGCCGGAGGTGCTGACCGATCCTTCGATGATCCCGGCGACGACCAGGCACATGGCGACGCCGAGGGCCATCTCCCCGGCGGCGCGGCCCTCTTCGGCGAACGCCTCGCTGCGGCGCCGATGGCCCGGCGCCAGCAGACCGAGCCCCAAGCGCATCCCCGCGGCCGCGGCAACGATCACGCACGACAGCTCGAGGACACCGTGTGCGAAGACGAACTCGAAGAGATGCGGTCCGTTCCCCGCCGCGATGGTCAAGCCGAACATCGCTCCCAACACCACGCCCTGGTAGACGAGGACCAGGACCGCGCCGATCGCGCCGGCCGCTCCGAGCGCGAACAACATGAACGCGATGGTGATGTTGTGCGTGAAGATGAAGCTCGACTCGGCGGCCTTTTCATCGGGCGCGAACCCGAAATCCGCATAGTCGCGCTGCGTCACGCTCGAGGCGCCGGGAGCGAGGCCCGAGGCCGACGCCGGATCGCGAACCGCCCACGTCGCGGACAGCAGGAACGGCACCATGAGGAGCAGGACCGCCGCGAGCAACACGCCCGGCCGTTCCCGCACCCGCTGCCAGAATCCCGTCGTCACGAACTCTTTCGGCGACATCCGGCGCGCGGCCCGGGAATACACCAGCGCCCGGGCCTTGAGGACGAGATCATGCAAGCGCGCCACGACCGAATCACCCGGCGCGCCCCGGCGCGCGGTGGCCAGATCGGCCGCAGTCAGCCGGTACAGCTCGCCGAGGCGCCGGACGCGATCGGGCCCGAGACGTTCGGGACGACGCCGCGCCGCGTCCACCAACGACTGGAGCTCGTCCCATCGCGGGGATCGCTCGGCGACAAAGCGCTCGACGTTCATGTCACATTGTCTACCGTTTGCCCCATGGGCCTCGACGACCAATTGCGGATCGACACCCCCGAGGGGGTCGCCGTCGAGATGACGTTGGCGGGGATGGGCTCCCGGTTCCTCGCCCGACTGCTCGATTTCGTGATCCAGGGCGCCGTGTTCGTCGCGTTGCTCGTCGTGTTCCAGTCGGGCAACGGGTTCGCGCGAGCCGGGCTGATCATCGGCGTCTTCTTCCTCTTCTTCGGATACGACGTGCTCTTCGAAGTCGCGGCGAACGGTCGAACGCCGGGGAAGATGGCCGCGGGCATCCGCGTCGTCACCACGGAGGGCGCGCCGGTCGGCTTCGTCGCGAGCGCCGTGCGCAACCTGCTGCGCATCATCGACGGCTTCATGCTCATCACCTTCTTCCTCGCTCCGGTCGGCATCATCGCCATGTTCTCCACTTCGAAGCATCAGCGGGTCGGCGATCTCGCCGCCGGCACCGTCGTCGCGCGCGACCGGATCGTCGTGCCCCCACCGCCGGTCGTACTCGGCTACCCGGTCGACGCCCCGTTCATGGCCTGGGACGTGAGCGCCGTGACTCCCGACGAGGTGGTGACGATTCGTCGCTTCCTGGATCGGCGCGTCACGCTCGATCCTGGAGCGCGTCGCAACATCGGCGAGGACCTCGCCGGGCGCCTCCGGCCCAAGGTGGCCGCGACCGAGCAGTGGCCGGCCGAGCCGTTCCTGGAGGGCATCGTCGCCGCCAAGTCGGTCCGGGGCTGAACCCGCCCCGCCCGGCTACCCGGGGGCGAGGAAGCGGAAGGGCTCCAGGTTGCGCAACACGCCGAACACGACGAGCCCCGTCAGCGCGCCCCAGGTCATCCACGGCCCGAGCACGAACGGACGCCATCGGCTCCGGGGCCGAAGCCACGCGAGGTACGAGTACACGAGCAGGGGCAACACCATGACGAACGCGACGTTGTCGTGGACCGCGACACCGAGATGACCGTGCAACAGGGCGTGCAGCGCGCGGGTGGTCCCGCAACCCGGGCACCACCAGCCCGTCGCCGCATGGAACGGGCACACCGGGAACACACCGGTTCGAGGATCGACGAGCCCGACGTACAGGCATCCGATCGCCAGTCCTGCGGTCGTGAGGATCGGCCCGACGAGACGTCCCGAGCGCACGGGGAGACGGGGTACGCCGGCGGTCCCGGTCTCGGCCCAGACGTTCACGCCCGCATCGTAGGACGATCGAGGCTCGGCGGGGCCGAGGCTTCGCCGAGCATCACCGCCCGGCGCTCACCCTTTCGTCGCGCCGTGGGACACCCAGTAGTCGGTGAGCGCGGTTTGGGTCTTGTAGAGCCAGATGAATCCGCCGACCAGCGGGAGCAGGATCCAGAGTCCGGTCGTCCCCTTGACGGGACTCGGCTTTCCCTCGCTCTCGTACATGTTCTTCACCTCGGCGGGCATGAGGAACACGTTGACGATGCCGAACACGATCGCCAACAGCAGCCCGATGCCACCGCCGATTCCGTTCCCCGTGTGGTCTTTCATCTCCTTGAAGGTCTTGTACTGCCAGACCAGGCCGTAGATGCCGAGCGTGATGATCGTGAGCCCGATCACGCCCAGCCAGCTACGCGGCTTGCCGAGGGGACCTCGACCTACGGTCGGAGCGGTGGGCATCGGTGGCGGTGGCGTGGGGCTCGCGGCGTCGGTCATGGCGTCATTCAAGGTGTTCGGCCCCGAAGAGTCAACGACCCACCGCCACGGCCGAAATCCGACTTGACCGGTCGGGTTTTCGGCCCGTAGCGTCTGACCTGCACATATCCGCGCAACACGTCGAGGAGGCCATCCATGTCCGAGTGGGGATTCGAGACCCGCCAGATCCACGCCGGCGCCCAGCCCGATCCCACCACCGGGGCCCGGGCCGTGCCGATCTACCAGACGACGAGCTTCGTCTTCCGAGACACCGAGCACGCGGCGAACCTCTTCGGGCTGGCCGAGCTCGGCAACATCTACACCCGCATCATGAATCCGACCCAGGACGTGTTCGAGCAGCGGCTGGCGGCGCTCGACGGCGGCGTCGGCGCGCTGGCGACGTCGAGCGGGCAGGCCGCGCAGGCCATCGCGTTGCTGAACCTGGCCGAGAACGGCGGCCACATCGTGGCGTCGGCATCGCTGTACGGCGGCACCTACAACCAGTTGCACTACACGTTCCCGAAGCTCGGTGTTGACACCACGTTCATCAACGATCCCGACGACCTCGACGCGTGGCGCGCCGCGATCCGCCCGAACACGAAGGCGTTCTACGGCGAGAGCATCGGCAATCCCAAGGGCGACGTCTTCGACATCGAGGGCGTGAGTGGCGTCGCGCACGAGCACGGTATCCCGCTCGTCATCGACAACACGCTCGCGACGCCGTACCTCTTGCAGCCGCTGCGTCACGGCGCCGACATCGTGACGTACTCCGCCACGAAGTTCATCGGCGGCCACGGCACGAGCATCGGCGGGATCATCGTCGACGGCGGAACGTTCGACTACGAAGGCAGCGGCCGCTTCCCGAACTTCACCGAGCCCGAACCGAGCTATCACGGTCTCGCGTTCTCGCAACTGCCCGAAGCGCTGTGGCCGGCGCGCTACATCCTCAAAGCGCGTCTCACGTATCAGCGCGACATCGGCGCCGCAGTTTCACCGTTCAACGCGTTCCTCTTCATCCAAGGGTTGGAAACCCTCAGCCTTCGCATGGAACGGCACTCGGAGAACGCGCTCGCCGTCGCGCAATGGCTCGAAGGACGGGACGAGGTCGAGTGGGTCGCGTACCCCGGGCTCGCGTCGAGCAAGTGGAGTGCGCGCGCCCGGGACTACCTCACCAACGGTGCGGGTGCAATCGTGGCCTTCGGCATCAAGGGCGGGATCGAGGCGGGGCGCAAGTTCATCGACTCGCTCGAGCTCTTCAGCCATCTGGCCAACGTCGGCGACGTGCGCAGCCTTGCCATCCACCCGGCCTCGACGACCCACCAACAGCTCACGCCGGAAGAACAGGCGGCGACGGGTGTCACTCCCGACCTCGTCCGGCTGAGCGTCGGCATCGAGTCGCTGGAGGACATCCTCGCCGATCTCGACGCGGGATTCCGTGCGGCCAAAGGCGCGTAACGTTGTGAGAGCGTGACGAACCTCGATCCGATTCCTGTCACAGGTGCGTGGCGCCCCGGCGACGAGCCGGGGCGCCGCCAGTTCGCGTCCCTGTTCGACGCGCGACCGCACATGCTCGAAGCGGGCGGCCACCTTCGCGACGTGACCGTCGCGTACGAGACGTGGGGCACGATCGACGCGTCGTGCTCGAATGCCGTGTTGGTGCTGCACGCGCTGACGGGCGACAGCCACGCGGCCGGTCCCGCCGAACCCGGCCATCGCGGCGTCGGCTGGTGGGACCCCGTGATCGGACCCGGCCGGCCGATCGACACGGACCGCTTCTTCGTGGTGTGCCCGAACGTGCTCGGTGGCTGCCAGGGAACCACCGGGCCGTCATCGCTCGCGTCCGACGGGAAGCCGTACGGCTCGCGGTTTCCGCTCATCACGATCCGCGACCAGGTCGTGGTGGAAGCGGCGCTCGCCGATCTCCTCGGGATTCACCGGTGGGCATCGGTGATCGGCGGCTCGATGGGCGGGATGCGCGCGCTCGAATGGGCCGTGAGCTTCCCCGATCGAGTGGCGAGTGCCGTCGTCATCTCCTGCGGCGCCACCGCGACCGCGGAGGAGATCGCGCTGTGTTCCACGCAGATCCGCGCCATCAAGGCCGACCCGAACTGGCGCGGCGGCGACTACTACGCCGCGCCGGCCGGAGAGGGTCCGCATCGGGGCATGAACATCGCGCGCGCCATCGGTCAGGTGAGCTATCGCAGTGAGCTCGAGTTCGATCAGCGCTTCGGCCGCGGTCACCAGGGCGACGAGACGCCGCTGGCCGGAGGCCGCTACGCCGTGGAGTCCTATCTCGAGTACCACGGCGAGAAGCTCGCCCGACGCTTCGATGCCAACACGTACATCGCGTTGAGTGCGGCGATGAACCACCACGACGTCGGACGCGGTCGCGGCGGCATCGACGCGGCCCTTGCTCGCGTCGAATGTGCGGTGGCGCTCGCCGGCATCTCCTCCGATCACCTGTACCCGCCGCGTCTGCAACAGGAGCTCGCGGAGTTGATCCCGCACAACTCCGGCGTCGAGATCGTGGAGTCCATCACCGGCCACGATGGATTCCTCGTGGAACACGAAGCCACCGGCAAGGTGATCGCCCGGGCCCTCGCCGCGCGCGGCTGAGCTCCCGACGAGCGCGTCCGCCGATCAGGCGTCGACGACGCGGCGACCTTCGAACGCGCGCCCGAGCGTGACCTCGTCGGCGTACTCGAGATCACCGCCGACGGGAAGCCCGCTCGCGATCCGCGTGACGCGCACACCGAGCGGATGGAGCAGTCTCGCCAGATACATCGCGGTGGCTTCACCCTCGATATTTGGGTTCGTGGCCAGGATCACCTCTTCGACACCCTCGCCGTCGAGGCGGGCCAACAGTTCCTTGATGCGCAGTTGCTCGGCGCCGATTCCCTCGATCGGGGAGATCGCACCTTGGAGCACGTGGTAGCGACCGCGGAACTCCTGGGTGCGTTCGACGGCCACGATGTCACGCGGTTCTTCGACGACGCAGAGCAGCTTGGCGTCGCGTCGCTCGTCGCGACAGAAATGGCACAGCTCGCCGTCGGCGATGTTGAAGCAGCGCCGGCACCACGACACACGGTCCTTCGCGTCCTCGATCGCACGCGCCAGACGCTTGGCGTCGGCCGCGTCGACCTTGAGGAGATAGAACGCGATGCGCTGCGCGGATTTCGGTCCGACGCCGGGGAGCCGACCGAGCTCGTCGATGAGCGTCTGGACCGGTCCTTCGTAGAGGGTGCTCAACCGAGCATTCCGCCGAGGCCGCCGAGGTCCAGCCCGCCGGTGAGTGGCCCGAGCCGCGCCGCCTGGAGCTCCTGCGACTTGCGCAGTCCCTCGGCGACCGCCGCCACCACCAGATCCTCCAGCATCTCGACGTCGTCGGGATCGACGACACTCGGATCGATCTTGACCGACTGCACGACGCCGGCGCCAGTGACGACCGCGGTGACCACGCCGCCGCCCGCGCTGGCTTCGACCGTCTCGACGGCCAACGCTTCCTGCGCCGCGGCCATGTCGGCCTGCATCTTCTGCATCTGGCGCATCATCTGGTTCAGCTGCTTCTGGTTCGCCACCGTGTCTCCGTATTTGATTGTCGCCCTCACTCGGCCGCAGGGTACCTGCGGCCGCCCTGTGGGTCGTTCGGGACTACGTATTTCCCAGTGGAGCTCCGCTTCGCCGTCCCGGCCGTCCGGCCACGGCTCCGCTTCGTCTCCGTGCTCACTCGCCTCTCGGCAGTTCTGTTACCTCGGGCGCTCCTCGACCACGCTGGCACCGAAGGTCTGGACGAGGCGGGACACTGAATCTACCGCCCCCGCATCGGCAGGAGCGTCGACCAACTCATCGGGATCGAAGGAGTCGAGATCGAGATCCGGTGGTTCCTCGAGTAGCCGTGCGTCCGAGTTCGCGCCCGGTGCCGTCGCGCTCGATGTCGAACCTCCCGAGCCTCCTCCGAAATCGTGCGCGACGATCTGGAATCGGAGTGCCCGGCCCACCCGCTCCGCCAGCGCGGCCCGGATCGCCGGCGCTTCCTTCTTGAACCGGGGTCGCGCGGCTTCGAGGAGCCGGGGCGGCACACCGAACACCACCACGTCCCCCTCCACTGAGATCGGTTGCGCCTCCTGCACCGCGCCACGCGTGGCCGGCGACATCGTGGGGAGGAGCTCGGCCCACGCCACGATCAGATCGTCGATGTCGACCGGACCGGTCGGCTCGGAACTCGGGCCGGAGGTGGATTCGGCGGCCCGTTCCACCGCCGGTTCCACCGGCAGTTCCACCGCGGGTTCGGCCGGCGATGCCGGCGCCGCTTCGTCGCGCGTCGCCGCCACGTCCGCCGCGGGTTCGGCCGCCGCCTGTTTCCGCAGCGCGCCGAGGGTGCGAGCCGGCCCGGTCGATGGCGTGGCGGGTGGCGGTGCCGAGGCGCGCCCCGGTTCGGCCGTAACGTCGGG
>Ga0209048_10004398_pt1 | contig 13476 bp, 13 predicted proteins | sample FrelakmetCRP12CR_FD_187146 | JGI IMG/M metagenome (GOLD analysis project Ga0209048, IMG submission 187146) | Freshwater lake sediment microbial communities from the University of Notre Dame, USA, for methane emissions studies - CRP12 CR (SPAdes)... | ecosystem: Environmental > Aquatic >... | reverse complement strand
CCCTGGCGCGCTGGGCAAAAGCCGGAACGCGCGTGTCTTATGTCTTATGCACGAGCGGCGATGTAGGCATTGATGAGCAAGGTATGACCCGCGAGCGCGCCACTCAGATCCGCGAAGCCGAATCGTTGGCGGCAGCCAGGCTGGTCGGCGCGGCAGAGGTAATTTTCCTGCGCGAGCCGGATGGCCTGCTCCAACCAACGCTCGAGCTACGCGGACGGCTGGTGAGAGAAATCCGTCGCTTCCGGCCAGAAGTGGTAGTGACTGGCGACCCCACGATCGTATGGGCGGGCAATGATTACATCAACCACCCGGACCATCGCGCGGCTGCTACGGCTGCCCTGGATGCCACCTTTCCAGCCGCAGGGCAACCCAATCTTTTTGAGGAAATTGCTCTGGAAGGATATACGGCTCATAAGCCACGCAAAGTGTACGTGACCACCTGGGGCGACTCTGACCTGTACGTGAATATCGAAGAGACGATAGATATCAAAGTGGATGCCCTCAGGGCCCACGTGAGCCAGATGAAAGGATGGGACCCCGAAAAAGATATTAAGGAATGGGCCTCCGAACGCGCCAAGGGCAAAGAGATGGCTTATGCCGAAGCCTTTAAGGTTGTCACTCTGGTCTCGGATGAGGACTGGGAAAAGAATACCGCCAAATCAAAATAGAGTTTACTTCCCTCATCACTGACCGTATTCTTCAATGTAACGGCGACGGGCCCGAGCGACCTCTTCGGCAGGGATTTCTTCTGGTTGGCCAAGCTGGTAGGCAAAAAAGACTGTACGGGCTACATCTTCCAGCATTACAGCTGTTTTTATGGCTGCTTCGGGTGTTTTGCCGATCGTAAAAGCCCCATGGTTTTTCATCAAGATAGCTGGGCTATCACCGATCGAGCGGATAACCTCGCGGCCGATCTCCTCACCGCCAACCTTTGCATAGCCTCCACAAGGGATCGGACCGCCGAATTCGTCACAGATGGCGGTTAAAACCGCCGGGATAGGCCGGTTTACAGCGGCGAAGGCCGTGGCGAAGGTGGAATGGGTATGCACGATGCCGTTAATATCTGGCCGGTGTCGATAAATGTAGAGGTGCGCGTAGGTATCCGATGAGGGTTTAAGCCTCCCTTCCACTACTTTTCCATCCATATCCAGGATTACCATTTTATCGGCGGTTAGGTTTTCATAGCGGACACCGCTTGGTTTGATCACCATCAAGCCGCTATCAGGATCGCGCCCGCTCAAATTGCCACCCGTCCAGGCGACCAGGTTGTTCTTGGGTAACTCCATATTCAAACGATAAACTTCTTCTCGCAGGATTTCGAGCATTTTGCACCTACATTTCTTATCCTAGATGAAGTGAGACATCAGAACGTTTAGAGTTTGCCAGACCGACCATAAATGCCTTTGAATGGCAGCAGGTTAAGCATGGATAGCTTTGGCTTTGATCTTTTTGAGGGTCTTCATAACATTATTTCCACCACGTCCGAAATAGTCGTGAAGGCGTACATATTCGCTATACAGCTCATCGTAAACGGCCTGGTTTTCGAGGTTGGGGGTATAGATCTCTTCCTTCAGCCGCGCCATGTGCCGGGCCGCTTCAAAGATTGTGTCATACCCGCCTGCCAACTGACCAGCAGCGACAGCCCCAAACATAGCTGAACCCAATGCCGGAGTCTGTTTAGAAGCTGTGACTTTGAATTCCCTGCCTGTAACGTCCGAATAAATCTGCATTAAAAGCCGGTTTTTCTCCGGCAGGCCGCCGCACGCCACCAGCTCGTTAACCGGCACTCCGTGCGCTTCAAATGCGTCCACGATTACCCGCGTCCCGAAGGCGGTGGCTTCGATCAGCGCTCTGTATATTTCTTCCGGTTTAGTTGCAAGGGTGGCACCCAGGAGCATACCAGTCAAATCTACATCGACCAGGACGCTACGGTTGCCGTTCCACCAGTCTAGCGCCAGTAGCCCACTCTCGCCAGGTTTTATGCGGGAGGCTTTCTCTTCCAACAGCTCGTGGATGCCTATGCCCCGCCCCTGCGCTTCTTGCTCATAGGCGGCTGGAACACAGTTCTCCACGAACCAGGCGAAGTGGTCGCCGACGCACGATTGCCCGGCTTCGTAGCCGAACATGCCTGGGATGATCCCGTCTTCTACGTAACCGCAGATACCCGGCACCACATGCTCTTCCTCGCCAAGCACCATGTGACAGATGCTGGTACCCATGATCATTACCATGCGCGCTGGCTCGGTGACGGTAGCAGCTGGCACTGCCACATGCGCATCCACATTCGCCACTGCAACGGCTGTGCCCTCTTTTAGCCCGGTCCAACCAGCCGCCTGGGCGGTCAAACCTCCAGCTCGCTCCCCGATTGAGACGATCCTCCGGGACATCTTCTGGTCGATTACGTGTTCCAATCTGGGGTCCAGGGCGGCGAAATAATTATCGTTTGGAAAACCTTCGCGCTTCGACCACATGGCTTTATACCCGGCCGTACACGAGTTGCGTGTTTCGACACCGGTCAGTTGCCACACTACCCAGTCGGCAGCTTCCAGGAGCCGGTCGGCGGCAGCGTAAACCTCCGGGGCTTCATCCAGGATTTGCAGGGTCTTGGAGAAGAACCACTCTGATGAAATTTTATTCCCATAACGGTCCAACCAGCCCTGGTCCATCTTTCGGGCGGTTTCATTGATTTTATCCGCTTCAGGTTGGGCGGCGTGGTGCTTCCACAACTTAACCCAGGCGTGTGGCTTCTCCCTGTAATCGGGAAGCGTGCACAGGGGCGCGCCACTTGCTTTGGCGGGTAGCATCGTGCAGGCGGTGAAATCAATCCCTACGCCGATTACATCTGCCGGGTCCACATGGGTTTGCTTGAGTACATCAGGGATGGTATGTTGGAAGGTACGGATATAATCTTCAGGGTCTTGCAGGGCCCAATCGGGTTCCAGGCGGATGGTTTTGCCCGGGATGGGCAATTTTTCATCTATCACACCGTTCTGGTAAGGGTAAACGGAGGTGGCTACCTCCTTCCCGGTAGCGACTTCCACCAGGACAGCCCGGCCGGATTCGGTTCCGAAATCGACCCCAATCGTGAATTTGGTTGCGCCCATAATGTCCTCCTAAAATTTTTTTGATTACCTTATGTGCTTGATGTTGCCAGAGAGCTTTCCCTGATGATTAGTTCAGGGGTCAATATGAAAGTTTCTGGTTGTATAACCTGATCGCTTTGCCACTCGGCTTCGATCATTTTGACTAACTCTTGAACAGCCCGAGCTCCGACCTCCACCAAGGGTTGCTTTATAGTCGAGAGAGGCGGCCAAAAATATGGCGATTCAGGGGTATCATCAAAGCCAACCACAGCCAGGTCTGCTGGGACGCGCCGGCCGGCCCGATGGGCTGCCTGCATAGCACCTAAAGCCATCTGATCATTGCAGGCAAACACAGCTTCAATTTTCGGATATTGGTTCAATAGCTCACGGAAGGCTCTCTCGCCACTGGTTGAAGACCAATCCCCTTCAACCATCTGGTATTGTTCAACCGATAAACCATATTCTTCAAGCGCCTGCTGCCAACCGCGCTTGCGCTGGCGCACTTCCCACCAGGTCCATGGACCCAGGATGATGCCGATTTGGCGATAACCCTGCTCCAATAAATGGCTGGCGGCCAAATAACCGCCCTTCAAGTTGTCAATGGAGACAGTTGCCAGGCCTGGGCGGGATTCCATCGTCATAAAAATCATTGGCACAGGAGTTTGGCGGGTATCCCGCTCCAACCAGGTGCGATTATTGCCGATCTCAGAGACTGCCCAAATAATGCCATCAACTTTCCACGAGAGCAAGCGGTTAAGGATGCGCTCGACGTTCTCAGTCTCAGGATGGTGTAACAGGTCCAGCAGTAGCGAGTATCCCACGGCGCGGATCTGCTGCTCAATACCAATCAGCGTTCGTGAGGGTCCAAAGTAATCCAGACCGGTGGCGACAACCCCCAGGGTATAGCTGCGCTGGTGGATCAGGCTGCGAGCCAGGGCATTGGGCCGGTATCCGAGCTGAGAGATCACTTGCTGCACGCGCAGGCGCGTCTCAGGCGCCACATCCGGGCGGTCATTGATCACCCTGGATACCGTCTGAGTAGAAACATTGGCTATCCTGGAAACTTGCGTAATTGTGATCGATTTCCTGGTGACCATGAAGGCTAATAAAATGTCTCTGTGATTGAATTGACCATCGCCCAGAAGTTCTCCATAGGCGTATCAAGCTGGACATGGTGAGTTGGCCCGAGGATCAGGCCCCCATCTTTGCCCAATGTCTTCAATCGGCGATCGACCTCTGCTCGCACCTCATTGGATGTCCCGAATGGTAAGGTGTACTGCTCGTCAATTGAGCCCCAGAAGCATAACCGGTCTCCATACTCATTTTTCAACTTTACCGGATCCATGCAAGCTGGTTGCACCGGGTTCAGGATGTCCAGACCGATCTCAAGCAACTCTGGGATGATTGGATAGATCGTACCATCAGAATGGTAAGCCACTTTGACCTGAGGGTTAATCGCCTTAAGCTCGGCAATAAAATTCGCCATGCGTGGCTTCAGGAATTTGCGCCAATGGGCCGGCGACATCAACATCCTGGTTTGAGCGCCGACGTCATCGCCGATCCAGATCATATCCACACCCATTTGGACCAATTTCTTGGCAGCAGTCAGGTGGAAGCGGTATGGAATCTCTAAGATTTGGTCGGCCAGTTCTGGGTTAAGCACGAAATCCGACAGGATCCTCTCATAACCGCGCAATCCCCAGGCGCACTCAAAAATAGTCGTAACGGTGACGCCTACGATCCAGTATTCGTCTTTAAATTGCTCGATAACTCGTTGGGAGTCTTCATACAATTCTGCCCGGTTCGGATCAGGGCCTTTATAACCGGCGATTGCACGGTCATCTTTGAGTGGGTGGTCGGCTATCTCAGTATAATGTCCAATTCCAAAGGGGGTGGTGTATGGCACTGATTTCCAGGTGATACCCCATTCGTCGGTATAGGATTCACCAGCCTGGTAGTATGAATTTGCCCAACCAACAGAGGTGAGCAGCAGATCTTCGCCCAATGCCCGTTCAAGCTCATAGGTGTTACCCCCGCCATGCGGGTTGTGGACAGCTTCCCCTTTTAATTGCAGGTCTGCTTCCAACCGATCGGCAAATTCTGGGGTAAAACTGATCTGCATCGGACAACGGTCCGGTGCCTGGTGGTTGAGGGCCATTAAGACGCGATCCCGGTGTTTCATCGCGGACTGCTCCTCCTTCGTTCAATGGTGGATTCGAGGCTTTAACCGGATAAAGCCTCGTTTCCAATCCCTGCCCTCGAGTGAACGGGCTCAGGCTGCCAGCAACTTTGCAACAGCCACAGCCCGGCTGGCATCTGCAGCATAGCCATCAGCTCCAATTTGTTGGGCATAAGCGTCCGTGACGGGAGCCCCACCAATCATGACCTTGACTGTGTCGCGGATTCCAGCTGCTTTCAAAGCTTCCACAGTGGTTTTCATGTTGGGCATGGTGGTTGTCAGTAAGGCAGACATGGCTACGATCTGCGCGCCAGAAGTTTGTGCTTCGCTGACAAACTTTTCCGGTGTGACATCTGTGCCCAGGTCCTTGATTTCGAAGCCCGCACCTTCCAGCATCATCGCCACCAGGTTTTTCCCGATATCGTGCAAGTCACCTTTGACTGTGCCGATCACAACTTTTCCAGCGCTCTTCACATCCGCAAGGGCCAGGTGAGGTTTGAGCAAAGCCATCCCGCTCTTCATGGCGCGGGCGGCAATCAACATCTCAGGGACGAAGAAATCTCCCGCTTCGAAGCGCTGCCCGACTTCGGCCATGGCAGCAATCATGCCATCATTCAATATAACAGCAGGGTTCTCACCAGCCTTCAGGGCTTCCGTGACCTTCTGCTGGACGACGGCACTTTGTCCATCAACCACACTATCGTAGATTTCTTTGACGATCTCGCTCATTCTTATTCTCCTTTTCGAATGAAGATTAATTTCTTAGATTGCTGGTGGAATACAACCAATCACGTTTTCGTCGTAGGTCATCACAACTTGCTGTCCGGGCTGTAGGACCAGGAAGTCGTCACCTGGGCCTGTCAGCCAATCGCCAGATATCAAGCGGCGGATGAGCACCATGTCGCCCGCCATGCGTTCGAACACCCAGCCGCGCCGGGTAGCCTCGGCCTGGGCGCGGGCTTCCACTGCAGCTCCATCACCGATACCCATATCGATATAAACTGCGCGCTGGTAGTGACTTTGCCAGGCGCCCATGACTTCCATCAGATAGTCAGCATTATCTTTACCATACTTCTCTACGTATTCGTCATATACAGCCTGCAGATCAGTATCAGTACCGGAGCCCATGGATAGCGCTGAGCCTGAGCCATCGTCGCGTTGGATGTAATCCTGGGCGTACCAGTAGGTGCCAGGCTTGTTTTCGAACTGACCTTGATAGCGTTGGCGGCTGCCCAGGAACAAGGTAATACAATCGTGGGCGCGGGGGATCACAACCGGGAGTTTCCCGGCGATCAGGCCAGCAGTAGCTTGTCCGCATAATCCATAGGCCAGCAGTACGGCGTCGTAAGCGGGGCTTTGGGCATTGTCTATTTTATTCTGAAGCAGGGAACGCAAGTCAGCAGGCTGGTCATGCAATCCGCGCTTGACCAGCTCAACATCTATAATGTGCGGGCTCTGGGCAGCGCATAGATAAACCGGGCGAGCCAGCACCTCACAACCAATACATAAGAGTCTCAATGGTTTCCTAAAGTTCTCAATTACCATGTTTTCCCTATCTGGTCATTAACTATATATACCGTATTCCAAAGCAGTTTCAAAAGCCGCTACGATGTTTTGTGGTGGGACAAATGCCTGGATATTATGAACGGCAGCGAAGACAAACCCTCCACCCGGAGCAAGGTCGTCTATTCGGCGTTTGACCTCCTCGATGACCTCTTGTTGCGTACCAAACGGCAGCACATGTTGAGTATCCACCCCTCCACCCCAGAAAGTGATATCTTTACCAAAAACCTGTTTTAAGCGTTTTGTGTCCATACCACGCGCTGAAACCTGGACTGGATTCAGGATGTCAAAGCCGATCTCGATCAAATCGGGGATCAGGTCAAAGGTCGCACCGCAACTGTGGTAGAAAAGCTTGGCGTCTGTCTTGCGTTTGATGGCTTCGACCAGCCGGCGTTGCTTGGGCTTGATCAGCTTTCGGTAGAGATCAGGGCGGATTAGCCAACCATCCTGCCCGCAGATATCATCCCAGAAAGTAAACACCTGGATATATTGGCCTATTTGGTCAAGATAATTATTACAGGATTCGATATAAATATCGGTAATCTTCTCCATCAGTCGATCTGCAAACTGTGGCTCAGTGACCAGCGCCATCAGGAAATTTTGGAGACCTATCGTTCGTGCGGGTTGCTCAAATATGCCACCGCCAATTACAGCGCTTCCTGCCAGGGCGAATTCGGTTTTTTCATACAGCATCTTTGCCTGGTCGCGGAGCTGGAGGATATATTCTTGTGGGTCAGGGCGTGGCCAGTTATAGCGATTAAGCGCCTCTTCAGTTGTTTCGGTAAATGGGAAATCCACCCAATCAAAATATAAACCGTCTTCTTTGGGCATATGCAATTTCGAGCCCCACCGGTCGATGAAGGCATAATAATCGCCATCTGTATAGTAATTCAAGCCAGGGGCAGTGGCCGATGGTAATTGCACCATGCGGAAATCGACGCTGAAACGCTGAACCAGAGCTTCATCGAGATATGGCAATTGCTGAACGTGATCCAACATCGTGATTTCTTCGAGTGGCATTCCCAGGTAATTCTTCAAGTCGATATAGGCGCGCTTGGTGATGGATGAAACGATGGTCGCGCCGAGGTCAATTGGGACACGATCTGGCTCCTGGTGGTTGAGGGCTTGGATCACTCTCTGGCGATGGTCCATAGCAAAGCTCCTGATTTAAAGAATTCCCTTTACCAGGGTCGCTACAGCGTAACCCAGTTTCATGTGCTGGTCTGCTTCGAAATGGATCCCGTCCAAATCGCTGGATTTAATTATCTGACCGGCATCCAGGAATTCACAGCCATACAGGTCAGCTATCTGCCGGTAATACTCACCGAATTTCTGCGATTTTTCAAACGCATCATCAAACATCTCGGCAAAACCGGTTAGCTTACCAACCACGGGAGGGGCAATGAGCAGGATTTTCGGAGTGCGATCCTTAACGCCTGCCTCACTGCGTTGAATAATCCCCACCAAGACGCCGATACTGTTGGCGATATCCTGGGCTGAGACCGAAAAACGTTTTTTCAAGTCGTTGGTACCCAACATGAGCACAACCAGGTCGACCGGTTTCTGGGATAACAGGCAAGGCATGAGGTATTCTTTGCCATTGCGAAACTCCTCAATTGGGTCATCCCATACGGTCGTGCGACCATTCAGGCCTTCTTCGATCACCCGGTAATCCATGCCGAGCTGATCAGCCAGGACGCCAGTCCATCGCTCATGGATGGATAAACGGTCCTGGGTCAATGGGTTATAACCCCATGTATTCGAGTCGCCATAGCATAAAATGACTTTCAAGGAACCTCGAATTGAATGAGAAATTTGATTCTGGAGTTTTCTAAAGCGGCGATTGAGATATTGCCTGAAATGAAATCGCTCTAGAAAACTCCAGATTCTGTATCCCGGTTTCAAAATGATTTGAATGGGATGGTGGCTTAACTTTCCGACGGATTGTGGTAATAAACATCCCAACCCAGGTATTTCTCAAAAGCCTCATCCAGAGCGGGAGCAACCAGGGAGGGGTTGATGGCAACATGGTGTTCGAACCCGTACTCGCAAATGTATTGCAGCAATTCCTGGAAATGGGGGATCTTGACTACGCCATAACCGCCGAAGGTTTTAAGCGGATCGTTGGTCAATTCACCTTCACCCAAATAGGTTGTAATCCGACCGTTTAGGTCGTCCGTAGAAACCCGGCAATATGTGAATGGCACCGCTCGAACCCGGCCCACAATGGTGCCGTAGGTGTTATCTTTACCTACGGTGCCTGCGATAATCGCCTGGTAATCCATGGTGGGGATGTCTTCGACCGCAATCGATTCGTCTACGAAAATATCCTTGGGCAGGTTTGAGCAATGGAACACCACACCCTTGTCGGGATCGTTGCCGTAGTTATTGTTCCAATCAACGATGGCACTGGGTTTTCCAGAAGCCAGCACCAGGGCATACATCCCGACCACACCGGCGATGTCAGTCTCACAAGCGGAGGGCATCAGGCCATTGCTCATCATGCTCATAAAAGTACAGGGCACAACTCCGTAGAATTCTTGCATGGATGTCCAGCATTGTAAAGCGCTGGCGACCAGCCCGTTATCTGTCATCCAGGAATCAATAACCGTACCAAGCTTTGCCATTTTTAGTAAAGCAGTCGAAGGGATGCCGTTGTCAGGCACATAGGCGTGCATTTCCTCAAGCTTGGCTGTTAGCCTGGAGTCGCCCTCCTTCAAACGGGCGGCGCGGCCGAACACCTCGGAGAGATCCAGGGTTTCAACCGAGATACCATTTCGCTCGAGAAGTTTTTCGCTAAAACGCACCGTGTTGAAGTTGGTTGGACGGGCGCCGATGGCGCCAATTCGGGCGTTCTTCAGACCGCGCATGACCCGGCATGTACTTACAAATCGCCGCAGGTCACTGCGGAAGCTCTCGCTCTCTGGGTCGACGGTGTGCAGCGTGGTGATGGAGTATTTAATGCCGTATTGACGCAGGTTATTACAGGCTGACATCTTTCCGCAAAACGAGTCACGCCGGTCAGCAAGGGTCATGTTTAACGGGTCGTCAGGAAAGGCCTGGACCAGTACAGGCACATTCAGCTCAGCCCAACGCAGCGTGTTGGCAATGGCACGCTCATCGCCAAAGTTCGGTAGGGTGATCAGCACGCCATCGATCTCGTCACGATGCACCTTGAAAAGATCCGCCAGCTTTTGGGCGTCACTCAAGGTCTCGACGGTGCCGAACTTGGTATCTTCCGGAGTCAGAGCGATGGCATGGATGCCTTCTTCGGCCAGGACTTTAAGGATGGTCTTCCGGCCGGTTTCACAAAGGTGGTCTGGGAAGAATCCACGGTTGCCCACAATTACGCCTAATGTAGCAGGTTTGACTTTGTCCATTTTAGCCCTCCAGGGTTTGTTTATCAAAACTAACTATGTTATCGTTACCGGAAACGCTAACATATTATCAGGTATAGCACATTGGATCAAGTGTGCAAAAGCATTGTGAGAATTGATAAAAGTCACACTATGGATAATTAACATTTCCTGAATCTTGGGGATTCCTATTGACTTACTCCAAAAATTTCTCTATACTGTAAATGCAGGGAGTTCCAAGGAGTTGGACACCGACCTGATCAAACCGAAACCATTTTACTGGCGTCTCATGGGTGAGGAATCGCCCTAAGGCAAAAAGTGTGGTTCCGGCGAAGAAACTCTCAAGGCGATGAAGTTTTTCGGGCAACCGAAATGCCTCATAGATTGTTGGAGGCATTTGCAAGCGGACTTGAGGAGCAGAGCCACGAGAGCCACCCATTTGGTAAGGTTGTTTTTCGAATCTGCGCAAGCAGAGGAAAATTGTAAAACCCAATGGGCACGGTCAAATCGGTGAGAAGGTTACTTGGAGCCCCTGCACTTTTTTAAACCGAGTTATTCGGCCCTGACTGGAACACATTGGGCTTCAATAACCCGACAAAGGGTAGGTTGCGATATTTTTCACGGTAATCCAAGCCATAGCCAACCACGAAACGGTCGGGAAGATCAAAGCCTTTATATTTGAGGGGAATATTAACCAGCCGGTGTTCAGGTTTATTAAACAATACGCATACTTCCAGGCTGGCGGGTTGGCGTACGCGTAAATTCCGCAGGATGTAATTCAAGGTTAAGCCAGTATCGATCACATCTTCCACAAACAACACATGCCGGCCACTGATGGGGATTTCCAGGTCTTTCACCATCCGGACCAATCCCTGGTCACGCGATTCAGGGGAATAGCTGGAAACGGCGATGAAGTCCATCTCGGTTGGGATGCGGACGGCGCGCAATAAGTCGGCCATGAAAAACAACACCCCTTTTAACACGCCGACCAGCAGCGGGTTCAGGCCGGTGTAATCCTGTGAGATTGCCTGGCCGATTTCGTAAACGCGTTGCTGGATCTCATTTGTCGAGATCAAAATTTCCCGTACGCCCGTGGCCAGGTCTCCATATGTTTCTAACCCATTTTCGGTCATGCGATAGCTTCCTGCGCCTCGGTACCCTGAATTTTCTCAGCCTGATCGTATAATCCGAACTTGACCATGAGGTCCCGCATCTCGCGTCGTTTGAATAGCTTGAGGTGGATATCCGGGTAAAGCTCCTGCATCCGCCGCATCTTGCGATTTTTCATGGTGGAGAGTTGAGGCCGCAGGGTGGTCAATTCGATATACAAGTCTTGTTCAGGGAGGTAGAAATCCGGGGTGAAAGCCTCGGTGACATTCCCGCTCTCGTCCCATTGAAGGGGAAAAGTACGAGGCTCGTACTGCCATTGCAGGCCATAAAAGTCGAGGATGCGGGCGAAGGCTTCTTCTACCGGATGGGCGAATTTTGATTTATCAGTTTCGGGCGGATTGTAAAGGGGTTTCATGGCGCGGTGAAGCAGGTTCGTGGGAAGAGAACAAAGGGTCAAAGAGGGTACGGGCGATGATCTGCGCAGCTGCTCTCGGAGTGAGATGGGCGGTGTTTATTACCAGATCGTATAAATTTGGATCGTCCCATTGAACATTGTAAAAACGTTTGAGGTAGCTTCGCCTGCGGCGGTCGCTGGCTTCGACCTGGGCGAAAGCGCTTTCCTTAGATATTTCCTGGCGCACCGCGACACGCTCAATTCGTAAGGTTCGCGGCGCGATGACCCGCACATGCAATACTTCTGGCCAGCCGCTCAGGATTTGCTGACCAGCGCGGCCAATAATCACCACATTTCCCTGATCTGCGAGCTCTTGCATAATTTGTTGGACCGCCTGGCGATAGGCCAGGCAGGCTTCCGGTGAGGGGCAAATACCTAACAAGCCCAGGTCGTCAATAGCTGCAAGCGCGGCTTCTGGGGACCCGGCGATGCGACCTGCCTGGTTTATCACATCACGCCAAACCAGGCGGAACCCCAGCAGGTCTGCCGCAGTCTCTGCGACTTCAAACCCAAGGCTTCCCAGTTGACGGGAGACCGTGATCGCCGACATTTTTTCACTCCTTGGTCTGAGATGATTATAACATTATCAATTTCTGTTGAACTCATGATTCCGAAAGAAATCTCGGAAAATTTCTTTTGGAGTATGGTTGAACAAGATTTATCAAACCCGGCCCTAGTGCCTATAAAAAATTAAGCAGGGGGCGGTTATTCTCCGTCCCCTGCTCGTTCTATTGCCTCCCTTCAACCACCGACTATGCTTCGCCTAACGAATCATCTGCAGCACTTGGTTTAACCAGCCAGGTTATCCCATTGCGCCGATCTTCTAACGTGTGCCAAATTCGTAAATAGTTTCAGAGACATAGGTTTGGCCGGCTTTAAGCTCTGTAGATGGAAAGTCCGGATGGTTCGGTGAGTCTGGATAATGCTGGGTCTCCAGCGTCAGGGCATCGCTCTGCCGGTACATATGGTTGCCTATCCCCACGAATGCTCCAGTGAGGAAATTGCCAGCGTAGAATTGGAGTCCAGGCTCGGTGGTCCAAGTCTTAAGGACACGACCGGAGCCCGGGTCGGTCAGAATGGCGGCAAGTGTTAACTTGGTCCCCTTCGACGACATTGACTGGTCATCCTTCGATGGAGAATTCAGCACCCAGTTGTGGTCGTAACCCGGACCCAACACGAGCTGTGGATCGTTGACCCGAATATCCTGTCCAACTGGTTTTGAACGGAGAAAGTCGAACGGTGTTCCCGCAACAGGATCAAACGCACCCGTCGGGATGAGGCTCTGGTCTACTGGAGTTATCTGGCTGCCATTAATCCAGAGCATCTCACCGTAGATGGTACCCGAGCTTTCGCCACCCAGGTTGAAGTACGAGTGGTTGGTCAGATTGAGGACAGTATCCGCGTCGGTGGTGGCTTTATAATCGATAACGATCTGGTTCTGGTTGTTCAGGGTATAGGTCACAAAAGTGTCAAGGTTCCCTGGATATCCATCCACCGAGCCCGCAGGGCAATATGGGTTAGGCACTGAAAAACCAGACCCGGCCGGAATTGTTTTAGTCCAGCCTTCCCCAGCAGGTGCAAGATAATGGAGCTGGAGGACGGCACCCTTATCATCTGCCTTTGCATCTGTAACTTCCCAAACCTGCTTGTCCCATCCTTTGTAACCACCATGCAAAGAGACCCAATAACCGCCGTTGGGCTGGTTGTTGAGCAGCCAGTGAACAGAATGAG
>Ga0209048_10004397_pt1 | contig 13476 bp, 12 predicted proteins | sample FrelakmetCRP12CR_FD_187146 | JGI IMG/M metagenome (GOLD analysis project Ga0209048, IMG submission 187146) | Freshwater lake sediment microbial communities from the University of Notre Dame, USA, for methane emissions studies - CRP12 CR (SPAdes)... | ecosystem: Environmental > Aquatic >... | reverse complement strand
CTCAACCAAGGCCGCCATGCCGGCACGCCGCAAGAAAGAACGCGACCCTCTGTGAGATGTGGGGGCCAATCTCGGCATTAAGCGTCTCCAACTCCTCACCCGACAAGGCGCGCATGAGCAAGGGTGAGAGGATCAATTCGACAAAATATTGAGCCGCCGCCGCGCAGTGAACTTTTCTATGCAGCGGATCGCAGAACCTGATTGGCTGTCGCGATCGAGGTGGCCAGTCGGCAGGCGGATGGCTCCTGGCGCTGGCTTATCGGTGATCCGTTCACCGTTTGGACGCTGTCGAAGAACGAGGAAGCGATGGACCCGGCCTGCCCCCTTTGATGCATGAGATCGCGACAGGCCACTTCATGCTCTATCCGGGAGCCGCAGTCTGGGATGTGGACGTGGGCTTCCGTTTAGCTATTGATTAATTTGCGGCTCCACGAGCCGAGCCAGGTTTCGCAGAGACTCCTGCCAGCCGAGATAACAGGCCTCCACCGGAATGGCGTCTGGCAAGCCCTCCTGTACAATGTTCAACTCCGCGCCGCACGACACCTGCTTGAGCGTCACCGTCACCTGGATTTGACCCGGCAGATTTGGGTCATCGAAGGTGTCAGTGTAGCGTATGTATTCATGAGGCCGAAGTTCAAGATATTCACCGCCGAATGAATGACTGTGGCCCGTGGTGAAGTTACGGAAGGACATTTGAAACTGACCTCCGACTTTCGCATCCAACTTATGCACGGAGCAGGTAAATCCATTGGGTGGGAGCCACTTCGCCAAGGCATCAGCCTCGAGAAACGCGCGATAAATCTTTTCCGGGCTCGTGGCCATGACGCGATGAAGACGAACTGTGCCGGGCATCTTTATTCTCCCCAGAGCTTGGTTGCTGAAGTCGATTGCGGGATTTGATGCAGGTTAACCCTGCGGAACTGGCAATACCGGCATTACTTCCACAGATTGGCCAGGGAAGATCGTAAAGTGCGGGTGTTGCTCGAACAACTTTGCGGCCTCTTCTTGGGACGCCGCCCGAACGAGCATGAAAGCGCCCATGTTGTTGATGACGTCCTCAATGCCGCTCTCAGTTATCTTCTTCGTTTTGCCGAGCGGTCCGCCCATCTCGACGATCGCAGCGCGATGCTTTTCGGCCCAGAGCTTCCAAGCAGCTATCCCCTCTTTGGTCTTTGCTTGCCGCTCCTCCTCCGGAAGGGCCTGCCATGCCGCCATGCGCGGACTCGATTTGCTGCCAAGAAACACAGCGAGAAATGTGTTGTCCGTGCTCATGAGGTCCTCCCTTTAAACGTCGATGCCTTACGCGATCACATCCGATCAAGCGACGGTTCTTGAGCGCCTCCTGCGCGGGCTTTCTCGAAGCGTTCCCGAGCACGAGCAGCGGCTTGATCGTTTCCAACAGCGGTTTCGGCCTGCATAAGGCCATAAAGAGCCGAGGCACTGTTCGGGGCTTTCGCGCACGCTTCCCGGAAGGCAGCAGCCGCTTCTCGGGCCGACCCGCCTTTCAGCAGGATTGCGCCAAGGGTTTGGTTGACTGGAATGTACCAGAAAGGTGGCTCCATGTAGGGAAGCTTGTCCTGCAGGGCAACTGCGGATTCTGCAAGCTGTCTGGCTGTCGGAAGGTCGCCGCGTGCGGCAGCTGCTTTGGCACGCACAACCTTTTCTGCAATCTCCAGAATCCCGCCGGCGGGGATGTTGGCTTGCTCGAGCGGGCTGAGATCGCCCGACATAATGGTGCGGATGGCGCCGGCTTCCTGATCTGCTTCCTCGGGCTTACCCATTAAAGCAAATGCGGTTCCCCGCGCATATCGCCAGGCAGCGGCCACGAACGGAAGTTTCTCGCTCGGGGAAGGAAGAGCCAGGATCGTCTCGGGATCGCTAAACTGTGCATGGATGAAGTAGGGCGCTTGCTTGATGGGTTGAGCCGCCGGGATTGCCTGTGCCGCCTCATCCGGAATGAGTTGCGCGAGCTTGTCTGCGGAGCTGAGGGCAGCCTCGCCCTGCCCTGCCATCAAAGCTGCGGTCATTTGGAAATGGACATTATGCGGGTAATACATGGCGGGGTACGGCCCTTGCACAGCCGGATTCGCCGCCAGATAACGCTCGTCGCTTGCGGCGGCATCCTTGTTCACCTCAAGCACGTCCTTGAAACGGCCGAGCCGCAAATAGATGTGCGCAGGCATGTGCAGGAGATGTCCGGCGTCTCGGACGGCATTCCTCAGCCGGTCGGCGTAGGGTTCCGCGCGTTGCGGCCGATCCGAGGCTTCCACGAGATGAATGTAATAATGGATCGCGGCGATGTGGTCGGGATTTGCCGCGAGCGCAGCTTCGAGCAGCGCGAGGGCCTTCGCCGTGTGCTCCTTCGGGATGCGGCCGGACTCAAGCCAATAGTCCCAAGGGGAGAGCAGCATCAGCGATTCCGCCGCGAGCGCCGCAATGTCGGGATCGTCGGAAAAGGACCGCGCCACGCGCTCCATCGCTTCGGCGTATTGCCGGTCAAGCTCGGTGCGCTCGCCAGGCTCGGCGTAGCGCACGACCATCGCCGCGGCAAGCGCCTGCTCCTTGGCTGAGGCTTTCACTGCCTTAGCGACGGCCTTTTCAGCGGCAGCGCTTGCAATCGGCGCAGCAGCGGTATCCATCGGCAGGTTTAGGTTCGGACCCAGCACATAGGCTTCGCCCCAAAAGCACATGGCGCAATCGGGATCGAGGGTCTGCGCGTGCCGGAAGGCGCGCAACGCTTCGAGGTGATTGAACCCGTATGCGTAAATCAACCCCTGATTGAAAAAGGCCCGCGCTTCTTGGTTGGCGGCGGCGATGTCGTAGCGGTGATTGCCGAGATCGGCGCCAAGCTTTGGCGTGGGCAGGCCGCTGAGGTCGAACCACGGTTTGGCGGGCACCGCTTCTTGTTTGAAGGGTTTGGTCTCGGTCTTTTGCGTCGCTTTGCCGGCCTGCGCTCGCGCGGAACAAATCTGGTCTTGAGCGCCAGCATAGGCGGGGGGCAAGACTGCCAGGAATAATGGAGCAAGATAGGCAAGGCGTCGCATGGGCGGCTCTTTCTGCCCCGTCCCCGTCAGAGCAAATAATGCACAAGATTGCTTGCCGTTCCGCGGATCGTTGTTTGGCCGCGCTAACCGCTCCCGCATTGAGGTGAAGAGAAGTTGCAGGGTTGGCCGTCCGCCGCCGCCGGATCAGCTGACGGCGAACGGCCGGAGGACTTAGAGACCGATGTTTAGGCGTCATCGCCGAATTCGTTCTGGAACAGGCGGGCGGCTTCGCCCCGCACTCCCGCGCTCCACGTACGCGCAAGCCCTCCGCGCGACAAGCTGCGCGACCCCGGAGTCTCCTGCGGATCTCTACTGCAGCGGCTTCGAAAGCGTGAAAGCGCCGCGTATGTCGCCTTCCTTATAGCCAGTTGCGCGGTCGTCAGGATAAAGCTCCGCCAGCTTGGCCTTGACGGGCTCCTTCACGGCTCCACCGTGACAGGTGAGGCATGGCTCCGCAGCCGGTATCGCTTTCATATAGCGGAAAGTGCGTGCGCCGTTCTTTTCGACGACCTCGAAGCGCTCAAGTTTCGTTGCATCGGCACCCCTGCTCTTCGCAGCATCGAACTCTTCGAGGACGCGCTTTTCCCAGACGTCCGGGGCGTTTTTCGGATTGCGGGTCTTGAGTGATGTGCGCCCGACGGACCAGCCATTCGCCGACGCATCCGCGGCAATTGCGGGCGCGGCAACGTTGCAGACTTCAATGGCCTTGAGAGGCCCATCGACCTTCATTGCGCCCACGAGTTCGCTTTTCAGCTTCTCCGCGAACTTCGCCGAGATGCCCCGCGCGTCTGCCGCGAGCGCATCGGTGGATGCGGCCTGCTCTTCCGCGCAGGCATTGGCGGCGAGGCACAAGAACAGAGCAACAGCTATAAGCGGACTCTTTTTGTATGGCATATCCATTCTCCAAATCAGTCACTCTGGTTCAACTTAAGGGCCCCGAGCTTCAGCGTATGTGACTGAGGCACTGAGCACGCAAATGATGGCAACGAGGGGCGGATTGTTGAGCAGACGCAATCTCTCAAACAACCCTCGATGTCACATCCGCTTGGACAGGCCTTCCGACTGCCTGAACTGCAAGATCAGGCGGTCGGTGCTTTTTGTTCTCTGGCCATTTATGCTGCAACCTGGGTGGGGGCAGTCTCGTGATGAGGCTCCTCCGGCTTAAGCGCATGTGGAGGTGAACCGTCTTCCCTGCCCCTCAGAACCACATAGATCGCAGGGATCACGAGCACCGTCAGAAGCGTCGATGAGGCGAGCCCGAACAGGAGCGAGATCGCCAGCCCCTGGAAGATCGGGTCGGCGAGGATCACCGCCGCGCCGATCATGGCGGCAAGCGCCGTCAGCAGGATCGGCTTGAACCGGATCGCGCCCGCTTCCAAAAGAACCTGCCGCAGAGGCATCGTCCCGCGCTTGCCCTGGATGAAGTCGACAAGCAGGATGGAATTGCGCACGATGATGCCAGCCAGGGCAATGAAGCCGATCATCGATGTCGCCGTGAACGCCGCGCCGAACGCCCAGTGGCCGAGCATGATGCCGATCAGCGTCAGCGGGACCGGCGTCAGGATCACAAGCGGCAGCTTGAACGAGCCGAACTGCCCGACCACGATAAAGTAGATGCCGAGGATGGCGATGCCGAAGGCGGCGCCGAGATCGCGGAACGTGACGTAGGTCACTTCCCATTCGCCGTCCCAGAGGAGAACGGGCTTCGAGTCGTCGTTGGGCTGGCCATGCAGGACAATCTTGGGCTTCTGGCCCGGCGCCCAATCTGCCTTGGCTATGGCGTCGCGAACCGCGAGCATACCGTAGATCGGCGCCTCGTAGCTGCCTGCCAGTTCCGCCGTCACCATTTCCGCGGGCCTTCCATTGTGGCGGAAGATCGGGAAAGAGGCGCGCTCCTTCTTCAGGCTCACCACGTCGCCAAGCTCGACGATCGAGCGGTTGCCGGGGATGGCATTCGCGGGCACGGGCGTCGACAGCGTGTGCTGCGAGAGCGAGAGTTCATTCTTCGGCAAGGCGATGGCGATTTCGACGGGGTGGCGGCCTTCACCGCGATAGGAGTATCCGACGGGCACACCGGAGAGGTATGCCTGGATCGTGTCGTAGACATCCTTCTGCTCGACCCGGAAGAATTCGAGCTTGTCCTGGTCGATGGAGACCCGGAGCCTTTCGCCGGGAACCCTGAAGCTGTCGTCCACGTCGACGATGAAAGGGACGCTCTCGAAAATATCCTTCAGTTTCGTCGCCGTAGCCCGCCGCGTTTCGGGATCGGGACCATAGACCTCGGCAAGCAGCGTGGACAGCACGGGCGGCCCAGGCGGAACTTCCACGACCTTCAGCGCCGTTCCCTTCGGCATGTCCAGTCCGCGAAGCTTCTCGCGGACTTCCAGCGCGATGTCATGGCTCGCCCGCGCGCGCTTCGATTTCGGCGTGAAATTGAGCTGCAGATCCCCCTGCTCCGGCCCGCTCCGCAGGTAATAATGCCGGACAAGGCCGTTGAAGTTGAAAGGCGTCGCCATGCCGGCGTTGGACTGGATCGAGACAAGCTCCGGAACGTCCTTCAGCCGTTCCGCCGCCAACCGCAGAACGCGGCCTGTCTCCTCAAGCGAGGCCCCTTTCGGGAGATCGATGACGACCTGCACCTCGGACTTGTTGTCGAATGGGAGGAGCTTCACCGTGACGGACTTGGTCCAGAACAGCGTCAGCGAGGCGAGCGTCGCCACGCCTACGGCCAAGAGGAAGATAAGGGAGCGCTTGCGGCTTCGCAGGATCGGCTGTGCCACCGCAACGTAGGCGCGCGCCAGGATGCCGCCGCCGTGCTCGTGCTGATGCGCGCGAGCGTCCTTCCTGCCGATCTTCATCATCAGCCATGGCGTCACCATAACTGCCACAAAGAAGGAGAAGATCATCGCTGCCGAGGCGTTCGCCGGGATTGGGCTCATATATGGCCCCATGAGGCCGGAGACGAACAGCATGGGTAACAGCGCAACGACAACGGTCAGGGTTGCAATAATTGTCGGATTGCCCACCTCGGCCACGGCTTCGATGGTTGCCTCGACACGGCTGCGCTTCGTATTCATACCCCAATGCCGCGCGATGTTCTCGATCACCACGATCGCGTCATCGACGAGGATACCGATCGAGAAGATCAGCGCGAACAGGCTCACCCGGTTGATGGTGTACCCCATGATCCAGGAGGCGAACAGCGTGAGAAGGATCGTTGTCGGGATGACGATCGCCACCACGATGCCTTCGCGCCAGCCGATTGCGAACAGGATGAGGGCCACGATGGAAACCGTTGCGAGCCCAAGGTGGAACAGAAGCTCGTCAGCCTTGTCGCTCGCCGTGGCGCCGTAATTGCGCGTGACCTGAACCTCGATGTCCTCCGGCAAAGCCTTGCCACGTAGTTGCTCCAGACGCTCGACAAGCTTCGACGCAATATCGACAGCGTTCGCCCCTGCCCTCTTGGCGATGGCGATCGAGACAGCGGGAACGCGCATCAGCTCGCCATTCTTGTCTTTTGTGAATTGCCAGCCTTGCTGCTCAAGCGGCTTTCCACCCACGACGATCTTCGCGACATCGCGCACATAGACGGGCCGGCCATCGCGCGTCGTCAGAAGGAGGAGCCCGATGTCGGGGACGCCCTGCAGCGTCTGGCCCGCAACGACGGAGACGGCTTGGCCTTGGTCACGGATCTGGCCCGCGAGGAAAGACCGGTTCGCTGAGCGCACCTTGTCCACGAGTTGCGCCAGCGTCACGCCATAGAGCGAAAGCTTCTCGGGGTCCGGCTCAACCCGGATCTGGTCCGGCCGCCCGCCGACGATATAGGTGAGGCCGACATTATCGATCTTGGATAGCTCGATCCGCAAATTTTCGGCGAGGTGATAGAGCGAATTGTCGGTCCATCGCTCCGCCGCCTCGGGCTTCGGCGCGAGCGTGAGGCTGACGATGGCAACATCGTCGATGCCGCGCCCGACAATGAGCGGTTCCGGGATGCCGATGGGGATGCGGTCCATGTTGGCGCGCACCTTCTCGTGCACGCGCAGGATCGCTTCGTCGGATTTCGTGCCGACGAGAAAACGCGCAGTGACGAGCACCTGATCGTCATTGGTCTGGCTGTAGACATGCTCGACGCCGTTGATCGCCTTGACGATGGTTTCGAGCGGCTCCGTCACAAGCCGTGCCGCGTCCTGCGCCTTGAGGCCATCGGCGCGAACCTGGATATCGACCATCGGCACCGAGATCTGCGGCTCTTCCTCGCGCGGCAGTTGAACAAGCGCGATGGCGCCCAGCATCAAGGCGGAAAGCAGAATAAGCGGCGTCAGCGGGGAAGCGATGAACGCCTTTGTGAGATTGTTTGTGAGATTGCCTGAAATACCGAGCTTCATGGCCGCACCAGCCTGTCGCCGGGTTTCAGACCTGCAAGCACCTCGACCCCATCGCCGCCGCCTTCGAACCGCGCGGGCTGGCCCGGCTGGACAACGACGTCGATGGTCTTGCCGTCTCCTTGCTTGATCCGCGCATAGTCGAGACCGAAATGCTTGAAGAGGTACTCGCTCGGGACGACGATCGTATTGCGTTTCCCAGCCGAGATCCGGACGAGAACGCGTTCCCCGACGAAGTATTTGCCAAGCCCGTCCGCCTGGGCGTCGGCGGTAACGCGGCCATCCTGAAGCTCGGGATAGACAAGCGAGATCACGCCTTTGCCAATCGGAGCATCGCTGGCGGCAAGCTCCCGGCCCCCGATGATGACCGGATCGCCGGTCTTGATGAAGCGCGCATGCCGTTCCGGCAGCTCAAGGCGCAAAACGTAGGCGTTTGCGGCGATCTTGGCGATGGTTTCGCCCGGCATGACGACAGCCCCGACGGTTACGGGGATGGTCAGCACCCGGCCTTGCGCCGGCGCCAGCACGGCGCCTTCCTCGACCTGCTGGGTGATCACGGATCGTTCCGCCTCGGCCGACTTCAGAGCATTCGAAGCCACCTCCGAAGCGGCGCGCGCTTCATCGAGCTTGGCGCCCGCTGCAAAGCCGCGCTGCGCAAGCTGCTCCTGCCGCTGCGCCTCGGCCTTCGCGGTTTCCGCCCGCGAGCGCAAGCCGATGATCTGCGCATCGAGCACCTTCATTCTCAAAGCCAGCTTGTCGTCCGCCACGGTCGCGAGCACGTCGCCGGGTTTCACTTCGCTACCGCGCTTGATGACGAGCGAGGTGATGGTGCCACCTGTGCGGACGCGCGCGTTGATCTCGTCGGTGCTGCGGACGGTTGCGAAGACGGCCTTCATGTCGTCAATGGCGCTTTCCTTGACCTCGAACACATCCTGTGCCGCAGCCGAAGCGCTTACCGCTATCATGGCCAGCACCAGCAGCACGGCGCGCGATGCCGATGGCGGTCTTGTCAGGGCCTCGCCTGATATCGGGTTTGTCATCCCTAAATTCCATTTTCGGGTTGGTCCGCCAGGCTGAACGACGGCCTGCGTCAAGTTTGGGCTTTTCATTTGCTGACTCGGATACTAGATATCGCGGAGAGAAAACACAAGACTTCGTATCTACGAAAATATGAAGATACAGACCGAAAAAATGTCGCAAGCAGCGGACGGCGCCGTCGGCCTCCTTCAGTCGCTGGGGAACAAGTCCCGGCTGATGATCATGTGCCAGCTGATCGACGGCGAGAAGTCCGTGGGCGAGCTTGCCGAACTCTTGCAAGCTCGCGAATCCACCATCTCCCAGCACCTGGCGTTATTAAGGAAGGACAGGCTGGTCACGACGAGGCGTCAGGCTCAGACGATTTACTATGCTATTGCGAGCGATCCGGCGCGGCGGGTGCTGGAAACCCTGTACAAGGTTTATTGCCCGCAACCCTAACGCAGCCCACGTTCATCTGGGCACGGATAAGTTGCTTGATCAACTTTCCGCCCTTCATCGAGTCCGATTAAAGCCGTGTTGATCTAACGCCAAGACCGGGGGCTCTTGCGCTCCTGCCCTTCGCCTTTGCAGAAGATCTCGTTAAGCAGCGCGATGACGCGTTTGATGTCGTCGTCTGCAATGCTGTAATGGACGGTCTTTCCCTCTCTTCTCGTCGTCACAAGCCCATCGAGCCGCAGACGCGCGAGCTGTTGCGAGATGGTTGGCTGACGCAGCGACAACGAGTTTTCGAGCTCCGTCACAGAGCGCTCTTTTTCGGAAAGAAGACAGAGGAGGAGCAGCCTCGTCTCATGAGAGAGGGCTTTCAGGAATTCGCTCGCAAGACGCGCATTGTGCAGCATGCGGTCGAGCTTCGGCGAAACCTCGGCGGGCGGCTCAGCCGCCAGTTCCTCAGCGTCAGTGGCCACTTCTTGGCTAGTCATGGAATTGTTTCCGCGTTCGGTTGCGATGTCTCATTGACTGACATTGCGATATATGAATACGATTTGATTAAGCAATAGTGCGCCCCTTTTTTCAGAGGCGCAAGGCCTCTGGCAAATGCCGATCCGATCCGAGCCTTAAGCTTGGGCCAGTTCGGGCGGGAGAAGGATAGGATGCAGGATCATGAAGTAAGCGGCGCCGCACCGCGTACCTGCCGCCCTTCCTATTCGAGCCGCCCTCTACCCCGACGCTCGGGCCACGACGTCTCATGATATCGGAGGCCCTGACCGTCGCATCGGGCTCGCTTGTGGGCTTTGTTCTCGGGCTCATCGGCGGCGGAGGATCGGTTCTGGCCGTGCCGTTGCTCGTATATGTCGTCGGCGTCAAGTCTCCTCACATCGCCATCGGCACGAGCGCCATCGCTGTCGCCTTGAGCGCGCTCGCAAATCTTATTCAGCACGCGCAAGCCCGAAACGTAAAATGGCAATGCGCGGGCGTTTTTGCCACGACGGGCGTGGCTGGCGCATTCCTGGGGTCAAGCATCGGCAAAGCCTTCGACGGGCAGAAGCTCCTTCTGCTTTTCGGCCTCTTGATGATCGTGATCGCCGTTTTCATGGTCAGTCGTAAGGGAAATCTCGGAAGCCCCGGTGTGAGGCTCACGATGAAGTCTGCCGGCAGGCTTCTGCCGCCTTTGACCGGCTACGGCTTAGGGGCGGGAATGCTTTCCGGCTTCTTCGGCATAGGCGGCGGCTTTCTGGTGGTTCCGGGGCTGATGGCGGCCACGGATATGCCGATGCTTGCGGCGGTCGGCTCATCCCTTGTCTCCGTCACTGCGTTCGGTTTCACGACGGCCGCCAATTATGCGTTCTCGGGCCTCGTCGACTGGGCGCTCGCAGGCTTGTTTATCGGCGGGGCAATTGCGGGCGGCTTTTTCGGCAGCCGCATGTCCAGAAGCCTTTCGGGAAGAAAAGATCAACTCAGGCTCATCTTCGCCGGGATCGTCGCTGCGGTCGGCATTTACGTGACCGCGCGCGGCATCATCATCATCACGGGCGGCGATCTAACTTAAAGCAAAAAAATGGGGGAACGGGACATGGTCGAGACGAGCGCAAGTGTGTGGAGCGAACGGCGCTCCCGAGTCGGAGCTTACCTGCCAGGCTTCATGCTCAGCCTGGTTTTGGCCATGGCAGGTAATTTCATCTCAATCGGCTATGGCGGCCCGACCATCCTGTTCGCGCTTCTCCTCGGCATGGCCTTCAATTTCGTTACGGAGGATAAGCGTTTCGCGCCGGGACTGCAGTTTACGGCCAGGGAGATCCTGAGACTTGGCGTTGCGCTTCTCGGCGCGCGCATCACGGCCTCGCAGATTACGGGCCTTGGCTGGTCGACGCTCGCGGGCGTCAGCGCGGCAGTTGTTTTGACCGTCGCGGTTGGTTTCCTTGCCGCCCCCTTGGCCGGCATGACGCGGCGCTTTGGCGTACTGACCGCAGGCGCGGTGGCTATTTGCGGCGCATCGGCTGCGGCGGCAGTCGCGGCCGTGCTTAAACGCGATGAAACCCACGAGCGCGATACGGCCTTCACCATCATCGGCGTGACGACGCTCAGCACAGTTTGCATGGTGCTCTATCCGCTCATCACGAAGCTCTTCCACCTCGACCACGCAGAATCGGGCGTCTTCCTCGGAGGTACGATCCACGACGTGGCGCAGGTTGTAGGCGCGGGCTACAGCGTCTCTCCCGAGACGGGGGACGTGGCGACAATCGTGAAGCTCTTGCGCGTCGCCTTGCTGCTGCCCGTTGTTCTGGTTGTTTCGCTCGTCGAGCGAAAGGCGAACCAGGGCGCGGCGAGAGGCATAGGCGCGAAGCTCATCCCGAACTTCCTCCTGGTCTTCATCGCCATCGTGACGCTGAACAGCTTCGGGCTGGTTCCCGGCGTGCTGCAATCGGCAATGAGCGACGCGTCGCGCTGGTGCATCGTCATTTCTATCGCTGCGCTCGGCATCAAGACATCGCTGGCAGCGCTTGCGAAAGTCGGGCATCACGCCATCCTCTTGATGGTCGGAGAGACCGTCTTCATCGCCTGCCTGGTTATGACGCTGGTAAGGCTCGGTTGAATCGGGAACGGCTGCGGCCGCGCTCTTAGTGCGGCCCACGTCCATTTGGACGCGGGCTGCACTAGAATCGGTCACCTTTTCCGCCTTCATCGATTCCGATTAAAGGCGGGTTGATCTAATAGGTCGGCCGCAGGGCTCCCACAACGCGCATGAAAAGACCCGGCAGGACGAAGGCGAGCCCGAGGATCCAAAAGCGCGCGCCAATCGCAGGGGCATCCTCGTAATCCAGGCTTGGTTGCAAGCCCGCGGACATCCACATCGCTTGAGACAAGAGAAAAAATACACCAAGGCCGACGAGCAGGCGGCCGGAAATGCGCAACAGGCGCGTGCCCCAGCCTTTTAAAATCCAGACAAGCAACCCGGCAAGGCCGGTATATATCAGGAGTTCCCCAGCGGTGGCGATCGCCCCCATGAATGGCGTCATGTGAGACGCCGCGACAAACACGGTCTCTTGCACAGCGTTTCCTTCCCAATCTTCTTGTTTGTGCGCCTGTTTATTCAGGCAGCTTTTTGTGTGTGGGAACGGCGGCGTATTGTGGCCGGCGCCGCTCCAAACCAGCAGAGAACCTACAAAGCGGGGCGAGCGCCCGCGGCGCAGTGGCATTGGCAATCGCCGTGATCGTCTTCTTCGGCAAGGGGCAGAGGAAGGGACGCTCCCGACGCCACTGCTGCGACGGCGGTCAGCAGATCGGTTTCGCTCGTGACGATCACCTTGATGCCCCGCTCCGCAAGCTTTCTTAGGAACCCCTCTCCGCAACTGCACGTGATAAGAACATCGAGGCCGTCAATGGGATGCGCCCCGCCACAGGGATGCTCATGGATGCTCATTTCCTTCGGCAAGTCGAACTCGCCGGTTTGAACAATATGACCATCAGAGGATTCAAAGATCATGAAGCGGCGCGCTTTTCCAGCGTGCCCGGTAATGGTACGGAAATTTTGGCTCGTGACGCCAATCTTCATGCTTAAGACCTTGTTGGAGGGAGTTTCGAAGCGAACGAGCGCTTAGGAAAAGCCTTACTGAGATTGGCGTTTGTCGTCATTGCGAATGCGCAATGATCACCATAGGATGAGCTTCGGCACGCACATTGTGGAATAATGCGAACCGCTATAAGGCGCGACCCCTTTGCCCGTCGCCGCCCTTGGTGGCGAAGGATAAAGTACTTGTATGATTACTTGTAGCCTTTTTGCGAAACAAACCCAATGTGCTTAACCGTTTGTGAATGTCACAAGATGATGCACCTGGAGAAGCTCCAATTGATGATATGAGTCGAATGCTTTGACGGTTGGAATAAGGAATGAAGCTCAAAAGGCGCCCACATTGAATCCGGTCACATCCGGCGAGGCTTGGACGGGCGTCGCCGATTGCATCAATTGCAACATTCGGCAGTCGGTCCTCTTCGCCGGATTGGAGGAACGGGACTTCAATGAAATTCACCGTCCGATCGACCAGCTCAATTATGCGGCGGGCACCACGATATACCGGGCCGGTGAGGAAGGGGTCTCGCTCTTCACCATTCGCACGGGGCTCGTGAAGCTGGCTCACTACCTTCCGGATGGTAGCCAGCGGATCGTGCGGCTCCTTCGAAAGACCGACATTTTAGGACTGGAATGCATGCAGGCCGCAGTGTACCAGCACACGGCCATTGCCCTTCAGCCGACCGAAGTTTGCCGGCTCCCGGCTGCCTGTGTGAAGCGCCTGTTGGGCAGCAATCAGCGGCTCTTCCATACACTCATGGCGCATTGGTATCGCGCGCTGAGCAACTCCGACCGCTGGATTACCGAGCTTTCGACCGGGACAGCGCGCGAACGCGCCATCCGCTTGCTTCTCTGGCTTTCCGAACTGGAAACAGGCGATTCCTGCAGCCTTTTCAGCCGCGAAGATTTAGCCCGCATTTCTCACCAGGGGTGGATTTTCGGGCAAGCGCCATTCGATCTGCGTTTGGTGCGAGGGGGCGTCGCGCTTTATTCGCAGGAGAGCGCC
>Ga0209048_10004396_pt1 | contig 13478 bp, 10 predicted proteins | sample FrelakmetCRP12CR_FD_187146 | JGI IMG/M metagenome (GOLD analysis project Ga0209048, IMG submission 187146) | Freshwater lake sediment microbial communities from the University of Notre Dame, USA, for methane emissions studies - CRP12 CR (SPAdes)... | ecosystem: Environmental > Aquatic >... | reverse complement strand
ACTCCGTCCCAGGGGTAGCTTCCCGGCTAGGCAGAACCTGCGAGAATCGCAGTGTGTTCACTCGTAGTGGGTTCGGCTGTCGGATGCCCACTGTGACTCCAGCAGTCCCTAACGGTGCGGTACACCGGTGAGGACGATGCTGGTCACTGGAGGCGGGCGGGGGCTTGGCCGTTCCACTGCCGAGCAACTGGCCCGTGACGGACATCGCGTGATCCTCGTTGCTCGGAATCCCCAGTCCGCGGAGCGAGCTGCCGCTCAGATCCGTGCGGCCACCGAACAGGCAGACATCGAAGCATGGGCCGTTGACCTGGCGTCGCTCTCCTCGATCAGGGACTTCGCCCCGCGCCTCCTCAAGGAAGTCGGGCAGATCGACGTGCTGCTCAACATCGCGGGAGTGATGCAGACGAGCCCATCCCGCATTGTCACCCCCGAGGGGCTGGAGGAGACCTTTGCCGTCAATGCCCTGGCCCCCTTCCTTCTCACCCGCCTCCTGCTGCCGGGACTCGAACTGTCCGATGCCGCACGAGTGGTCAACGTGAGCTCGCAGCTGCACATGCCGGGTTCGCGCGGGAAGCCCGTCGACTTCGACTTCGATGATCCCCGACTGGAGCTCGGCTACAACCCGGACCGCGCCTACAAGAACTCGAAGCTGGCGGTCCTCTGGTTCACCTATGAGCTTCGGCGTCGGCTCGCTCCGTCAACCATCAACACGAATGCGGTTTGCCCTGGATTCGTTCCGATGACCGCCGCAGCGAGCACCACGGGGGCCATGCACTTCCTCATGCTGCACGTCCTACCCCACATGCCCTTCGCCACCAGCGTCCGTGACGCTACGGCCTCTTTCGTATTCATGGCAGCTGACCCGTCGCTCGAGGGGGTAGGTGGGAAGTACTTCTGTGACATGAAGGAGATCCGTTCGAGTCCTGACTCCTACGACGCCGATAAGGCTCGTCGGTTCTGGGAGCTGGCCGGCCAACTCACCGAGCTCAGCCCCACCTGAAGTCCCCTGACCGCAGGATGCTGTCATCGAATCCGATGAGGGTGACCAGACCGCCGGGTAGGTGGGGTACCTCCACCTGATTCCCCAGGGTCAGCTCATTCGCCCCCTGGTTGGCTTCCACCGAGACCGGCGTCCCTGGCGTGCACTAGGCGTTTCGGGAAGCCCCTTGAAGTCGGCGAAGTCCGGGAGCACAACGGTTGCATCAGGTCAGTTCAGGTCAACGCAAGCCGGTTGGCGGAACCAGGTTGCGATGCTTGGGCTGATCGGTCCAGGGCCCGTTGGCTCCCCGGCTCAGTCCGGGGAGCTTTCGCGTCGGGGCGACTCACCATGAGCGAGGGCGACAACGCCGCCGAGTGGGCTCAGGTGATGGTCGAGGGAACCCGGGGTGCACCCTCAACCCAGCAGGGCGCGGCGTCCGCATGGGCGCCTGACCAGGCTGCATGCAGAGAGCGCCTGTCCCAGTGGCTCCGACGCCTCTCAGGGGCCACAATGGTCGCTGAGAGGAGCCTGCCATGCCCCGACCTCAGCCACTCGAGTTCCGCTGTGGCGCTGTGGAACCTGCCCGGCAGAAGGAGCAGCCGATCGCCGAGGTCGCTGTCGACCTTGGGATGGCGGCTGGTTTCGCGTCATGAACGCACCAGCCGACCATTCCGGAGGAGCGGCTCGGGTATCGGGCGTCCGCCCTGCACGAGGAGCCCAGGAATGAAGCACGCGACAGATCTTCCCGCAGCCCGCCGACACGGATGGACCCGACGTTCGCGGGCCCGAGGTCTCAGCAGAGGACTGCTCGCCGTCGTCGTGACGGTCCTCGTTGTCCAGACGGCCTGGATGGCCACGAGCCGCACCGAATCCGACGCCGCAGCACAGGGTTCGACCGCCCTCGGCGCATACGCCGGCACGGTCGATCCGGCCGGCGTCCACTCGTTCGCACGGACGGTGGGGACGCGGATCCACTATGCGATGGAGTTCCTCGACGCGACCTCGTGGAGCACCATCTCCAACCCCCAGTGGTTCCTGAGAGAGTGGAGACGATCGCGTTTCAAGATGATCTGGGGCGTTCCCATGCTTCCCTCGGGGAGCGGATCGACCATCGGCTCCCCAGCAGACGGAACGTCCCTGGCCGCCGAGGCGACCGGGGCCTACAACCCCTACTTCGCCTCGACCGCGCAGTCACTCGTGGCCAATGGGCAGGGGAGCTCGATCATCCGGCTCGGTTGGGAGTTCAACGGTGGGTGGATGACATGGGCTGCCAGTGGGCAGGCTGCGAACTTCGTGGGGGCCTACCAGCAGATCGTCACGGCGATGCGCTCGGTCCGGGGCCAGCACTTCACCTTCGAGTGGAACCCCACCATCGGCGAGTTCTACGTCGGTGACCTCGCCACCTACTACCCCGGGGACGCCTACGTCGACTACGTGGGGCTCGACGTCTACGACATCGAATGGGGTGCCTACCCCGGTGCGCAGGCCGAGTGGCAGCACATGCTGACCGAGCCGTACGGCCTCAACTGGCTCGCATCGTTCGCCTCAGCCCAAGGCAAGCAGATCGTCTTCCCCGAGTGGGGACTCGGATGGGGGGCGGGCAACAACGGGAGTGTGGTCAACGCACCCGGCCAGGACACCCAGGGAGGCGACAATCCCTACTTCATCCGGCAGATGGGGTTGTGGATCGGCAGTCACAGCGTGGCGGAGGCGAACTACTGGGACGTCGGTTCGAGTGCCGTGTCGTCGACCCAGAACCCCAACTCTGCGGCGATGATGGCGCAGCTGGCGGTGGGCTTGGGACTGACGCCGCGCCCACCACGACACCTACGACTTGCGCCGCGCCCACCACGACACCTGTGACGGCCGCCGAGCCCACGCTGAGGGCGAGGCGATGACCGCGGAGGAGCGGGCGGAGTTCCTGCTGATCTTCGAGAAGCTGGCGTTCATCGAGGCGATGTCTGCTCGGGGAACCTGAGCCGGGCCAACGTCCTCATATCCTGGGATAGCCGGATCCGTCGAGCGGAGGGTTCCGCCACCTAACGCTCAGGGTCCGGCACCGTGTCACCGTGTGGGTATCCCACAGCACCGGATCAGTGCGGCACGTTCCGGTCCACCTGGCATCGAGTGCACACGTTCGCGAACGGCGGACCTCGCTGGAATCCGAAACGCCCGTTTACCTATCCGCGATCGCCGGTCCGGCGCGCACGTCTTGGCCCACGCAGCTTCGAGTGCTTGCTGTCGCGAGCGCTTGACTCCGCTGATTTCCGAAGCGCCGCTAACCTCGGCCACAGCGACGCCAACGCCCATCGGTGATCGAGGTGAGGGACACGGACATCCGCCACTACGAGCAGGATCCGGTTCCACGGCGTGCCCCGCTGGGCGAGCACCTCATCAGTTCCGGCCTGGCCACCGCCGCGCAGGTCGACACGGCACTGGCGGAACAGCGCCGGACGGGAACGCGCCTCGGCGAGACGCTGATCACCCACGGGGTCCTGGACGAGACCGAGCTCGCCGGCGAGCTGGCGGCCCTGTTCGGTCTCCCCTACCGGGACCTGATCCTGGCTCCCCCGGACCCGGCCGCGCTGATCTACATCCCGAAGGCCTTCTGCTGGTCCCGCTGTGTGCTCCCGGTGGAAGTCGACGACGGCACCGTCGTCATCGCACTCGTGGACCCGCGGGACATGCAGACCATCGATGACCTCCGGATGCTCTCGTCGGCGCCCGTGCGGCTGGTCGTGGTCGCGCCGGACCAGCTCCGGCGGGCGATCGAGCGCAGCTTCGACGACTTCGAGCTCGTCGCCACCGACATCGACACGCCGAGGGCGGCCGCCGATGCACCGCTCTCCGTCGACGCCCAGACCGTCCCGACCTCACCGGGCGATGCGACGCCACTCGGGGATCGACCCGACGCCGACGGGCCGGTGATCACCTTCGTCAACCAGTTGCTGCGGCGAGCGGTGGAGGAGCGCGCGTCGGACATCCACTTCGAGCCGACCGAGGACGACCTGCGGGTGCGGTTCCGCGTCGACGGGATCCTCCACGACGCGTCCCGTGCGCCTGCGTCGCTCGCCCTGGACATCGTGAGCAGGGTCAAGATCATGGCGGGGATGGACATCGCCGTGCGGCGCCGCCCCCAGGACGGCCGCATCTCGATCATCGCCCACGGGATGCCGGTCGACGTCCGGGCGGCCAGCCTCCCGACCATCGACGGGGAAGCAGTCGTGCTCCGCCTCCTGCACAAGGACCAGAGCCTGCTCGACATCGCCGAGCTCGGATTCCAGTCCGACGCCCTGGCCCGGTACCGGGCGTCGTTCGAGAAGGCGTGGGGCATGGTGCTCGTCTCCGGCCCCACCGGATCCGGCAAGACGACCACGCTGTACGCAACGGTCAACGCGCTCAATGAGCCCGGCCGCAACATCATCACGGTCGAGGATCCGATCGAGTACCGCATCGCCGGGATCAAGCAGTCGCAGGTCAGCCCCAAGGCCGGCTACACGTTCGCCACCGGTCTCCGCGCCGCCCTGCGTGTGGACCCCGACGTCATGCTGATCGGCGAGATCCGCGACCTGGAGACAGCCCGGATCTCCGCCGAGTCCGCCCTGACCGGCCACCTGGTCCTCTCCACACTGCACGCCAACGATGCGGCGTCGAGCACCGCCCGCCTCATGGAGATGGGCCTCGAGCCCTACCTGGTGACCTCGGCGCTCGAGTGCGTGGTCGCGCAACGCCTGCTCCGGCGCGTGTGCCACGACTGTGCGATCGTCGAACCGGCCACCCGGAAGGAACTCCTGGAGCTGTCGGCGATGTCGCTCATCGACGCACCGGATCATGAGCTGCTGGTGACGAGGGCGGTGGGATGTGCCCGGTGCGGGAACCGCGGCTACCGCGGGAGGTTCGCGGTGCAGGAGGTCCTGGTGATGGACGACCCGCTCAAGACGCTCGTGCTGGAGCGGGCGCCGGCCCAGGTGATCGGCACAGCGGCGATGTCTGGCGGAATGCAGACACTGCTCCAGGACGCCTTCACCAAGGTCCAACTGGGCGAGACCACCCTCGAGGAGTGCCGGCGCGTCCTCCGCTGACCTGTTCCGGCCACCCGCCTCAGCGCAGAGAGCCCCGATGGGACTGCTCGACGGCGGTGATGCAGGACGCCCGCAGGCCGCCGATCTCCTCGTCGGTCAGCGTCCGGTCGAGGGCGCAGAAGCGCAGCCGGTAGGCGAGGCTCCGTGACCCGTCGCCCAGCGACTCCCCCCGGTAGACATCGAACAGCCGCACCGACTCGAGCAGGTCGCCACCGACTGAGGCCAGGGTGGCCTGGACCGTTCCGGCCGGGACCTCCTCGGGCACGACGAAGGCCAGGTCGATGTCGGACGACGGGAACCGGCTGACCGGGACCGACTCCAGCGGACGGCGCCGGGCCGCGCCGGTGTCGAGGAGTACGCCGAGGTCGAGGTCGAGCCATCCCACCCTGTGGGGGCGGCCGTCGACACCGACCAGGCCGTACGTTTCGACGAGGGTCGGATCGAGCTCGCCGACCACGCCGAGCACGGACCGGTGACCGCCGTCGGTACCGCCCTCCGACAGCAGCGTGGCCGACCGGTGCTCGTGCACGGCGCGGGTCGCCCCGCCGTGGTGCGGGCCCTGCTCCATGACCCAGTCGACCAGGCCCAGCGAGTCGGCGACCGTGCGCCAGGCGGCGACCGCCGACCAGGCGTCGTCGCTGTCGTCGGCGAATACTGCGCACAGCCGCTCGGTCTCCTCAGCCGGCGGGCCGTCCCCGGAAGGGACATCGGCCAGTCGGAACACCGAACCGACCTCGAACAGCCGCACGTCGCCCTGGCGCCGCTCGGCGTTGTAGAGGACGGCCCGCAGCAGGCCCGGCGCCATGGACGACCGCAGGTAGCGCTCGGCGTCGACCAGCGGATTGGTGATCTGGATGGACGGAGGGGCGAACCCGGCCGCCAGCTGGTCGGCCTCGGTCACGAACGCCGGCGTCCAGGCCTCGCTGGCCCCGAGCCCGCAGAGCACGTCCTTGAGTCGGCGGCGCTCGCGCTGGCGGGCGGTGAGCCGCCCGGGCTGCGGCCAGGCCGGTGTGCGACGGGGCAGGCGCGAGTAGCCGAAGGTGCGGGCCACCTCTTCGGCCAGGTCGGCCTCACCCATGGGGAGGGGCCGGATGTCCGGCCGGAAGGTGGGGACGACCACCTCGACCGGGTCGTCGTCACCCCCGGTGACCGTGACCTGCATCCCGAGCGGGCGGAGGAGCTCGGCGATGGTCGTGGCGGACAGGTCGGTGCCGAGCAGTCCGTTGACCCGGGCCGGTCGGACGGCGACCCCGAGCGGGGTGGGCACGTCGCCCACCACGTCGATGACCCCTTCGGCCAGCGTGAGGTCCGGGCCTCCGGTGAGGGCGAGCAGCTCGCAGAAGCGCTCGGCGGCACGATCGATGCCCTCGGGATCACACCCGCGCTCGAACCGGGCCGAGGCCTCGGTGCGCAGGGTGAGGCGCTTGGAGGTCCGGGCGATGGCCATCGGCACGAAGTAGGCGGCCTCGAGCAGGACCCGGGTGGTGTCGGGGCCGATCTCGGAGGAGGCACCGCCCATGATCCCCCCGATGCCCACCGGCGAACCGGCTGCGTCGCAAATCACGCAGTCCTGTCCGGTGTCGCCGAGGCCCGGTCCTGGGCGCCCCAGGGTCCGCTCCACGTCGTCGAGTGTCGTGACCGTCTCCCCCGCTCCCGCCCGGCGCACCAACAGGCCACCGGAGCCGAGCCGGTCGAGGTCGTAGGGGTGGGTCGGCTGGCCCAGTTCCAGCATCACGTAGTTGGAGGCGTCGACCACGTTGTTGATCGGGCGCATGCCGGCCGCCGTCAACCGACGGGCCAGCCAGCCCGGTGAGTCGGTCACCCGCACGCCGGTCAGCACCCGGGCCGTGAACCGCGGGCAGAGCTCGAGGTCGTCCACCGCCACCGTCGTGAGCGAGCCCACCGGAGGACCCGCGGGCAGGCCGGGCACCCCGGCGGCCGAGCCCGACGCCCGCGACACCAGGTCGGCGGTCTCGGGCACGGCGAAGTCGAGCCCCATGCGGGCAGCCAGGTCCCGGGCCACGCCGGCCATGCACCAGGCGTCGGGACGGTTGGCCTCGACGGCCACGTCGAACACCAGGTCCGGCTCGATCCCGAGCGCGTCGGTGAGCATCGCCCCCGGCTCGGCACCGGCGGCGTCGTTCAGGATCAGGATCCCGGCGTGGTCGGCGGACAGGCGGAGCTCACGGCCGGAGCAGAGCATCCCGTTGGACACCATGCCCTTCATCTTCCGGGTTCCGATGGCGAAGCCGCCGGGCAGCACGGCACCGACCGGGGCCAGCGCCACCAGGTCGCCCACCCTGAAGTTCTCGGCGCCGCAGGCCACCTCGACGAGACCGGTCCCGTCGGTCACCACCACCCGGCGGATCTTGTCGGCCCCCTCGATGCCGGTGACCTCCTCGATCCGGGCCACCACGACGTCGCCCAGGCCCTCGCCGACCTGCTCCACACCCTCGACCACCAGGCCGAGGTCGTCGAGCGTGGCCGCGATGGTCGCGGCGTCACCGGTGAACGGTGCGAAGTCTCGAAGCCAGGAAAGGGGAACGCGCAACTCTGTCCTCTCGGGGTTCGCGCCTCAGAACTGGCGCAAGAAACGGATGTCGTTCTCGATGAGTGCCCGCATGTCGGCGATCTGGTGGCGCATCTGCGCGCAGCGGTCGATGCCGAACCCGAAGGCGAACCCGGTCCACTGGTCGGCGTCGATGCCCACCGAGGCGAACACCGCCGGGTCGACCATGCCGCACCCGCCCAGCTCGATCCACCCGGTCTGGGAGCAGGTGCGGCACCCCTCCCCCCGGCAGATCGCACAGGTCACCTCGAACTCGGCCGACGGCTCGGTGAACGGGAAGTAGGCCGGGCGCAGGCGCGAGTGGATGTCCGGGCCGAAGTAGGCGGCGGTGAAGGTCTCGATGGTCCCGGCCAGGTCGGCGAAGGTGATCCCCCGGTCGACCACCAGTCCTTCGATCTGGTGGAAGACGGCCAGGTGACGGGCGTCCGGGGTGTCCCGCCGGTAGCAGCGGCCGGGCATCACCGAGTGGATCGGCAGCGTCCCGTCCAGGACGGCACGCTCCATCAGGTGGATCTGCACCGGCGAGGTGTGGGTGCGCAGCAAGGTCGTCTCGGGCTCGCCGAGGTCCAGGTAGAAGGTGTCCCACATCCCCCGGGCCGGGTGGGCCGGCGGGATGTTGAGGGCGCCGAAGTTGTACCAGTCGGTCTCGATCTCGGGCCCCTCGGCCACGTCGAACCCCATGCCGACGAAGACGTCCTCGAGTGCATCGCGTGTCTGGGAGACCAGGTGGAGGTGGCCACGGGCGTCCGGGCCGGGCACGGATCCGGGCACGAACTCGGTGAGGTCCAGTCGGGACGCGGCCATCTCGGCGGCCAGCTCGGTGAAGCGGATCTGGGCCCGGCGGGACTCGAGGAGTTCCTCGACGGCGGTGCGGGCCTGGTGGAGCTGGCGCCCCAGCTCCTTCCTCGCCTCGGGGTCCATGGATCCGAGGGCACGGGAAGCCTGGGCCAGGGGCGACTTCTTGCCGGAGACGGTGGCGGCCACGTGGCGGATCGCCTCGGTGGTGTCCGCCGCGGCGATGGCGCGGGAGGCGTCGGCCACCAGGCCGGGGACGTCGAGCTCCCCGGTCATGCCGGCACCCCGCCGTCGTCACCCGGTCGTGCCGGCGCCTCGTTCATGGCCGACATCGTAGAACGGGTCGGAGCGGGCCCCGTCGAGACGGCGATCCGCCGCTGGCGAAGCGCCTCGAAGCACAGCACGGCGGCCGACACGCCTACGTTGAGCGATTCGGAGCGTCCGGCCATGGGGATGGTGACCCCGGCGTCCAGCACTGCGGTCAGGGCGTCGTCGAGCCCGGTGGCCTCGTTGCCCAGAACCAGAGCGACCGGCCCGGTCCAGTCGAAGGCGGTGTAGTCGGTGCCGCCCCGCACCACGGTGGCGACCGTGGTGAACCCACGGGACGCAAGGGCCGCTACGGTGGCCGTCGTCGTGCCCCCTTCGATGACCGGCACGTGGAACAGCGAGCCCGCCGTCGACCGGACGGTCTTCGGATTGGTCGGGTCGACGGTGCCGTCGCAGCAGATCACGGCGTCGACCCCGGCGGCGTCCGCCGTGCGGATCACCGTCCCGAGATTGCCCGGGTCGCGCACGTCGACGCACACCACGACCAGCGTGGCGCCGTCCAGCCGGTCGAACGGCGCCGGCGCATAGGACACGACGGCCAGGAGCGGCTGGGGCGCCACCGTGGAGGCGATCCGCTCCATGACGCCCGGGGCCAGGTCGAAGACCCGTCCGCCCGACTCCAGCACCCGGGTGGTCACGTCGACCACCGCCGGGTGGGCCACCCCCTCGGGGGCGACGTAGACGGCCTCGACGGCCGCTCCGGCGGCGATCGCCACCGACAGCAGCTCCGCGCCCTCGACCACCACCACCTGCTCGGCGCGGCGGGCGCCGCGCTTGCGCAGGAGCTGGCGCAGCCTCCGCACCCGTTGATGGGTGAAGGCCAGGCCCGACTGGGTCAGGAACCGGCCTCGGTGCTCGAGCCGGCGTCGGCCAGTGCGTCGTTGGCCACCTGCACCAGGGACGCGAACGCCTCGGGTGCGGTGACGGCCAGGTCGGCCAGGACCTTGCGGTCCACCTCGACGTCGGCCCGGTGCAGACCGGCGATGAAGCGGCTGTAGCTCATGCCGTTGAGCCGGGCCGCAGCGTTGATCCGCTGGATCCACAGCTGGCGGAAATCGCCCTTGCGCGCCCGACGGTCACGGTAGGCGTACTGCATCGAGTGCATGACCTGCTCATTGGCGGCACGGAAGGAACGGCTCTTGTTGCCGTAGTAGCCCTGTGCCTGCTCGAGAATGGCGCGGTGGTGCTTCTTGGCGTGGACTGCGCCTTTGACTCGGGCCATGGGTGAACTCCTTTGTGTGATGGGCCTCGGTGTGGCCGGCCGATTGCGTGTGTTCCGGGTTCCGTGCCGCGCTGGCCGCAAGGACCCGGGGCGACGACGGAGGTGACGACGGTTCGATGGCGGCCGGGGCCGCAGCCGCAGCCGCAGCCGCTACAGGCCGAGCATCCTCTTGACCTGCTTGAGGTCGCCGGGGGAGAAGTCGGTCTCACGACCGAGGCGACGCTTGCGCTCGGCGGACTTGTGCTCGAGCAGGTGCGACTTGAAGGCCTTGCGACGGCGGAGCCGCCCCGAGCCGGTCACCTTGATGCGCTTCTTGGCGCCGCTGTCCGTCTTCATCTTGGGCATCGGGTCTATCCCTCTCCTTCACTCGACTCTGCGGCTGGGGACGGATCCCCTGCCGTGGCGGCTGGTGCCGCCTCCGACTCCGTCGGCGCCTCGGCCACGGTGGCCTCGGCTGCCGGTGCGGGCCCATCGCCCGCCGGTGCTGAAACTGACTCCTGTGCTGCTGGTTGCGTCGCGGCGTCCCGTGCTGCTCCCGCCTTGGCTGCCTCTGCCTGCTCCACCACTGCCCTGGCGTGCTCCTCGGCGGCCGAGATGCCGCCCTTGGCGCCACCCGGCTTGGCGGAGCCGGCCGGCTTGGCCCGCTTCTCCGGTGCGAGCACCATCACCATGTTCCTGCCGTCGAGCCGGGGGATCGACTCGGACTTGCCGAGGCCGTCCATCTGGTCGGCGATCCGGTCGAGGATCTTCTTGCCCAACTCGGGATGGAAGACTTCACGGCCTCGGAACATGATCGTGATCTTGACCTTGTGCCCCTCCTCGAGGAACTTGGCGACCTGGCGGGTCTTGGTGTCGAAGTCGCCCGGCCCGATCTTGGGCCGGTACTTCATCTCCTTGATCCCTACGTGGATGGCCTTCCGCTTCGACTCCTTGGCCCGTTGGGCCTCATCGAACTTGTGCTTGCCGAAATCCATGATGCGGCAGACCGGGGGGTTGGCCCCGGGGGCCACCTCGACGAGGTCGAGGTCGAGGTCGCGGGCGATGGCCAGTGCCTCGGGCAGGAGCTTGATGCCGAGCTGTTCCCCGTCGGGGTCGACCAGGCGCACCTCACGGGCGCGGATACGGTCATTGATGCGAGGATCGGTGGTGGTGGGTGTTGCTATTCGACTTCGCTCCCTGTCTCATGGCCACGGGAGTCCGTGGCCGACGATGAAGGAGCGGAGCCAGCACTGGGACGACCGACAGCGGTCGGCCTCCAGTCCCATCGACCCGTCGCACGGGTGTCCCGCCGGAGCGGAGCACGGTGGCCGGGTGGGGGATTCGCATCGCGAAGCCCCGCTTCCTCGTCTATCAGTTGCTTTAGGCTAGCAGTCGTGAGCTCACTGTGGACACCTGAAGGCGAACGACCGGTGGGGAGGCCCTCCACCCCGACCGGAGGCACCCCCGCCGGACCGCCCCCCGATCCGTTCGACGGCCCCTCCGAGGAGGTCGACCACGACGCCCTGGCCGCCCAGGTCGAGGCGATGCGGGCCGAACTGGCCGGCGCCCCGGTCGAGGTCGTGGTGGCCAACCACTGCTACGCCCTGTTCGAGCTGGCCGCGCTCCACCTGTCCCAGCAGCCCCCGCAGCTGCCCGAGGCCCGGTTGGCCATCGACGCGCTCGGCTGCCTGGTCGACGGCCTGCACGGCCGTCTCGGCCAGGGTGAGTCCGTCCTGGCCGAGGGTCGTGCCAGTCTCCAGCTCGCCTGGGTCCAGATCGACGGGGCCCAGCGCGCCGGCGCCCAGGTGGACTCGGTGGCCGGGATCGACGCCGACGCCTCGCCCACCGGCGACGACACTCCCGACGACGGCAGGTGAGCGGGCCGGCCGACTCGACCGCGTCGCCCGAACCGGCGGCGCCCGGCGGGGGCATCGACGCCTCCCGGGTCCGGAGCTTCATCGGACTGTCGGTCGGACTGGTCGGCCCCAGGGCCAACCTGGCGGTCTCCGGCGTCCTGATCACCCTCTTCGTCCAACAACGGGCCTCGGGGGCCTTGGCCGTCACGTTCGCGCTCACCGCCAACCGGCTCCTCAGCTGGATCACCTATCCGGTCGCCGGACGACTCAGCGACCGCACCCAGACCCGGGTCGGACGCCGTACCCCCTACATGGCGGTCAGCCTGATCGTCATGGGTGCGGCCACCTGGATGTTCACCGTGGTGAGCGGCTACTGGGCGCTGGTGGTGTTCATCGTCATCGCCCGCCAGGCCGCTGCGGTCTTCACCCTCACCAACGTGGCCGTGGTGCCCGAGGTGTTCGGCCGCAGCCGGTGGCTGAAGGCACTGGTCCTGACCACCGTGCTCGGGACACTCGCCAGCTTCACCATCAAGGGCACGGTCATCGCCACGTGGAAGCAGTCCGACCCGGCCACCTGGAACCTGCCCTTCCAGCTGGCGGCCGCCATCATGGCGCTGACCGGCCTGGCCGTGCTGGTCCTGGTCCGCGAGGCCCCGACGGCCACCGCCGGTGCCTATGCCGACCGGACCCGTCGGGCCCGACCCGCCCGCGACGAGCTCCGGGACATCCTGGCCGGGCCCAACGCCAAGGTGCTGGTGGCCGGCTCGCTGCTGTTCTGGGCGGGCACGGCGTCCACCGCCTACGTCGCCATCCTGTTCTTCCAGCGGGTGCTGCACGCCGGGGCCAGCGCACAGACCATCGCCGGCCTGGCCACCGGTCTCCCGGTGTTCATGCTGGGGATCGCCCTCGGGGTGCCGCTGAGCCGGGTCCTCACCCCGATGCAGCTCGCCGTGGGGGCGCCCCTGCTGGGAGGGGTCCTGGCCGGGGTGCAGTACTTCGACACCCATCTCTGGCAGGCCGTCGTGCTCAGCTACATCGGGGCGCCTTTCGTCGGCGCCTACCTCATCGTGATGGCCCCGCTGCTCCTGCAGCTGCTGCCGCGTGCCGGCGGGCTGGGCGAGCGGCTGGGCGTGCTCCTGTCCCCCTTCAACCTGGTCGGCGTGCTCCTGGCCTACGTGGCCGCGGTCACCGTGGACGCCACCGGGAACTACCGGCTGATCTGGCTGTTCCCCGCCGCCACCGGACTGGCCCACGCCGCGGTCAACACCCGGCTGCGCTACCCGGCCCGCAGGGCCACCAGCCCCGACATGGTGAAGCGGCTGTGGGAGTGGGCCATCGTCCAGGCCGAGTCGATGTCCGAAACCGGCATCGTGACCGGGCTGCTGGCCGCGCCGCTGCTGGGCGTGGTCACCGAGGAGGACGCCGACAGTGCCGTGGTGGTCGACATGGCCCGCAACATCCTGGGCAATCCCTACGCCACCGACGAGGACGAGGGTCAGACGGCGCCCCCCGCCCTGCCCGCGGGGACCGGTACGGCTCAGGACCCGTCGGTCGGTGGCTCCCTCCGGGTGACCGGCGTCGACCAGGTCGGCGGGGGGCCGGCCGGGGAGCGCGCGATCGGCGACCAGAAGTTGGGACGAGGCGCCGGCGAGTCGTCGTCGACGCCCAC
>Ga0209048_10004395_pt1 | contig 13482 bp, 10 predicted proteins | sample FrelakmetCRP12CR_FD_187146 | JGI IMG/M metagenome (GOLD analysis project Ga0209048, IMG submission 187146) | Freshwater lake sediment microbial communities from the University of Notre Dame, USA, for methane emissions studies - CRP12 CR (SPAdes)... | ecosystem: Environmental > Aquatic >... | reverse complement strand
GGAGTTGGCGTGGGCGCAGGTGTGGCCGTCTTCAAGGCTTGCAGGATGCCGTTGCCGTTGGGACTGCCCCAGCCGGTGCAGGCGTCCCATCCCGGCCCGGCGCTGAAGTCGCCGTTGTTGCCGGAGGTGATGTCGCGAAACGTTCCCGCCTTCCCGGCGATCGTCTGATAGAGATTCGGGTTCAGGTAGCCCACCGGCTTGCCCAGCGACTGATTGCAGAGCGCCAGCAGTCCCGCCCACAGCGGCGCGACGGCGCTGGTGCCGCCCACGGTGAAGCTCGAACCGTCAGCCGTGACCTGGTAGCCGGTGGCAGGATCGGCGTCTCCGGCGACGTCGGGCACACCGCGCCCATTGAAGCCGGCGTTCTTCGAGGGCGGAACTTTGGCGTTGGCCTGCCAGGCGGGGATGCGGAAGGTGTCGCTGACGCCGCCGCCGGTTGCGCCGCCGCTGGAGCCTCCGTTCCACACCACTTCCTTGGAAATGGAGCCGCCGCTCACGGTGAGGCTGGTGCCGCCGCAGGCCATCGCGAACGGGCTCGACGAGGGGAAGTCCACGTGGTCCTTGCCGTCGCCCACGCCGTCATTCGATCCATTGTCGCCGGAGGCGCAACACACGGTCACCCCCATCGCCGACGCTGCCTGCAGCGCGCTGTTGTAGCTCTGCAGGGACTGCGCCGTCCAACTCGACTCCGGGCCGCCCCAACTGATGGAGATCACGGAGGGCTTATTGACCGGGTCGGTCGCCGCCTGGTTGATGGCATCAAGGAATCCGGCATCGCTGTTGGGAGCGAAATAGACCACGATGCTGGCGCCCGGGGCGACTGCGCCCACCACCTCGATGTCGAGCATGACCTCGGTGTCGGGGCCGCTGGTGTCGCCAGTGGGCGCGTTCTGCGCGCCGTCCACCGAAACCGCCACCACGCTGGGCGCAGGAGAGATCCCCAGACCTTTGAAGTAGGTCAGGAGATCGGATTGGGTGAAGCCGCCGCCCAGTTCGATGATGGCGACCGTCTGGCCCTTGCCGTTGATTCCCGCAGGAAAGTTGTAGGCCTTGGCAATCTGCAGCGGAGTGAATGAGGTGGAAGCTGCCGGGGCCATATGAGCGGTCACGGTGTGGCTGGTGGCGAGGCGAAAATGCGCCTCCGCCTGGGGGCGGTTGTCGAGGCCGTGGACGCTTCTAACAATGCCGCTGAGTTCGGTTGGGATGCTGACTAGGCCGGTACGCCCGCGATAGGTAATGCCCTGGCACGCGTACTGCTCCAACTGCACCTGAAAGGCCTTGGCGAAGGCGGCGCAGGTGCCAGTCAGCCTGACGGTGCGGGCCGGCAGATTGACCTGGGCGACGGCCAGTCCATGGGCAGCGGCGAAAGCCTGCACCTTCCGCACGTCGGCCGGGTCGGCGCCGTAGCGCGCCTCGTATTCCTCGCGCGTAAGGCGCTGGCCGCTGGCGACGATTTTGTCCAGCGACGGCTGCTTTTTGGCGGACGCCCGTGGCCGCAACATGACGGTCACATGCACCACTTCGTTGGGATCAAGTGACCCGGCCTGGGTCGCGCCCGCCATGGGTTGGCGCTCGCTGCCACGGAGTTTCACGTACTTGTCGAAAGCCATTAGTGTGCTCCTGAAGAAGTGCGTTGGTTAGGAATGATACCGCGATTGGGCCGGGCCGTTCCGCGAAATACACCTTACTGACCTTTCATCTTTTCCTTGACGCCGTGGGCCAGCTTTTCGATCTCTTCCGCCTTCTTGATGACCTCGACCGAGAGTGTGTGCTCGTTGGTCTTGTCCACGTATTGCTTCAGCTCGGTGGCCAGATCCAACAGCTTCTGGGTGTCTTTCTTGATGTCCTGCTCGCGTTTGAGGTTTTGCTGCTTCTCTGCCGCATGTTTCTGCTTGGCCTCCCACGCGGCCTCATTGGCAGGGTTGCCTTGCTGCGGCGTTAGCACTTGCGCATGGACACCCGGTAGGACACAAAGAAACAGTGACAGGACAATGGCGGTCGGCGCGAAATATCGAAGGGAAAGGGCTGGCAGTTTCATAGGAATACCGCGATTATATGACGGGCCTCCGGGTTGCATGGAAGCAACCTGTGCAGCCGTGGACTCATCGTCGTAGACAGCAACTGGTTGCTATAATCCGCGAGAATGCTATCGATCCTGTTCTATCGCCTGCTGGCCCTGGTCCTGGTGCTGGGTCCCAGGCACAACATTCTCCAGTTGCTGGACGACTGGAGCGATGACAGCTTCCAGTTCGTGCGCCTGCGGGTGCCGCGAATCCTGGCTGTCTTGGTTATTGCGTTCGTCCTGACGCGGCTGCTGAGGGTGGTGTCGCGGCACCTGGTCGAGCTCAGCAAGCGGGAGGGTCTGCCTTCAGCGGTGCGGACGCAACAGTTGCGCACGCTGTCGGGCGTCATCTACAGCGTGGGCGTAGCGGTGATCCTGTTCCTGGCGGCCATGCAGGTGCTGCCGCTGCTGGGCATCAACATGGGGCCGCTGCTGGCCAGCGCCGGCATCGCCGGATTGGCCATCGGCTTCGGCGCCCAGACCCTGGTCAAGGACTTCATCAACGGCTTCCTCATCCTGGTGGAGAACCAGTACGACATTGGCGACACCGTAAAGATCGCCGGCGTGCAGGGCGTGGTGGAGGCCATGACGCTGCGCCGCACCGTGCTGCGCGACGACAGCGGCGCGATGCACACCGTGCCCAGCAGTGCCATTCAGATCGTCAGCAACCTCACCCGCGACTGGACGCAGTTGGCCATGCACGTTTCTGTCGCATACGGCGCGGACACGGACAGGGTCATACGCTTGCTGGAGGAGGTTGGTGAAGAGTTGGCCCACGATCCGAAGTACGCTGGCATGATTGTTGCCAAGCCGGAAGTCCCCGGGATCGACAAGGTGAGCGGGGCCGAGGTGGACTACCTGATGCTGGTAAAGACCAAGCCCGGCGCGCAATACGCCGTCAGCCGCGAGCTGCGGCGGCGGATCAAGGCGTGCTTTGAGAAGCAGGGGATCGAGCCCGGCAACCCCAATCGCGTGTACGTCGCGGACGCGCCGAAGTCCGGTTAGGTCTCGCCAGCCGTCGCCACAGCGACTCGTGCATCGCCCGGTGCAGCCGGTCGTCCTCTATTTCCTGCTCCACTCTTCCTGCGACACCACGGTCAGCGGCGGTAGCTTCGCATTTTGCAGCTGTGAATTGATTTGCGGCAGTTGCGCAGTCAGCGATTGAAATTTTGCCGTGGCGTCGTCCAACTGCTTGTTGAGCACGGCGGTGCTTTCGATCTGCGACTGCGTCGGACGTCCTGAATAGCCATTGACGCCACCGTAAAGCTCTCCGAGATTCTCACGCAGCTTCTTCTCGCCGGTAATCATGCCGCCTTCCTTCACCGACACCAGGGTCGAACGGAAATCTTCCAGGCTGCTGGCATATTTTTCGAGCTGCGCCTTAAGCTGTGCATCGGTAGTGGCGGCAGCGCTCTTGCGGGCCTGGTCGCGGAGACCGACCGTGGTGTCCACAACGTAGGTGAGCTGACCCAGCATGTCGTAGAGCTGCATTACGGTCTTGTGCTGGAGCGCGCGGTCTTGCGCCGTGCTCTTGGTGCGCGGGTCGGGCACCATATCAATCGTCGTCGTGTAGGTTTCTTTTCCCTTGATCAGCTTGACCGTGTACTTGCCCTCCTGCACCTGGGGACCGAGGAACGCGAATTCGTTTTCGACCAGCCCGGCCGCTGGCGGGACCTTGGGCGGCTTGGCGCGCTCCGGCCACTGTACGCGGTTCAGGCCGCGGCGCTTGTCGCCCTGGAAGGTGCTGACCAGTTTGCCTTGCGGATCGTAAATCTCAAGGCGCAAATCGCCGAAGATGTGACGCTTCTTCTGCCAGTAAACGATGGCGGCGGACTCGGGCAGTGAGGGCCCAACGAACTCGGAGTCGCCGTCAAAGCGCTGCTCGCCCGCGGGCAAGGTGAGCGTCGCCGGGCGGGAGGGCAGAAACGCCGCGTCCTTGGCCATGATCTCCGGCGTAAGAGCGCGCAGCGGGGTGAGGTCGTCCACGATAAAGATGCCGCGGCCATGGGTGGCGATAAGCAGGTCGGACTCGCGCGGGTGGATGACGACGTCGCGCACCGCCACGTTGGGCAGCTTGCCGGTGAACTGCGCCCAGTGGGCCCCGCCATCAATGGACACGAAGAGCCCGGACTCAGTGCCGACGAAAAGCAAATTGGGATTGACCAGGTCTTCACGAACGACGTGAGCGAACCCCTTTAACTCCGGCGTGGAGAGCGAGGTCCAGGTCTTGCCGTAGTCGGTGGTCTTGTAGACGTAGGTCTTCATGTCGCCCGCGGCGTGGCCGTCAAAGGTGGCGTAGGCGACCGCCGGATCATGATGGCCGGCCTCGATGGTGGACACCCAGGTGTTGGGCGGCAGACCGGGAATGTTCTTCACGACGTTGGTCCAGTGCTTGCCGCCGTCGCGGGTGATCTGCACGTTGCCGTCATCCGTGCCAACCCAGATCACGCTGGCGCTCTTGGGCGATTCCGCGATGGTGAAGATGGTTTCGTACTTTTCGGCATCGGAGTTGTCGATGGTCAGTCCGCCGGAAGTCTCCTGATGCTGCTTGGCGGGATCGTTGGTGGTGAGATCGGGCGATATGCGGTCCCAGGATTCACCGTGGTCGCGTGAGCGGAACAGGAATTGGCCGCCAAGATACACCGTTCCCGGAGCATTGGGGCTGAGATGAATGGGGGCGTTCCAGTTGAAGCGAAACTCCGGCTCATTGGCCCGGGGCAAGGGCTTGATGTCGCGCGCTTCGCCGGTGGACTTGCGGAAGCGAGCGATCTTGCCGCCCTGGTATTCGACATAGGCGTAATCGGAATCGGCGGGATCGGAGAAGGCCCAGAAACCGTCACCGAAATCGATGTTGCGCCAGTTGCGATTGGCGATGCCACTCACCCCGCGTGACGGGGCCATCCAGGTGCCGTTGTCCTGCAGGCCACCATAGACGTTGTAGGGGTCGGCCATGTCATAGCTGACATGGTAGAACTGCGACACTGGCAGCTGATTCAGGAACCGCCAGTGCGAGGCGCGGTCCAGGGACTCGTAAACTCCGCCATCGTTGCCGTCGAGCAGTTGTTCGGAGTTGGCGGGATTGATCCACAGCGCATGATGATCGCTGTGCACGCCCCCGCCGAACCCCTCACTCATGGAGATGGCGGCGCTGAAAGTCTTGCCGCCATCTTCGCTGACGGTGAGGCCGAACCCCGGCTTGTAGACGCGGTCGGGATTGTTGGGGTCGGCAATAACGCGGGCAAAATAAAATGGGCGGCCGCTGATGTTGAACGAATTGTTGACCTCGGTCCAGCTTTCGCCGGCGTCATCGGAGCGGTAAAGAGCAGTGTGGTTCTGGGCTTCCACCACGGCGTAGACACGGGTGTTTTTGGCCGCCGGAATGGCCAGGCCGATGCGGCCCAGGTCGCCCGCCGGCAGGCCCTTGCGCAGCTCATGCCAGATGGCGCCGCCATCGCTGCTCTTGAACAGGCCGCTGCCCGGGCCTCCGGAGCGGAAGTTGAAGGGCTGGCGCCGCACGTCCCACATTGCGGCATAGAGCACGTTCGGGTCCTGAGGATCCATCACCATGTCGGCGCAGCCGGTGTTTTCGTCGCGGTACAGGACCTTCGTCCACGTCTTGCCGCCGTCGGTGGTCTTGAACACGCCGCGCTCCTGGTTGGCGTTCCACAGATGCCCGAGCGCGCAGGCGTAGACCGTGTTGCCGTCCTTGGGGTGAATGACGATACGGCTGAGGTGCTCGGAATCGGCCAGTCCGAGGTTCTCCCAAGTGCCGCCGCCATCGCGCGAGCGGTAGATGCCGGTCCCCACCCCAACGCTGTTCCGCACCCAGGCTTCGCCGCTGCCGGCCCAGACGGTCTGGTGGTTCGAGGGATCGATGGCCAGCGAGCCGATCGACAGCGTGGGCTGCTTGTCGAAAACAGGCTTGAAGGTGGTGCCGCTGTCGGAGGACTTCCACACGCCACCGCCGGCCGAGCCAATGTAAATGGTCAGCCGCTGGCCTTCCGGTACCGCGACAATATCGGCAATGCGGCCGCCCATGACCGCAGGACCGATGGGCCGGGCCAGAAGTCCGCTGAAGGTATCGGAATCGACGATGACCTCTTGCGCTGCAGCTAGGACGGCGAAAGAGATGACGAGAAGAGCGATGGCGGAAAAACGCAGACGATTGAACATGGCGTACCTCGAAAACTAAGGGTTGCGGCCCGGCGACAGGCCACGTTATTGATCCAGCTTTACGAATTTCATCACGAGCGAAGCGAGGGATCTGCTTTCGTTTGAGTGGCTCGATTGGCTGCCCCCACTCCTGAGACAGGTCTTCCCACGTCGGGTTCATACCCTCGATCAACGCGACGCGCTTTGTGCGATCCAATCCCTTTATCTGTTTTTCCCTCTGAATCGCATTGCCCACATAGCGAAATTGTTCCAGGTAAACCAGACGATCGATTCTGTAGCGTTGCGTAAAACCTTCGATCTGCCGTGCTTTATGCTCCCGCACCCGGCGTCCAATGTCGTTCGTCATGCCCGTGTAAATCTGGCGCGACTTGCTGGCCATGATGTAAACCCAGAAGCGCCATTCACGCGCCATCGTTGACCCTCGCACAGGTTCGACCAAAAGCAGATCCCTCGCTCCTTCACCCCAGCAAGTGCAAAAGAGGCACTCGCCGGGGACCCCGAAGTCGCTCGTGATGACAAATCGAATGGTTTGCAGACACTACCAATCACCACTAACAGTCCCTGCCCCCGCCCTATTTCTTGGGCGTATCCGCCTTGGGCGCGGGCGGCGGAGCGGCCGGCATCTTGAAGATGGCATCATCCACGGGCACGTTGAGCTCAATCTTGGTGAGCGTGAGTTTCTCCTTTTCCTGGCCGCCTTTGACGCCGTTTTCGATGGCGAAGGCGAACATCATGCCGTTGACTTCCTTGTAGTCACCCATCACGGACTCAATCTCGCGCTCGGTGCCGCGCACCATGCGTTTGGTTTCTTCCTTGATTTCCAGGTAGGAGTCGGCGTCCAGGTACACGGTCACCACGTCGCCGTTCTTGAGCGTGACGTTCAGCTTGTAGGCGTCGGTGCCTTCCAGCTTCTCCTTGCCCAGCAATTCGACCTTGTTGCCCTTGCTTTTGTAGTCCACCAGTGGGCCATCGATGTCGGCGTTGTATTCCAGGTCTTTCTTTTCGTCAGCGGACATCGCCTCCGGGTCTTTCTTGCCGGTGAAGGGCATGATCTGCCAGGCGTCCTTGCCGTCGTAGGCCTGCACCGCGGTCATACCTTGGAGCGTGAACTCAAGTCGCGCCATGTCCGGGCGCTTCACGATCATGGAGCCTGGGGCCTCCATGCCGGGGCCCATGGTCATGGTCCCGGAGGAGCGAATGGTCTGCACGGACTTGATCTTGTCCATGCCGCCGCGGGCCTGGATGTTCTTGGCGATGATGTCGTCAACGGTTTGCGCCGAAAGCAGCGGGGTGAGAAGAAAGGTGAGGGCAGTGAGCAGCGGTAATTTCCGTAACATGCAACCTCCTGGCGCAATTGCGCCGCCGGAAGAGAATACGTAATGGACTGGGAAACAGTTCCGCACGAACTGTAAGAGGATAGCCCAAAAGTGTCAACTAACGGGCGACATTCGGTCCTTCCCCATCCTTCGGCAAACTCCACATCAAGAGCGTTTGGCCCTTTCCGCCACGCCTCAAAAACTGTAGCCCACCTCGAGGACGACGGTTGGGTCGGCCTGGCCGGCGTTAAAGACATAGGTCGTGAATTCCGCTCTCTTGTGAGAGAAGCCGACCAGGAACCCGCGCTGAATGCTGAGACTGGTCTGGAAGGCCTTGGTGTGTTGCGCCACCAGACCAACCCGCAGCCAGTCCAGCGGAGAATAGGTCAGTTGCGGCCAACTGTAATAGAAGTTTCCGGACTTGTGACTGGTGTCGAAAACATATTCGTTGGAGATGGAAAGCTCGACCTGCTTGTAGGTCAGCGAGGCCTCGCAGCCGGGCGCAATGCCGGTGGTCCTCCCGAAGACGCCGCCAATCATCGGGGTGATGTCGAGCACGAGCTTCTTGCCGGCGCTGAAGTTGTAGCCCACCCATAGTGATCCGGTGTGCAGATTCTCGTAGTTGTAGCGAGCCTCCAGGTGCAGCCACTTCCGGTCGGCGGTGAAAGTTGGGTTTACGTAAGACTGATCATTGGGCAAAACATAGCCGTCGATGGTGAGGTTGTACTGCCATGGGTTGGCAGGAGCTGCGACCGGAGTCTTCGGCGGAACAGGCGGTGCTTCCTGTGCCAGACCTGCACAGCTCAATACGGCGGCAAGCAACAGCGCGGTGAATGGTCGAGTAGCTTTCATCCGCCCAACACGATGGCAAGCCCGACCATCGCGCCGCCGACGAGAACCATGGAAAAACCCCAACCATACGGATGATGCCCGGCATATTTCCCATACGCATACCCGGTCAGAAACAAGAGTGTTATGGCAATTGCATTAGAGATACGGAGGGCAAGCCGGACATGTGAGATGAAGATAAACGGGATGACCGGCGGAAAGGTAGAAAGAAAGACGAGCAGGAAGACGCCGACCGCGCCTTTCCAGTCTTTGCTATTCAGCCGGACGTAATCTCCAGGGATCGCCAGCTGATTCAGTTTCTGCCGGATTACTTCGAATTCATGCAAGGGCAGCACGGAAGCCACAACTGGCGGCAAGGCGTCGGCGACGATCCGCTGTCCTTGCGTAGGATTGGTGGCGCGTCGCACGGCCAGCAGTGTCGCCACGCCGTGGCCTTTCTCGCTAAGGGAGGCCATCAGGTACATCAGACCGTCGATGATTCCCCAAGCCAGGTTGCAGCCCAGCGCACCGATGAGCATGGTACGGACTTGCGGACGCCCCGCGGTGCCGACATGCAGCGAGCAGGTGAAGCTGAGCACCATGATCAAGCCGAACAGGATCTCGGAAAGCCTCTCCAGCGGATCGAGTACGAGCTCGGTCTTGTTGGAATCGGGCACTAGCGATGTCCCATGAAAGCTTCCAGTTTTTCTACTTCATGGTTTGCCAACTCCAGGAAATGTTTCGCGCGCTCAGTATCGGCGGCGTCGAGGGCCTGCTTGGCCTTCGCCAGATCATTGTGCATATTGTTGCGAGCGGCAACCATGTCCCCGCGCAAGCCCAGACCCTGGTTCTGCATCTGCCGTTCCATGGTACTGAGGCTGCTTTCCACGGCGGACGCGCGCCCGTTTACCTGGTCACTCTCTCTCTCCAAGTCTTCCAGTAGTCTCTTTTGGTCAATGACCGCCTCTTGCGGCGGTTGATCGGGGCTTGCGCCACCCGGTTTCATGGCGGCCTTGGCCGTGGAATCCGCGTGCCTGCTCCGTGCGGACGGAGATTGAGGCGGCTGAGACGAAATCGGACCAGCCGGGGAAGACTGGGTTTGTTCTGGGCCCTGGGAAGAAACCGGGCCAACTGGCGTGGCTGCAGGTGGCACCGCTTGCATTGGCTGTTCCGTTGGAGGCGATGATGGCTGCGACGCGCCTTTCCCGGCACTTTGTGTCGCCGGCAGGCCAGCCACCGTTTGCTGGGTGTCCTGTCGCGACTTGTAATACCAAGCCCCGGCGAGGACTAACAACACCAGTACTGCCACCACCGCAATTAGTCCGCCTCGCCCAGACTTGGTGGCGACGGGCTGCGATGATGGCGGTGGAGCGCTGGGCACACTTTGACTCGGACGCGACTCCATCGCGGGTTGCGCGGCGGCGGCCTGGCTCGCGGGAAGCGTAATGGTGGCAGCGGTCGGCGCGGTCAACGAAGGCGGACAAAGAGCTTTCACCTGCGACAAGGCGCCGCGGAATGCGTCTGCCGTCTGGAAGCGTTGTGCCGGGTCCTTGGCGACCGCCATCATGATGAGGTCGCTGACCGCCTTGGGCAACGACGGTATTAGCTCGATCGGCGAGCGCGGCGTCTCCTTGACGTGCGCCTCCATGATGGAATAGCTGCTGGTGACGCTGAACATGCGCTGGTGAGTGACCAACTGATAGAGCGAGACGCCGACGGAGTAAAGATCGGAGCGCTCGTCGGTGGGCTGCGACTGCACCTGCTCAGGTGACAGATAGTCCAGCGAGCCGACCGTGGAGCCAGTCATGGTGAGCCCAACTTCGCCGGCGGAGCGGGCCAGCCCGAAGTCCATCAGCTTCACCACCCCCTGCGGAGTGAGCATCATGTTGGCGGGCTTAATGTCCCGGTGAATGATGTGTTTGCTGTGGGCATAGCTCAACGCCGAAAGCACCTGGTCGATGTAGTTAATTGCGTCGGCGGGCGAGATAGCGCCTTGTTCAAGACGGTCACCCAGCGTCACGCCCTCGACGTATTCCATGATCATGACGAACTGATCGCCCGAGGTGAACGCCGTGCGCAGGGCGGCGATGTTGGGATGCTCGAGGCTGGCCAGCACCTTGATCTCGCGCATGAAGCGGCTGACGAACTCGCTACGGCCGGCGAGATCGGGCAGCACTACCTTCATGGCCTCGATGCGGTCGGACAGCACGTTCCGCACCTGGTACACCTTGCCCATTCCGCCGTGGCCTAACTCGCGGAGGATTACATAATCGCCGATTTGCTGGGGAGTGTTTTCGCTCACGACGTTGCTCCTTGGATATCTCTAGCTGTTGCCCCGGACATTCTCTTCGGGCTACGCAGCACCGCCGGATTATATCGCCTTCCCGCCCGATTCCCGCCTATTCTGCTAGGGCGCGTCGCCAGCCTCGGTCCGCTGGCGCGCGCGCACGAACACACTGCAACTTTCCCGGCCCGACAAGCGACCCACCTGTAATGCAAACTTGCTCTCCATCGAGCAAAGGACCGAGTCAATCTGGTCCTGCTTGGCGGTTTCAGCGGGAACGCCCTGCATCATCTTGTAATAAGCAATCGCGAGCATGTTCGAGGCGTTATTCAGCGCGTAATAGACCGACTTGTCCGCGTCGGTCTGAACGCGGTTCTGGGTTGCAGATATTTCGTGGTCCAGAGCATCCAGCCTTGGGGCCAGGACTTCAGGCGCGTGCTTGTAAACCAGCGTTCGTAGAATCTCGATCGTGTCGGGAATGTTGACTGCTGCCTTGCGGTAAGCTTCCGACAGTTTTGTTGCTGCGCGGTCACTGCCATCGGCCGGAATGGTGATGATCGCCGCATTGCCTTGCCGTGCGAGCGACCCACCAAGAGCTTCCACCAGGGCGGGAACGCTGATGTAAGCCGTGCCTTTGTGCATCAGTACATCGTCGCCGGCAATCCGCTGTCCTTCGATCATGACCTGGGTCAATGGAACGGCATTGGTCCGGCGCTTGTCGTTTTCTGGTTGCTGGGCCGAGACGCCTGTGGCGACCAGAGCTGCAGCGCAAAGCAGGAGAACAGGCCGCTTCACGGTATACCTCGTTTCCACGTAAGTCGCTGTCACGCTGGCCAGATGGAGACTTACGCCAAGCTTAAGCTAGGATTTTCAGCCTGAGCCTGTCGGTGATGTGAGTCACTGAACACGTGGATGACTGAGCGGTTGCGGCTCAGTCGGCGGCCACGGGCGCGATGGCTGGGCTCGGCGCCGGTTCGCGTTGCGGGCGTACGAAGCGAATGGCTGATGACATGGTCTGCGACGGCTTCTCCACCGCCTGATACATCATCCACGCGGCTCCCATGGAAGCCACGACGCCGACCACGTCGAGCACGATCATGTAGCTGCCGGAATACGGCAGGTAATGCGACAGCAGACCAATCACAGCTACGCCGATAGGCAGATGCAACAGGTATAGCGAGTAGCTGACGTCGCCAACACGGTCCATCGCACGGTTGTGGAACGCGGAAAAGGCAATCAGCATCGCCGTGGTTACGGACACGCCGGCGACAATCCAGCCGATGGGGCCGATCATGGCCAGCACCATCACGGCGATCAGGCCAAGCATTTCGCGCGCGCCGATGAGGCTGATGCGGTATTGAAAGACGAAGACGCCGACCAGGAAAATCGGGATGCTGTGAAAGATGAGGTACTCGTTGCCGACGGCGAAGTAGGTCAGCATCATGCCCGCGAGACCGGCAAAGCGCGCCAACTTATTGCGGCTGGCCAGCAAAGGGAACATCAGGCCAACCACCAGATACCACTGGAACTCGATGGCCAGGGTCCAGTAGACGACGTTCACCCAGGGCACCCCGACAATGTCGTTCAGATAAGCGAAGTGCAGCAGCAGGCTGCGCGTGGTCACCGTTACCGCCGGCAGATGGAACAGCGGCGCAAAGATGTAATTGGCCGCAACAATACTGATGGCGATGGACGCAATGTACGGCGGATAAAGGCGGATGTTGCGCTTCAGTAGGAAGCGGGGATAATCGCGCAGAGCATAGCGCGCGCGATACAGGCTCCAGGGAATGACGAACCCCGAGATCACGAAAAAAATGTGGACGCCCAAATATCCGTATTTGCCGGATAGACTTAGCCACTTGCCTTGTCCGGCGACGAAGTGGCCCCAGGCGACGATAAGCGCGGCGAAAGCCCGAAGCGCGTTGATGACATCAATGCGCTGGTTGGGAACTGGTGTTTGCACGTTTCTTCCATGTTAAATGCTGGCGTCGGCACGGCGTCAATCCGCTGTCACCCAAAAGTGCAATGCCGACCCTCCGGGGGAAGAGGCATCCAATCTGTCGGAGGGCAAAGATGATTCGTAAACTGAAGTCGGGAGAATACCGGCTGTACTCGCGCAAGAAAGACACGAAGACCGGTAAGAAGCGCAATCTGGGAACATTCGCCACGCGCGAGAAGGCGGAAGCCCACGAGAAGGCCGTGCAGTACTTCAAGCGGCACTAGGATGTCGTGAGAGCCGGTTGTCAGTCCACCGGCTTGACCGCGTCCATCAGGAAAAACAGGCCTTCCGCCCACGTCGGGTGAATGTAGACGGCGCCTTTCAGCAGCGTATAAGGCTTGTCGGCAAGCATGAGCGTGTAGGGGATGTGGACGGTCTCGCCGCCGTCGCCGGACAGGATGCTCGCACCCAGGATGCGGTCGTTGCTGGCGTCGACGATGAGCTTCATCAGCCCGGCAGTTTCATCGCGCTCGTAGGCGCGTGCCACCTGCGACATCGGGACCGTGCCAATCTTCAACTTATACCCCTTCGCGCGCGCTTCTCTCTCGGTCATGCCTACGCCGCCAAGCTGCGGATCGGTAAAGGCGCAGTAGGGGACGATCCGGTCCCTTGTGGACAGGTTTTTGCCCTCGATCAGGTTGCCGTACACGATCTGAAAGTCGTTGTAGGAGATGTGGGTGAAGGCGGGCCCGCCCTTCACGTCACCGAGCGCCCAGATGCCGGGCACATCGGTTTCGAGCCTGTCGTTGACCTTGACAGAGCCGTCCTTGTTCATCGCAACGCCCGCCTTGTCGAGAGCGAGTTCGTCGGTATTGGGACG
>Ga0209048_10004394_pt1 | contig 13483 bp, 9 predicted proteins | sample FrelakmetCRP12CR_FD_187146 | JGI IMG/M metagenome (GOLD analysis project Ga0209048, IMG submission 187146) | Freshwater lake sediment microbial communities from the University of Notre Dame, USA, for methane emissions studies - CRP12 CR (SPAdes)... | ecosystem: Environmental > Aquatic >... | reverse complement strand
GGCGGCGAGCTGGTGCGGCTGTCGGGTGAGTGGGACGTCCCCCTGGTGCCCGTGCCGGTGTCGATCCCCGAGGCGCGGACCGCTCTGGGGGCGATGGCCGTCCCGCCACTGGTGCTGCTCGAGCGGATCGGACTCTTCCCCGGGGCCCAGCAGTGGATCGACCAGGCCGTGGCCCAGTTGCAGCGCCGACGTGACCAGCTCGACCGGAGCGGCAACGTGGCCGAGTCGGTCGCCCGCAGGATCGGACGGACCATCCCGCTGGTGCACAGCTCGCAGGACCTCGGCGCCGCCGCCGCATTGCGGTGGAAGAGCCAGATCAACCTGAACGCCAAGGCTCCGGCGTTCTGGAACGTCCATCCCGAGCTCTGCCACAACGAAGTCGCCGGATGGGGGCAGAACGGTGACGCCACCCGCCAGCTGATCACCCTGGTCAACCTCCGCCACGACGCCGAGCACCCTCAGGTGAGCCGCCGGTTCGATCTGGTGACCGAGGCGCTCCGCGAAGTGATGGCCGACGTCATCGAGGTCCGCGCTGCCGGCGAGGGCGACCTGGCCCAGCTGCTCGACCTCGCCCTGGTCGGCGACGTGGTGTCGATGCTCCTGGCCGGCCGCGAGGGCATCGACCCGGGCCCGGTCCCGGCGGTCGACGACATCAAGCAGGCCCTGGCCGGTGGTTCCTGAGCCTGCCCCGGGCGGGGCGGCGAGCCTTCGGGGCGGGCACTGGCGGCTCTTCGCCGGCGCCGGCGTCGGCGCCGGTCGGTCCGGTCGCCGCCCGTGGGTGTGGCAACCCTCGGTCCGGTGCTGCGACAGTGTTTCAGTTGTGTGACGCCCAGGTGGCAAGGGCGTGAACACCACCCTGGTCCATTACCTTTCGAGCCATGCGGGCCTAGACTCGTCTGCGTGAGCAGCGTGCGGGTCTGTGGTTGCAAGTCGAAGCCAGTCGCAGGCGAAACGACCCACGTAAGGCAACTCATGGTTGCTGAGCATGGTGCGGCTTAGGAGTAAGCCCTGCCCGTGGCGTCCCCGGCTGTCGGGGGCGGGCGGAGAGGAGATGACGCGTGCCCTCAGTGGTTCCGCAGGGTGTCCGACCGGAGACGGTGGACGTCGCCGGAGTCCGGCCGCAACTCTCCCTGCAGGCGAGTGTGGGGTCAAAGACCAGGTCAGCCGCACGCCGCTCACGAGTTCCCCTATCCCAACCGTTCATCGACCGACCAGGAGGACCGGCCACCAACTGCAGTAACCCGAGAGACGATGCCGAGGAGGCGAAACAGTGGACGTAGTGATCACGCATGGCAGGAAGATCGTGTCCGACGAAGTCCGGGCCCTGGTCGAGGAGAAGGTGCGCCACGTAGGCGAGCACTGTCCTGGTCTGGAGCGGGCCGAGGTCCATTTCTCCGAGGAGCACAATCCGAGGATCGCCGATCGTGAATGCTGTGAGGTGGTGATGTCCGGCCACGGCCACACCATACGGGCCAAGGCCGCCGGCCAGGCCCCGCTGGTCGCCGTCGACCTGGTGGTGGAAAAGCTCGAGCACCAGATCGAGCGGACCAAGGGCCGGATCGTCGGGCGCTCCCAGCCCCGCCACCGGATGGCGCCCTCCGAGTCACTCTTCCGGAAGGTGCGCACCGCCTGAACCCCGGGTGATGGCGACGCCGGCCGGCCCGGGGCCCCCGACGGGGGTCGTCCGGGCCGGTCCGCCCCGCCCCGTCGGTCCGGTGCTTCCGGGGAGGTCGCCGACAGTAGAGTGGGTCCCCCATGAGCATGTTCTCGAAAGTCCTCCGCGCCGGCGAGGGGAAGAAGGTCCGTCGCCTGGCCGAACTGGTCCCGCTGGTCAATGCGCTCGAGCCGGAGATGGAAGCCCGCTCGGATGCCGAGCTGCAGGCCATGACGGCCCAGTTCCGGGAGCGGCTCGACAACGGGGAGACCCTGGAGGACCTGCTCGTCGAGGCGTTCGCGTTGGTGCGCGAAGGCGCCTGGCGGGTGCTCGGACAGCGGCACTTCGACGCCCAGTTGATGGGCGGCATGGCCCTCCACTTCGGGTGGATCGCCGAGATGAAGACGGGTGAGGGAAAGACCCTGGTTTCCACCCTGCCCGTCTACCTGAACGCCCTGGCCGGCCAGGGCGTCCACGTGGTCACCGTCAACGACTACCTGGCCACCCGCGACTCCGAGTGGATGGGCCGGCTCCACCGATTCCTCGGTCTGACCGTCGGCCGGGTGGGCCCGGACATCACGGAGCCCGTCGAGAAGCGCGAGGCGTACTACTCGGACGTCACCTACGGGACCAACACCGAGTTCGGCTTCGACTACCTGCGCGACAACATGGCCCGGTCCAAGGACGCCATGGTCCAGCGCGGCCATCACTTCGCCATCATCGACGAGGTCGACTCGATCCTCATCGACGAGGCGCGTACCCCGCTGATCATCTCGGGTCCGGCAGCCGAGTCGGCCCAGCTCTACTACCAGTTCGCCGGGATCGTCCGCACGCTGCGGGCCGAGGACGACTACGAGGTCGACGAGGAGAAGCGGACCGTCGTGCCGACCGAGGACGGCATCGAAAAGGTGGAACGCCAGCTCGGCGTGGACAACCTGTACGACGCCGTCGCCGTCAACTACGTGCACCATCTCACCCAGGCGCTGCTGGCCAAGGAGCTCTACCGCCGGGACAAGGACTACCTGGTCGCCCAGGGCGAGGTCCGGATCGTCGACGAGTTCACCGGCCGGACCCTGGAGGGACGCCGGTGGTCGGACGGTCTCCACCAGGCCGTGGAGGCCAAGGAGCGGGTGAAGATCAAGGAGGAGAACCACACCTGGGCGACGGTGACCCTCCAGAACTACTTCCGGCTCTACGAGAAGCTCGGCGGCATGACCGGCACGGCCGAGACCGAGGCCTCGGAGTTCGCCAACACCTACGAGCTCCCCGTCGTCCCCATCCCCCCGAACCGCCCGTTGGTCCGTCAGGACCAGCCCGACCTGATCTACAAGTCGGAGGAGGGCAAGTTCGCCGCCGCCGTCGAGGACATCGCCGAGCGTCACGCCACCGGCCAGCCGGTGCTGGTCGGGACGGCATCGGTGTCCAAGTCGGAGCAGCTGTCCCGGCTCCTCGACAAGCGGGGCATCCCCCACGAGGTCCTGAACGCCAAGCAGCACTTCCGCGAGGCCGAGATCGTCGCCCAGGCCGGCCGGGTGGGTGCGGTCACGGTGGCCACCAACATGGCCGGCCGCGGCGTCGACATCATCCTCGGCGGCAATCCCGAGGGGCTGGCCGCCCGCGAGGCGAACGCCCGGGGGATCGACGTCGCCACCGAGGAGGGGGTCGCCGAACTGTCCCGCATCGAGCAGGAATTCGAGGCCCGGTGCAAGGACGAGGGCGAGCAGGTCCGCGCCTTCGGCGGCCTCTACGTGCTCGGCAGCGAGCGCCACGAGAGCCGACGCATCGACAACCAGCTGCGGGGCCGGTCGGGCCGCCAGGGCGACCCGGGTGAGAGCCGGTTCTTCCTGTCCCTCGAGGACGACCTCATGCGACTCTTCGCCACCGGCGCCATGAACTGGGTGATGGGCCGGGCACTGCCCGACGACGTCCCCATCGAGGCCAAGATGGTGACCAAGGCCATCGAGCGGGCCCAGAACACGGTCGAGGGCCGCAACGCCGAGTCCCGCAAGGACGTGCTCAAGTACGACGACGTGATGAACGAGCAGCGCAAGGTCATCTACGCCCGGCGCAACCAGATCATCGAGGGCGACGACCTCCACGACGACACCGTCGAGCTGCTCGAGAACACCATGACACACGTCGTGGCGACCTACTGCCCGTCGGACTACCCCGAGGAGTGGGACGTCCCCGGCCTGGTCACGGAGGTCACGCAGTACTACCCGACCAAGTTCGTGCCCGCGGACTTCGCCGAGGCGGCGACCGCCGGCCAGGTGACCGAGAGCATCATCACCGAGGCACTCGAGATCTACGCCGAGCGGGACGAGACGATCCCGGGGGGCGAGGAGACGGCCCGCCAACTCGAGCGGGACATCATGCTGCAGATCATCGACCAGCGGTGGCAGGACCATCTGGCCGACATGGACTACCTCAAGGAGGGCATCAACCTCCGGGCCATGGGCAACCAGGACCCGCTGGTGGCCTGGCAGCGTGAGGGCTTCGCCATGTTCGGCACGTTGATGGACGGGATCAACGACGACTACCTGCGCTACGTCTTCCACGTGCAGGTGCTCACCGAGGAGAACGCCGCCGAGCCCGACCTGGCCCAGGCCAGCTACGTCGCCGCCGACGACCCGGTCCAGGGCGACGCCGGCATCTCGGCCGCCTTCGCCACTGCCACCCCGGCCGAGATCGAGGCCGCCGCCGCGGTCGCCGGCGGCTCCCCGCTGGGTGCGGCCGGCCCCTACGACGACGGCGAGACGCAGGCGCCGATCGTCAAGTCGGACCGCGAGAAGATCGGTCGCAACGCACCGTGCTGGTGCGGCAGCGGCAAGAAGTACAAGCTCTGTCACGGCGTCAGCTGAGATGGCTGCGGACGGTCCCCGCAAAGGGGAGGCCGAGTCGGAGAAGGTCGACATCCCCGAGTCCCTCACGCGTCTGGCCGCCCGCGTCCGGGAGGCCGAGCGGTTCCTGGGCGCCGATGGCCTGGCCGAGCGACGTGGCGAACTCGAGGCGGCGGCATCGGCTCCCGATCTGTGGGACGACGCCGACCATGCCCGTGAGGTGACGACTGCCCTGGGTCGAGTCACCGAGGACCTCGAGCTCCTCGCCTCGCTGTGCGAGCGCCTGTCGGAAGCCGAGACGCTCCAGGAGCTCATGCAGGAGGAGGGTGACGAGTCGCTCCGGACCGAGGCGGAGGACGTCATCGGCGACCTCGACCGCCGACTCGGTGTCCTGGAGCTTCGGGCGCTGTTCGGCGGCGAGTACGACGACGGTGACGCCGTGGCCGAGATCCACGCCGGGGCGGGCGGCACCGACGCGCAGGACTGGGCGGAAATGATGTTGCGGATGTACACGCGGTGGGCGGAGCGCCGGGGTTTCACCATCGAGGTGGAGGAGGCCACGCCGGGCCAGGAGGCCGGGCTCCAGTCCGCCACCTTCATCGTGCGGGGCCGCTACGCCTTCGGGCTGCTGGCCGCCGAGCGCGGCGTCCACCGTCTGGTCCGCATCTCGCCGTTCGACGCCCAGCACCGACGCCAGACCAGCTTCGCTTCGCTCGACGTCGTCCCGTTCCTGGAAGACGTGTCGGGAGTGGTCGATATCGACGAGAAGGACCTCCGGGTCGACACGTACCGGTCGTCGGGCGCCGGTGGCCAGCACGTGAACAAGACCGACTCGGCCGTGCGGCTCACCCACCTGCCCACCGGGATCGTGGTGACCTGCCAGAACCAGCGCAGCCAGACCCAGAACAAGGCCAAGGCCATGCAGGTCCTCGGGGCCAAGCTCGCCGAGCGGCAGCGGGCCGAGCACCAGGCCACGCTCGACCAGCTGGCTGGCGACCGCACCGACAACGCCTGGGGCAACCAGATCCGCTCCTACGTGATGGCGCCCTACCAGTTGGTGAAGGACCTCCGCACCAACGCGGAGACCGGCAACGTCGAGGCCGTCCTCGACGGCGACCTCGACATGCTGATCGAGGCCGAGCTGCGGCGCGGCGCCGAGCTCCGACGCGACCGGGCCTGACCGGCAGTCGCGGCACCTTCGACGGCGCGTCCCGGCGACCGCCGCCCTCCACCACCGGCCATCGTTCCCGGACCACGAAGCGGGAGGTCAGAGGGGTCGACCCAATTCGCCTACGACCCCGGGTAGGATGGAAGGGCGGACATCCCGCCTCCTCGCAACTCCCGGGTACCGACTCCCCATGATCAAATTCCAGAACGTCACCAAGACGTACAAGGGATCCACGGTGGCGCTGAACGACTGCACCGTAGAGATCGACAAGGGTGAGTTCGTCTTCCTCGTCGGCCCCTCCGGTTCCGGCAAGACGACGTTCATCCGCCTCCTCCTGCGCGAGGAGATGCCCGACTCCGGGCGCATCTGGGAGGCCGGCAAGGAGATCGGGAACCTGCCCAAGTGGCGGATCCCCTACCTGCGCCGGAACATCGGCTGCGTCTTCCAGGACTTCCGCCTGCTCCCGAACAAGACCGTCTTCGAAAACGTGGCCTTCGCCCTCGAGGTGATCGGCCGGCCGAAGCATGTGATCGCCGCCCAGGTCCCCCAGGTGCTCGACCTGGTCGGACTGGCCAAGAAGCGGGACAACCTCCCCGGGGAGCTCTCCGGCGGTGAGCAGCAGCGCGTGGCCGTGGCCCGGGCCTTCGTGAACCGCCCGCTGATCCTCCTGGCCGACGAGCCGACCGGCAACCTCGACCCGACCACCAGCCTGGGGATCATGCGGCTGCTGGACCGGATCAACCGGACCGGGACGACTGTCATCGTCGCCACCCACGACGCCGGCATGGTCAACCAGATGCGCCGACGGGTCATCGAGCTCGACCGGGGGAACGTGGTGCGGGACCAGGCCCACGGCGTCTACGACATCGACAGCGCGACCCTGGCCGCCGGGGCCGGCTCGCCGACCGGGTCGGTGGTGGACCAGATGCCCACCGAGGACTCCGACCTCGAGGTGCCCGACTCCTTCATGGCCCGTCCCTGATGGCGGTCTCCCCGGCCTACGTCTCGAAGGAGGCCGTCACCAACCTGTGGCGCAACCGCCTGATGACGGCAGCGGCCATCCTGACGGTTGCGGTGTCCCTGGCCCTGGTGGGCTCGGCCCTGCTCCTGAAGCAGGGTGCGTCCAAGGCCACCGAGCTCTGGCAGAACGGTGTGCAGACCATCGTCTGGGTCCAGCCCGAAGCCGGTCCGGCGCAGACGGACGCCATCAAGACGCAGCTCGCCCAGTCGCCCTACGTGAAGTCGTGCGCCTACAAGACCCAGGCCTTCGACTACAACGAGGCGAAGATCGTGCTTCCGGCCGACGAACTGGCCGTGACCACCCAGTCGCAGTACCCGGCGTCGTTCCGCTGCGAGCTGAACGACCCCTCCCAGGCCCCCGCCGTCTACCAGGCGTTCCACGGGAAGCCCGGCGTGTTCGACGTGAAGTACCCGGGCCAGCAGATCAAGACCATGCAGAGCGTGATCCGGGTCCTCCAGTGGGTCTTCCTGGCCGTCGCCGTGGTCCTCCTGCTGTCGGCATCGGTGCTCATCCTGAACACCATCCGCATGGCCATCTTCGCCCGGCGGCGTGAGGTCTCGGTGATGAAGCTGGTCGGAGCCACCAACTGGTTCATCCGCTTGCCGTTCATGGCCGAGGGAATGATCCAGGGGCTGCTCGGTGCGGGTGTCGCCGTTCTCGTCGTCCTCGCCCTCTACTGGGGGCTCGGGCTGAACCAGGGGAGCACGGCGGCCGATGCCAACAGCATCATCCACCAGATGGCGCTGAGCGGATGGGAGGTCTTCGGGACCTGCCTGCTGGTCTCGGTGGTCGGCATCGGCGTCGGCGTCATCGGATCGGCCTTCGCCGTCCGGCGCTTCCTCGACGTCTGACCGAACCGTCCGACCGAACCGCGTCCGACCGAACCGCGTCTGACCGAACCGTCCGGCTCCCGGTCAGCTGACCCGGGTGATCCCCAGTCCGGGGCGGGTGCAGGAATCGACGACGGCGCTCCCGGTGAACCTGGCGTGGATCCAGCTGTTGATCATGGCGGTCGAGAGATCCAGGACCTGGCTGTGGCCTACGCCGTGCTCGGCGACGTAGTCCACCGTGTCGTACTGGTTCCGACAGAGGCGCTTGCCGACGAAGTTGGTCGTCTGGTCGTAGGGGACCACCTCGTCGGCCGTGCCCTGCACGATGAGGATCGGTGCCGAGGTGGGGGAGCCGCCCGGGCGGTTGGCCTGGTTGGCGGCCTGGACCGCGGGATCCCGCTCCCACCCGGGGAGGAAGAACCGGGAGGGTGCGACGGCGTCGAACAGCGACGCCACGCCGTCCACGCAGGACGTCGAGACCGTCGACAGGCCGGCCAGGCCGGCCGGGGTCAGGACCGACCCGAGGCCGAACGAGCGGTAGTGGCGGGCCCAGGCGAACAGGACCATGGCGGTGAAGGCGGACTGTCCCGAAGGCGGCGGTAGGTCCCCGGACGGCGCCAGGTCGAGGACGGAGGTCACCGGGGCCACCGCGGCCACGCCGGCCACGAACAGCTCGGGGGCATAGGACTGGGCGATCTCCCCGGCGAAGAGCGCGGCCTGGCCGCCTTGGGAGTACCCGGTCACCACGACGGCATTGGAGGCGGAGCTCCCGACGAGCGACCGGGCGGCACGGGCCCCGTCCAGCACGTCCTCGGCCTCGCTCTCGCCCACCAGATAGGGATGGAGGCCCGGTGCCCCGAGCCCGCGGTAGTCGGCGGCGACGACGATGTCCCGGGCGGCCACCAAGGCGCTGAGATCGGGGACCCCGGCCGTGCCCTCGAGCGAGGGCGCGCACCCCGAGGCCACGCCGGTCGTCCCGTGGGCCCAGCTGACGATGGGGAAGCCCCCGGTCGGCGGGGTGCCTCCGGGGACGACCACCATGCCCGACTCGGCCAGGTCGCCGCCCGAGTCCGAGGTGGTGTGGAAGAGGACGCGGTAGGCGCGGGTGCCGGCGGGCAACCCGGCCCCGGCGGGGATCTGCTGGGAGCGGATGATCGACCCGGAAGGTGCGTAGGGGAGCGGGGACGGCGGTCGGTAGAACGACGCCAGCGCACCGGTGACCGACGCCGAACCCCCGGCGACGGCGGCGGTGGTCGACACCGTGGAGGCGCCGGCCGGAGTGGCCGGCGAGCCCGCCGCCCACAACGCCGCGGCGAGCAGGACGGTGACGACCGCCGTCCGCTTCGACGGCGCGGGCAGGCGCGAACGGTAGGTCACCATGGCCGCACCACAGTAGCCAGAGGTGGCCACCGTTGTCGTCCCCTACGCTGGCCCAGGCATGGACGCTCTGGGATCGGTGGCCGACTGGCCCGTGGAATCGGCTGCCGTCGGCGTCGTCCGGTTCGGGCCGCGCCGGCACGTCGGCACGGAGTCGCAGACGCGCTCGGAGCCCTGGGTGCGCCCGGAGTCCGAGACGGTGGGTGACCCGGACCGCTCCTACCCCTGGGCCTCGGTCACCAAACCGGCCACCGCGCTGGCCGTCCTGGTGGCCGTGGAGGAGGGCACGCTGTCACTGGACGAGCCGGCCGGCCCGCCCGGATCCACCGTGCGGCACCTCCTGGCCCACGCGTCGGGTCTCGGTCCCGACCCCGGTCCGCCGATCGAGCCCCCGGGCACCCGCCGGATCTACTCCAACGCCGGGTTCGAGGAGCTGGCCGCCGTCCTCGAGGAGCGGTCGGGCATGTCGTTCGCCGAGTACCTCACGGCCGGCGTGCTCGAGCCGCTCGGCATGGCGGGCACGGCGCTCGTCGGCTCGCCGTCGGGTGCTGCGGCGGCCGGCCTGGCCGGCCCCTTGGCGGACCTGATGGCCCTCGGTCGGGAATGGGCCGCCCCCACCCTGATCAGCGCCCCCACCTGGCAGGATGCCACCTCGGTCCAGTTCCCCCGCCTGGCCGGCGTGCTGCCCGGGTTCGGCCCGTTCGACCCGTGCGACTGGGGGCTCGGGGTCGAGGTCCGGGGGGCCAAGCACCCCCACTGGACCGGGGCCGCGAATTCGGCGGCCACGTTCGGCCACTTCGGGCAGACCGGGGCGTTCCTGTGGGTGGACCCGGTGGCCGGAGTGCTGTGCGCCGGCCTGGCCGACCGCCGGTTCGGGGTGTGGGCGTCCCGTGCCTGGCCGGCCCTGGCCGACGCCGTCCTGGCCGAGTCGGCCGAGTGGGCCGGGTCGGCAGCGCATCGTGCGAACACGGTCGCCGAGCCTGGATGACCGCCGGCCCCGGGCCCTGCCCTCGCCCCTTCCACCCCCGCTAGGGCGGGCGCACGGCGCTCCCGGCCACGTCTAGGCTGCGCCGGATGAAGGGTGTCCTCCTGGCCGGCGGTACCGGCTCACGTCTTCATCCGCTGACCCGGATCACCAACAAGCACCTCCTGCCGATCTACGACCGCCCGATGATCAATTGGGGCATCGAGGCCCTGGTCAACGCCGGTATCACCGAGATCATGCTGGTGACCGGCGGGACCCACGCGGGGGAGTTCCTCCGTCTGCTCGGCAACGGGCACGAGTTCGGCATCGACCGTCTCAGCTACGGCTACCAGGAGAAGCCGGGAGGCATCGCCGAGGCCCTGGGCCTGGCCGCGCGGTTCGTCGACGGTGACCCGGTCCTGGTGATGCTGGCCGACAACATCTGCGAGAACTCGATCCGGCCGATGGTGGAGGCCTTCCGGGCCGACCCGCACGGCGCCCGGATCCTCCTGACCCCCGTGGAGGAGGACGAGCACCTGCGCCACCTCGGCGTCCCTTCCTTCGACGACCAGAACCGGATCACCGGCATCGTGGAGAAGCCGGAGCATCCGGCTTCCAAGTTCGGGGTCACCGGCATCTACTGCTACGACGCCGACGTGTTCGACGTCATCCCCACCCTGGTGCCGTCCGGCCGCGGGGAGCTCGAGATCACCGACGTCAACAACCACTACATCTCCCAGGGCGCCATGGCCTTCGACGTGCTCGAGGGCTTCTGGGGCGATGCCGGCGAGTCCATCGACGCGTACTACACGGTCAACGACTTCGTCCGGAAGCACGGGGCCAACAAGGGGTGATCACTCGGGCCCGTCGGGGGCCCGCCCGGACCGGCGTCCGATCGGGGTGACGACCGTGCGGGTAGGCGGACTGCCGTCTCACCGGACGGGTGTGCCCACGACCAGTCAGTCGAGTGTGACGCCCAGCCACTCCGCCGTCTCACCGCGGTGCCGGGCGTAGTCGACCTTGCCCGAGGGGGAACGGCCGATGGTCTCGACGAAGCGGACCTGGCGGGGAGCCTTGTAGCTGGCCAGCCGGCCCTTCACGTGCTCGATGACCGTTTCGGGTGCGATCGAGTTCTCGGGGGTGCCGGGGGACAGCTGCACGACGGCGACGATCTCCTCGCCGAAGCGCTCGTTCGGGATGCCGACGACCACCGCGTCCAGCACGCCGGGGACCGTCTTCACCACCTCTTCCACCTCCTCGGGGTAGACCTTTTCGCCGCCGGTGTTGATGCACACCGACCCGCGCCCCAGCAGGTGGATGGAGCCGTCGGCCCGGATCTCGGCGTAGTCGCCGGGCACCGAGTAGCGCGTGCCGTCGATGATCCGGAACGTGGCCGCCGACTTGGTCTCGTCCTTGTAGTAGCCCACGGGGATCCGCCCACCCAGGGCGAGCACTCCGATCTGTCCCGACCCGGGCTCGATGTCCCGGCCGTCGTGATCGATGACCCTGACCTCGGGGCCGAGGGAGAACTGCGCCGTCTTGGCCGCCGCTCCCGCGGACGAGACCGAGGTGCCCATGCCCAGGGCCTCCGACGAGGAGAAGGCGTCGATCAGGAGCATCCCGGGGTGGTGCCTGAGGAGACCCTGCTTGGACTCCTCACTCCACATCACGCCCGACGAGATGATGGACACCAGGCTGGAGAGGTCCCACCGACCGGGTTCGGCGTCGAGTGCGGCCAGGATCGGCTTGGCGAAGGCGTCGCCCACGATGATCAGGCCGTTGACCCGCTCGGACACGACCGTGTCCAGCAGTTCGACCGGGTCGAACTGCCGAGACGTCAGGATCACCACGTGGCCGCCCTCGCTCAGGCACTCCATGGCGGTGAAGCCTCCGGTGCCGTGCATCAGTGGGCAGGCGGGCAGGAGGGCCATGCCCGGGCCGCTCTTCGCCAGCTCGGCGTGGACGTCGTCGATCCCGCCCTCGAGCGGGTAGCGGCGGAACCCGCTGCCGTTGAGCCGGGCGAACAGGTCGTCCTGACGCCACATGACGCCCTTGGGCATCCCGGTGGTGCCCCCGGTGTAGAGCATGTGGAGGTCGTCAGGGCTGCGGCCCCAGGGCGCCCGCACCCGCTCGTGCCCGTGCGGCCCGTGGATGCCGGTCGTCTCCGCCGCCTCCTCGTAGGGGACGGCCCACGGGGGGCAGGTCGCCGTGCCGTCGTCGACCCAGAGCCAGCTGCGGATCCCGGGGACCCGGTCGCGGATCCCCTCGATGCGCTGCACGAACACCCCGTGGAACACGACGGCCACCGTGTCGGCGTTCTCCCACAGGTAGACCAGCTCGTCGTCGGCGTAGCGGTAGTTGGTGTTGATGGGGACGAGCCCGATCTTGTAGGCGGCGTAGGTGGCCTCGAGGTAGTCGGGGCAGTTGTAGAGGTAGAGGGCGAGCTTGTCCTGCTCGCCGACCCCCGCCGCCAGGAGCCACCGGCCGACGTTGTCGGCCCGCTGGTCGAACTCACGCCAGGTCCGGGCGTGGCTCCCGTGGACGATGGCGGGTGCGTCCGGCAATTCCTCGGCCACCGCTTCCCACACGTCGGCGAAGTTCCACTTGCTCACGTCGGTCTCCTCGTCCTCCCGGGGTGCCGGCGGGCAGTGCCCGTCCGCTGAGCCCCATTCGTTCCTGTCCCACTCGTGCCCGTCGACGCCCGCCACATCCTCCGGGCATCCGTCGGCCACCTGTCCTCCCCCCGGTGCGACCGTGAGGATCGGTGCAGCCTACGCTGGCCCACGTGGACACCGCACTGCCCCCAGACGACGACCCCCGGCGGGCCGAGCTCCGTTCCTGGATCGCCGACAACCCGGACCCCACCGGACGCCAGCTGGCCGAGCGGGGGCTGGTGGCTCCCCACTGGCCGGCCCCCTGGGGCCTGGGCGCTGACCCCACCCACCAGCTGCTGGTGGACGAAGAGCTCCGCCGGGCCGGGGTGCGACGACCCGAGAACACCATCGGGATCGGCTGGGCCGGTCCGACCATCCTGCATGCCGGGACCCAGGAGCAGAAGGACCGGTACCTGATGCCCCTGCTGGCCGCCGACGAGATCTGGTGCCAGCTGTTCAGCGAGCCCGGCGCCGGCTCCGACCTGGCGTCGCTCACCACCCGGGCCGAGCTCGATGGCGACGAGTGGGTGGTCCAGGGGCAGAAGGTGTGGACCAGCTATGCCCACCGGGCCCAGTACGGGATCCTGCTGGCCCGGACCGAGCCCGACGCCCCCAAGCACCAGGGGATCTCGTACTTCATCTGCCCGATGGACCGGCCGGGCATCACCGTGCGCCCGCTGGTCGACATGACCGGTGCGCACACCTTCAACGAGGTCTTCCTCGACGAGGTCCGCATCCCCAGGGAGAACCTGGTCGGCGACCGGGGGCAGGGCTGGTCGCTGGGCAAGGTCACCCTGGCCAACGAGCGGGTGTCGCTGTCGGGGGCGGGGGCCCTGTGGGGGATGGGCCCGACGGCCGACGACCTGGTCGACGCGGTCCGGTCCACCGGGGGAACCCCCGACCCGCTGATGCGCCAGCGGCTGGCCGCGCTGTGGATGGAGGGCGAGATCCTCCGCCTGCTCCGGCTGCGCACGG
>Ga0209048_10004393_pt1 | contig 13483 bp, 10 predicted proteins | sample FrelakmetCRP12CR_FD_187146 | JGI IMG/M metagenome (GOLD analysis project Ga0209048, IMG submission 187146) | Freshwater lake sediment microbial communities from the University of Notre Dame, USA, for methane emissions studies - CRP12 CR (SPAdes)... | ecosystem: Environmental > Aquatic >... | reverse complement strand
CGCGCTGCGCGGGCAGCCCGCCGCGGCCATCGCCTACGTCGGCATTGCCGTACTCGGTTGCCTGCTCGCGGCCTGGTGATCGTACGCGGCGGCGAGTTACGCGCTGCGCTGACCTGCGCGGCCGCGCAGGGTCACTGCTGGGTCACCCGGTAGCCGTGCTGGCGGAGCAGGTCGACGACGCTGTTGCGACCGACGAGGTGCAGCGCGCCGACCACCACCAGGTAGTCGGTGTCTTCGGCGAGCAGGCGCTCGATCTTCGGTACCCACGCCCGGTTGCGGTCTTCGGTGAGCGGGCGATACAGCTCGGGGAAGCGGGCGAATTCATCGCCGAGCAGCGCGGCCAGCTTGGCCGCATCGCCGGCCTGCCACGCGCCCATGAGGTCGCGGATTTCCGTGTCGAAGTCCTCGCTCTCATCTAACGTCATCATTAAGAAGCGCTTTTGCAGCGGCATCGGCAGCCCGCCCAGGATGGCGAACTGCTGCTCGGCCGTCTCAAGCCCCTGAATGGGCTTGTGATCGGTCGCGGCGCGGCTCGCGAGCACCTGCTCCACGCCGAGATCCGGCGAGAAGCCCCGCTTGGCGAGCTCGACCTGCAGCAGCGTCGTCGCGACGAACCACGGGGCGAAGCGGTCGAGGAGCGTCAGTTCGAGCCCGGCCTTCTGCGCGCGCGCGGCGACCGCAGCATAGTCGGCTCCGAGCACGTCCCGCAGACTGGTCCCCTCGGGCAGCAGCGCCATGACCTGCATCTGCTCGGCCAGCGTCATCGGGTTGGCGGCCGCCTCCGCGCCTAGGTCGATCTCCATCACCAGCCGCTTGGCATCCCGGTAGGCCGCCTCCGCGACCGCCGGCAGCCCGGCGTCTTCCGGGCGCAGCACGTGGATCGAGCCCAGGAGGTAGACCGTGTTGTGGCGCCCCTGCACCGACCAGAGGATGTGCTGCTGGCCGGCCTCCGCATGTGCCGCCGCCCCCGCCAGGCAGGCGAGCGCCGCCGCGACCAGCAGGCGCCGGCCGCCCTCGAGCCAGGATCTCCTCAGTCGCGATATTGCTCGAGCCATACCACCTCCGTCGCGATGCCGCCGTCGGCGTGCAGGTCGATCACGCGGTAGCCGGGCGGGCGTTCATCGACGATGAAACCGTCGACGCGCGGCTTGAACTGCATGCAGGTCGCCGGCGTGCACAGCAACCGCAACGGCCCCGGGCGGTACACATCGAGCGACTGGTGAGCGTGGCCCCAGGCCACGGCGCGGACCCGCGGATGCTGCGCGACGATTTCCATCAACTGCTCGCCGTCCTGAAGCCGCAACCTGTCCATCCCGGCGGCCTCCATGCGGATCGGCGGATGATGCACGAACACGCACAACTGCTCCTGCTCGAGCCGGCGCAGGGTCGAGTCGAGCTCCACGAGCTGCGGCCGGCCGAGCCGTCCCTCGCCGTCGCTGGCGTCGGCGAACCACGACTCGAGCAGGACGATGCCCCAGGCGCCGAAGGCGTGCGATCCGCCGACCCGGAACGGCGCGTGCGCGAACCGGCGCCGCATCTCCCCGGGCAGGTCGTGGTTCCCCGCGAGCAGCAGCACCGGCACGCCCAGGCGGTCGAAAAGCAGCTCGAGCGTCCCGTACGCGGCTGGCTCGTCCTGCACCAGGTCGCCGCTCAGGACGATCGCATCGGCCGGAAAGAACTGCTGCCGGGCATGGGCGAGGCACGCCTCAAGCCGTGGCAGCACCGCCGCTCCGCGCACCTTACCCTGCGGATCGGTGAGCAGGTGCGTGTCCGTGAACTGCACGATTCGTACGCTGTCCATCGGGGGCCGATCATGTCAGATTGGGCCAATTGCGAGGTAGCCCGATGTCCAGGCGTTCGATTTCGCTCACAGATTCGCTCTACGAATACCTGCTCGCGGTGTCTTTGCGCGAGCCGCCGCTGCTGCTGGAGCTGCGGGAAGAAACGGCGGCCCTGCGCTCGGCGGGGTTGCAGATCGCGCCCGAGCAGGGGCAGTTCATGGCCCTGCTGGTGCGGCTCATCGGGGCCCGCCGCTGTCTCGAGATGGGCGTGTTCACGGGATACTCCTCGCTGGCCGTGGCCCTGGCGCTGCCGGAGGACGGCCAGCTGCTCGCCTGCGACGTGAGCGAGCAGTGGACGGCGGTCGCGCGCAAGTACTGGCGGGCGGCAGGAGTGGAGCACAAGATCGACCTGCGGCTCGCTCCCGCCCTCGAGACGCTCGACGGCCTGCTCGCCGGCGGGCAGGCCGCGACCTTCGACCTCGCCTTCATCGACGCCGACAAATCGAACTATCCTGGCTACTACGAGCGGGCGCTCGCGCTGCTGCGTCCGGGCGGCGTCGTGCTCGTCGACAACACGCTGTGGAACGGCCGGGTCATCGACCCGGAGGTCGCCGACGAGGACACCGTCGCCATCCGCCACTTCAACAAGGCGCTGCACGCGGACGAACGCGTGGACCTGAGCCTGCTGCCGGTCGGCGACGGGCTCACGCTCGCGCGCAAGCGCTGAGCCGTCGCGACGGCCGACGGCGCAGGCGCCGCCGGCCACTGAGCGGCAGACACTAGTACTTGTAGTGATCCGCCTTGAACGGCCCCTGCACCGGCACGCCGATGTAGGCGGCCTGCTCAGGCGTGAGGGTCGTCAGCTGCGCGCCGATGCGCTCGAGGTGCAACTGCGCCACCCTCTCGTCCAGGTGCTTCGGCAGCACATACACGTTCTTCTGGTACTTCGCGCCGTGCTTGTAGAGCTCGATCTGCGCGAGCACCTGGTTGGTGAAGGAGTTCGACATCACGAACGACGGGTGGCCGGTCGCGCAGCCCAGGTTCACCAGGCGGCCCTCCGCCAGGATGATGAGGCGCTTGCCGTCCGGGAAGATCACGTGGTCGACCTGCGGCTTGATGTTCTCCCACACGTACTGGCGCAGCGAGGCGATCTCGATCTCGCTGTCGAAGTGACCGATGTTGCAGACGATCGCCTGGTGCTTCATGCGGCGCATGTGCGCGTGGGTGATCACGTTCACGTTGCCGGTCGCGGTGACGAAAATGTCGGCCTTGTCGCAGGCTTCCTCCATCGTCACGACGCGATAGCCTTCCATCGCCGCCTGCAGGGCGCAGATCGGGTCGATCTCGGTGATCCACACCTGCGCGGAGAGCGCGCGCAGCGACTCCGCCGAACCCTTGCCGACGTCGCCGTAACCGCAGACGACCGCGACCTTGCCGGCGATCATGACGTCGGTGGCGCGCTTGATGGCGTCCACCAGCGACTCGCGGCAGCCATACAAGTTGTCGAACTTCGACTTCGTGACGGAGTCGTTGACGTTGATGGCGGGGAAGGGCAGCTCGCCCCTCTTCGCGAAATCGTACAGGCGCTTGACACCCGTGGTGGTCTCCTCGCTCACGCCGCGGATCTCGGCGAGCCGCTTCGAGTACCAGCCCGGCTGCGTCTCGAGCCGCCCGCGGATCGCGGCGAAGAGCGCGGTCTCCTCCTCATTCGCGGGCTTGGCGATGACCGAGGTGTCCCGCTCGGCGCGCGCACCGAGCATGAGCAGCAGCGTGGCGTCACCGCCGTCGTCGAGGATCATGTTGGCGAGGCGGCCGTTCGGCCACTCGAAGATCCGGTGCGTGAACTCCCAGTACTCCTCGAGCGACTCGCCCTTGAAGGCGAACACCGGCGTGCCACCGGCAGCGATCACAGCGGCCGCGTGGTCCTGCGTTGAGAAGATGTTGCAGGAGGCCCAGCGCACCTCGGCGCCGAGCGCCTTCAGCGTCTCGATCAGCATCGCGGTCTGGATCGTCATGTGCAGCGAGCCCGCGATGCGTGCGCCCTTGAGCGGCTGCTCGCCGGCGAACTCCTTGCGGATCGCCATCAGGCCGGGCATCTCGGTCTCGGCGATTACCATCTCCTTGCGGCCCCAGTCGGCGAGGCCGAGGTCGGCGACGCAGTAGTCCTGGTCGCGGGCGGGTGTCACAGCGGCGTTCATCGGTCGTACCTCTCGTTGACCGTGAGGATGTGGCGGGATCGCGGTCGCTCGCCAGAACCTCCACGGAGGTCAGCGAGCGCGGTTGGGATCACCAATGGCCTGAGCCTGGCGGGCAGAAGGCCCGTTGCAGCGCTCCTCAGGCGGGGGACGAATTGTGCAGAAGAAAGCCCGGGGTGACTAGGGGGAGCCGCGCCCGCGGGCCGGCGGCCGTGCCCGTCAGCGGCCGGCGTCCTTGCGCAGCGCCTCGGCGCGGTCGGTCTTCTCCCAGCTGAACGCCGTGAAGGTCTCGCTCTTCTCCACCTTCTTGCCGGCGATGAATTCCTTCCACTGGTAGGTCATGTGGACCGGCTCGCGGCCGAAGTGACCGTAGGCGGCCGTCGGGCGATACATCGGGTGCACCAGGTCGAGCATCTTCACAATGCCGTAGGGGCGCAGATCGAAATGGGCGCGGACCAGCTCCTCGAGCCGCTCCTGGCTCAGCTTGCTGGTGCCGAAGGTCTCGACGGTGATCGAGGTGGGCTCGGCGACGCCGATGGCGTAGGAGACCTGGATCTCGCAGCGGTCGGCGAGTCCCGCCGCGACGATGTTCTTCGCGACGTAGCGCGCCGCGTACGCCGCCGAGCGGTCGACCTTCGAGGGGTCCTTGCCCGAGAACGCGCCGCCGCCATGGCGCGCCGTGCCGCCGTAGCTGTCGACGATGATCTTGCGGCCTGTCAGGCCGCAGTCGCCCACCGGTCCGCCGATGACGAAGTTGCCGGTCGGGTTGATGTGGACCTTGGTGTCCTTGCGCAGCCACTCCTTCGGCAGCACGTGCTTGATGATGAGTTCCATCACCGCTTCGCGCAGGTCCTCGAGCTTGACCTCCGGGTCGTGCTGCGTGGAGAGGACGATGGCGTCGAGGCCGACCACCTTGCCGTTCTCGTAGCGGCAGGTGACCTGCGACTTCGCATCCGGCCGGAGCCAGGGCAGCAGGCGGCTGCGCCGCACCTCGGCCTGCCGCTCGACCAGCCGGTGGGCGTAGCAGATCGGGGCCGGCATCAATGCCTCGGTCTCGTTGCTCGCGTAGCCGAACATCAGGCCCTGGTCGCCCGCACCCTGCTCCTCGGGCCTGGCGCGGTCCACGCCCATCGCGATGTCCGGGGACTGCTTGCCGATGATGTTGAGCACGCCACAGGTGCGTCCGTCGAAGCCGACGTGCGAGGAGGTGTAGCCGATGTCGGTGATCACGCCGCGCACGATCTCCTCGAGGTCGACCCACGCCTCGGTCGTAACCTCGCCGGCGACGATGGCCACCCCGGTCTTGACCAGCGTCTCGCAGGCCACGCGGGCGCGCTTGTCCTGGGCGAGAATCGCGTCCAGCACCGCATCGGAGATCTGGTCCGCGACCTTGTCCGGGTGGCCTTCCGACACCGATTCCGACGTGAACAGGTAACTGGTTGACATCTATGGGGTTCCCTAGGCAGGCGAGCCGCGAATTATAGCCACGAGCGGGCGCGCAGTCCGCGCCAGATTGCGCCGCCGCGGCGCCGGACTGGCGGCGCCCCGGCAAATTAGGGTGCTTCGACCGTGCCTCCGCCGGTAAAATACGCGGATTTCCACGAGGGTCGCCTATGCCCAGCCGCCGGCAACTCGCCAACGCCATCCGCGCCCTGAGCATGGATGCGGTCCAGAAGGCCAACTCCGGCCACCCCGGCATGCCAATGGGCATGGCCGACATCGCCCAGGTCCTGTGGTCCGACCACCTGAAGCACAATCCCGGCAACCCGCAGTGGCCGGACCGCGACCGTTTCGTGCTCTCGAACGGCCACGGCTCGATGCTCCTCTATTCGCTGCTGCACCTGACCGGCTACCCCCTCACCCTCGAGGACCTGCGCCAGTTCCGGCAGTTCGGCTCGCACACCGCCGGGCACCCGGAGGTGGAGCCCAGGCTCGGCATCGAGACCACCACCGGCCCGCTCGGGCAGGGGCTCGCGAACGGGGTCGGCATGGCGCTGGCCGAGCGGATGCTCGCCGCGACCTTCAACCGTCCCGGCCACCAGATCATCGACCACCGCACCTGGGTATTCCTGGGCGACGGCTGCCTCATGGAAGGTGTGTCGCACGAGGCCTGCTCGCTCGCCGGCACGCTCAAGCTCGGCAAGCTCGTGTGCTTCTACGACGACAACGGCATCTCCATCGACGGCGAGGTGCACGGCTGGTTCACGGACGACACGCCCAGGCGCTTCGAGGCCTACGGCTGGCAGGTCATCCGCAACGTCGATGGCCACGATGCCGCGGCGGTCGCCGCCGCCATCGAGGCCGCGAAGGCCGATGGCGAGCGGCCGACCCTGATTTGCTGCAAGACGATCATCGGCTGGGGGGCGCCCAACAAGCAGGGCACCGAGGCCACGCACGGCTCGCCGCTCGGGGAGGCTGAAGTCGCCGCGGCGCGCAAGCAGCTCGACTGGCCGTACGAGCCGTTCGTGGTGCCGGAGGAGATCCGCCAGGCCTGGGACGGGCGCACCCGGGGCGCGGCCGCCGAGCAGGCCTGGGCGGCGCGGTTGTCGGCCTATCGGGCCGCCTACCCCGAGCCCGCCGCCGAACTCGAGCGCCGCCTGCACGGGGAGCTGCCGGCCGGCTGGCGCAAGGCGGTCGACGAGTTCATCCGCTCGGCCGTGGAGAAGCCCGTGGCGCTCGCCACCCGCGCCTCCTCCCAGCAGGTGCTGAACGTCCTCGGGGCGGCGATCCCCGAGCTGTTCGGCGGGTCGGCGGACCTCACCGGGTCGAACAACACGAACCACAAGGGCTCGAAGCCGATCTCGGGCGCCGACGCCGGCGGCAATTACCTGCACTACGGCGTGCGCGAGTTCGCCATGACCGCGATCATGAACGGTGTCGCGCTGCACGGCGGGTTCATCCCCTACGGCGGCACGTTCCTCGTCTTCTCGGACTACGCCCGAAATGCTGCGCGCATGGCGGCGCTGATGCGCCAGCGCGTCATTCTGGTGCTGACCCACGACTCGATCGGCCTCGGCGAGGACGGCCCGACGCACCAGCCGGTGGAACACGTCGCCAGCCTCCGCATCATCCCGAATATGACGCTGTGGCGCCCCTGCGATACGGTGGAGACCGCGGTGGCCTGGGCGGACGCGGTGGAGCGCCGCGACGGGCCGACGAGCCTCATCCTGACCCGACAGGCACTGCCTCCGATGCCCCGCAGCGAGACCCAGGTCGCCGACATCGCGCGCGGCGGTTACGTGCTGAGCGACGTCGGCGGGCAACCGCAGTGCGTACTCATCGCCACGGGTTCCGAGGTCGCGCTCGCCGTCGAGGCCGCGAAAGCCCTCGGCGAGAAGGGCCGCCGCGTGCGGGTCGTATCGATGCCCTGCACCAGCGCCTTCGACCAGCAGCCGCAGGCCTACCGCGATGCCGTGCTGCCGCCGGGCGTGCCGTGCCTCGCCATCGAGGCCGGCGTGCGCGACGGCTGGTGGCGCTACGTCTCCTGCGACGGCGCGGTTATCGGCATGGACAGCTTCGGCGCCTCGGCGCCGGCGAAGCTGCTGTTCGAGCATTTCGGCTTCACGCGCGACAACATCATTCGTAACGTCGAGGGGCTACTGTAGCCTCAAGGCCTATTTCCCTGGAGAGCACTCATGACTATCAAGGTCGGCATCAACGGCTTCGGACGGATCGGACGCATGGTGTTTCGCGCGGCGGCGCGCGACTTTGCCGACATCGAGATCCTCGGGATCAACGACCTGCTCGAGCCCGAGTACCTCGCCTACATGCTGCAGTACGACTCGGTGCACGGCCGCTTCAAGGGCACGATCGCGGTGGAGGGCCACACGCTGATCGTCAACGGCCGCAAGATCCGCCTCACCGCGGTGAAGGATCCGGCCGAGCTCAAGTGGGGCGAGCTGGGCGTCGACGTCGTCGTCGAGTCGACGGGGCTGTTCCTCACCAAGGAGACCGCCGAGAAGCACCTCGCCGCCGGCGCGAAGAAGGTTATCCTGTCGGCGCCGTCGAAGGACGACACGCCGATGTTCGTCTACGGCGTGAACCACCCGAGCTACGCCGGCCAGAAGATCATCTCGAACGCCTCGTGCACGACCAACTGCCTGGCGCCGGTCGCCAAGGTCCTGAACGACAACTGGGGCATCAAGCGCGGCCTGATGACCACCGTGCACGCCGCCACCGCCACGCAGAAGACCGTCGACGGCCCGTCGAACAAGGACTGGCGCGGCGGGCGCGGCATACTCGAGAACATCATTCCGTCCTCGACCGGCGCGGCGAAAGCCGTCGGCAAGGTCATCCCGGAGCTCAACAAGAAGCTCACCGGCATGGCCTTCCGCGTGCCAACCTCCGACGTCTCGGTGGTCGATCTCACGGTCGAGCTCGTGAAGCCCGCCACCTACGAGGAGATCTGCGCCGCCATGAAGGCCGCCTCCACCGGCGCGATGAAGGGCGTGCTCGGCTACACCACGGACAAGGTGGTGGCGACCGACTTCCGCGGCGAGAGCTGCACCTCGGTGTTCGATGCCGATGCCGGCATCGCGCTCGACAGCACCTTCGTCAAGGTCGTGACCTGGTACGACAACGAGTGGGGCTATTCCTGCAAGGTCCTGGAGATGGCGCGCGTCATCGCCAAGTAACGCAGCACGGCACCGCACGGCCGGCGCCCCCGCGGCGCCGGCCCACACCGCACAGCAGCAGGGGAAGACACCATGGTTCGCGTCCTCCGCATGACCGATCTCGATCTCAACGGCAAGCGGGTCCTGATCCGCGAGGACCTCAACGTGCCGGTGCACGACGGCGTCGTGACCAGCGATGCCCGCATCCGGGCGTCGCTGCCGACGATCCAGGCCGCGATCAAGGCCAACGCCCGCGTCATCCTCATGTCGCACCTGGGGCGGCCGGAGGAGGGCGTGCCGGCGGCGGAGTTCTCGCTCGAGCCGGTGGCGGCGCGCCTCTCGGCGCTGCTCGGCCGCAAGGTGCGCTTCGAGCGCGACTGGCTGAACGGCGTGGCCTGCGAGCCGGGCGAGGTGGTGCTGGTCGAGAACGTGCGCTTCAACAAGGGTGAGAAGAAGAACAAGGACGAGCTGGCGAAACAGATGGCCGCGCTCTGCGACATCTACGTGATGGACGCGTTCGCAACCGCGCACCGCGCGGAGGCGAGCACCTACGGTGTGGGCAAGTTCGCCCCGGTCGCCTGCGCAGGACTGCTGCTCGTGAACGAGCTCGAGGCGCTCGAGAAGGCGCTCGGCAGCCCGAAGCGTCCGCTGATCGCCATCGTCGGCGGCTCGAAGGTGTCGACGAAGATCACGGTGCTCGAGAACCTGATAGGCAAGGTTGACCGGCTCATCGTCGGCGGCGGTATCGCCAACACGTTCCTCGCGGCGGCCGGCCAGCCGATCGGCAAGTCGCTGCACGAGGCCAACATGGTCGGCATCGCCAAGGGGCTGCTCGAGCGTTCGCGCGGCTCCGGCGTCGAGATCCCGCTGCCCACCGACGTGGTCGTCGCGCGGGAGTTCTTGGCCAGCGCGGAGGCGGACGTCAAGCCGGTGGCGCAGGTCGGTGCCGAGGAGATGATCCTCGACATCGGGCCCGACACGGCGGAGCGGTTCGCGGCCTCGCTGGGGGGCGCAGGTACGATCGTTTGGAACGGGCCGGTCGGCGTGTTCGAGTTCGACCAGTTCGGCGAGGGCACCCGCGTGCTCGCGCAGGCGATCGCGCGCAGCCCCGCTTTCTCGATCGCCGGCGGCGGCGACACCATCGCCGCGATCGAGAAGTACGGCGTGGGCGAGGACATCTCCTACATCTCGACCGCCGGCGGCGCGTTCCTCGAGTTCCTCGAGGGCAAGAAGCTGCCCGCGGTGGAAATGCTCGAGCAGCGGGCAGGCGCGTGACCAGAAGCCTGCGGCTGCGCCGGACCAAGATCGTCGCGACGCTCGGTCCGGCCACCGACTCGGACAGCGTTCTCGAGGACGTGATCCGGCGCGGCGCCGATGTGGTCCGCGTGAATTTCTCACACGGCGAGCCGCAGGAGCACGCGCGACGCGTGCAGAGCGTGCGCCGCGCGGCGGCGGCCGTCGGCAAGCACGTGGCCGTCCTTGGCGACCTGCAGGGGCCGAAGATCCGCATCGAGGGCTTCGCCGGCGGACGGACGGTCCTCAAGGAAGGCTCGCCGTTCCTCCTCGACCCGGACCTCGACCCGCACGGCGGCAGCGAGCACAGCGTCGGCTTCACCTATCTCGAGCTAGCGCAGGACGTCCGCCCCGGCGACGAACTCGTGCTCGGTGACGGCCAGATCGAGCTCGTCGTCACCGACGTGCAGGGCGGCAAGGTGCAGTGCCGCGTCACGACCGGCGGCGAGCTCTCCGACCACAAAGGGATCAACCGCCGCGGCGGCGGGCTCTCGGCGAAGGCCCTCACCGACAAGGATCGCGAGGACATCGTGCTGGCGGCACGCCTCGATGTCGACTACCTGGCCGTGTCGTTCGTGCGCCAGGCCGCCGACGTCGAGGAGGCGAGGTCGCTGTTGCGCGCGGCCGGTAGCGATGCGCTCATCGTCGCCAAGATCGAGCGCAGCGAGGCCATCCCGCGCCTCGAGGAGATCGTGCGGGCGAGCGACGCGGTGATGGTGGCGCGCGGGGACCTCGGCATCGAGATGGGGTATGCGGAACTCACCGGCCTGCAGAAGCACATCCTGCAGGTCGCTCGCGGCCACGATCGCGTCACGATCACCGCGACGCAGATGATGGAATCGATGATCCAGAGCCCGGTGCCGACCCGCGCGGAGGTCTCCGACGTCGCCAACGCCGTGCTCGACGGCAGCGACGCGGTGATGCTCTCCGGCGAATCCGCGGTCGGCAAGTACCCGGCGCGCGCGGTCGAGGCCATGGCCGAGGTGATCACCGGCGCCGAGAAGTATCAGCTCGCCCGCAGCCGCGGCGGCGATCGCTTCGAGGGCCGGGTCCGGGCCTTCGACCAGGCGATCGCGCACGCGGTGATGTACACCGCGAACCACATGGACGTGCAGGCGATCGTCGCCCTCACGGAGTCCGGCTCGACGCCCCTGTGGATGTCGCGCATCCGTTCCGACATCCCGATCTTCGCCTTCACCCGCCACGAGCGCACGAGGCGCAGGGTCGCCCTCTACGGCGGCGTGCACCCGATCCCCTTCGACGTCACGCACACCGACACCGCCTCGCTGTACCACGCCATCTCGCAGGAGCTGATGCAGCGCGGCTACGTCGCGCCGGGCGATGACCTGATCCTGACCATGGGCGAGCTGTCGGGCGTGTCGGGCGGTACGAACACCCTGAAGCTGGTTCATGTCGCCGGCTAGGCGGCTCGGCGCCGGGCCGCCGGCGCCCGCCGGCCGATGTTGTAAGATCGAAACGCCTCCCGCGCCCGCGGGACCCCGCCTGAGGATCCTTGCCAGTGACCCAGAAGAAGTTCGAGGGAACGGAGCGCTACGTCGCCACCGACGACCTCATGATGGCCGTGAACGCGGCCGTGACGCTCGCGCGGCCGCTGCTCGTGAAAGGCGAGCCCGGCACCGGCAAGACGCAGCTCGCCGAGGAGATCGCCCGCGCGCTCGACAAGCCGCTGTACCGCTGGCACATCAAGTCGACGACCAAGGCACAGCACGGGCTCTACGAGTACGACGCGGTTTCGCGCCTGCGGGACTCGCAGCTCGGTGATGCCAAGGTCCACGACATCGGCAACTACATTATCCGCGGCCGGCTCTGGGAGGCGTTCGCCAGCGAGCGCCAGGCGGTGCTGCTGATTGACGAGATCGACAAGGCGGACATCGAGTTCCCGAACGACCTGCTGCTCGAGCTCGACCGCATGGAGTTCTTCGTGCACGAGACGCGCGCGCTCGTGCAGGCGACGCACCGGCCGATCGTGATCATCACCAGCAACAACGAGAAGGAGCTGCCGGACGCCTTCCTGCGCCGGTGCTTCTTCCATTTCATCCGCTTCCCGGAGCCCGACACGATGACGCGCATCGTGGGCGTGCACTACCCGGACCTGAAGCGCGAGCTGCTGTCGGAGGCGCTGAACGCCTTCTACAAGCTGCGCGACGTGCCGGGGCTGAAGAAGAAGCCGTCGACCTCGGAGCTGCTCGACTGGCTGAAGCTCCTGCTTGCCGAGGACATCCCGCCGGAGGCGCTGCGCACGGACGATCCGCGCAAGAGCCTGCCGCCGCTCTATGGCGCGCTGCTCAAGAACGAGCAGGACGTGCACCTGTTCGAGCAGGTGCTGTTCCTGCAGCGGCGGCAGTCGCGGCCTACCTGATGCACCGCGCGCCGCGCGCCGCGGAGCGTGCATGCTGACCCGCTTCTTCTACACGCTGCGCGAGGCCGGAGTGCCGGTGAGCGTGACCGAGTACCTGACGCTGCTCGAGGCGCTTGAGGCGCGCGTCGCGAGCCTGAGCGTCGAGGAGTTCTATTTTCTCGCGCGCGCAACCATGGTGAAGGACGAGAAGCACTTCGACCGTTTCGACCGCGCCTTCGCCAAGCACTTCAAGGGCATCGAGCAGGTCTTCGCCACGCTCGAGGCGGAGCTGCCGGCCGACTGGCTACGCAAGCTCGCCGAGCGGCACTTCACGGAGGAGGAGAAGGCGCAGATCGAGGCGCTCGGCGGCTGGGAGAAGATCATGCAGACGCTCGCGGAGCGGCTCAAGGAGCAGAAGGGCCGGCACGAGGGCGGCAGCAAGTGGATCGGCACGGGCGGCACCTCACCGTTCGGGCACGGCGGCTTCAACCCCGAGGGCATCCGCATCGGCGGGGCGGGCGGACAGCGCCGCGCGGTCAAGGTCTGGGAGAAACGCGAGTACCGCAACCTCGACGACACGGTCGAGCTCGGCACCCGCAACATCAAGCTCGCGCTCCGCAAGCTGCGCCGGTTCGCGCGCGAGGGCGCCGCCGACCAGTTCGACATCGACGGCACGATCGACGCGACCGCCCGCAACGCGGGGCTGCTCGATCTCAAGTTCGTGCCCGAGCGCCACAACGCGATCAAGGTGCTGCTGTTCCTCGACGTCGGCGGGTCGATGGACGCCCACGTGCGCGTCTGCGAGGAGCTGTTTTCGGCGGCGCGCAGTGAGTTCAAGCACCTCGAGTATTTCTACTTCCACAACTTTGTCTACGAGTCGGTGTGGAAGAACAGCCGGCGGCGCAACCGCGAGCGCACGCCGCTGTTCGAGATCCTGCGGACCTATCAGCCGGACTACCGGGTGATCTTCGTGGGCGACGCCAGCATGAGCCCCTACGAGATCATGCAGCCCGGCGGCAGCATCGAGCACTGGATCCGGCCATGCTTGATTGCGCGAAGGAAGCCGCCCTGGACGCGGTCCTCGTCGACCTCGCGGCCGATCCCGGCTTCGAGGCCGCACTCATGCGCGCGACCGAGCTGCGCGAGTCCTGAGGCTGGGCCCGGAATGGTCGGAAGCCCCGGCCTTCGGGCCGAGGCTTCCTCAATCCTTCCCGTGTTACCCCTGAGCTTTGTGCCGGGCTT
>Ga0209048_10004392_pt1 | contig 13490 bp, 15 predicted proteins | sample FrelakmetCRP12CR_FD_187146 | JGI IMG/M metagenome (GOLD analysis project Ga0209048, IMG submission 187146) | Freshwater lake sediment microbial communities from the University of Notre Dame, USA, for methane emissions studies - CRP12 CR (SPAdes)... | ecosystem: Environmental > Aquatic >... | reverse complement strand
GCCGGGCCGAGATCGCCGCCGAGCTGGCCCGCGGTGGCGAGACCGGGTCGGGGTGGTTCGATCCCGACAGCCCGGTGCGCGTCGTCCACGGCGACGTCGCCACGTTCGTCGGGGGTCTGCGGGCCCTGCTGCTGCAGTCCCTGCACCCCCTGGCCATGGCCGGCGTGGCCCAGCACTCGGACTACCGCCTCGACCCGTGGGGCCGTCTGCAGCGCACCGCCGAGTTCCTCGCCCGCACGTCGTTCGGTTCCGCCGACCAGGCCGCAGCGGCCTGCGCGGTCGTGCGCCGCGTCCACACCTCGGTGGTCGGCGTCGCACCCGACGGCCGGCCGTATGCGGCCTCGGACCCCCACCTCCTGGCCTGGGTGCACGTGTGCGAGGTGGACAGCTTCCTGCGGGGCCATCAGCGCTACGGGCGCCGCCGGCTCGATCGGGCCGACGCGGACCGCTACGTGGCCGAGGCCGGCCGCGTGGCCTGCGAGCTCGGCGTGGTGTCACCGCCACGGACCACGGCCGGGCTCTCCGACGCCCTCGGCGCCTATCGCAGCGAGCTGGCCACGACGCCCGAGGCGCGCGCCGCCGCCCGCTTCCTGCTGCTGACGCCGCCGCTGCCCTTGCCGGCCCGGCCGTTCTACGGCGTGCTCGCCGCAGCCTCGGTGGAGCTCCTCCCCGGTTGGTCGCGCCAGATGCTGGCCCTCCCGGCGCCCCCGCCCGTGCTCGGAGCGTTCGAGCCGGCGATCGTGCGTCCCGCGGGTGAGGCCCTCGTGCGCACGCTGCGCTGGGTGCTCACCCCGGCGGAGCGGGCCTCCTGAGCTCGGTCCGCACCCGGGCGGACAGATCGCCGAGGCGGCCGACGCGGACCTCGTCGAGCCCGAGCCATCGGGCCATCCCGGTCAGCTCGCCGGCCAGCGCCGCCGCCACCGCGGCCCGGTCGTGGCCCGGCTCTGCGAACGCCCCGTGCACGAGCAGGCATCCGGCCTTGCGGTCGGCCTTCAGGTCGACGCGGGCCACGAGGTCCTCGCCGAGCAGGAAGGGCAGCACGTAGTAGCCGTGGACCCGCCGGTGCGAGGGCGTGTAGATCTCGAGGCGGTAGGTGAAGCCGAACAGGCGCTCGGTGCGCCGGCGCTCCCACACGAGCGAGTCGAACGGCGACAGGACCGCGCTCGCCGAGACCCGCCGGGGCACGCGGGCCCCAGGGTGCAGGTAGGCCGGTTCCTTCCACCCCTCGACCCGAACGGGGACGAGCCGCCCCTCGTCGACCAGGTCGGCCAGCAGCGGTCGGGCCACCGGCAGGCGGAGCCGGTAGTAGTCGGCGAGGTCGCCGGCGGTGCCGACGCCGTGGTGGCGCGCCGCCAGCTCGAGCAGGGCGCGCCGGGCGTCGTCGGGCTCGGGCGTCGGGCGGCCGAGGACACCGGGCGGCAGGACCCGTTCGGGGAGGTCGTAGTCGCGCTCGAAGGTGTTCGGGCGGCGCCGCGCCGTGAGCCGGCCCTGCCAGAACAGGTACTCGAGGGCCCGCTTCGTGTCGTCCCATCCCCACCAGGGGCCTCGGCGTGGCCGCTCGACGGCCAGCTCGACGGCCAGCTCGCCGGCGGTCAACGGCCCGTGGGCCCGCACGGCGGCGAGCACGGCGTCCAGTTCCGCCTCGCGCCCGGTCATGCCGAGGCCGCCCCACTGGTGGGCCGTGGCCATCTTGAACCGGAACAGATGGTGGTGCTCGACGGGGAGCAGCGACGCCTCGTGCCCCCAGTACTCGAAGAGCTCCCTGCCGGCGATGAGCGACGGCAGCAGGTCACGACGGTGAGGGCCGAGCCGGCTCCACAGCGCGAGCTCCTGGGATCGGGCCACCACGTTGACCGAGTCGACCTGGATGGCCCCGACGTGGGCGATCACCTTGCGAACGTGGCGGCGGTCGGGCGGGGCGCAGGGACGACCGCCGGCGAAGCCCTGTGCGCCGAGGGCGATTCGACGGGCCTCGGACACCGACAGCGAGCCGGCCCGCCGGCTCACCCGACGCGGCGGTGCACGATCAGGGGCGGCCGCGCCGGGGGGCTCACCGCGTCGGTCGGCCACCCGAGGTAGACGATGGCGCACACGTGGGATCCGGTCTCGAAGCCGCACCAGTGGGACACGGCGTCGTCGGCACCGGGGGGGCAGCTCGACCAGAACGACGCCAGCCCCGCAGCCGTGGCGGCGAGGAGCAGGTTCTGGATCCCGGCGGCAACGGCGTCGCGGTTCTCCGCGGCGCGGATGGGGTCGGCGTCGGGGGCCGAGCCGACCACCAAGATCGCCGGCGCCCGCAGGAACTTGCCCCGGGTCTTGGACAGCCGTGCTTCATCGGTCGTGCCGGCCGTCGCCATCGCCTCGGCGGCCACCTCGCCCAGGCGGCGCCGCCCGTCGCCGGTGGCGAGGGTGAAGCGCCACGGCCAGGTCTTGTGGTGGTTCGGCGCCCACAGCGCGGTGGCGCAGAGGCGCTCGACGAGCCCGGTCGGCACGTCGCGCGACCGGTCGACGAGCAGCGAGGAGCGCCGGGCCGAGGCCAGGCGGGCGAACGCGTCGAGGTCGGGGGCGGGCGAGGTCACGGGCGAGCGATCGTAGGCGCGCCGGCGCGCACGGTCCCGCCGGAGGACCGGCCCGGAGGCGCCGTGCGACCGTCGCCGGGCGGGAGCACCGGGAGTGCGCTTTCGCCGGGAGTGCGGTCCCGCTGGCACTGCTCCGCTTCAGTCGGCTTCGGCGATGACCACGGACTCGATCACGACGGGCTCCACCGGCTTGTCACCCGCGCCGGTGCGCACCGACTGCATCGCCTCGACGACGTCGAGGCCCTTCACGACCTTTCCGAACAGCGAGTACTGCGGGGGCAGGCGGGCACCGTCGGCGCCGCTGATCACGAAGAACTGGCTGCCGTTGGTGTTCGGGCCGGCGTTGGCCATGGCCAAGGAGCCGATCTCGTAGCGGCCCGGCTTGGGCAGCTCGTCGGCGAAGCGGTAGCCGGGACCGCCACGGCCCGTGCCCTCAGGGTCGCCACCTTGGCACACGAAGCCCTTGATGATCCGGTGGAAGGTGACCCCGTCGTAGTAGTGGTAGCGGGAAAGGACCACGAAGTTGTTGACGGTCAGTGGGGCGGCGGCGGCGTCGAGGGCGATGACCAGCGTGCCGAGCGACGTCGTCATGGTGGCCGTGTAGCGCTTCGCCGGGTCGATGCACATCGGCGGCGGCTCGGCGAAGCGGATCGTGCGGGGGCTGGAGCCGTCGGCGGCGGGGCACTCGGTGGGCATCGGACCACCCTAACGTCACCTCGATGGCGGGGCCGATCCCGTGCCGCTCGCTAGGGTGACCGGTGTGAGCGAGGACCGTGCCGCGGGTGAGGAGCGCCTCGAGCGGCTCGAGCGCCTCGAGCGTATCGGTGCCGACCTCGCCGACGTCGAGGTGGCCCTCGTGCGCCTCGACGCCGGGACGTACTGGACCTGCGAGGTGACCGGGCGGCCCTTGCCCGACGAGCTCCTCACCGAACAGCCGGCGGCGCGCCGCCTGGCCTCGCTGCCCGCGCCGCTGCCGCTCAGCTGAGCCGGGCGAGGAGCCGGTCGGCGTCCTCGAGGTCGGTGTAGAGGTGTGCGGCGGCCCACACGGCGCCTTCGCGGAACCCGACCACGATCCGATCCTCGGACAGGCGCCGCGCCAGGTCACGGACGTCACGACCACTCGGTGGCGAGAGCAGCACGATCCCGGACCACTGGCCCCGGGTCCGGTGGCTGCGCACCCGCCCACCCCGCTCCGCCCACCCCTGGCACAGGTGGTCGGTCACCTCCAGGATGTGCGCGGACACCACGTCGGGCCCGAGGTCGAGCAGGACGTCGAGGCTGTGGCCGAGGCCGCAGATGCCGAGCTCGTTGAGGGTGCCGTCCTCGACCCGGGCGGCGGTCGGCTTCAGCTCGAACGGGTAGCGCGTCTCGTCGGGGTCGACGATCGCCTCCTTGCCGGCCCGGGTGGGACGCAGCAGGGGGAGCAGGTCCCGGGCCACGTAGAGCACACCCACACCGGCGGTGCCGCACAGCCACGTGTGGGCGCCGGCGGCCAGGATCGAGATGCGCGCGGTGCGGACGTCGAGCGGGAGGGCGCCGACGCCCTGGACGCCGTCCACGACGAAGAGCACGCCGGCCTCGGCCAGCAGGGAGCCGATGGCGTCGAGGTCGCAACGGAAGCCGGTGTCGTAGCGGACCCACGAGAGGGCCACGACCCTGGTCTGGGGACGCAGCGAGTCGGCGACGAGCTCGGGCGTGACCCGTCCCCGATCCGTGGCCACGACGCGCACCTTCACCCCCCGGCCCTGCTCGGTCAGGGCGAGGAAGGGGTACACGATGGTGGCGTGGTCGCCGGAGAAGACGACGACTTCGTCGCCGGGGCGCAGCGGAAGGCTCTCGGCGGCGAACCCGACGCCGTCGGCCGTGCTGCGAACGAACCCGATCTCGTCGGTCCCGGCGCCGAGGAGGGCGGCGACCCGTTGGCGCACCGGGCCGACGGCCTGCTCGAGGCGGTGATGGGCGCCGTAGCCCGACCGGCTGAGGGCCTCGATCGCCTCCTGCATCGCCTTCGCCGCGGTCGTCGGGAGCAGGCCGTAGCCGTTGGTGGCGAAGTACGGCGAGCGCATCGCCGCCGGGAACAGCGTCCGGGCCTCAGCGATCGTGGTCATGGGTGACGACAGCCTTGATCCCGTCGGCGCCGGGGGCCAGCTCGGGCCGGTCGAGGGCCGGCAGCGCGTTGGCGAGGGGTTCGGCCAGCGCGACGAGCGCCGGGTCCATCCCCGCCGGGACCGGGTCCGTCGCCGCCGGGACCGGGAGCGACTCCAGGACCAGCTGGTGCAGGGCGGGTCATGGGCGCACGGTAGTGGTCGGGCCGGGCCGTACAGTCGCCCCGTGGACGGGCGCCGCAGCGAGCTCCTCGCCGTCGGCGCGCTGGTGCTGGTCGGGCTGCTGTTCGGGACCAGCTTCGTCGTCGTGAAGCACGGGTTGGCCGGTGTCGACCCCATCCCCTACATCGGGCTGCGCTTCGCCCTCGCGTCCGCACTGCTCTGGATCGTCGCCTCGCGGCGTCCGGCGACCCCGGGCGAGTGGCGCGCCGGGATGGCTGCAGGGGCGACCTACTTCGTGGGCATGGCCGCCCAGACGACGGGCCTGCAACGCACGACCCCGTCGGCCTCGGCCTTCCTCACCTACCTGCTCATCGTGATGGTCCCGATCCTCACGTTCGCGATGACGCGCGTCGCCCCGTCACGGCTCGTCGTCGCGGCGATCGCCGTCTCCGTCGCCGGGCTCGCCCTGCTCACCGGTGGGGGCGTCGGGCTCGGCGTCGGCGAGCTCCTCACCCTGGGGGGCGCCGTCGTGTTCGCCTACCACATCATCCAGATGGGGCGGGTCGGGCGGCGCTTCGACCTGTGGCGCTTCAACGCCATCCACTGCACCACGACCGCGGCCCTGGCCCTGGTGCTGCTCCCGTTCACCGGAGGGATGCCCCGCAGCGCCACGGCCTGGGTGGTGATCGTGTACGCCGCCGTCGTCGTCACCTGTTGCACCCTCATCCCCTGGACGTGGGCGGGGCGGCACCTGTCCCCGACGAGGACGGCGCTCATCTTGCTGACCGAACCCGTGTTCGCGGCGCTCGCCGACGTCGCCACGGGGGGCCGGCTCACGGCGCTCGAGCTGGTCGGCGCGGCGCTGATCCTGGTCGGGGCGCTGCTGTCGGAGTCCGCTGGCCTCTTGACCCGCGAGTCAGGGATACCATCGCCGGCGTCGTCACCGATCTGACTGGGGGGTTACCGATGGCCGACCCGCGCAAGCCGAGGGCGCCGTTCGCGCCGTGGGACCGACGGGAGCTCCCCGGCGCGTTCGACGTCGAGGAGTCGGCCCGACGCATCGGCCACTACAAGTGGATCGAGATGCGCCTGTTCGAGGCGCTCGGCGGGTGGGTGGCCACGGTGCCCGAGCTCGACGTGAAGATGCGCCTGGGCACCCACTGCTACCACCACGCGTGGCACGCGGAGCTCTGGCACAAGCGGCTTCCCGAGCTGCGCGAGATGAACCCCGACCGTCGCACGGTGCCGCCCAACGAGCACCTCTCCGCCTTCGTCGAGGCCCTCACGGAGCCCGAGGCGCCGGAGCAGACGATCGAGAAGCTGGTCGGCGTGTACCGCGTGCTCATCCCTCACACGATCGCCGCCTACACCTACCACCTGAACAACTCCTCCACGATCACCGACGCGCCCACGATCCGCTCGCTGCGCCTTGCGCTGCAGGACGAGTTCGACGACTGGCGCGACGGCGAGATGCTGATCGAGTCCCTGCTCGAGACCGACGCCGAGATCGAGCGGGCCGCCGCCCACCAGGTGCGCCTCGAGAAGCTCATGCGGGCGGCCGGTGGCATCGCCGGGCCCGGCTCCATCGGTTTCGGACTGGAGGGCTGAGCCGTGCGCAAGTTCCTGCCCGTCGCCGCCCTGGCCCGAGACGAGCGCTTCACACAGGTGTCGATGGCCGAGCGCATGAGCGATCCGCGCTCGACGAGGCCGGGACCGGGCGAGGACCAGCGTCGGCGCCCGAACCGCCTGACACCGGCGCGCCGCGACGCCGTCGACGCGGCCCGTTCGCTGATGCACGGGATCTTCGTCGGCGAGGTCCAGGCGCTCGAGGGCGCCGGGCGCACCTGCTGGGACTTCGAGACCGGCACGGAGGTTCCGTTCGCGCTGAAGCTCGACATGGCCCGCCAGGCCTGGGACGAGGCGCGCCACGTCGAGATCTCCTGCAAGCTCGCCGACTACATGGGCACCGAGATCGGCGAGTTCTCCGAGAACACGGTGCTGTTCGAGGCCGCCTGCTCCCACGACCCCGTGCTGCGCCTCGCCGGCGTCAACCGGGCGCTGGAGGGACTGGCCATCGACGTGTTCACCACGATGAAGGAGTTCGGTGAGCTCGCCGGCGACCCGTACCTGGAGTTCTGCGAGGACTGGATGCTGGCCGACGAGGTGACCCACGTGAAGATGGGCTCGGACTGGCTCCGACGCATCACCGACGGGGACCCGGCGCGGCGGGACCAGGCCCTCGAGTTCCAGTCCGTGGTGGACAAGCTGTTCTCCTACGGTGGCGTGCGCAGCGACAGCGACCAGTCGCCGATCGGGTTGGCCCGCCGCTTCCGGGAGCTGGCCGGTTTCACCGACGACGAGATCGACCACGTGGCCGAGCTCTCGCTCAGCGCCCTGAACGAGACGACCGAGAAGAAGGCTTCGCTGCGCTCGCAGGCAGCCGCCGCCATCGTCGGGGCGGACCGGTCGTGACCGTCACCGTCCTACCTGCCGAGTACCACTTCGTGAAGTTCGACTCCTCGGTGGTCAGCGCCCTCGTCGAGGACCTCCTGGACCGCCTGGCCATGAGCGGGCGCGACGTGGTGATCGAGATCGACGAGACCACCCCGCTCACCCGGGCCGAGCTCACCTCCACGGCCCCGGTGACGCTGAAGGTGGAGAGCGGCGCCTACGAGGAGCCGAAGGCGCCCCGCACCGTCTCCGAGGCGAACGTCTTGAACGTCACGGGTCGCCTGCTCCTGCGGGTGCGCGATCGCGAGCAGGGCGGCTTCGCCGACGCGCCGGCCGACGCCGAGCTGAGCCTTCCCCAGACGGTGGCCTGGGACGTGTACAGCACGGGCCGCCTGCAGCGCCTCGGCGTCACCGTGCAGCGCCAGCGGTGGCTCTACCACTTCCGCAACCGGCACGGCTTCACCGACGACGCCGATGCCGCCTTCGATCGGCTGTGGTCGGCCGACCGGCTGACCTGGGCCGAGCTGTCGGCGTTGTCGGAGGCCACCGTCGCCTCATCGGCGGCCTGACCCGTGGCGAGGCAGCGCACCGCCCACGTCAACGGCGTCGACCTCGTGGTCACCGAGGACGGCGATCCGTCGGCGCCCCCGGTGATCCTGGCCCACGGGTTCCCCGAGTGCGCCCACTCCTGGCGCCATCAGCTCCCGGCCCTCGCCGCGGCCGGCTGGCGCGCCATCGCCCCCGACCAGCGCGGCTACGGGCACTCGTCGGCTCCCGGCGACGTCGCCGCCTACGGCATCGAGCACCTCACCGACGATCTGGTCGCCCTGCTCGACGAGACCGGACACGACCAGGGCGTCTTCGTCGGCCACGACTGGGGCGCCCTCGTCGTGTGGGAGCTGGCCCGCCTCCACCCCGAGCGGGTGCGCGCCGTGGTCGGGGTGAGCGTGCCGTTCGTCGAGTGGCCGATGCGGCCCACCGAGCTGATGCGCTCCGTCTACGGCGACCGCTTCTTCTACATCTTGTACTTCCAGGAGGTCGGGCCGGCCGAGCGCGAGTTCGACGCCGATCCCCGCCGGTCCATGAAGGCCTTCCTGTGGGGGGCGTCCTCGCAGGGCATGGCCGTGGCCGAGCCCCGCGACCACCCGATGGCCGGCACGCGCATGCTCGACGTGATGCCCGTGCCCCCCGACGAGCTGCCTGCGTGGCTCACCGAGGCCGATCTCGACCACTACGCGTCCGAGTTCGCCCACTCCGGCTTCTTCGGCCCGGTCAGCTACTACCGCAACCTCGACGCCAACTGGGAACGGGTGCGCGCCATCCCCGCGTCGGCGGTCTCGATGCCCTCGTTCTTCATCGGGGGAGCCGACGACCCGGTGCTCGTCATGGATCCCGGTGGGATCGAGCGGATGCGTGAGGTCCTGCCCGACTTCCGCGGCGCCGTCGTCCTGCCCGGGTCGGGGCACTGGACCCAGCAGGAGACCCCGGCCGCCTTCAACGAGGCGCTCCTCGGCTTCCTCGCCACGTTGTGAGCCCCGGCGGCGACCCCGGCAGGGTCCGGCGCTCACCGCAGGTCGTGGGCGCTGATCGCCTCGTAGAGCTCGATGGCGGGCGCCCGGCGCAGGCGGCCCCGGCACCCCTCGGCCATCGTCACCGTGCCGGGTGCGTCGAGGTGGGCCCGCTGGGCCGCCGGGTTCTCCCACTTCTCGACGACGAGGAAGCGGCCCGGAGTCGACAGCGACGCGCACCAGTCGACGTTGCGGCAACCGGGCACCATCCGGGTGACCACGACGTAGTTGGCCAGCACGCCGGCCAGCCCCTCGGGGTCGGAGGCGTCGAAGGTCATCGTGACGATGGTCAGCTCGAGCTCCTCGGCCACCGGGGCATCGTCGCACGCCGCCCCGAGAACCGCTCAGGTGGGACCTCCGGACTACCGACAACTGTCCGTGACGATTCGATGACGAGAAGTGAGTTCTCACCTGATGTGGGCGGGGTTGACCTCGCCGGTATCCTCTAACCACCTTTGTGCTGCCCGCGTGGCGAGGGCGGCACCCGTTGTGCAGGAGCGTGGGCGTGGCCAAGGACAGAGTCGAGCGCGACGAGGAAGACCTCGTACGTCTCTACCTCACCGACATCGGCCAGTACCCGCTCCTGACCAAGGACGACGAGGTCCGCCTCGCGAAGGCCATCGAGGCCGGCAACGTCGCCCGGGTCGATCTGGAGAAGGCGGGCAAGGACATCACCGCGGCGCGCCGGCGCGAGCTGCGTCGCACCTCCAAGGAGGGCGAGGACGCGGAGCGGACCTTCGTGCAGTCGAACCTGCGCCTCGTGGTCTCGATCGCCAAGAAGTACCAGGCTTCGGGGCTTCCGCTGCTCGACCTCATCCAGGAGGGCAACCTCGGTCTCATGCACGCCGTCGAGAAGTTCGACTGGCGCAAGGGGTTCAAGTTCTCCACCTACGCGACCTGGTGGATCCGCCAGGCCATCACCCGCGGCATCGCCAACACCGGGCGGACCATCCGCCTGCCCGTCCACGCCGGCGACACCCTGGCCCGACTGCAGAAGGCCCGTGCCCGCCTGGAGCTCAAGCTCGGCCGCCCGGCGACGCTGTCGGAGCTGGCGGCCGAGGTCGAGATGCCCGAGGACAAGGTGACCGAGGCGCTCCGCTTCGCCGCCGAGCCGCTGTCGTTGTCGGAGCCCCTGCGCGAGGACGGCGACGCCGAGCTCGGTGACGTCGTCGAGGACCGCTCGGCCGAGTCGCCCTTCGAGGTCGCGGCCACGGCCCTGCTGCCCGACGAGATCGCCCGCCTGCTCGCCCCGCTCGACGAGCGCGAGCGCGAGATCCTGAAGCTGCGCTTCGGTCTGGACCGCGGCGAGCCCCGCACGCTCGAGGAGGTCGGGGAGCACTTCAACCTGACGCGGGAGCGCATCCGCCAGATCGAGGCCCGCGCCATGTCGAAGCTGCGCCACCCCTCGAGCGACACCGGCGCGCGCGACCTCCTGGCCGTCTGAGACCGGCGCGTTCGTCGGGGGCGCCGCCCCGCGTCGCAGCGCGAGCGTGTCGCTGGCCTCGGCGGCCGGCTCGGGCCGTCCCATCGGGTTCCTCGGCCGTGCTCTCGCCACCGCCTCGTGGGAGGATGGGCTCCGATGCGCTATCGACGACTTGGCCGCACGGCGCTGCGGGTGAGCGAGCTCTGTCTGGGCACGATGAACTTCGGGCCCGAAACCCCCGAACGCGAAGCCGGTCAGATCATGGACCGGGCCCTCGAGGTGGGCATCAACTTCTTCGATACCGCGAACCGGTACGGCGGGAGCAACGGGCCGGGTGCCACGGAGGAGATCCTCGGACGGTGGTTCGCCCTCGGTGGTGGCCGACGCGAGAAGGTCGTGCTCGCGACCAAGGTGTTCGGCCCCATGAGCGACTGGCCGAACGACGGCCGGTTGTCTGCCCGCCACATCCGTGACGCGTGCGAGGCCAGCCTTCGCCGCATGCAGACCGACCACATCGACCTCTACCAGATGCACCATGTCGATCGCACGGCGCCGTGGGACGAGATCTGGCAGGCCATGGAGACGCTCGTCAACCAAGGCAAGGTCATCTACGTGGGCAGCAGCAACTTCGCCGGGTGGCACATCGCCCAGGCCAACGAGACGGCCCGCCAGCGCGGCCTGCTCGGCCTGGTCAGCGAGCAGAGCCACTACAACCTGGCCGTGCGCACCGTCGAGCTCGAGGTGCTGCCGTCGTGCCGGCACTACGGGGTCGGCGTCATCCCGTGGAGCCCGCTGTCCGGAGGCCTCCTCGGCGGGGTGCTCGGCGGGGAGGCCACCGCCCGTCGCCGATCCCCCCAGGCGCTGCGGCGCATCGACAAGCTCCGTCCCCAGCTCGAACGCTGGGAGGGCCTGTGCGCCGAGCTCGGCGAACGCCCCGCTTCGGTCGCCCTGGCGTGGCTGCTGCACCAGGACGGGGTGACCTGTCCGATCATCGGTCCGCGCACGATCGAACAGTTCGACGTGGCCTCGTTGCGGGCGCTCGATCTCGAGCTGACCGGCGACGTCCTGGCTCGCATCGACGAGATCTTCCCAGGGCCCGGAGGGACGGCGCCCGAGGCCTACTCCTGGTAGGAGCCCGTCGCGGCTCCGTGCATGGCCGGCGTCGTCGTGTCGGGGGCGCCCGGGGATCGTGCTGGCCGGAAGGGAATCGCCCGACGCCCGGCGGGAGTGATGCCGGCGATGGTGCCACGGGGTGTCGTCGCCCGGTCCGGGTCGACCGGGGGGCGGTCACCCATCGGGCTGGCGTTCGAGCCATCGTTGCAGTGCGGCGGCGGTCCGCGTGCCGACGCCCAACGAAGTCGTGGAGGTGGACGGGCTCCGCGCGCCGCCCGCCTCATCGACGCCACCGGCTTCGGACCACTCCCCGCCGGTGAACGGCTCCTCGTCGACGCCGCCGTCGTCCCCGCCGGCCGCGGCGTCGCCGCGAGCACCCCGGGCTGGCGCGTGCCACGGCTCGATCAGCCGGCGACCAACGTGCTCCGTTTCGTTCCGTCGTAGCCCTCCCGTCGACTCGAACCCGCTCAGAGCTGCCTGGCGCTGCTCGTCCTTGGTGCCGGCATCGGGCAGTCTGTGCGCATGACCACCGTCTCGAACACGTCGCCGCTCCGCTTCGAAGGAAGCGTTGCCAACATCGCTCGCGACTGGTCGATGACCATCACCTCTGCCCCGTCGGGGCCGCCACGGCGAATCGATGGATACACGATCGGAGCCATCCCCACCATCGACGGGCCTGGACCGCATGGTGGTGAGGTCCACCCGGACGGTGACGAGTTCCTGTACGTCGTGAGCGGAACGATGGAATTGGTTCTTGACGACGGTGACGAGCGGGCCGTGGGCGTCGAGACGAGGGTGGTGCTGCGCGCCGGCGACGCCTACGTCGTGCCACGCGGTGTCTGGCACCGACTCGAAGCTGTCGAGTCCAGCTACCTCGTCCATGTCACTCCCGGCCCGAACGGTGGCTATCGCTCGCGCAACTCGGCCGAGGACTGACCACCCCGATCTGCCGAGATGCGCTGGACGCGCTCGCGCCATCCGGGGCCGGCGCGTGCGGGGACTCCTGCGTGACGATCGACGTCCACTCGTACCTGGGCCGTGTCGAGAACGAGTCAACGTTGCTGGATCTCCTGGCCGCACTCGCGTCCGATCGCATCGAGGAAGTCGCTCCTGAGGTGAGCGCGCCCTCGTCGCCCTGGGTCCCGGTGCAAACCGTTGGGAGATCGCCTCGATCGAGGCGTTGCTCGTCCCGGCGGTCGCCTCGGGGCGCGAGTCGATGAACGGTCTGCCCAGGCACGAGGAGCTGACCAGGTCAAACGTGGCGGAGGTGGACGGGAATCGAACCCGCCGGACGGGGATCGCCCGTCCCAGCCGCTTTGAAGGCGGCGGAGCCCACCAGGTGCCCGGACACCTCCGGGACCGACCCTACCGGCCCACGTCGCGTGGTGCCCGCTCGGGTGCGCTAGGGTGCGCTCCATGTTGAAGAAGCTCATCCTGCTCGCTGCGGTCCTCGGCTTGGTGGCATTCGCCGCGAAGAAGGTTCGCACCGCCTGATCCACGGCCGGCCCGTGGACCGGGCCCGGCCCTGCGAGTAGCGTTCCCCCTGTCCCTTCCCCCTGACGTGCCCTTCGCGTGCGCCCCGGGAGGAAGCCGTGGTCATCGTCTGTTGGTCCGTGAAGGGCGGCAGCGGCGCGTCCGTCGTCGCTGCATCGCTCGCCGTGCTGCTGTCGCGCCGGGAGGCCCCCGGCGCGCTCCTGGTCGATCTCGCCGGTGACGGTGCCGCCGTGCTCGGGCTCCCCGAGCCGGCGGTGGGTGTGGGCGACTGGCTCGACGCCGGGGCCGAGGCACCCCCGGACGCACTCGCGCGCCTGGAGGTCGAGGTCGCCCCCGGACTGGCGCTCCTGCCCGCCGGGCGTGGCGGTGGCGACGCCCGACCAGGCCGCGGAGAGCTCCTCGCCGCGGTGCTCGGTCGGGACCGCCGCGCGGAAACTCAGCACCAGGCTGGACCGAAACCCGGCGGAGGTCCATGCCAGCGCGGGCTCATCGACCTGGCCGCAGTTCCATACCGGGGCGACGGCCGTCCGGGGACCGCGCACCCGCACGAGCACGGCGGTGGCAATGCCGAGCACGACCAGCACGCCGATCGTCG
>Ga0209048_10004391_pt1 | contig 13493 bp, 10 predicted proteins | sample FrelakmetCRP12CR_FD_187146 | JGI IMG/M metagenome (GOLD analysis project Ga0209048, IMG submission 187146) | Freshwater lake sediment microbial communities from the University of Notre Dame, USA, for methane emissions studies - CRP12 CR (SPAdes)... | ecosystem: Environmental > Aquatic >... | reverse complement strand
CACGCTGGCGGTCTGGAGTTCGACGACTTCCACAAAATGCCGGGCCTGGGTGCCGGCTGGTCGGGGCTGATCTTCGTCCTCGCCCTGGTCGGCTTCGGGGCGAAAGCAGGCTTTGTTCCGTTCCACGTCTGGTTACCCGAGGCCCACCCGGCCGCTCCCTCCCATGTCTCGGCCTTGATGTCGGGCGTGATGATCAAGATGGGAATCTACGGGCTATTGCGAGTTCTTACCTTCCTCGGGCCGCCCGCCCCCTGGTGGGGGCTGACGCTGGCGGGCCTCGGCCTGTTCACGGCCCTCGTCGGCATCTCGTTGGCCCTTTATCAGCGCGATATGAAACGCGCGCTCGCTTACTCCAGCATCGAGAACATAGGGTTGATCGGTCTGGCCTTGGGCGTGGGGCTGTGGGGCTGGGCCAGCAAGATGCCGGCCGTTGCCGCGCTGGGGATGGCCGCCGGGCTGCTCCACGTCTGGAATCACGCCCTCATGAAAAGCCTGATGTTCTTCGCCGCCGGCAGCGTCCTGCATGAGACAGGCACCAAGGACATGGAAAAGTTGGGCGGGTTGATGAAGAGAATGCCCTGGACCGGCGGCGCCATGATGATCGGGGCCGTGGCCATCGCCGCCTTGCCGCCCTTGAACGGCTTCGTCAGCAAGTGGCTGATCTACTTGAGCCTCATGAAGTGGGGGTTCGCAACCAACGACGGCCGCGGCCTGACCCCTCTGTTGGCCGTCGGCCTCCTTGCCCTGATCGGCGGTCTGGCCGCGATTGCCTTCGTCCGCCTCACGGGCATCGTGCTGTTAGGGTCGCCGCGGAGCGAAGCCGCCCACCACGCCCACGAATCCTCACCCTGGATGCTCGCGCCGATGGCGCTGCTGGTCTTCCTTTGCCTGACCGTGGCGGTAATTCCTCAGACGGTCGCGGGCTTGCTTCCAGGGGTCTTGGATCAAGTCCTGGGCAGGGAAGCCGGTCATACTTTCCTGGGGCTGGAACCCTCGGAAGCTCCGCTCCACACCCTCGGCAACCTCAACGCCTGGACGCTGATCGCCCTCGGGGCCGTGGCGGTGGTGTTATCGGTCCTGTTGCGGAAGGCCGCGTGGGCGGAAGGTTCGACCTGGGGTTGCGGATACCTCAAGCCGACGGTGCGCATCCAGTACACGGGGCGGTCGTTCGCGGAGATGCTCGCCGAGCACTTGCTGCCGCGCTTCCTCCGGCCCCGAACGGACCGGCAGGCCCCCCGGGGCCTGTTTCCTTCCCAGAGCGACTTCGGGTCGTCGTGTCTTGACCCGTTCGGCGAGAAGGTGTACGAGCCGTTCTTTCGGCGCTGGGCGGAGCGCTTCTCTCGACTCCGCATCCTCCAACAGGGAAGGGTCCAGATCTACCTGGTCTATATCATGTTCATGGTCGTACTCGCCCTGGCCTGGGTGTCGCTACGCGGCTGGTGGGGTACGTCATGAGCGAATCGCTGGTGCTCCTGGGAATCATTATTGCCGCGTCGAGCGGGGTCCCCGGCCTGCTTCTGGGGCGGACCTCGATGAGCGGACAGTGGGTGACCACGTTTCTTGCCGTGCTCGGGGCAGGACTTGGCTTGGGGGGCGTCGTCTGGTTCTGGGCGACGGGAGAAAGTCAACCGGTCGTGTTGCCGTGGTCCATCCCCGGTGCCGAGTTCAGTGTGGCCATGGACGGCCTGTCGGCCATCTTCCTCGTGCCGGTCTTCCTGATCTCGCTGCTGGGCAACATCTACGGCTTGGGCTATTGGAAGCAGACGGAGCATCCCAAGAATGGTCGGAAACTGCGGTTGTTCTACGGCACGCTGACCGCCGGCATGGCACTGCTGGTAATCGCCCGCAACAGCATCCCGTTCTTGTTCGGCTGGGAGATCATGGGCCTTTCGACCTTTTTCCTGATTGGCACGGAGGACCACAAGAAGGAGGTCCGCGAAGCCGCCTGGATTTACCTCGTTGTAACGCATGTGGCGACCCTGAGTCTCTTCGCCCTCTTCGCCTTGCTTCGGGTGGCCAATGGCTCGTTCGCGCTGGCCCCGCTGCGGGAGAACAGCCTGTCGCCGGGGATGGCGACGGCGGTCTTAATCCTGGCACTGGTCGGGTTCGGCTCGAAAGGCGGCATTATGCCGTTGCACGTGTGGCTGCCCAGCGCACACGCGGTCGCACCGAGCCACGTGTCGGCGATCATGTCGGGTGTCAACATCAAGATGGGCATTTACGGTCTGGTGCGGATCACATCATTCCTTCCCCACCCCCCACGGGAATGGGGCATCCTCCTCTTGGGACTGGGGGTGGCCTCGGGCGTCCTGGGAGTCCTTTTCGCGATCGGCCAGCACGACTTGAAGCGGCTGCTGGCTTATCACAGCATCGAGAACATCGGCATCATCGTCATGGGCCTCGGCCTGGCCTTGATCGGGCGTTCGTCGAACCGGGCGGATTGGGTCGTCTTGGGCCTTGGCGGCGCCTTGTTGCACGTCTGGAACCACGCGCTGTTCAAGGCCCTGCTGTTCTTGAGCGCCGGCTCGGTCATCCATGCCGTCCACACCCGCGAGATCGACCACCTCGGCGGGCTGGGGAAGGCGATGCCGCGGACCTCCTTCTGCTTCCTGATCGGGGCGGTCGCGATTTGTGGCCTGCCGCCGCTGAACGGCTTCGTCAGCGAGTTCCTCATTTACCTTGGCCTGTTCCGCACACTCGTCGACGGCGAGGGGACCTCGTTCACCGGCGCATCATTTGCCGCCCCGGCACTGGCCCTGATCGGCGCACTTGCCGTGGCGTGTTTTGTGAAGGTGTACGGGGCGGCCTTCCTCGGTACAGCTCGATCGGAACACGCCCGGCACGCCCACGAGTCTCCCTCCATCATGCTCGGGCCGATGGGCGTGCTGGTCGCCTGCTGCTTCCTGATCGGGTTGGCCCCGCTCCTGATCGCTCCCTTTCTCCAGCAAGGCATCTGGGCCTGGGCACCCGACTTGAAAGACTCGGGGCCTCGCCTCACCATGCTGGCCCCTCTGGAATGGATCGCGGTCATGGGCCTGCTGCTGAACATCACCGTCTTGCTGGGGGGCGTCGTGCTCTGGATGCGGCTTCGTCGCAGTGTTGTGGACGAGGGAGCCACCTGGGGTTGTGGCTACGTGGCACCCACCCCCCGGATGCAGTACACTTCGTCGTCATTTGCGCAGATGCTGGTCGGGATATTCGGCTGGGTGCTTCGTCCGCGGACGCGCCAGCCCAAGGAATTGCCCCTGTTCCCAGGAGAGACTGATTTCCACAGCGAGGTGCCCGACAGGGTGCTCGACGACGTCTTGCTGCCGACGTTTCGTTTCGGGGCATGGCTGTTCTCCTGGTTTCGGGTGTTCCAGCAGGGAAACATCCAGATCTACTTGCTGTACATCTTCCTTGCCCTGATTGCCCTGCTGTTCTGGCGTTAGGAAGGACGTGATGGGAACGATCTTTCATGACGTGGTCCATATCCTCCTGGCGCTCGGCTTGCCGCCTTTGCTCCTGGGCGTCATCGCCAAGACCAAGGCCCTGTTCGCCGGCCGGGCCGGGCCGCCAGTGTTGCAGCCCTACTACGATCTCATCAAGCTCTTTCAGAAAGGCTCGGTCTTCAGCACGACGACGACCTGGGTGTTCCGGGCCGGGCCGGTTGTCGCGCTGGTGACGGTGGTGATCGCGACGCTACTGATCCCGCTGGCCGACGCCACCGCGCCTGTCTCGTTCACGGGCGACTTCGTTCTTCTGGCGTACCTGCTCGGCCTGGGCCGGTTTTTCACCGCCTCGGCGGCCCTGGACACCGGCTCCCCGTTCGAGGGAATGGGCGCGGCGCGGGAAGTCACTTTCGCCTGCCTGGCGGAACCGGCGTTCTTCCTGGGACTGCTCGTCCTGGCCAAACTTTCCGGGTCGCTTCAATTGGCGGACATGCTCGGCAGCTCGCTTGCGTCGCACTGGACCGCCGACGGGGAATCGCTCGTCTTGGTCCTGCTCAGTTGGTTCATCATCCTGCTGGCGGAGAACTCGCGCATCCCCTTTGATGATCCGAACACCCACCTGGAGCTGACCATGATCCACGAGGTCATGGTCCTGGACCACAGCGGCCCTGCCTACGGAATGATCCTCTACGGCGCGGCGCTGAAACTGTTCGTCTTCGGCGCGCTGGTGGTTCGCCTGGCCTTCCCCATGACGGGAGGCTCTCCGTGGCTGGACTGGCCCATCTTCGTCGGGGGAATGCTGGTCGTCGCGGTGGTGATCGGGGTCGTGGAATCGATCATGGCACGCCTGCCTATGCCGCACGTTCCGGTCCTCCTCGTCGCGGCCTGCTTGTTGTCGGGCTTTGGCATCATCCTGCTGGTGAGGTGAACCGATGTTCCAGATTCTCGATCCTTTGTTGATCGTGGCCCTGGCGCTCAACTTCGTCACCCTGGGGGTGAGCCGGATTCGCGGGGTCATCAACGCGGTTGCCCTCCAGGGGATTCTGCTGGGGATCCTTCCGCTATTCGTACATCCGGATATTGGGTTTCGGGTCATCTTGCTGGTCGGCGTGACCATCGGCTTGAAGGGATTCGTGATTCCGCGTTTCCTCGTTCACGCCTTGCGCGAGGCGACCATCGAGGACGAGGTCAAGGCGGTCGTGAACTTCATGGGTTCCCTCCTGCTGGGGGCGGTCGGCACCGGCCTGGCGATGGTGTTCTCGGACACGCTCCCTCTGGCCGAACAGCACAAGCACTCGTTGCTAGTGCCGGCCTCCCTCTCCACGGTATGGACCGGCTTCCTCATGCTGACGACGCGCAAGAGGGCGATCATGCAGGTGCTAGGCTACCTGCTCCTGGAGAACGGGATTTTCATGTTCGGCCTCCTGCTGCTCGAAGCGACGCCATTCCTCGTCGAGGTCGGCATCCTGCTCGACCTGTTCACCGGCGTGTTCGTGATGGGCATCATCATTCACCACATCAGCCGTGAGTTCGCCTCAACCAGCACGGAGCATCTGACGGAGTTGAAGGAATAACCGATGGCATACTGGTTGATTGCCTTTCCCTTGGTGATGGCTGCGGTGACGTTCGCCCTGCCATCCAATCGCTGGCGGCCCTGGCTCCTACCCCTGGGGGCGCTGGGACACCTCGGCCTGGTCGGGGTTGCCCTCTCTCAGCCGGGAGACGCTCCCGCTGTCTCTGGGCTGAGCGGGTGGTTGTTGTTGGACGCACTGGGGAAGGTCGTACTCGGCTTCATCAGTGTCATCTTCTTCCTTTGCTCTCTCTACGCCCCGGGCTACCTGGCGATTCGCTCCGACCGGCCCAACCGGATCTTCTGTGCGAACCTGCTCGCCGTGCTCGCCTCGATGACGCTGGTCGTGTTGTCGCACCATCTGGGTCTCATGTGGGTGGCGATGGAAGCGACCACGCTGGCCACCGCCCCGCTGCTGTATTTCAACCGCAACGCCCGCTCGCTGGAGGCGACCTGGAAGTATCTGCTCATCGGCTCGGTGGGCATCGCCCTGGCCCTCTTCGGCTCCTTTTTCCTGGCCTACTCGTCGGTCAAGGCGGGGCTGGAATCGACGTTGCTCTTCGACCAGCTCATCACGGAAGCCCCCAAACTGTCCCAGCCCTGGCTCCATGCGGCGTTTGTATTGCTCTTCATTGGCTACGGCACCAAGATGGGCCTGGCTCCCATGCACACCTGGAAGCCCGACGCCTATGGCGAAGCACCAGGGATCGTGGGCACGCTGCTCGCGGCTGGCGTCACGAGCTGTGCCTTCCTGGCGATCCTGCGGGTCTATCAGATCTGCCGCGCCGGGGCCGACGCGGAGTTTGCCCGGGAGATCATGATCTTCATGGGCCTGCTGTCGATGGCCATTGGTGCGGTCTTCATGGTCCGGCAGCGCGACTTCAAGCGCATGCTGGCCTACTCCAGCGTGGAGCACATGGGCATCCTGGTGATCGGCATCGGCATCGGCGGCCTGGCCGTGTACGGGGCCTTGCTGCACCTCATCAACAACGGCCTGACCAAAGGAGTGCTCTTCCTTTCGGCGGGCAACATCCACCGGGCCTACGGGAGCAAGTTCACGGACGATGTGCGGGGAGCCATCCAGCGCGTGCCTCTCTCCGGGGCCCTCTTCCTTGCCGGCTTCCTGGCCATCACGGGCTCTCCTCCCTTTGGCCCGTTCGTGAGCGAGTTCACGATTTTGAACGCTGCGATCGCCAGCGGACGATACTTCGCCGGCGGCCTGCTTCTGCTCCTGCTCGGCATTGTGTTCATCGGCATGGGCGCCACTGTATTGGCCGTGGTCCAGGGGACCCCACCGGAGCAGGAGGAAGGCAACAGCTATCACGACAACGCCAGCACCTGCGTTCCGATCCTTCTCTTCATGGCACTCGTGCTGCTCCTGGGCGTCTACATCCCGCCTTCTCTGGAATCGCTCCTGCGTGAGGCCGCCGCATTATTGGAGGTGAAGCGATGAACAGCCAGGGGTTCGCGGCTTTGCACGCGCGGCAAGCGATCCCACGGGGACAGGTTCCGCAAATGCCATTTGCCGACTTTCGCGGGTCGATCGTGGACGCGGTGGCCGGCGGTCAGAGAGTCGCCGCCCTCTTCGGGGACGTTCCCGACTCGACCGGAAACGTCGACCTCTACGCCGTTCTCGCCGACAGCAGCCGCGCGCTCGTGCGTGTCGGCAAGACGACCTTGGACTCGGACCGTTTCCCATCGCTGACCCCGGACTGTCCGCCGGTCCACCTCTTCGAGCGGGAACTCGCCGAGCAGTACGGGCTCCGTCCCGAAGGGCATCCCTGGCTCAAGCCGGTTCGCTTTCACGCCTCGTACCGCCCCGGCCACGATGCATGGGACAGGAGGCCGGGCGAACATCCCGTCATCGGCGTCACTGACTTTTTTCGAGTCGAAGGAGAGGAGATTCACGAAGTCGCGGTCGGTCCCATTCACGCCGGCGTCATCGAACCGGGACATTTCCGCTTCCAGTGCCACGGCGAGCAGGTCTTCCACCTGGAGATCTCACTGGGCTATCAACACCGCGGGGTGGAACGCGTCCTCGTCGGCGGGCCCGGCAAGCGGACGATCCACCTGATGGAGCAGGTGTCAGGCGACACCTCGGTGGGCCACGCCACCGCGTACTGCCAGGCCGTCGAGGCGCTGGCCGGGGTCGAACCGTCGCTCCGTGCCCAGGTGCTGCGCGGCGTCGCGCTGGAGCTCGAACGCCTGGCCAACCACACCGGTGACCTGGGGGCACTGGCCGGTGACGTCGGGTTCTTGCCGACCTCCTCCTACTGTGGGCGCCTCCGGGGCGATTTCCTCAACCTGACCGCTCTCCTGTGTGGCAGCCGCTTCGGCCGTGGCATGGTCCGGCCGGGCGGAGTCGGGTTCGACCTGGACGCCGGCCGGATCAAGCAATGTCTGGAACGCCTCGAGGGGGCGTTCCGCGACGTCTCCAGTGCCGCCAACCTGCTCTGGAACTCCGCGTCGGTCCTAGCCCGGTTCGAGGGCACGGGAGCGATCTCCCAGGACACTTGCGTAGCCCTGGGAATGGTCGGCCCCGCGGCTCGGGCCTGCGGTCTGGAATGTGATGTCCGGCGCGATTTCCCCACCGGCATTTTCCGTTTCAAGCTGGTACCGGTTTCGTCCTGGATAACCGGAGATGTCTTCGCCCGCGCCTACGTGCGCTGGCTGGAAATCCAGCGGTCCGTCGCGTTCGTCAAGGACCAACTCCAGGTGTTCCCCGAGGGTCCCATACGGGCGATCGTGGGGCCGCTGAAACCCGATCATCTGGTGGTTTCGCTCGTGGAAGGCTGGCGCGGGGAGATTTGCCATGTGGCCTTGACCGATTCCCAAGGACGATTCTCCCGGTATAAGATCGTTGACCCCTCGTTTCACAACTGGATGGGCCTCGCGATGGCCCTGAGGGACCAGCAGATTTCCGATTTTCCGCTCTGCAACAAGAGCTTCAACCTGTCGTATTGCGGCCACGACCTGTAAGCCGAGGGACGGTCCATGATCAATATCCTCTGGGAACGCGTGCGCCAGGGCCACCGGACGATCGCCTACCCGGTGGGCGACCCGCCCCCCCTCCCCGATCGCTTTCGCGGCTTGCCCGTGCTGGACGAATCGAAGTGCGCCGACGGCTGCCGCGGCTGCGCCGAGGCTTGCCCAACCGACGCCATCGCTCGTGACGACCAGGGCCTACGGTTGGACCTGGGCCGCTGCCTATTCTGCACCGACTGCGTCGATGCGTGCCCCGAAGGCGCGATCCGTTACACCCAGGACTACCGCCTGGCCACGACGACCCGGGAGGACCTGGTCCTGCGGAACGGGCAGGAGCTGAAGCTGGCGCAGCCCCTGGAGCAGAAGATGCGTCGCCTTTTCGGCCGCTCCCTCAAGCTCCGCCAGGTGTGTGCCGGGGGGGATAGCTCGGCCGAGGCCGATCTGAACGTGCTGGGCACGGTCGTCTTCGACCTGGGGCGCTTCGGTATCCAGTTCGTGGCCTCGCCCCGCCACGCCGACGGCCTCGTGGTTACTGGGCCGGTCACCGAGAACATGAGGCTCGCGCTGCTCACGGCCTACGAGGCCGTCCCCGCTCCCAAGCTGGTGATCGCCGTGGGCGTGGACGCCATCTCCGGCGGGATCTTCCGCGACCATCCCGAGGTCCACAACGGCGTCGAGGGCTTGCTGCCGGTGGACCTGTATATCCCGGGGAATCCGCCCCATCCGATGTCGATCCTTGACGGCTTCCTGCGTATGCTCGGCCGGCTCGAGCGGAACGAGCCGCGGACGGTTCCGGTGACGGCGCAGCCTCATCCGGCACTCCTTCCGGTGGCCACTTGATTCTCTCGTTCCATGATCAACCTTGAAGGTTCGCGACCATGACAGAGATTACTTCCCAGGTTCCGCGTGGCACGCTTGGCAACCTCGGTCGCTACGCAAGGCACGACGTCCTTGCCGGGTTCCTGGTCTTCCTGATCGCTCTGCCACTCTGCCTGGGAATCGCGCTGGCCAGTGGCTATCCGGCGATCGCGGGCGTCTTCACCGCCATCATCGGCGGCCTGCTTGCGCCCTGGATCAGTAACTCGGAGCTGACGATCAAGGGGCCCGCGGCCGGCTTGATCGTGATCGCCCTGGGCGCGGTCACCGAGTTCGGCGCGATCCACGGGCCGGAACGCGCCTACCGGCTGGCGCTGGGGGTCGGCGTGGCGGCGGGCGTGCTCCAGATCATCTTCGCCTTGACCCGCTCTGGGATCCTGGGGGAATTCTTCCCCATCTCGGTCGTGCATGGAATGCTCGCTGCTATCGGAGTTATCATTATATCAAAGCAAGCTCACGTTACGCTCGGCGTGACCGACGTCAAGGGTGCCCCGCTGGAACTGCTGGCCGAGATCCCCCGGTCGCTCATCCGGCTCAATCCGGAAATCGCCGTCATCGGCGGGGTGAGTCTGCTCATCCTCTTTCTCCTGCCCCTGGTTCGCAATCGCTATGTCCGGATGATCCCGGCGCCGATGCTGGTCATCCTGGTCGCCGTGCCGCTGGGGATGTATTTCGATCTCTCCCACGAACACACGTATTCCTTCAGTGGTCGCGACTATCCCCTGGGAGAGAAGTTCCTGGTCACGGTGCCGAACAACCTGGCCAGCGCGATCGCCTTCCCGGACTTCACGGCCTTGGCCACGCCCTCCGGCTGGAAGTGGGTGGTCTTCTTCGCCCTGATCGGCAGCCTCGAGTCGCTCCTGAGCGCCAAGGCCATCGACCTGATCGACCCCTGGAAACGCAAGACGGACATGGATCGCGATTTGCTGGCGATCGGCATCGGCAACACGGTCTCGGCGAGTCTCGGCGGCCTGCCGATGATTTCCGAAATCGTCCGAAGCAAGGCCAACGTCGATAACGGTGCTCAGACCCGGTTCGCGAACCTCTTCCATGGCGTGTTCTTGCTCGGGTTCGTGGCCCTGGTGCCAGGGCTGATCCACCGCATCCCCCTCGCGGCCCTGAGCGCGATGCTCGTCTATACCGGGTTCCGGCTGGCATCTCCGCGTGAGTTCATCAACGTGACCCGGATCGGCAAGGAGCAGTTGATCATCTTCGTGTCGACCCTGATCGGCGTGCTCGCCACCGACCTGCTCATCGGCGTGGGCATCGGCATCGCGGTGAAGCTGGCCATTCACATGATCAACGGAGTGCCACTCCGGTCGATGTTCAAACCGTTCCTCGACATCGAGTCTCGCGACGATCGAACCTGCATCATCCGAGTCCGCGACTCGGCTGTCTTCAGCAACTGGATACCGTTCAAGCGTCAGATCGAGCACATCGGCCTGAGCCAGCGGAATAACCTGGTCATCGACCTTTCGGAGACCAAGCTGGTCGACCACAGCGTGATGGAAAAGCTCCATGAACTGCAAGAGGACTTCGAGCACGAGGGGCTGACCCTGGAGCTGGCCGGACTGGAGTCGCACCGCAAGCTGTCTGAACATTCATTCTCGGCGCGACGTCGTGGGCTGGTCAGAATTCGCCGGATCACCATCGTCACCGAAACCCGGAAGGCCGATGAGGTCATCGGCCAACTGGTGCAGCAGGGTGCCTCGGGCTACACGATCACGGATTGCCGTGGGGCAGGCCGCACCGAGGTGAGCCAAGGCTTTGGCCCGAGAGATTCCTTGGTGCGCATCGAGCTGCTCGTGACTCCCGAGAAATTCAAACGCATGATAAGCTACATCAGCAAGGAGGTCCGCTCCGAAGTCCCCATCACCGTCAGTGCAGACACGGTCGAGGTGATCCGAGGTGATCATTACTGACGCGAAACCGACCGCAGGTGAAGGGCGCACTTCGACGTCGCGCTCGATGAGTCGTGGTCATGAGACATCTTGGGGGCGATCGTCAAGAAGACCCTGGCTTCTCCGTCGGCCTGGGACGGAGCCTGTCCCCGCCGAGTACTCATCTGAGGTGAACGACGGATCCAAGTGCAAGAGGTGCACCGTCGATCAGTTCCGGCGCGAGGGCAACATCCTGGCCCACGAGCGGCACACGGGGCCGGAGCTCTGGGCACAATCCGAAGGGCGGATCGACGTCTTCGTGGACATGGTCGGAACCTGCGGCTCGTTCACGGGGGTGGCGCGGGCCTTGCGTCGCCTCAACCCTCGGGTCCGAGCGTACGCCGTCGAACCGGCCGGGGCCGCCGTGCTGGGCGGAAGCTGCGTGAGCAACCCGCGGCACCGCATCCATGGCGCCGGTTATGCGCGGACCGATCTTGCCCTCTTCGACCGAACTCTGGCCACGGGCTTTGTGGCGATAACCGACGAGCAGGCGATCGCGGCGGCCCGCCACCTGGCCACCGAGGAAGGAATCTTCGCCGGCTTCTCCACGGGTGCCCATCTTGCCGCGGCCTGGAGACTGCTCGCCGAGCGAGAGGCGGGTGCCACGATCGCATTTCTCGCCTGCGACAGCGGCCTTAAGTACTTGAGCACGGATCTTTTCCCCTGAGTCGCGCGCGGTTTCAGGAGAAAAGGCTGGCGGCCATCGAGCCTCCGCCGGTGTACGAAATGGAGGTCGTATCCGTGCCTCCTCTTTCACCGCATGGGAGACCCGCCGTCATGAAGTCTCACACCGAATACCTGACCTTCAACTTTCACCGCATGGGAGACCCGCCGTCATGAAGTCTCACACCGAATACCTGACCTTCAACATCCCGGCCCGGATGGACTTCCTCAACATCACCCCGAAGATCGAGGAGATCGTCCACGAGAGCGGGGTCCAGGAAGGGCTTCTGCTCGTCAATGCGATGCATATCACCGCATCTGTGTTTATCAATGATGACGAGCCGGGCCTGCACGAGGACTACAAGAAATGGCTCGAAGGGCTCGCCCCGTTCGACGCCTCGCCCCAGCGCTACAGGCACAACCGCACCGGGGAGGACAACGCCGACGCCCACATGAAGCGACAGGTCATGGGGCGTGAGGTCGTCGTGGCCATCACCAAGGGGAAACTCGACTTCGGCCCTTGGGAGCAAATCTTCTACGGCGAGTTCGACGGGAGAAGAGCCAAGCGGGTGCTGGTCAAGGTCATCGGGGAGTAAGCTCAGGTGGGAGGATCAGACGGAAGCGTGGTTCCCGCTCTGCCGGCAGTAAATGGCGATGCCGACGGAACGCGATCCTCTGATGCGAGAGGACCCCTTCCGTATCTTGCGGCAACCGACGATTCCTCGCGAGGGAGCCTCGCTCTCAGGTCGGGAAGATGTCCGGGCGGGCCAATCGAAACGCTCTGATCCGCTCTTCGGCCCAGGCTTGCTGTTCAGGGGACAACGGGGGATCGCATGGCTGGTCGTAACGGATTCGGCGCGCGTAACGCCCGCCGACGTAAACTTGCTCAAAGCCGGCCTGCAAATCGAGCACGACATCGGGATCGTCGTCTTCAAGTGGTATGTTCAGGCGTGGAAGTCGTTCATGCAGTTTGCAGGGGTACAGCTCATAGCGATTACGGCGCGGCCAACGACTGACACAGCACAAAGAGTCGAACGGCTTCAACTCCTCAACGCGCCACTCGGGGATTGCAAGCACATGCCGGCCACGGCGGAGCAAGTCGATCTCAATGAGGTGACACTCGCCCGCCAGAGTCTCCGCTTGCTTGGCTTGGTAGGAGACGCGGCCTGGTCCGGCGGCTTTATTGGTCGGGCTCACGACCTCGATCAGAGCAACGAGTTTCATTTCATTGTACGAGTCAAGGATCTCGATACGCGTCTCGTGAACCTCCAGGTCTTCGACCTCGACGATCACGGCGGTATCTGACCCCGATTTATCGGTCAGGACGCTGCGCTCCGCTCCGCGGACTCTCTGGATCCAGACGTCGGGGATTCGCCGTTGCGGTCCTTCGATGAAGACCCGCTCTTCAATCGATGTGATGTAGCGAGGGTCGAGTTTGGGCTGAAGCTGATCGGCGATCGTCACGATCAGCCGTGCGTGGACACTCTCCCAGAGGACGGGATGTTCGAGGAAGGGGTCCGTTCCTGGAAAAGGGCAATTCATCAGCTCGACCTCGTACGACGGCGAACTTCCGCGACTTCTTCATCATACTCACAAGGGCATCAGGCGCGGAAGTCAACCCATTCCATCACGCTCACCACGACTCGATGAATCGTCTCACCACGAAAAGCGCGCGCTTCATCGCTGGAATTTGCTTTGATCTCTTTGCTGGCCCAATTAGACAACAGGGACGCGGCGGATGGCTGCCTGGAATATCGACCAGGAACGCGGTCCTCGTCAGGCATGTCTTTTCGCGATTCTCGCACCTGGAATCCTGGAGACCATGAGATGAAACATGGGCGGATCGTGGTAGCGGATCTGATCGCCAGCCACCGAAGGCTTCGCGCGCGGAGACCCCGGGGCTGACATGGAGAAAAGTTGGTCTTGACTTGGCAAACTCGTCTTGCTTGATTTTGGCTCTTTTGTTGCGCTATGGCAATCGAAAGGTGTTTCGGACGACCCTTCACCAGGAGCGACGCATGGAAGCCA
>Ga0209048_10004390_pt1 | contig 13496 bp, 10 predicted proteins | sample FrelakmetCRP12CR_FD_187146 | JGI IMG/M metagenome (GOLD analysis project Ga0209048, IMG submission 187146) | Freshwater lake sediment microbial communities from the University of Notre Dame, USA, for methane emissions studies - CRP12 CR (SPAdes)... | ecosystem: Environmental > Aquatic >... | reverse complement strand
CCCTCGCGCTGAACCCGGACCTGATCGTGGCCGACGAGCCTGTCTCGGCGCTCGACGTGTCGATCCAGGCGCAGATCATCAACCTGCTCGGCCGACTCCAGGACCAGCTCGGCCTGACCTACATCTTCATTGCCCACGACCTCTCCGTGGTCCGGCACGTGTCGGATCGGATCGCGGTGATGTACCTGGGGAAGATCGTGGAGCTGGCCCCGTCACGCGAGCTGAACCTGGCCCCCCTCCATCCGTACACCGTGGCGCTCCTGTCTGCGATCCCGGTCCCGAACCCGGCGATCGAGGCGACGCGACGGCGGATCATCCTGACCGGGGACGTCCCGTCGCCGGTCAATCCGCCGTCCGGCTGCCGCTTTCACACCCGGTGCTGGCTCCGGGAACGGCTCGGCCGTCCGGAGCGCTGTACCAGCGAGGAGCCGGCGCCACGCGAGCTCGAAGCCGGGCACGCGGTCGCCTGTCACTTCGCAGAGGATGTAGCCGGGAGCGTCGAGCAGGTGCAGGCCCTCGGGGCCCGGCGCGGCCGCTCAAACAGCGCTCCGGTGCCAGCCGGGACCACGGCGGCCAGCCCGTCTTCCTCGGCCCCGTCGTCCGCCTGATCGGGGGCCGCCGCAGCGCGGCGCTGCGATGGGCCGCCCGGACGTGCCGCAGCGAGCCCTCGAGGGCCGCGGATCAGGTGACCGCAGATCCCCGGCCCTGGCGCGCGGCCGCTCCCTGGAAGTGGCAGGCGACGAGGTGCTCATCTCCGCCATCCAGGAGCGTGGGGCTGGTCGTGGCGCAGATCTCGGGGTTCCCGAGATCGCGGCGGAGCGGGCAGCGCGGGTGGAACCGGCACCCCGGCGGCGGATTGACCGGCGATGGGACGTCTCCGGCCAGGATGACCCGCGTGCGGCGCAGCTCGGGGTCGGGGATCGGGATCGCCGAGAGCAGCGCCCGCGTATAGGGGTGCTCGGCGGCGCTGAAGATCCGCCGGCGGTCGGTGACCTCCACGATGCGCCCGAGGTACATCACGGCGACCCGGTCGCTGATGTGCTCCACCACGCTCATGTTGTGGGCGATGAAGACGTAGGTCAGGTTGAGCTCGCGCTGGAGCGTCTTGAGCAGGTTCAGCACCTGAGCCTGGATCGAGACGTCGAGCGCGGAGACCGGCTCGTCGCAGACCACGAGGTCTGGCTCCAGGACGAGCGCCCGGGCGATCCCGATCCGCTGCCGCTGGCCGCCGCTGAACTCGTGGGGATAGCGCCGGGCGTGGTACGGCTGGAGGCCGACCATGTCCATGATCCGGCTCATCTTGGCGGAGCGTTCCCGGGGCGTCCCGAGGCCGTGGATCCGGAGTCCCTCACCGATGCTCTCGCCGATCGGCGTGCGCGGATCGAGCGACGCGAAGGGGTCCTGGAAGATGATCTGGATCCGTCGCCGGTAGGGTTTCAGCGCCGATCCGGAGATCCGCGTGATGTCCGTCCCGTCGAAGATGATCTGCCCTGCGGTCGGCTCGATGAGTCGCAGAAGGAGCCGCCCCACGGTGGTCTTCCCGCAGCCGGACTCGCCGACCAGCCCGAGCGTCTCACCGCGCCGGACCTGGAACGAGACGCCGTCGACGGCCTGCACCGAGGCGACGGTCCGGGACAGGATCCCGCCCTTGATCGGGAAGTGCTTCACGAGATCGCGAACGTCGACCAGCGTCTCGCGGACGGCCGTGCTGGCACCCGGCGCCGTGACCGCCGGCACAGGGACCGCGGGCGCCGTCCCAACGCCAGCGGCCACGAGGGAATCTGCCCCGCCGGCTGCCGCGGGCAGCGGCATCTCGCTCATGGGGCCGTCTCGACCTGCAGCAGCTGCCCGTCCACATCGTGGTTGAGCCAGCAGCGCGTGTCGTGGTCCGCGTCGACGGGCAGCAGCGCCGGGTGGCGCTCCGTGCAGATCTGGAGGCCGGCTTCGACGCGGGCGACACAGCGCGGCGCGAACCGGCAGGCCGGCGGGAGGTCGATCAGGTTCGGGACGTTGCCGGGGATCACCGTGAGCGCCTCGCGCACGTCGCCCATGACCGGGACCGACGCGATGAGCCCACGCGTGTACGGGTGACGCGGGTTTCGGAAGAGGGAGACCACGTCCGTCTGCTCCACGATCTCGCCGGCGTACATGACCGCGACCCGATCACACATCTCGGCGACCACGCCGAGGTCGTGGGTGATCAGGATGATCGCGGTGCCGGTCTCCTCGCGGAGATGGCGCATGAGGTCAAGGATCTGGGCCTGGATCGTCACGTCCAGCGCGGTCGTCGGTTCATCGGCGATCAGGAGGTCCGGCTCGCAGGCGAGGGCCATCGCGATCATCACGCGCTGGGCCATCCCGCCGGAGAGCTCGTGCGGGAAAGCCCTGAGGCGCCGCTCCGGGTCCGGGATGCCGACCATCTTCAGCATCTCGAGGGCACGTCCCCGGGCGGCCTTCTGCTTCATGTTCCGGTGGATCTCCAGGACCTCGGCGATCTGCCGGCCCACGTCCCAGACCGGGTTGAGGGCCGACGTGGGCTGCTGGAAGATCATCGCGATCTGCTCGCCCCGGATCTTCCGCATGGCGTCGGAGCCCACTTTGAGGAGATCGTTCCCCTCGAACAGGACCTCGCCCGCCTCGATCCGACCCGGCTTCGGGATGAGGCGGAGAACGGAGAGCGACGTGACGCTCTTGCCACAGCCGGATTCGCCGACCAGGCCCAGGACCTCACCGCGGTCGACGTGGAAGTCGATTCCGTCCACCGCCCGGATCACGCCGTCCCGCGTGTAGAACGAAGTCCGGAGCCCCTTGACTTCCAGGAGCGGGCCGTCGCTCTTCGGTCGGCTCGCGCGCCGGACGCTCGCCGGCGACAGCTCCTCGATCACGGCACCATCGCCGACGGAGGTCTTCTCGAGCGGGAACGTCATCGGTTCAGCCGCGGGTCGAGCGCGTCGCGAAGGCCATCGCCCAGCAGGTTGAAGGAGAGGCAGGTGACGATGATCGCGATGCCCGGGACGAGGATGAGGTGCGGCGCCGAGAAGACCGCGTTGCGCTCGTCACCGATCATCGAGCCCCACTCGGCGAGCGGCGGCTGGGCGCCGAGCCCCAGGAACGACAGGGCCGCGACGTCGATGATCGCGCCGGCGATCCCCAGCGTGCCCTGGACGATGAGCGGGGTCAGGGCATTCGGGATGATCCGCCGCCTCAGGATCCCGCCGGACGATTCGCCCAGCGCTCTCGAGGCCGCGATGAAGTCCTGGTCCCGGATGGAGAGGACCGAGGCGCGCATGACCCGGGAGTAGACCGGGATCGCCACGATCCCGATCGCCAGCTGGGCGTTGATGAGGCCCGGGCCCAGGACCGTGACGATCGCGATGGCGAGGAGGAGGCTCGGGAAGGCCAGGATGACGTCCATCAGGCGCATGAGGAGGTTGTCTATCCGTGACCCGAAGAAGCCCGCGATCGACCCGATGATCGTTCCGAGAATGATCGCGAAGCCCACCGTGAGGAAGCCGATCTGGAGGCTCACCCGGCTGCCGAAGACGACCCGGCTGAACACGTCGCGCGCGTTCCCGTCGAGGCCCATCAGGTGCTGCGGCTGGTCCATCGAACAGCCGAGCCAGTGGATGCACGGGGCCAGGCGCGGCGTCGCAGTGTCCTCGATTCCGAGCAGCACCTGGGTCGGATCGAAGGGCGCGATGACCGGGGCGAAGATGGCCACGAAGACGAGGAACGCAAGCACCGTCAGACCGACGATCGCCGAGCGCTGTCGCAGGATGTTGCGGAGCGTGTCGCGCAGCAGGCTGACCGGCTTCTGGTCCGCCAGCGGATCGGCGATCCCGGTGTTGAGGGGCTCGGCGTGCAGCGTCATCGGCGTGGCCTCAGGTGAGCCGGATCCGCGGATCCAGGAGCGCGTACGAGATGTCCACCACCAGGTTCACGACGATGTAGATGATCGCGACGATGATGACGACGCCCTGGATGATGATGTAGTCGCGGCCCTGGATGGCCTCCGTGATGGTCCGCCCGATCCCTGCCAGGTTGAAGATCGTCTCGGTGAGCACGGCCCCGGAGAGCAGCCCCCCGAGCGATAGCCCGATGACCGTGACCACGGGCAGGAGCGCGTTGCGCATCCCGTGCCTGGAGACCACGTCGCGCTCCCTGACCCCCTTGGCGCGAGCCGTCCGGATGTAGTCGAGGCCCAGGACGTCCAGCAGGCTGGAGCGCGTCATGCGGGCGATGATCGCCATCGGGATCGTGCCCAGGGCAACGGCCGGCAGGATCATGTGCCGCAGCGTGTCGACGAGAAGGCTCCCGTTCAGGGTGACGATCGCGTTGACCGTGTTGATGTTGGAGAGGAAGTCGAGGATCACCCGCGGCGGTCCACCCAGGTCCTGCAGGCCCCACGCCTGGGCCAGAGGGATCACCTCCACGCCCGGGGTCAGGCGCCCGGACGGCGGGAGCGAGAAGGGTGTTCCCTTCAGTACGACGGCAAAGAGATACGCGAAGAAGAGGCCCAGCACGAAGACCGGGATCGACACCCCCAGGTTCGCCACGATCATCGTCGCGACGTCGATCGGCGAGTTGCGGCGGATGGCCGAGAGCCGACCCAGGGAGATCCCGGACACCGTGGCGAAGATGAGCGCGTAGACGGTCAGCTCCACCGTGACGGGGAGCCGTTCGACGAGGATCTGGGAGACCGGCCGCCCGAACCGGATCGAGTCGCCCAGGTCACCGGTGGCAAGGTTGCCGATGTAGGTCAGAAACTGGATCAGGATCGGCCTGTCGAGGCCGTAACGCGCCCTGAACGCGTCGCAGATCTCGTCGGTGGCCCGTTCGCCGAGCGCCGCCCGACACGGATCGCCCGGGATGACGCGGGCGAGGATGAAGACGAGGATGACGACCCCGAGCAGCACCGGGATGCTCAGGAGGAGTCGCCGGATGATGAAGCGCGTCACCGGAGGTTCACGAGCCCCTGGGTACGGGACGGATGCGACCGAGGGGCGCCGTCGCGGGCGCCCCTCGGTCGACTGCCAGGTTGCTGGTCGGTTACGGGGCGGGTGGGTTCAGGAAGCCGCCGAACAGGCCGGACCAGTACTCGAAGACACTGGTCCGTCCCTTGTGGAGCGGATGGGCGGCGTCCCACTGGACGGCGAAGCTCATGACCACGTCGTTCGCGTCGAAGGCAGCGCCGTCGGCGAACTTGACGTTCTCCTGCAGGTCGCAGGTCCAGGTCATGAGGTCGGCACTCGGCGTGCACTGCTTGGCCAGGGCCGGTATGGCCTCCGTGCCGGCGACCTTGTAACCGTAGAGGCCCTGCATGATCTGCTCGCAGACGCGCAGCGACTCACCGTCGGTCTCGTCGGCGCAGTAGAGCCCGCCGGGCTCGGCGTTCTGGGAGAAGACGAGCTGGGAGCGGTCGGCGGGCTTCATCACCGCGAAGACTTCGCTGGTCAGCGGGGAGCTGTGGGCTCCCACGACGTCCGCCTTGAAGGCGGTTGCGGAGCCGCCGTGGGCGACCGGGACCATCGGGACGTGCTGCTTGATCAGCGCGTTGACCGTGATGTAGTCCGCCTGGCGGGCCGCATCGGAGGCACCCTGGGCGGCCTTCTTGATGGCGGCGACGAGATCGGGGAAGAGCGGCCCGAAGGCCTTGGTGCCGCCGGCGAAGTGGTAGTCCACGAAGTTCGTCTGGTCGGGATAGTCCGCGCCCCAGCCGAGGAGGAAGAGGCCGTCGAGCTTGCCCGCACCGGCGTTGTCGATGTAGGTGGTCGACTCCTGGACATCGATTGTCGAGGTGATGTTGAGGTTCTTCTTGAGCTGGGCCTGGATCTCCTGGGCGATGATCTTCGGCTGCGGCATGTACCCGCGAACCGCGTCACGGAGCTGGAGCTTCGTCGTGAAGCCGTTGGGGAAGCCGGCTTCGGCCAGCAGCTTCTTTGCGGCCACCGGATCGAACGCGTACCAGGGGTCGCCGACGCAGCCATTCGGGATCGCGCACGGCGTGAAGAAGTCCGCGACCACCGAGCCGCCCGGATAGAAGTTCTTGACGATCTGGGCCTTGTCGATCCCCATGGCGATCGCCTGGCGGACCTTCTCGTTGTCCCACGGCTTGACCGCGACGTTCATCCCGATGTAGAGGGTGTTGAGGCCCTCGCGCGGGTAGATCTTGAGGGTCGGATCGTTCGCAATCGTCGTGAAGTCGGTCGGGCCGACGTTGTCGATCCCGTCGACGTTTCCGGACTGGAGCTCGACGAGCCGCTGGGCGGCCTCCGCGCTCCACTTGACCACGACGGTCTGTGCCGCGACCGGGGTGCCGGTCCAGGTGGGGTTGGCGGCGAGCGTGATGTGGTCGCCCTTGACCCACTCCTTGAGCAGGTACGGCCCGGTGCCGTTCGGCTGCTGGACGATGGACCCGTCCGGGACATGCTTGGTGAGGTAGTCGGTGTCGTTGATCGCGAACGAGCTGAAGGCGATCTTCGAGAGGAAGGCGACGTCCGACGTGCAGAGGTCGAACTCGACGGTCTTCGCGTCAAGGGCCTTGATGGCCTTGACCTCGCCCGTGTATGGCTTGCCATTGAAAGTCTGCGCCGTGCAGTCGACGGTGCCGGTGCTGGGGTACACCATCGGGGTGTACGCCTCGACACTCGGGGCGACGGACGGGGCCACGGACGGCGCGACGGATGGCGCGACGGACGGGGCCGGCGTCGGCGTTGCGGCGCCGCTGCAGGCGCCGACCAGGATCCCGGCCGTCGCCAGCAGCACGAGCAGCGGCGAGTGCTTCGGGGTTGGGGACATGCTCCCTCCTTCTCCTCCATGCGCGGCCCCGTTCGGCCGTCGTTTCCTTGGCGGCACGGGGCGCGAAGACCCAGGCTCGGGCGAGTGGCCGCGAGCTGAGATCGTCGAAGCCTAGCACCGGGAGGCCGTGATCTGCACAGTGTCCGGCGCATCCGGCGCGTGGCCAAGCGCGGCGCCGGGATGTTGGCCGGGCCGTTGCGCCGCGACGCGGAGCCGGGACGTTGCGCCGGGACGTTGCGCCGGGCCGCCCGCGAGCGCCAGGGCGGCTGACCCGCGAGCGCCGGCTCATCCGCAGCCGCCGACGGTCTAGACTCGGGGCGTGCAGCCGCTCCGGATCGCCCTCGCCCAGCTTGCGCCGCAGCTCGGCCGCCTCGACGCGAACCTGGCCCGTCATCACGAGTTGCTCCTCGAGGCGCGCGCAGCCGGCGCCGGCCTCATCGTCTTCCCCGAGCTGGGCCTGACCGGCTATCACCTCCAGGACCTGGCGGCCGAAGTCGCGATGCGGGCCGACGATCCGCGCCTCCTTGCTCTCGCCGCGGAGACCGTCGACTGCTCCGCCGTGGTCAGCTTCGTCGAGGAGTCGACCGACCACCGCCAGTTCATCGCGGCCGCGCTCCTGGAGGACGGCGTCGTTCGTCACGTCCACCGCAAGCTCTACCTGCCGACGTACGGGCTCTTCGACGAGCGGCGCTTCTTCGCGGCCGGGGACGCCCTGCGCGCCGTTTCCTCGCGCATCGGCGTGGGCGTGGGGCTCGCGATCTGCGAGGACTTCTGGCACCTCCACGTGCCTGCGCTCCTCGCGCTCGACGGCGCCCAGGTCCTTGTCAACGTCGCCTCGTCGCCGGGCCGCGACGTGGCGGCCGTCAACGCGGGCGGGCTGGGGACCGCGGTCTCGTGGCGCACGCTCCTGCGCACGTACGCCCAGCTCACGACGAGCGTGGTCGTGTTCTGCAACCGGGTCGGCGTCGACGAGTCGGTCTCGTTCTGGGGCGGTTCCATGGTCCTTGGCCCGACCGGCGACGTGATCGTCGAAGGCCCGCTCTACGACGAGGCGCTCGTCTTCGCCGAGGTGCCCCTGGGCGATGTCCGGCGTGAGCGCGTCGGCCTGCCGCTCCTGCGGGACGAGCGACCGGAGCTGCTGGCGCGCGAGCTGGGCCGGATCGTCGCCGAACGGGCCGGCCTGGCCGAGGACGGCACCGGCATCCCGGCGTCGGGATGAGGTCGTGCCCGTGATCCCGGCGACGCCGCTGTTCGAGCTCCCGGCCGAGCTCGCGATCGACACCGGGATCGCGCGGCGCGTGCTCGCGGCCTTCATCCGCGCGCAGCTGCACCAGGCCGGATTCGAGCGGGCGGTGCTCGGCCTCTCGGGCGGTATCGATTCGGCGTTGGTGGCGTTCCTCGTCGCCGAGGCGATCGGGGCCGAGCGGCTCCTCTGCGTGCTGCTGCCGTACCGGGCTTCGTCGCCCGCCTCGCGTGCCGATGCCGAGAGCGTGGTCCTTCGGCTGGGCTGCCCGAGCGAGCTGGTGGAGATCACCCCGATCGTCGACGGGTATTTCGGGCATGACGCCATGCCGGGCGCCGGTGGCCCCGCTGCGCTCGAGGCCTCCGCGCTCCGGCGTGGCAACGCGATGGCGCGGGCCCGGATGCTGGTCCTCTACGATCGCTCCGTGACATGGCGCGGCCTGGTCGTGGGAACCGGCAACAAGACAGAGACGCTGATCGGCTACACGACACTCTTCGGCGACAGCGCCTGCGCGTTCAACCCGATCGGGGACCTGTACAAGAGCCAGGTCCGCCAGCTGGCGGCCGCGGTCGGTGTTCCCGAGGCGATCATCCGCAAGGCGCCGTCGGCGGACCTGTGGCCCGGCCAGACCGACGAGGCAGAGGCCGGCTTCAGCTACCCCGACCTGGACCGGCTCCTCTACTGGATGATCGACAAGCGGCGAAGCGACGCTGAGCTGGCGGCCATGGGGTTCGAGCCGGCCACCATCGACCGGATCGGGCGGATGGTCGCGACCTCCGAGTTCAAGCGCCAGGTGCCGACGATCGCGAAGCTGGGCCCGCGGACGCCGGGCGTGGACTACCTCTACCCGCGTCGCCGGCCGGGCAGCGCTCCGACGTGAGCGCCCCCGCCGGGCCGGGCGGCACGCTCTACGTCGTCGCGACGCCGATCGGCAATCTCGGCGACGTGACACTCCGGGCGCTGGAAGTGCTCCGGGCGGTCCCGCTGGTCGCTGCGGAGGACACCCGGATCACGCGGCGACTCTTCGCGCGGTACGAGATCACGACACACCTGGTGCCGCATCACGCGCGCAACGAGGAGGCCACGACCCCGGGGCTGCTGGCGCATCTTCGGGCGGGGCGCGACCTTGGGCTCGTCACGGACGCCGGCACACCGCTCGTCTCCGACCCGGGCGCCGGGCTCGTCGCGGCGTGGGCGGGGGAGGGCGGCGCGGTCGTCCCGATCCCGGGCGCTTCCGCCGTCCTCGCCGCGTTCGTCGCATCCGGGATCGCGGGGCCACGGTGGAGCTTCGAGGGATTCCTGCCGCGACGCGGACGCGAGCGCCGGGAGCGGCTCGCGCGCCTGGCCGCGGACGAGCGCACCGCGGTGCTCTTCGAGGCGCCCGGCCGCCTGGCTTCGACGCTGGCGGACCTTGCCGCGGCGTGTGGGTCGGACCGTCCGGCAGCGGTCTGCCGCGAGCTGACGAAGCTCCACGAGGAGACGCTCCGGGGGAGCCTGGGCGCGCTGGCCGCAGTTGCCGCGGCGGGCACGATCGACCGGCGCGGTGAGGTCGTCATCGTGATCGGCGAGCGGCCGACCGGCCGACGGCGGTCCGCCGGTCCAGAGCCGGCCGAGGCGGCCGGAGTCCCCGGAGTGGTGCCGGAGCCGCCCCCTGCGGGGCCGGGGGCGCTCCTCGACGCGCTGCCCGCCGCCCAGGCGGAGGTTGCCCGCCTCGTGGCCGACGGCGTTGCCCGCGGCGAAGCGGCACGCCGGGTCGCCGCAGCGACCGGGCTGCCGCGACGACGCCTGTACGACGCGCCGGACGCCGGTTCCGCCTGAGGCGCGACGCGGAGACGCGCCGGTCCCCCCGAGACGCGGCGCCCGGCCCCCGCGAACCCGGGCGGGTCGGCCGGAGCGCCTGCCCGAACGGGCAAACAAGCCTGCCCGAAGGGCGGCCCGCGGCCATCTGCCCGGTGCTGGGCGGAAGGTGGAGGATCCCGCGATGGGGACCAGGAACCCGCGACCCGTCCATGCCTGAGCAGGCGCGGTCCGAGCGGCGGCGTGCCGATCCCGCCGTCGGCGCCGGACGCCCGAGGCCGCGGGTCGCCGACCCGGGTCCCCTGATGGATGGGCGCGCGATCAGGGCGGGCGGGCCCGCCGGGGCCCGCGGGCTGTCCCCGACCGATGTGCTCGCCCTCCAGCGTGACGCCGGCAATAGGGCGGTCGCCGCCGCGATGCTGGACGTGCGGTCGGCCGACCTCGAGGCGAAGTCCATGCCCGCCGAGCCGGAGGGCGCCGGGTACGTGGGCCAGGATGAGCCGCTCGCCCGGGTGGGCGGGCCGGCCCTGGCTTTCGCCCCGGTCTCGAGCCGGACACGGTCGAGCTCCCCGACGGCCATCGTCCAGCGGGCGCCCGCCGCCGCGGGCCATCAGCCGCAAACCCAGGCGAAGGATCGAAACGACATCGTCGACCTGCTGAACGGCTTCGAGGATCTGGCCGGCGCGGCGGTGAATGACGGCGGCCGGCGCCTCGACACCGTCCATTTCGGCACCGACCTCAGCCCCGCCCACCGCAACCTCCTCGAACGGATCCAGGCCGCGCTCATCCAGGCCCAGGAGAAGTCGGCGGACTCGAGGCGCGCGGCGATCGCCGCGTGGCCCTCGCTCGACGGCCGGATGCGCGAGGCAATCGATCACGCCCGGCGGCTCGGCATCTCGGCCGACTTCCTGGCCACCGTCACGAACAACCTGTCGGCGATCGGCGAGATGCAGGTCCACGCGCCCCGGCACGGCGCGTCGCAGGTGGAGACCCCCGACGACTACGTCGACCTCCTCAACGGGATCAACCGCCTCCTCTACGTGCTCGAGCAGCAGAGCGTGGACAAGACCGACGCGGTCGTCCCCGTGAATATCGCCGAGACGAACCAGAAGCAGCGGGCCGATCTCGGCAGCGTCAAGTTCGGGGAGCACCTCACGCCACGGCACCGCGAGATGCTCGAGAAGCTGCGCACCGCGTTCATCCTCACCCGGACCGATTCACCTGGGTCGGCGTCCGGCGGGCTCGCGCTCTGGACATCAACCCAGGGCGACCTGCGCCTCGCGCTCCGGCGGATGTCGAAGTTCCTCGTCGACAAGGATGACCGCTCCACGCTCCACTTCACGGACGACATCGCCGAGATGCAGGGCAAGCTGAATGGCATCGGCCGGACGCTCTTCGCCGGCGGCGTCTACTCGGAGGCCCACGGCGTCGCGGTCAAGGAGACGAACCTCGAGGCGCCCGACCAGGTTCGCCAGGTCGAGCGCTTCAAGGAGGCGGCCAGGGAGCTCACCGAGGCCGAGAAGCTCGCCGCAAAGGGATTCCAGTTCGCCGAGGAGGACGCGATCTCGGCGGTCCTGAGCCAGGACGAGTTCGCGCAGACCGGGCACGAGATCTTCGAGCTGGTCAAGGCGCCCGGCGAGATCGCCGAGAAGCTGGAGAAGTACAAGGAGCAGAGCCGGCTGGGCAAGGCCGTCACGATCGCCGAGATCGCGGACAAGGCGAGCGCCATGGCCCGGGCAATCCTCTCCCTGTCCACCGAGATCATCAAGAAGTTCGCTGAAGCCCAGGAGAAGCGGCTGGCCTTGCTCGGACTCGAGAAGGCGGCCGAGGAGTGGGGCACGGTCGCCAAGTCGATGACGAAGTACGCCGACGCCCTGAAGACGATCGGCAAGGTCGCCACCGTGATCACCGTGGTGATCAGCGTGATCCGGATCGCCGACCTGATCTCGCAGGGAAAGATCGCAGAGGCGGCCAGCGAGGCGGCCAGCACCCTCGGCGGACTTGCTGCGGGCCTCGCGACCGGTGCGGCCGGCGCGGCGATGATCGGCGGCATCGAGATCATCGTTGCCGCTGAGATCGAGGGTCTCCGCGGCGCGGCCGCGATGATCGAATGGTGCAAGGACCAGAACGTCCACAGCGCCGCGTGGTCCTATGTCGGCACGTGCCAGGACGCGGCATCGATCGGGGCGAAGGACTTCGTCGCCGATACGAAGCTGCTCGGCGAGACGGCCGACCCGACCACCAAGGCGATGATCGAGCAGAAGCTCACCTCGTATGCCAAGTACTGGCTGCGTGACCTCGAGAACCTCAGCAACCAGGTTGCCGATACCCGGGCGCCGCAGATGGGCGGCCAGCCGGACCTCGTCGCCGCCCTTGGCGCCGAATCGCTGCAGATCCTCCGCAGTCCTGAGACCTGGGCCGGCAGCTGGCCCGCGATGGCCGAGCAGATCCGAATCATCTTCGCCGGCGCCAACGCGATGACCAAGTACGTCTACGAGCACTACTCTCCGAAGCAGGAGAAGAAGGCGAGCGAGGGCGAGTAGGCCGTCGGCGCCGACCGGCCGCCCCGGGCGGATCGGGCGAGCAGCCTGACCACGCCGTGCTGGAGGCGGCGCAGGAAGCCGGCGCCAGCGGGCTCCGGCGGCGTGGCGGGCGGCCAAGGACTACCAGATCGTCCCTCGCCCGAGACGGGTGCCGCCGATCTCGGCCAGGGTCAGCTCCCAGATCGTGGTGTAACAGGGCGTCATCCGGGCGAGGTTCCGCGTCGTCACCGCCACGATCGGCGGGCGCCTCTGTGATGCGCACGACGCGTGCCCAGTGAACTTCGATTGGCCGATCAGGGCAGGCGAATCGCGGAGTGACGCCTGGTGCCCGGAGCCGCTGACGTGGCAGCGCGACGGGCGCCGGAGGGGAGGACGGCGCCCGTCGCGTGCCGGAGCGTCTGTGGTCAGGCGGCGAGGACCGCCTCCACCGGCTCCGGGTCGCCGGGTGCGAGGCTCGGCTCTGCCTCGTCGTCCTCGTCGTCCTCGTCCGCGTCCCCGGCCGGCCCTGCCGGCTCCACGCCGAGCGCGTTCGCCTGGACCGCCAGCGCGTCGGCCGCGTAGTCCTTCTTGCGCCGGCCCGAGAGCATCTCGACCGCCGCCGCGACGATCTCGGTCTTCCAGTGGTGCGCGCCGCGATCATCGTCCCACTGGCGGGTCTGGATCCGGCCCTCGATCGCGACCGTCATCCCCTTGCCCAGGTAGCTGGCACAGATGTCGGCGAGCCGGTCCCACGCGACGATCGAGTGGAACTCCGCCTTCTCCTTGCCGTTGCCGACGTACTCGTTCGTGGCCACGGAGAACGTCGTGACGTTCTTGCCGCTGGCCAGCACGCGCAGCTCCGGGTCGCGTCTCATCCGAGGAGAGCGGAGCGCCCGGTGTGCGACTCGATCACCTTCGAGAGGTAGTCGCTCCGGCGTCAAGGGGCTCGATGGAGGCGCCGTCCACATGGAGGTCACGGCGATAGACGAGCGAACTAACCCCCCCGAGACCGAACCAGTTCTTCGCGCTGAACGTCCGCCCGGCATCGGGCGCTATCACCAGCGTCGCACGGTGCCCGGAGATCGTGAACGCTGCTTCAGGTTTGCCCCACTTTCTGGGCCAGGTCAACTCCACCC
>Ga0209048_10004389_pt1 | contig 13496 bp, 12 predicted proteins | sample FrelakmetCRP12CR_FD_187146 | JGI IMG/M metagenome (GOLD analysis project Ga0209048, IMG submission 187146) | Freshwater lake sediment microbial communities from the University of Notre Dame, USA, for methane emissions studies - CRP12 CR (SPAdes)... | ecosystem: Environmental > Aquatic >... | reverse complement strand
GGCAGCGGTGTGCCTGTTCGAGTGCGTGCGCAAGCGCCTGGCGCACCCGGACTGACGTCAGGGAAAGATCGCCGAAAACTTTGAATCTTCGACGCAACCGTGGGCGGACTGTGCGAACCAGCGCCCCTCGATTCCGATAGAAGTCGCCCTCATTTCGTAAATCGTCGCTGTCGTATTGAGGGTTGTGTTGGCGCCGCTCTTGCAGACATAGCTTGCCGTGGGCACACGGAACAGAAGTCCTTCCTGCACGTATGTGCCCGCAAAAGTGCATGTGTCGTTGCCGGCGTAGATCCAATCAATTTGCAGCGTGTTATTCAAGAACTGGGTGACTTGAGCGTCGAAATTGGTGACGAGCGGAATATTGTTCGCCTGGTTTTTGCAACCGGAATAGGCAATGTATGCCGATCCATAATATCCGCCACCGAGCGCAATGTGCGACAGCGTCTGCCGCACGATCGACTTTGTAACAGTGATGATCTGGGTACCGGTGTTGACGGTGTAAACGAGGGTGCCGGACGTCGTATCGTCGTGCGTGAACGTGGCGGTTCCGACCTGGAGCGCCGGGGGATGATCGGCCGGGTTCCACGGCGCGCCAATCCCGGTGCCGGTCGTCAGATATAGGCCGCCGCTGAAATTCGTGCCGTCGGCCGAGCGCGAAAGGTTGCCGGCGTACCAGATCGGTGTCTTCGCCGGCGCGGGGCCATAGACGAAGAAGGTGGCGAAAATGAAGTCCTGGCTCTGGATGAAGTTCACGCCCCATCCGTCCTCCTTGGGATTCGACCACCAGATGTCGGTGTAGTCTTCGGCGCGCGCCGGCATGGCGCACAACAGCGTGCCGGCGAGCAGAATCGGGAGGAAGTTGCGCAGCGAGGTAGCAAGAATTCCGTGTTTCATGAGGGTGTCGATCGAAGAAGAGAGGAGACGAGCGTGGATTCTACCGTGGTTGCAAGCTTGCCAATTGCATCGGTGGCGGGAAGCGCGGACTGTGCTCCTACATTCATGCATGCGAGCGATCCCGCGGCAACACCTGCAGCGAGGGCGTGATTCCACGAGGATCCCCTGTCAAGTTCGCCCGCGAGAATACCCGTAAAGGCATCGCCAGCGCCCGTCGTGTCGACCACCTGTAGGATCGGTGCCGACGCGCGAATCAGCGTTGGGCCGACCACCGCGACCGCGCCTTGGGCCCCCATCGTGACAACCGTCGCGCAGCCAAAGCGACGGAATGCCGCACCGGCGAAGGCTTCCGGCGGAATCGGCAATCCGCTCGACGCGGCTATCGCGGCCGCCTCGCTCTCGTTGACGATCAGCACGTCGAGCGCCGACAACAGCGTCAGCGGCAGTTGCCGCCACGGCGCCGCATTGAGGATCACCCGCGCGCCGCGCGCACGCGCTCGTTGCGCCACCCGCTCGACGCCGGGCAGCGGCACCTCGAGCTGCAGGAGTACTGTCGTGCCGGGCGCAAGCAGCGCATCGGGAACGCCTGCCGGGTCGGCGCGGTCATTCGCGCCCGGAACGACCGTGATGCTGTTCTCGCCCACGTCATCCACGTGAATCAACGCAACGCCGGTCGGCCCGTCCACGCGCAGGACATGCTTCAGATCCATGCCGGCTGCGGCGAGGCTGCGCAGGGCCGGCTCGGCAAATGCATCGCTGCCGACGGCGCCGACGAGGACGACGTCCGCGCCGGCGCGGCGCGCCGCGAGCGCCTGGTTGGCGCCCTTGCCGCCGGGATGCGCGGAAAGATCGCTGCCCGCGAGCGTCTCGCCGGGGCGCGGCAGGCGCGGCACGCGAGCGACGAGGTCGAGGTTGATCGAGCCGAAGACGACGATCATGAGGCAGCCCGTGCGGCGGCGCCGGGGGAATCAGGCCGCGGGCCGATACTCGTTCACGACGCCTTTGACGAGCAGGATGTTGCCGTACGGGCGCAATTCGCCGCTGCGAACAATGACGAACGCCTTGCGCGCGCGGTCGTAGAACGCGTGCCGCTCGAGTTGGCCGATCTCGCAATCCGCGAGTCCGCACGCCGTGAAGATGCCGGCGAACTCGGCGACCGGCGGAGGCACCGCCTCGGGATCGCCGTGCGCCTTCATCGTGAATACCGCCGGTGTCACGCGGGTATCGATGGGAAAGACCGTGAGAATGGCGCCGAGCAAAACCGACGACGATGCGCCGGGCAGCTCGAGCGCGGGCGGACCGAGTCCTTCCGCCGGAAAGTTGGCGTCGACGACGGCGATCTCGTCGCCATGACCCATCGCGCGAAGCGCGCGCAGCAGGTCAGGAGTCAACAGCGGATGGATGCCTTTGAGCATGGGTCGAGGTCCGTATTTTCGGGGCGCTCCGACGCTCAGCCGCCCTTGACGCTCCCCTGGGTCATTCCCGCCACGATCTCCTTCTGGATGAAGATCGTGAGGAACAGGACCGGCAGCGTCACGATGATCGCCGCCGCGGCAAGCGGCCCCCAGGCGAGCTGCTCGAACGTCAGCACATTGTAGACGGCCACGGGCAGCGTGCGGGTCTCCCGGTTCGACAGCACCGCGCCAAAGATGAAATTGTTCCACGAGAAGATGAAGGCGAGGATCGCGCCCACCACGATGCCCGGCCGGGCGAGGGGCAGCGCGATGTAGCGGAATGTCGTCCATACGCTGCCGCCGTCGATCAGCGCCGCCTCCTCGAGCTCCTTCGGCAGCGTCTCGAAATGACCCGCCATGATGTAGACGACGATCGGGACGGTAATGACGAGGTGCGTGACCACGAGCGCGGTCAGCGTGTTGTTGAGATGCAGAAACTGGAACACCGCGTAGAGAGGAATGAGGTACGACAGCGCCGGCGTCATGCGCGCGATCAGGATCAGCACCGTGAGCCGCTTCGCGCCGGTGCGGGCGATGCCGAAGCCGGCCGGGATGCCCACCAGCAGCGCGATCAGCGTGGCCCCGCCGGACACGACGATGCTGTTCCAGAAATAACGGCCGATGTTGTTCTGCTCGAACACCTGGACGAAATTGGCGAACGTGGGCGGGTCGGGAATGAACACCGGCGGGTAGGCGATGTTGTCGATCTCGTTCTTGAGCGAGAGCGACAGCATCCAGAGGAAAACGAGGATCGCGGGCGACACGATCACGACGACGGACAGCCAGAAGCCCGCGCGCCGCAGCCAGCGCCGCGCCCGCGGGCGGAAGGGACGCGCGGTTGGGGTCAGCTCCATCGCGTCTTTTCGCGCACGTGCAGCAGGACGAGCGCCAGGGCGAGCACGATGACGAAGAACACGACGACCACCGCGGAGGCATTGCCGATGTTGTAGAACGCAAAGGCCTGCAGATACAGGTACAGGTTGATCGTTTCCGACGCCGTGCCCGGCCCGCCGCCCGTGATCACGTAGATGGTGTCGAAGGTCTTGAGCGCGTCGATCGTGCGTATCACCGCCGCCACCACAAGGAACGGCGCGACCAGAGGCAGCGTGATATAGCGGAAAAGTTGCCACTCGGAAGCGCCGTCGAGGCGCGCCGACTCGTATGGCTCGACGGGCAACACGGCGAGCCCACCCAGCACGATCAGCATCACGAGCGGCGTCCAGTGCCAGACCTCGACCAGCACGAGGCTCGGGATCGCGAGCTGCGGCGAATAGACCCACAGCGACGGCGGCAGCCCGACGAGCGACAGCAGGTAGTTGAGCACGCCCTGCTGGGGGTGGAACATCATCGTCCAGACCAGCGCCACGGCCACCGGCGTCGCCATCATCGGCATCACGAAGACGCCGCGCAGCACTCCGCGGAAGGGGAACTCCCGGTGGAAGATCAGCGCCGCGATGGTGCCGAGGATCAGCGGCGCGACGACGGCCAGCAGCGTGAAGTAGAACGTGTGGACGACGGATTCGATGAAGCGCTGGTTGGTGACGAGCTTCGTGTAGTTCTCGAAGCCGACGAAATGCGCGACGGTTCCGATCTTCCAGTCGAACGCGCTCATCCACAGCGTGAACAGCCACGGAAACACGATGACCGCGCCGACGACGACGAGCGCCGGCACGATGAACAGCGTGTAGCGGCGACGGCGCCGGACGAGGAATCCGGTGCGGACGCGCGCGACGGCCGCGGTGCTCATCGGCGACGACGAGCCGGGCGCGCCTTACGCCTTTTCGCTCTTGTCCAGCACCGGCTGGAACTCGACGGTCGCCTTCCGAAGCTCGATGGCCGGGTCCGCGCCGTTGATCATGTTGGTGAGCGCGATCCCGAACGTGTCGCGAAACTCCGTGACCGGCGAGATGATCGGCAGGCCGGGCTGTGCGATGCGCGCGGACGCGAGCATGCATTCGACCCACTCTTTTGGCGACTTGAAATCGCTCGACTGCTGCGCCGCGGCGTACGCGGACTTGCGCACCGGCGCGCCGGCAGCCGCCTGCAGCATCCGCGTTTGATTCGTCTTGTTCGACGCCCATTGTATGTAGAACCACGATGGGCCCTTCTTCTTGCTGAAAGGCTGGATGCCCTGCCCGTCGCCGAAAAGGGCGGAGACCTGCTTCTTCGGCCCGGGCGGCATCACGCCGTAGCCGACTTTGCCGACGACGCGCGACTTGGTCGGATCCTCGATCGGCTGCGCGAAGCCGATGCCGTCGAGCCACATCGCGGCCTTGCCCTGCAGGAACAGGCTTTGCGATTCGTTCCAGTTGAACCCGGCCACGCCCGGGGGGCCGCTTTTCGCGAGCAGCGTCTGGTACATCTTGGCCGCGTCGATCGCCTCCGCCGTGTCGGTCATCAGCTTGCCGTTGGCGTCGACGAATCCGCCGCCGTAGCCCAGGAGGAAGCTCGTCCAGACGGGGACATTGGCGTTCTTGAGCCCGCGCGCGACGAAGCCGGAAACGCCCTTGCCCGGGTCGTTGAGCTTCGCCGCCGCGTCGATGATCTCCGCGAAGGACTTCGGATAGGCAAGGCCTTTCGCGTCGAAGAGCTCCTTGTTCCAGTAGATCACCCATGGGTCGAGATTCATCGGCAGGCTGTTGACGCGCCCATCCGCCTCGACTGCATAGTTGAGGCCGCCCTGCGCGAAGTCGTCAAAAGCGAGATCGGGAAAGGCCAGCGATTTGTCGGCGATCATCGGCCGGAGGTCGGTGAGCCAGTTGTTCTTCGCGAATTGGCGCTTCTGCACGTGATAGGACAACTGGATCACGTCGAAGCTGGGATTGCCCGAGTTGAGCTCGATCACCGCTTTTTGCCGTTGCTGCTGCTCGGGAACCATTTCCGATCCGACGACGATGCCGGTCAGGTCCTCGAATTCCTTGTGATACTTGGTGAGGAGGTCGCCGCGCGGGCTCTTGACCAGGAACACCTCGATCTTCTCGCCCTTGAATTTCTTCCAGTCGAACGTGCCCTGCGCATTGGCCGCGAGCTGCCCGACACCAGGCACGGCACCCAGCGCGGCGGCACTGAGGCCCGCCTGCAACAAGCGGCGACGCGTGGTTTCGGGCCCTTCGGAACGATCGTGATCAGCCATGGTTCCTCCATTGCGCGTGTCGCGCTTGTCATGGCGCCCGGACGTTGTCCGGACGGTTCGGCCCTGCCACTATCCGCAGTCGGCCTGCGGCAAATCATACTTCACGTTGCGCGGCCGGCGCAGGGTCACGGTGGGGCTGCCGCCATGTCCGCCGGAAATCCGGCGCGGTCGAGTGCCGCGCGCAGCGTGCCACGTTGCGCGTCGTCGAGGGCGACGAGCGGCGCGCGCACGTGCCGCCAGTCCGGGTCACGCCGGCGGTCGGCGACCATCGCCTTGAAGGCCGCGAGGAACGGCTGCTGGAATGCGATGTGGATGAACTGCGCGATGCGCGCCTCGTCCGCGGGTGCGACCGATGGCGCCAGCAGCGCGCGCACCAGCCCGGGGTAGACGTTGGCGACGCCGCAAATGGTGCCGGCGCCGCCCGCACGCATGAGCCGGGGCAGGTGCGGTTCGTGCCCGATCACGATGGTGAGCTCTGGCGCGCCGGCCAGCAGTGCCGACGTGTGTTCCCAGTTGCCCTCGCTGTCCTTGACTCCCGCGACCACGCCCGGGAATGCGGCGGCGAGCCGGGCGACGAGAGGCACCGAAAGCGGCACCGCAGAGACCTGCGGTAGGTGATAGAGAAAAAGCCTAAGCCGCGGGTCGGCCACGCGCTCGATCAGGCCCGCATACCAGGCGAACAAGCCGTCGTCGGACGCGTCTTTCCAGAAGAACGGCGGCAGCACGAGGCACCCCCTGCAGCCTGCGGCGACGGCATGTCGCGTCAGCGCAACCGTTTCCGGAAGCGCCGCACAACCGGTACCGACGACGATTTTCGCGCCCTGCACGCCGGCCGAGAGAAGGGCGTCGAGACCGGCGCGGCGCTCGTCGGCGGCGAACGACTGGCCCTCCCCGGTGGTGCCGAAGGGTGCGATTCCATCGACGCCGTCGGCAAACAATGCATGCACGTGCGCGGCGAAACGCGCGTGATCGATGCCGCCGTCGCGCGTGACCGGGGTCAGGGTCGCGCACCACAGGCCGCGAATGAGGGGGGCGGGGCGGGGCGTCATGCGATCAAGCTCCGGGTGGGCGACAGCGCCGGGACGAGCGGGCGGGGATCACGATTGCGAGGATGGCCAAGGGACTCGTAGCCTGTGGCGAAGCCATGCGGCGAAGCGCAAGTGTGCATGAAATAATCGAGCCGGTGATACCGATAGTGCCATTTCGAAAAGTGGCCGCGCTTCCGGGGCATGCATGGCGCTGACGACAGAGCTGTGGTCCGCCCTCAAGCGCGGTCCGCTCGCGCTCGGCGGTGCGCCGCTCGGCAACCTGTTCGCGCCGCTTGCCGACGCGGACGCCATCGAGCTCGTGCAGCACGCGTGGCGCCGCGGGGTCCGTTATTTCGACACGGCGCCCCACTACGGAAATGGGTTGTCCGAGCAGCGGATCGGCGCGGCGCTGCACGACGTTGCGCGCGATTCGTTCCTGCTCTCGACCAAGGTCGGCCGGATCCTCGTGCCCGACGCGTCGGCGCCCCGGAATCAGCACGGGTACGTCGATGGGTTGCCGTTCGCGCAAGCGTACGACTACTCGCGCGACGGTGTCCTCCGTTCGCTCGCCGACAGCCGGCGGCGCTTGCGCCAGGATCGCATCGACCTCGTCTACGCGCACGACCTCGACCGCGCGACCCACGGCGCCGAATTCGAACGCCACTTTCGCACGTTCGTCGACAGCGGCTTGCCGGCGCTCGCGGATTTGAAGGGCGCCGGCGTCATCGGCGCATACGGCATCGGCGTCAACGGTGTTGCGATCTGCCTCGACACGCTGCGTCATGCGGATCTCGACGTGATCCTGCTCGCCGGACGCTACACGCTGCTCGACCAGAGTGCGCTGGCGGAACTGCTTCCGCTGTGCGCAAGGCGCGGGACGCGCATCGTGGCCGGCGGCCCGTTCAACTCGGGAATCCTCGCCACGGGCGCACACCCCGCGAACGGACTGGTCGGATACTTCGACTACGCGCCGGCGCCGCCGGACGTCGTCGCTCGCGTAGCGGCGCTCGAAGATTTCTGCATGGCGCGCGGCGTTTCGCTCAAGGCCGCGGCGCTGCAGTTTCCGCTCGCGCACCCGGCTGTCGCGTGCGTGCTCGCCGGGGCGAGGTCGATCGCCGAGCTCGACGAAAACCTCGCACTGGCCGCGCGCGCCCTTCCAGCGGCCTTCTGGCACGACCTTCGCGCCGGAGGACTCGTCGTGCCGGATGCGCCGGTCCCGGTGGCGGAATGACGATCGCCGTTCCGCGCGTCGACGCCCATCATCACGTGTGGCGGCTCGATCGCGGCGACTACGGCTGGCTCACGCCGGATCTCGCGACGATCTACCGCGATTTCACGCTCGACGACCTCGCGCCGCTGCAGGACGACGCGGGGATCTCGGCCACGGTGCTCGTGCAGGCCGCGCCGACCGTCGCGGAGACGGAATTCCTGCTTGCGACTGCGGCGAACAGCGGTGGACGCATCCGCGGTGTGGTCGGGTGGGTGGATCTCGCCGCGCCGGATGCCGTCGCGACGCTCACGCGCCTCGCGCGGAATCCGCTGCTGAAGGCGATCCGGCCGATGCTGCAGGACCTGCCGGATCCCGCGTGGATCCTCCACGCCGACGTCGAACGCACGCTGTCCGAATTGCCGCGCCTCGGTCTGCGCTTCGATGCGCTCGTCACCCCTGCGCAACTGCCGGCGCTGCTGCGGATGCTCGAGCGCCAGCCCGACCTCGCGGTGGTGATCGACCATGGCGCCAAGCCGCCCATCGCAACGGGGAACTGGCTGCCGTGGGCGGACCGGATCGCCGCGATCGCCCGCCATCCGCAGGTGCATTGCAAGCTTTCGGGTCTCGCGACCGAGGCGGCGAGGGATTGGACCGTGGAGGGATTGCGTCCCTGGGTCGATCACCTGCTCGCGTGCTTCGGACCGGCGCGGCTGCTGTGGGGCAGCGATTGGCCGGTCGTCAATCTTGCCGGCGGCTACGCACGATGGCGCGCGGCGACCGAGCGGCTGCTCGAAACGCTCGCCGGCGACGATCGCGCGGCGATCCTCGGCGGGAACGCCGCGCGGTTTTACGGACTGGGAGCGACGTGAACATCGGGCGGGAAGCCTGCGCCGGTCAATACGCGTGCCGCCGCAGTTTCGCGCGATGCACGATCGTCGTCGCAATTTCCTCGATCGACTTGGCCGAGGTGTCGAGCGTCGGGATGCCTTCGCGCGCGAGCAGGTCCTCGCACTCGCGCACTTCGTACCGGCAGTTCTCGAGCAGCGCGTATTTGCTGCCGGGGCGGCGCTCCTCGCGGATCTTCTGCAGGCGGTCGGGGTCGATCGTGAGCCCGAACAGCCGGTCGCGATAGGGAAGCACCGACTTCGGCAACTTGCGGTCCGCGAAGTCGTCCGGCGTCAGCGGGAAGTTCGCCGCGCGGATTCCGAATTGCAGCGCCAGATAGAGTGACGTCGGCGTCTTGCCGCAGCGCGACACGCCGACGAGGATCACCTGCGCCTTCGACAGGTCGCGCGTGGCGGCGCCGTCGTCGTGCGACTGCGTGAAGTTGATCGCCTCCATGCGCGCGAAGTAATCATGGCTGTTGGCGATGCCGTGCGTGCGGCCCGCCGCGTGCGAGCTCTTGGCATCGAGCTCGGCCTCGAGCGGCGCGATGAAGATCTGGAACAGGTCGAGGGTGAGGGCCTTGGCGTCGCGGCGGATCGTGGCGCTCATCGCCTCGTCCACGATCGAGCTGAACACGATCGGCGGCGCGTCCTCGCGCGCGGCCATCTCGTTGACCTGCCGCACGGCGGCGTCGACCTTGTCGGGCGTGTCGACGAAGGGGATCGTCTGCCGCCGGAAATCGAAATCCTCGAATTGCGACAACAGGCTGTTGCCGAACATCTCCGCCGTGATGCCGGTGCGATCGGAGATGAAGAACACGGTGCGGCGAGTCGACATCGGCGTGCGGAGACGAGGCGGCGCGCCGATGCGCGCCGTCGCGGCTACCAGTCCTTCCAGACGGGAACCACGCCCGCGGGCAGCGGCGGGAGGTCGCCGAGGTCCATCCAGCTCTCGCCCGGCCCGTGATAATCGGAACCGCAGGACCCCGCGAGCCCGAACACGCGGCACTTGGTGGCGAACTCGGCGTACTGCGCCGGCGTATGGGAGGGCGAGAGCACTTCGATTGCGTCGCCGCCGGTATCGCGGAACTCGCCGAGCAGGCGCCGCATGCCGCGGCCATCCACTTTGTAGCGGCCCGGATGCGCGATGACGGCCTGGCCGCCTGCGACGTGGATCCAGTCGACGGCCTGACTCATCGTCGCCCACCCGTGCGCGACGTGCCCAGGCTTGCCGGGCACGAGATAACGCTTGAAGACGTCCTTGATGTCGCGCGCGTAGCCCTTTTCCACCAGGAAACGCGCGAAATGCGTGCGCGACACGAGCTGCTCGCTGGTGACGAAATCGAGGGCGCCCTCGTAGGCGCCGGGAATTCCGGCGGCGGCCAGCGCATCGCCCATCCGCCGCGCCCGTGACGTGCGGCCTTCGCGAATCGTGGCGAGACCGTCGCCGAGGGCCGTGTTGCCGGGATCGATCCGCAGCCCGACGACATGAATCGTGAGGTCCTCCCAGCTCACCGACAGCTCGGCTCCGCAAACGAATTCGATTCCCGCTTCCGTTGCGGCGGACTGTGCCTCCTCCAGCCCCGACACTTCATCGTGGTCGGTGAGCGCGAGAACGTCTACCCCGCGGTGCGCCGCCCGCAGAACGACGGCGGCAGGGGAGAGCAGGCCGTCCGAGCGGGTCGAATGGCAATGCAGGTCGTAGTGACGCACGGATAGGAGAAACGGGATGGTAAATTAGCTATAACTTGTTGATTCTAGCAGAATGATGGCATTATGGCCGCGTGGCGCCTCGCGTGTGCCAGAGAGGCGGGCCCTCCAGACGGACGAATGGTGCTTGCATTCACGTGCCATTCCGGTGAAAAATATGCCATTGGTATAGCGTCGTGGGGGCGGTACCGGAAGCCATCTGGTCCGCATGAGTAACTCAAGCTCTCCTGAACGGAAGGCGATCGTTTCGTGAAACTCTTCGACCGCGTACTCAATCCCCGCGAAATCCGGCGGCGGCTCGGGCTCAACCAGGAACAGTTCTGGACGCAAATCGGCGTCACGCAGAGCGGCGGCTCCCGTTATGAGAGCGGCCGCGAGATGCCGAAGCCGGTGCGCGAGCTCCTGCGCCTCGTGCACGTCGAGCAGATCGACCTCTCGCAGGTGAAGCGCGTCGACTTCGAGATCATCAGCTATCTCAAGGAGTCGCACGCGGACCTGTATCGGACGCTGCGGCGCGCAGTGAAGGGCCGCAATCGGGCGGGAGGCGCGCCGCTCGTGCTCGACGATGCGGTGCTGGGCGACGCCATCGAACCGCCCGAATTGTCCGAACTGGACGGACCGATTCCTGGCGCGGAACCGAAGGGCGGCCACTCGTACTGACGCTGTCCGACGTTTTCTTGATCCAGATGAACCCGCTGCGGCGGGTTCGTCGTTTCTGCACCGCAACACACCCTGGAATGCCCGCTCCGGCAGGGTAGAATTGCATCTTTGCGGGCGCTTTTGCGCGCCGCAACACACGAAGGATGCAGCGGGGGAAGCGATGAGCGAAGCAGACCGGGTCATTCCTTTCGACCGCCTGCGAATGTCCGACGTCGCGGACGTCGGCGGCAAGAATGCGTCGCTCGGCGAGATGATCAGCCAGCTGGCCGGCGCCGGCATCCGCGTCCCCGGAGGCTTTGCGACCACTGCCTACGCCTTCCGCGAATTCCTGGCGCACAACCATCTGGTCGAGCGGATCGCCGCACGGCTTGCATCGCTCGACATCGACGACATTGCGGCGCTCGCCAGCGCCGGCGCGGAGATCCGCGGCTGGGTGACGTCCGCAACGCTTCCACCGCCCCTGATCGACGCCATTCGCGAGTCCTTTGCCACGCTGACGGTCGCGTCGCCGGATGCCACATGGGCGGTGCGCTCGTCGGCGACGGCCGAGGACCTGCCCGAGGCTTCGTTTGCCGGCCAGCAGGAAACATTCCTTAATATCAATGGATTGGATAATATTGTTCATGCAGTGAAGGAGGTATTTGCCAGCCTCTACAACGACCGCGCAATCGCCTATCGCGCGCACCAGGGGTTCGCGCACGAACACGTGGCGCTGTCCGCCGGCGTGCAGCGGATGGTGCGCAGCGACCTCGGCGCGGCCGGCGTCATGTTCACGCTCGACACCGAGTCCGGGTTCGACCAGGTCGTTTTCATAACCGCCTCGTACGGCCTTGGCGAAACCGTCGTGCAGGGCGCGGTGAACCCGGACGAGTTCTACGTCTACAAGCCGAACCTGGCCGCACAACGTCCCGCCATCCTGCGCAAGACCGTCGGCGGCAAGGCAATCCGCATGGCCTTCGCGAATACGCAAAGGGCGGGTTCCTCCACCGTGACCGGCCCCGTCGCCGAGATTGACCGGCATCGGTTTTCGATCACCGATGCCGAGGCCGAGGAGCTCGCGCGCTACGCCGTCGCGATCGAGAAGCACTACGCAGGGCCGATGGACATCGAGTGGGGCCGCGACGGCATGGACGGCAAGTTGTACATCCTGCAGGCGCGCCCGGAGACCGTGAAGTCCCGCGAGGATGGCAACACGCTGCGTCGATTCCGGTTGAAATCGAAATCGACGGTGCTGGCGTCGGGACGCGCGATCGGCCAGAAAGTCGGGCAGGGCGTCGTGCGTCTCGTGAAATCCGCAGCGGAAATGGACAAGGTCAAGGCGGGCGACGTGCTCGTCGCCGACATGACGGATCCCGACTGGGAGCCCGTGATGAAGCGCGCCGCGGCGATCGTCACCAATCGCGGCGGGCGGACGTGCCACGCGGCGATCATCGCGCGCGAGCTCGGCATTCCGGCGGTTGTCGGCTGCGGCGACGCGACGAGCGTGCTGGCCGAAGGGGCGCCGGTCACCGTGGCCTGCACCGAGGGCGACACCGGTCACGTGTACGAAGGGCTGCTGGAGGTCGAGGTGGTGGAGGTGGCGCTCGATCGCATGCCGCCCGCGCCCACGAAGCTCATGATGAACGTCGGCAATCCGGAGCTCGCCTTCGAATTCCGCCGGTTGCCGAACGAGGGCGTCGGGCTCGCGCGGCTCGAGTTCATCATCAACAAGAACGTGGGGATTCATCCCAAGGCGCTGATCGAGCTCGACCGCCAGTCGCCGGAATTGCAGCGCGAGATCCGCCAGCGCATCGCCGGCTACGCAAGCCCGACCGAGTTCTACGTGAGCAAGGTCGCCGAAGGTGTCGCGACGATCGCGGCGGCATTCTGGCCGAAGAAGGTGATCGTCCGGCTGTCGGACTTCAAGTCGAACGAGTACTCGAACTTGGTCGGCGGCCAGCGCTACGAGCCGCACGAGGAGAATCCGATGCTCGGGTTCCGCGGCGCGTCGCGCTATATCGCGCCCGAATTCCACGACTGCTTCGCGCTCGAATGCGCGGCGATGAAGCGGGTGCGCGAGACGATGGGCTTCACCAACGTCGAGCTCATGGTGCCGTTCGTGCGAACACTCGAGGAAGCGGAGATGGTGATCGCGCTCCTGAAGGAGCAGGGACTCGAGCGCGCGCGCAAGGGGCTCCGCGTGATCATGATGTGCGAGATTCCGTCGAATGCCGTCCTCGCCGACCGCTTTCTCGAGCATTTCGACGGTTTCTCGATCGGCTCCAACGATATGACGCAGCTCACGCTCGCCGTCGACCGCGACGCGGGCGGCGCGATCGCATCCACGTTCGACGAGCGCGACGACGCGGTCAAGGCGATGCTCTCGATGGCGATCGCCGCGTGCCGCAAGGCGGGAAAATACGCGGGCATTTGCGGACAGGGGCCGTCCGACCACCCCGACCTCGCGCAATGGCTGGTCGCGCAGGGCATCGAAAGCATGTCGCTCAATCCCGACACAATCGTCGCGACCTGGCTTCTGCTTGC
>Ga0209048_10004388_pt1 | contig 13498 bp, 14 predicted proteins | sample FrelakmetCRP12CR_FD_187146 | JGI IMG/M metagenome (GOLD analysis project Ga0209048, IMG submission 187146) | Freshwater lake sediment microbial communities from the University of Notre Dame, USA, for methane emissions studies - CRP12 CR (SPAdes)... | ecosystem: Environmental > Aquatic >... | reverse complement strand
TACAGGCAGCAAAATACCTCGTGCTCGAGATCGCGCAGCTTGGCGCGCAAGTATTCACCGGTCGCCCGTGGGCTTGCCATCGACGGGCCGGCGCGCAGCGACTCGGCCAATTGCCTTCTGGCGATCTCGGCGGCGGCCTGTAGTTCGGCGTAGCGGGCGGGTCCCAAGCCCGGATGCGCGCAGAAGCGCGCACGATCCGCGGCGATCAGCTTTCGCAGCGAGCGAAAGCTCATGAGTATCTCGCGGGCGAGATCGACGGCGGAGTGGCCGGCAATGCCGCTGCGCAGCAATATCGCGAGCAATTCCGCATCCGACAACGCGGCAGCGCCCTTGTCGAGCAGCTTCTCGCGCGGTCGTTCCTCGCTCGGCCAATCCCGGATCGCCATGAACCCGAGCATGGCGTGCGGGTTGGCAAATCACTAGCGCCATTTCGCGGGCGAGCGGCGAGATTGGCGCGCGTGCCTTAACCGTGTCCGGAGCTGCCGAAGCCGCCGCCGCCGCGCTCGCTCGCGGTGAAGTCATCGACCACTTCGAAATCGACGTGCACAACCGGCACGATCACCATCTGTGCGATGCGGTCGCCGGGGTTCAAAGTGAAAGGCGCCGCCCCGCGATTCCAGCAGGACACCATCAGCGGCCCTTGATAGTCGGAATCGATCAGGCCCACGAGATTCCCGAGCACGATGCCGCTCTTGTGACCGAGTCCCGAGCGCGGCAGCAACAGCGCCGCAAGACCGGGATCCTCAAGGTAAATCGAAATTCCGGTGGGAATGAGCTCGGCGCCGCCCGGCGGTAGAACCAGGGGGGCCGCAAGGCAGGCGCGCAAATCCATGCCGGCGGAACCGGCTGTGGCGTGCGAGGGCAAGGGAAATTCGCGCCCGATGCGCGGATCCAAGATCCTGAGCTTGACGGTGGGCCGCATCGAATCAGCGGCGGATACGGCGGCTGCGCAGCCGGGTGCGCGGATCGGCCACGGCGGCGCGAGCGGCGGCTTGCGCACGACGTTTGCGCGCACCGCGCCGCGGGGTGCCGTCCGAGGGAGGCAAGCGCTTGGCGATCAGGGCGATGAGTTCGCGAGCGACCTCGAGCTTCGGTGCGCGCGCAATCTCGAGTTTTCCGCCGGGCCATAAGACCGTCAGGGCGTTATCCTCGCAATCGAACGCGATCCCATCGCCGACCTGGTTGGCGGCGATCAGGTCGAGCTTCTTGCGCTTGAGTTTGTTGCGCGCGTTTTCCTCGACGTCGTTGGTTTCGGCGGCGAAGCCAACCACGAACGGGCGCTTCACCATGTCGGCGACCGATTTGATGATGTCGGGCGCGGCCTCGAGGTCGATTTTGACCGTTCCGCCTTGCTTCTTGATCTTCTGCTTGGCAACGCTGACCGGCTGAAAATCGGCGACCGCGGCGGCGGCGATGAACACGTCCGCCTCGGCCACATGGCGGTGAACGGCCGAGTACATATCCCGCGCACTCTCGACATCGATGCGAGTGACACCGCCGGGCGTCGGCAAGTGCACCGGCCCGGTCACCAGGGTGACGTGTGCGCCGGCCTCACGCGCGGCGGTGGCCACGGCGAACCCCATTTTCCCCGAACTGCGGTTGGTCAAATAGCGTACCGGATCCAGGCGCTCCCGGGTCGGTCCCGCCGTGATCAGCACGTTGAGGCCGGCAAGCAGGCCGGCATTGGCCGGGGGCTCGAGCAGGGTCTCGGCGAGTTGCTTGGGTTCCCACATGCGGCCCACACCGATTTCGCCGCAAGCCTGATCGCCGGTGGCCGGGCCCAACATGCGTACGCCGCGCGATATCAAGGTTGCGACGTTCGCCTGGGTCGCTTTGTTGGCCCACATGAGGCGATTCATCGCCGGCGCGAGCACCAGCGGCGCCTCTGTGGCGATGCACAGCGCCGCCAACAAATCATTCGCGCGGCCGCCCGCCAAGCGAGCGATGAAATCAGCGCTTGCCGGAGCGATCAACACGAGCTCGGCCCAACGGGCGAGTTCGATGTGACCCATGGCGGCCTCCGCGGCGCTATCCCATAGATCGCCGCGGACCGGGCGGCCCGAAACCGCCTGCAAGGTCACGGGTGTGATGAAATTGCGCGCCGAGGAGGTCATCACCACCTGCACGTCGGCTCCCCGTTCGATCAGACGGCGCACCAGGTCCGGGCTCTTATAGGCGGCGATGCCCCCGGTCACCCCCAACAGGATTCGGGTTTTCGGCCTCAATGGATGCCCTTGAGCTCTTTGAAGCGCGCGATATCGCTATCGAATTGCTCGCGCATGTTGGATGCCTCGGTGCGTTTCTGCTGAAGATTTGCCTCCTGCGTATGGATGTCATTGCTGACGCGGACCAAATCCTCGGCAATTTGATCCGACATGGGCGGTGCATTCGGATCGGAACTATAGGGTTTGAAATGCATGCTGGCCGCGCGCAGCTTCTTCAATTTACCGTCGAGTATCTCGAGGAACTGATTCGTGACTTTGATCTGATCGGACAGCAGGGCCAGCCGCTGGTCGCGCAAGCGCTCGATTTCCTGCACCGAGACGTAAGTGTTGAGAAGATTCTTATCGCGGCTCGCCCGGTGCTCCGCATCGAGCCTCTGCCGCTCTTCCTCGGCCAACTGCTCGGGGGTCTTTTGCGCCTCCAGGCGGCCCACTTCGACCCCCTGCGAGTTCACGACGGCGCGTTCCTGAGACGCGTATTCCGGCGGGATTCGGTCCCCGTAGTGGGTGACGCCCTGCGCATCCACCCATTTGTACGTTTTGCGCCCCGTGGTGTTGTCGGCAAAGGACAACGAGACCAGCAGTACGCAGGCGCACAGTATCGAGGCAAGATATTTCAAGAACATATCCCCATGGCGGCCGATGTCATTCTGAGCGGCGGGCAAGGGGTTTTCCAGGGCGCATTCCTCAAATTCCACTGCCATAATGGTCCCGGTAGCTTTGCATGCTCGCGAGTTCGGCCGCACGTCCCTCCTTGTCCATGTGGTGCATGAGGTCGGACAGGCTGATGACCGCAATGACCGGGATTCCAAATTGTTCGCGCACCTCCTGAACCGCCGATAACGGGCTGACCGAACCCCGCTCTTCGCGGTCCAGAGCGAGCAGTACGCCGGCCGGGTGCGCCCCGGCGGCTCTTATGATGTCGATGGATTCGCGGATCGCCGTGCCGGCGGTGATGACGTCATCGACGATCAGCACGCGGCCTTGCAACGGACTGCCGACGATCATTCCGCCCTCGCCGTGATCTTTCACCTCTTTGCGGTTGAACGCGAACGGTGCGTCGAACCCGTGCCGGTCGGCGAGCGCTGCCGCGGCGGCGGTCACCAGCGGAATTCCCTTGTACGCCGGTCCGAACAGCATGTCGAAGGTCAGATCGGAATCCACGGCCGCGTCGCTATAGGCGCGGCCCAGCGCCGCGATGGCCGTTCCGGTGCTGAATAATCCGGCATTGAAAAAATACGGGCTTTCACGCCCGGACTTCAGCTTGAAGCTGCCGAATTTCAGCACGCCCAGCTGCATGCACAATTCGATGAATTCTTTTTTATACGACCGTGCCATAGGAATGCCAGTCTCGCAAGGGAATTGACGGCGCGCAAGCACAGCGCACGGGCCGGCGTACTGTTATGATCGCGCGCCATGCACGATGAGAGTTCGAGCGTTTGACGACGGACGCAAAGCCCACTTTATTGCAAGCGTTGGGCGACAAGCGTATGGCGGCCGTCCTGCTGATGAGCTTTGCCTCCGGCCTGCCGTTCAACTTGACCGGTTTCACCGTGCAGGCATGGCTGGCGTCCGAGGGCCTCGACATCAAAACGATCGGCATTTTTACGCTGGTCAGTGTCCCCTATTTTTTCAAGTTTCTGTGGGCGCCGCTCTTGGACCGGTACCTGCCCCCCATATTGGGACGTCGCCGTGGCTGGATTTTGATCTATCAAGTCTTGCTGACAGTTGCCATTGCATTCATGGGCTTTTGTTCCCCGACAAGAGAGCTCTACTTGCTCGGGGCCTTGGCGGTGCTGGTCGCATTCCTTTCCGCGTCCCAGGATATCGTGATCGACGCGTATCGCGTGGACGCGATTCCGGTCAGCGAGCGCGGACTGGCCGCCGCCGCGCAATCATTCGGCTACCGCTCGGCGGCCATGTTGGCGGGCGCCGTGCTGGTGCTGATCGCTGCGCACTTGGGCTGGCGCTTGGCATTCCTGATGGTGGCCTGCCTCATGTCGGTGACCACCTTGGGGACGCTTTGGGCGCCGGAGCCGGAAGTGCCCGGCCAGCCGCCTCGCACCCTGGCCGATGCCGTATGGCATCCGCTTCGCGCATTGTTCAGCCAGAAAGGCGCATGGGGCTTTGTCTTGCTGGTGCTGCTGTACAAGGTGGGCGATGCGTTCGCCTTGAGCTTGTACAGCGCCTTCATGATCAAGGGCGTGGGATTTTCACTGGATGAACTCAGCATCGCCGGCAAGGTGAACATGACGGTGTCGAGCATGATCGGCGTCGCCTTCGGCGGTTGGGTGTACATGCGCTGGGGCACTTTCAAATCGCTGTTGGTATTCGGCATCGGCCAGGCGCTGACGAACCTGCTTTATGTTTGGCTGGCGCTGGCGGGCAAAAAAATATGGCTGCTGGTTCTCGCCACGTCATTGGACACGGGTGTCGGTGGCATGGGATTGGCCGCATTCACCGCATATCTGGTGTCATTGTGCAGCTCCAATTACAGCGCGACCCAGTACGCATTGCTGTCGGCGATTGCCAGCCTGCCGAGGATCAGTATGGGGTCCGTTGCGGGATTCGTCGTTGCCAGGATCGGTTGGGCAAATTTCTTCGTCGTCACCTTCCTGACCGCGATGCCGGGACTCATATTGCTGGTGATTTTGCGAAAACCGATGAACGCGCTCGCGACCCGCGACCTGCCGGCGACCCAGCACTGAGCGGTTTTTAGACGAGGAAGCGGTTATCGTCGCAGTGACCGATCCTGGGGACTCGACCAGGCGCTGCGCACGTTATCCTCGAACTCCCGATCCAAGTCCTCGGCTTCCACATCGACCGCGCCCGACCAGTCTTCGGGAGCATCGGCCGAATCGATGAGCTCGTCGAGCAGTTGCTCGTTCCAAGCATCGAAGTCGACCTCCGCGACCGTGCCGTCGAAGTACTGAATCTCTATGGTCTCGTCGTCGTCATCGATGGCGACCACTTCAAAGAGTTCGTTAGTACCACCGCGATACCACTGACCTATGACCGGCTTGATGACGTTCATCGCGCACTCCCTTCATTGCCGCAATCAATTCAACTCCCAATGAGCCTTCCGCGCAATCGAAAGTTTTTGCGCGCAGCAACATTGCCGGCTAACGCCGCTCGTACGCCAAATCCCACACGCCATGACCTAAGCGGCTGCCGCGCCGTTCGAAGCGGGTCGGGGGGCGAAACCCGGGACGTGTCACATAGGTTCCGTCGGTGCTCTGGGTGGCGAGCCGCGCGCAGGCATTGCAGACCTGCAACATCTGTTCGGCGTATGCCTGCCAGTCGGTCGCCAGGCGCAGCACTCCGTGCGGCCGCAATTTGTCGGCGAGGGTTTCGACAAAGGGCGCGTCGATCAAGCGGCGCTTGTGATGGCGTTTTTTGTGCCAGGGGTCGGGGAAAAAGATCAGGATTTCATCGAAGGATCGATCGGCAAGCGCAATGGCCAGCGCGTCGACGGCGTCATGGCAGATCACGCGCAGATTGGCGAGCTTCGCCTGCTCGGCGCGCAGCAGCAGCCGGCCCACCCCCGGACGGTGGACCTCGATCCCGAGGTAATCGATGTGTGGATTGGCCTCCGCCAGCGTCCCGATGACTTCGCCGGCGCCGAATCCGATCTCGAGGCAGCGCGGCGCAGACCGGCCGAAGGCCGCATCGAGGTCGATGGCCGCGCCCGTGATCCTCAAGCCGAATGCCGGCCACAGATCCTTGAGCGCGCGCTCCTGCGCGGCCGTGATTCGACCGGCGCGCAAGACGAAGCTGCGAATGGGGCGTCGAGCGTCCATTTGCGCAAAGTGTGCCTGATATCATCACCCCATGCGCAAAATCGGGTTAGCCTGCGCCCTTCTTTTGCTCGCGGGCTGCGTGGGCCTGCCGCGACACGTCATCAAGTATCGGAGCGAGGCTTTGCGCTCACCGCAATCGACCACATTGGGCCGCATCGCCGAGAAGAGCGCGGAAGGCATTCCGCCCAACCTGTCAGGCATACGTTTGCTGACCTCGGGCGAGGAGGCCTTCGACAGCTGGGTCGCGCTCGCCGATCGTGCCGAGCGCACGCTCGACATCCAGTACTACATCATTCACCAGGACGAATCCTCCCGAAGGCTCTTGCGGCACGTGCGTGCCGCCGCCGAACGTGGCGTGCGCGTGCGGCTGCTGGTGGACGACCTCAACACCGCGGGCGAAGACCGGCGCTTCATGCATTTGGAGCAGCACGCCAACATCGACGTCCGAGTCTTCAATCCGTTTCCCGGCGGGCGCTCGGCGACCTGGAGCCGCATCCTCACTTCGATATCGGACATCCCGCGCATCAACCACCGCATGCACAACAAGCTGTTCGTGGCCGACAACGCGCTGGCCATCACCGGCGGGCGCAATATAGGCGACGAATACTTCACGCGCGACAAGCGCAGCAATTTCATCGATCTCGACGTGGTGGCCGCCGGGCCCATCGTGCCGCAGCTGTCGGCATCCTTCGACGCCTTTTGGAACAGCAAGTATTCCTACCCGATCTCATCGCTCGCCTCGCCGGTGCCGGCCGAAGCGCCACCGCCGCCCCTCGCTGAGAGCGTGTCGGCCGAAGAGGGCAATTGGCTGGCGCGCGAACTCGATGCGCACGAGCTGCAGCTGACCTGGGCGGCAGCCACGGTTCTTGCCGACCGGACCGGAAAGATCGCGAGCGAAGGGGCACCCGACGATGTGACGATGGCCAAGAACATCGCGGCGCTGATGCGCTCCGCGCAGCAAGAGGTCATCGTGATCTCGGCGTATTTCGTGCCGGGAAAGGCCGGGCTGGCATTGATGCAAGAACTCACCGAGCGCGGGGTGCACATCCGCATTCTCACCAACTCGCTGGCCTCCACCGACTCTCCCCTGGTGCACAACGGCTACGCGCGCTACCGGGTGGCGCTCTTGAAGCTCGGCGTCGAATTGAGCGAGGTGCGGCCGAAGCTCGGGCAGAAGCGCTCGCGCTTTCACCCGTTTCGCAGCTCCCACGCGAGCCTGCACGCCAAGGCGCTGGTGATCGATCAGAAGACCGTGTTCATCGGCTCGATGAACATGGACCGGCGCTCGGCGCGCCTCAACAGCGAGCTGGGTCTGGTGATCCGCAGCCCTGAAATCGCCCGGCAGGTGACGAACCTGTTGGACGACATCAGCGCGGACGGCAGCTACAGGCTGTCGCTTGACCGTCACGATCGCATCGTATGGTCGAGCGGCGAACCCGGAGATGAGCGGATCTGGCACAAGGATCCGGAGACGACGTTCATGCAGCGCTTTACGCTGGATCTGCTCGCGCCGTTCGCGCCCGAGGAGCTTCTGTAGTCCGAACGGCTCAAGGCGGCAGGCGAAGCGTGCTCAGGTAGTCCTTGACCTTGCCGCGAAAACCCTCGCTGCTGGTGACCGTCGCGCCCCCGGCAAGCACCAGGATGAAGTCGCCGCGAAGCGTGCGATTAACTTCTCGCAGATAATTCATATTGACGAGACAGGAGCGGCTGATGCGCAGCATGGGTTGCGAGCGCAAGGCGAGCTCGGCTTGGCTCAACGTGCTACGCGCGTGATAGCGGTCGCGCCCCACCCGTATCACGACATAGTTTCGGTCGGCCTCGATCATCTCCACTTGCGCGACGTCGATTACGTGCAGGCGGCCGTCGAATTCGGCGAGCAGGCGCGGGCGATCTTCGGGCGCAGAGCGCGCGCCGCGCTCCAGTTGCGCGAGCAGGCCGGCGAGCAGCGCCTGGCGGTCCGCCGCGGCGCTTGCCAAATGGCGGGGACGCACGCGAGCCAGTGTTTTTCGGAAGCGCTCCTGATCGAACGGCTTCAACAGGTAATCGACGGCGCTTACCTCGAACGCCTCGAGCGCGTACGTGTCATAGGCGGTGACGAACACCAGTGAAGGTAGCTCATCCGGCGCCAGCGCGCGGGCGAGATCAATGCCGTTCAACGGATCCATCTGGATGTCGAGAAACAAGAGCTGCGGCCGCTTGGCTCTGATTTCGACGAGCGCTGCGTTACCGTCGCCGTATTCGCCGACTACGCGCAGGTCGCCCTCTGCCTCGCACAATTCACGCAGCGTGCGGCGCCCGGCCTGCTCGTCGTCGACGATGATGACGTTCATCATGATGCGGTGGCGGGCGGCGCGTGCTGCGCGGCGTGCCGGTGCGGCGCATCGTGAATTTCCGGCAGCGTGATCTCGCTGCACCATTGCGCGCCGCGGGGCCCCGCCGCCAGGTGGGCGCGACCCTCGAATTGAACGGCCAGGCGTTCCCGCACATTGTTGAGTCCGATGCCGTCCGCGTCCCGAGGCTTATCCCTCGCGAGCGTGTTGGTCACCTGCAGAACGAGACCCTCGGACGATCGGCTTATGGCAACCTGTACCACCACCGGACCTTGATGACCGGCCAGCCCGTGGACGACCGCATTCTCGACCAAGGGCTGAAGAATCAGGCTCGGTACCCACGCCTCGGGGACATGCGCGGCCGGCGGCAGGACCACACTCAGCCGGTCCGCGAAACGCCTTTGCTCCAATTCCAGGTACAGGCGGACGAATTGCAATTCCTCGCTCAGGCGCACGAAGTCCTTCTCTCCGGCATTCAGCAACCGGCGCAGCAGATCGGCGAGCTGCACGACCATGACCTGCGCGGCCTTCGGATCCCACTCGATGTAGCCGCGGATGGTGTGCAGCAGATTGAACAGCGTGTGCGGCGAAAGTTGCATGCGCAACGCCGCCAGGCGCGCCGTGCTCCACTCGCGCTCGAGCGCCGCGCGCTTGAGCTCGGAATTTCGAAACCGCGTATAGAGCGACAGGCCGGTGAGCAGCGCGAGCCCGAAGCCGTAGGTCGGGAGGAACGTCACGAAGCTCGCGACCCATAGCGACAGGAACAGGGGGTCAATATCCGACATGTGTGCCGCGGCCATGTGGTGAAGTTCCGCATCGCCGCACGCCAACTCGGCGATTATCATCGCCGGATAGGCGAGAGCGGCGAACACCGTCGCCAAAATGGCTTGCAGCGGTACCGCCGAGAGCAGTGGACGCCACTCGATGCGCAACGCCGCCCAATACGAGACCAGCAAGCACGGCAGCAATAGCACGTGCTGCAACACGCGCGCGCCCCAGGGCGCGAACAAGGGTACATCCGTGATATGGCTGATGCCGGTGCGCATGCTGTAGGCGTACAAGACGTTCGACAGCGTGACGTACAGCCAGAACGAGCACACCAAGGCGACGAACTGCCGGAGAGTCAATTCCCCGGCAAAGCGCCGCATGGAAGGGCTTTCGTGTCCGCTCATGGGTCAAGAGCCTAGCGCAAATACCATGCGTTTGCGGCCGCCGGAGCGCCGCTCGGGGACGAATCCGTGGGTGGCGGGGACGACCTCGATTGAGGAGCGCAGACTCGGGCGAGGCCAAGGGAGTCTCATAGCCTCGTCGGCAACACACGAGCAAGGAGATCCCACATGAATTCCCACAACACCGGTCAAGTCCATGTAACGAGTCCTAAGATCACGATGGCGCTGATCGTATGCGGCATCGTCGGTGCCGCCTTCATCGGAGCCGCGAGCGCGGCCACCACCGACGATGACGTGCCGCGCACCACCGTTCACTACAACCCGCAAAGCCTTGACACGGAGAGCGGCGCGCGAGCGCTTTACAGCCGGCTGGTCAAAGCCGCGGCCGAGGTGTGCCCGCAGGATTCCGAAAGCCCTCATTGGATCACCGCGCAAGTTCGCGAATGCCGCGCACAGGCGCTTGCTCGAGCGGTGTTCCAGGTGAACAACCCGAGGCTGGCCGCGGTTTACGCCGCCAGCTCAAGGAGCGGGTGAGGCTCGATCGCCGGCAGCGCATGGGTCCTTCCATGGGGCGGCGGCGGCGCTGCTCGTCAATCGAGTTTCAATCGATGGCGATCCACCGCGGTCGGCTCCCCGCCGCGAACGGCGAGCGGGGAACCGCGCTGAGTGCACCCGTGGTGGCGTCGATGGAATACACCCCCACATTATTCGAGCTTTCGTTGGCGAAGTATGCGAACTGGCCCGAAGGATCGATGGCGACGTTCACCGGAAATGTCCCGGCGTCGACGGTCGACACCGGCGTCAATTCACCGCTGCTCGGGGTAATGGAATAGCTGCTGACCTTGTTCGTGCCGGTGACGTTTGCCGCAAGAAGATACCTTCCGGTGGGGTCCACAGCCACCGATTCGGGGCTCGAGCCCGCGCCGGTCGACAGCGGCGAACCCGACAGCGCCCCCAGAGCACCCGAACCGGGATTGATCGAATAGGCGGAAATCGTCGCCGCGGTTTCATTGGCCACGTACGCAAATGTCCCGGTGGGATCGACCGCGACCGACAACGCTCCGGCGCCCGCACCGAACGGCGACCCGGCAATGGCGGTCAGCGAGCCCGCGCCGGCCTCGATGGAGAAAGCCGCCACCTGGCCGCCGGCGTAATTGGTGACGTAGAGATAATTGCCGCCGGGGTCGGTCTTCAGAGAGGTGGGCTGATTCCCCACGGTATACGGCGAACCGCTGATCGGCGTTGCCAGTCCCGTACCGCCGTCGATGACGAACACCGAGACCGTGTTGTTCCCCATGTTGGCCACATAGAGAAATTGATCGGCGGGGTCCACGAGCACGGCAAAGGGTCCGGAGCCGGCGGCTATTGTATTTCCCGCCGAGGCGAGTGCGCCGGTGTTGTTGTCGATGGCAAATACCGAGACGTCATTGGAACCATTATTGGCCACGTACAAATAGGTGCCGTTGGGATCCACGACCGCCGAGACCGGCGTCGTTCCCGTGGAGGCGAACGGGGAACCCGCAATCTCTTTCAGGGTGCCGTTCGCGGCATCGATCGAGTAAGCCGATATGCTGTTGGCCCCCTGATTGACGACATAGGCGTATCGTCCCGGTTCGGTGCAGGTCACCACGATGTTGGTGACGTCCGCCGTGCCGATCGTTCCCGAGCCATTGTAGACGGCGCAAGTCTGAGCAGGGTTCGTGGGCTGTGATTTGATGGTGACCGAATAAGGGCCGCCCTGGTCGATCGCGGACGAAAACACGAACGCGCCGTTCGTCTTCGGGTTCACATTGTTTCCGGAGTTGTTTTGCAGCACGAGTCCCGAACCCTTAAGTCCCGTCACCGTGCCGCCGACGGTGTAACCGCCGCCGACGTGGCAGGCCGCGACGCCGAGGCCCACGGCCGCAGCCAAGATTGCAAGCCTCAGCAAGATTTTCACAGGGCGCTCCTGCCCGCCGCGGCGCCGGCCAAGAAGAGCGCCGCAATCGACGCCAAACCAATGGAGCCAAAATTCCTCAACATTCGCAACGCACCTCACCGTAATATCGATTGATTGTATGCTGCCCCTTTGAGGTTCAACAATCGATATTGGCGTCGAACAAAGGAGATCGGCATGCGTTACCGCCTATTGGGCCAAACGGGCCTGTACGTTTCGGAACTGTGTTTGGGAACCATGACCTATGGCGGCGGCCGCGGCGGTATTTGGGAGTCGATCGGCAAGCTGCAACTGGATGCGGTGACCGAGCAGGTGAAAATCGCGGTCGATGCCGGCATCAATTTCATCGATACCGCCAATGTCTACTCCTTCGGCGAATCCGAAACGCTGCTCGGACAAGCGCTGAAGAATCTCGCCCTGCCGCGCGAGCAACTCATCATCGCCACCAAGGCCACCGGCATCATGGATCAGACACCGAACGGCCGAGGCCAATCGCGCCATCATCTGTTCAACGCGGTGGATGCGAGCCTGAAGCGTCTGCAGCTCGATTACATCGATTTGTATCAGCTGCACGGCTACGATCCGCTGACGCCGCTGGAGGAGTCCTTGTCGGCGCTGAACGATCTGGTGCGATCGGGCAGGGTGCGATACATCGGCCTCTGCAACATGTTCGCGTGGCACATCATGAAGGCGCTCGCGATATCCGACCGGCACGGCTGGGCGAGATTCGCCAGTGTGCAGGCGTACTACACGATCGCCGGACGCGATCTCGAGCGCGAGATCATGCCGCTATTGCAGGATCAAAAGCTCGGCCTCATGGTGTGGAGCCCGCTCGCGGGTGGCTTGTTGAGCGGTAAATTCGAGAGCGCGGACGACAAGGGCCCCGCGGGCGCGCGGCGCGGGAGCTTTGATTTTCCGGTGGTGAACAAGGATCGTGCCTTCAAGTGTGTCGATGCCATGCGCCCGATCGCCGGCCGGCACCAAGTCTCGGTAGCGCAAATCGCCCTCGCTTGGCTGCTCGCCAAGCCGGCCGTCTCGAGCGTCATCATCGGCGCGAAGTCTGCGGAGCAGCTGCGCGACAACATTGCCTCGACCCGCGTGCAATTGTCGGCGGCGGAACTCGAGGCGCTCGATGAGGTGAGCCAGTTGCCGGCGGAATATCCCGGCTGGATGCTCAGCCTTCAGGGCCAGTACCGCAGCAAGCCGCCGGTCAAGGACTGACGCCGCGCGTCGTTCATGAATTCATGGCAAGCTGTCTGCGGGAACCGACAGGCAATGCCTGAACTAAACTAGGATTAATCGCTCTAAAATAGCTCTCAATGGAAGGCGCCCGCATGCCGTCGCAATTTGGACTTAAGACTTGGCTGCTGGCGAGTACGGCGGCAATCGCCGTACTTTTGCCTTGCCTCGCATCTGCGGCCCTGGGTGAGCCGGAAGCATCGGTGGCGGCTGACGGGTCGCAGCTTCAAGGTTCGATCACGGCATCGGATCAGGGAACTTATCGGATGCATGAGATTCGATTGCCCTCGGGCACCTTGGTTCGGGAGTATGCCGGAGGGGACGGCACCGTGTTTGCGGTCACCTGGCACGGGCCCTATGTGCCGAATTTGCGGCAATTGCTCGGCCGCTATTTCGACGCGTATGTGGGGGCGGCGAAAGCCCCGCAGGCGGACCACCATCACCTGCAAGTCAGGCAAGGCGACTTGGTGGTCGAATCGAGCGGCCACATGCGCGCGTTCAACGGTCGCGCCTACCTGCCGCAGGCGATTCCGGGCGGAGTGTCTATCGGAGATCTACCGTGAGGCCGGCCCTGATGCGAGCGCTGCGCCATGGCTGCGGGTTGGTAGTCTGTCTATCCGCGATATCCTGCGGCGGCGGCGGCAATTCGCTGACCGCCCCCAGCGCGCCGGTGACGCCCGGCTCGAACGTCGTCAGCGTCGTGGTCAACGGCGGCCCCAACGGCATCGTCAATTCTCTTCTCACCACGGTCACGGTGTGCGTGCCGGGCAGCACCACGCAGTGCCAGACGATCGACAACATT
>Ga0209048_10004387_pt1 | contig 13502 bp, 9 predicted proteins | sample FrelakmetCRP12CR_FD_187146 | JGI IMG/M metagenome (GOLD analysis project Ga0209048, IMG submission 187146) | Freshwater lake sediment microbial communities from the University of Notre Dame, USA, for methane emissions studies - CRP12 CR (SPAdes)... | ecosystem: Environmental > Aquatic >... | reverse complement strand
AATTCCTGCTTCGAGCGCGAGCTCCGCGAGGCGCAACGCCGACAGCGGCGACTTCTCCGAGGGCTTGAGCACCAGCGAATTGCCGGCGGCGAGGATCGGGCCGATCTTCCAGGCGGCCATGATCATCGGAAAATTCCACGGCACGATGGCGCCGACCACGCCGACCGGTTCGCGGCTGATCAGGGCCAGCGCGTCCTTCGAGGTCGGGGCAATCTCGCCGTATATCTTGTCGATGGCCTCGCCGTACCAGCGGATGCAGCGCGCCGTCGCCGGCACGTCGACCTGCAGCGCATCGCGGATCGGCTTGCCCATGTCGAGCGTCTCGAGCAGCGCCAGCTCCTCGATTGCCGCCTCGATGAGCGTGGCGAATTTCTGCAGCACACGCTTGCGCGCCGCGGGCGACTGGCCCGACCAGTCGCCGCGCTCGAAACTCGCGCGCGCCACTGCGACCGCGGCGTCGATGTCGCGGGCATCGCCCGCCGCCACCAGCGCCAGCTGCCGGCCGTCGATGGGACTCAGGCAGGGAAAGGTCGCGCCATCGAGCGCCGCCACACGCCGGCCGTTGATGACGGCTTCGCCGCGCGGCTGCAACGCGCGTGCCCGCGCGTGCCAGTCAATTCCTTCCCCGGCATTCTTACTCATAGATGGCGTAGATCTTGGAGCAGCTTTCGATCACTTCCCAGATGCCCGAGAAGCCCTTGTTGACCATGAAGGTGTCGCCCGCGCGGTAGGTGCGCTGGGTTCCCTTATCGTCGGTGAGCCGCACTACCCCGGTGAGCAGGTGGCAGAGCTCGCGCTCGCTGTAGCTGACGCGCCAGGCACCCGGCGTCGAAGCCCAGCGGCCGACGTGGAAGCGGCCCTCCGGATCTGAAAAGGCATTCCAGACCTGTTGCCGCGGGCTGCCGGAGACCAACCGATCGGGCGCCGGCACGGTGCTCTCGGCGGGTCCAGTTGAATCGAAGTCGATGATTTCCATGAGCACTCTCTCCGCGGGCCGCGCCCGCGCAAATCAAGCCTAGCAGAAACCGGCTCGAGCCCAAGCCCCGTGGCCCCGGATGCAGAGTTTGCCCGTAATTTCAATTACTCCAAAGACAGGGCGGGCGACGACCTCCCAGCGTGGCATGATTGGCGTCACCATCATGAGCGGCGGTGCCAATTTTCTGCGGTTGCGCGACCAGCTAATGGCCGGCGCGCCGGCGACTGCGCACGCTCCAGATGCAATCAGCTGGCCGCCTGGCCTGCCTTTCAACTGGGCTCTCGATTACTTCGACAGGATCGCCGCCGGCAACGAGCGCCCGGCCCTGCGGGTCGTCGACGATGCGGGTGGCGACGCGACGCTCAGTTTTGCCGCACTGTCGGCACGTTCCAGCCAGGTCGCCAATTTCCTTGCGTCGCTCGGCGTCGGGCGCGGCGATCGCGTGCTGATCATGCTGGGCAATGTCATCCCGCTGTGGGAAACGATGCTGGCGACGATCAAGCTGGGTGCGGTCATGATCCCGGCGACGACGCTGCTGCAGAGCGAGGACCTGCGCGACCGGCTCGATCGCGGGCGGGTCCGCGCCATCGTCACCGACGCATCACTGGCGGCGCGCTTTGCCGGCCTGCCGGGCGCGCCGATTCGCATTGCAACCGGCGGTGCGCCGGCCGGCTGGACCGCCTTCGAGGCGAGCGCCAGCGCCGATACGACTTTTCGGCCCGGCGCAGCGACGCAGGCGGATGATCTGCTGCTGCTCTATTTCACCTCCGGCACCACGGCGCGACCCAAACTGGTGGCGCACTCGCATACCAGCTACCCGGTCGGGCACCTCTCCACGCTCTACTGGCTGGGCCTGAAGCGCGGCGACGTGCATCTCAACCTCAGTTCGCCCGGGTGGGCCAAGCATGCCTGGTCTTGCTTCTTCGCACCCTGGAATGCCGAGGCGACGGTGCTCGCCTATCAGTTCGAGCGCTTCAACGCGCGCGCCCTGCTCGATCAGCTGGTGCGCTGCAAGGTTGCCACCTTCTGCGCTCCGCCCACCGTGTGGCGGATGCTGGTTCAGGAAGATCTGCGTGGCTGGCCCGTCAGCCTGCGCGAGGTTACCGGTGCCGGCGAGCCACTGAACCCGGAGGTCATCGAGATCGTGCGCAAGGCCTGGGGCCTGACGATCCGCGACGGCTTCGGGCAGACCGAGACCACGGCCCTGGTCGGCAATCCGCCAGGCCACCCGGTTAAACCCGGATCGATGGGCCGTCCGCTTCCGGGCTATCGCGTAGTGCTGCGCACCGCGGATGGACAGCTCGCCGATGAGGGCGAGGTGTGCCTGGACCTGAGCGCACGCCCCGTGGGCCTCATGCAGGGCTACCTGGACGACGCCGAGAAGACCGCCGCCGTGCTGCACGATGACTGCTACCACACCGGCGATGTTGCGCGCCGCGACGCCGATGGCTACCTGACCTACGTCGGCCGCATGGACGACGTGTTCAAGTCTTCGGACTACCGCATCAGCCCCTTCGAGCTCGAGAGCGTGCTGATCGAGCATCCGGCGGTGGCTGAAGCTGCCGTGGTGCCGAGCCCGGATGCGCTGCGCCTGTCGGTACCCAAGGCCTTCGTGGTGCTTGCCCAGGGTGCCGACGCAGACTCGATCACGGCGCAATCGATATTCGAATATGTGCGTCACCGGCTGGCGCCGTACAAGCGCATTCGTCGCCTGGAATTCGCGTCCCTGCCGAAAACGATCTCCGGGAAGATTCGCCGCGTCGAGCTGCGGCAGGCCGAGTCTGATCGCGCGCCCGGCAGTCCGCGCCGCGCCGGCGAGTTCTGGGAAGAAGACTTCCCGGCACTGCGCCGCGATGCGCCGGGCTGACCGTCCGGGAGTCATGCGGGCATGGCCGAACGCAGCCAGCCAATCCAGCGCTTTCACCTGCAGGGTGAGACCGGCGCGGTGGCGGCCGAGATTGCCGCGAGTGGCGCTGGCTCCGCGCTGACGGTGCTGTTTGCGGCGCCGGATCACGAGCTGCGCTCCCTCGGCGCAGCCCTGCGCGGGCACGGCGCCATGCATGTCGTCGGCGCCACGGCCAGCCGCGTGCTCGGCGCAGGCGGCATCACGCCGCAAGGCGTGTCGGGCTTCCACCTGCCGGCCGGGCGCTTCGCCGCAGTCGACACGGCGATCGAGGACGCCGCCGCCATCACGCTACCCGAGATTCGCTCGCACCTGCATCGCCTGAACGCGGAACTGGAAGCGCGCGCGGCCCAGCTCGAGCATCGCTTCGCCATCCTGCTGGTGGACGCCGAGGCGCGCTGCGAGGAACGACTCACGGCGGTGCTTGGCATGGAACTCAACGGCATCCCGCTGGTCGGCGGTTCAGCCGGCGACCTGTACTTCAATCCGCTCGGCCATCCGCCCGGTAGCACGCGGCTGCTGCATGGCGGCCGCGCATTACGCGGCGCAGCGGTACTGTGCCTGGTCGCCTCAGCGTCGCCGTTCGTCGCCTATTGCCACAATCACTACGTGACCAGCGAGCGTCGCGCGGTCATCACCGACGCTGACCCGGCGCGGCGGCTGGTGCGCGAGATGGACGGCTATCCCGCCCTCGAGGTTTATTCCCGGCTGTGCGGCTTCCGGCGCGTGCCGACCGAGAGCCGCGAGTTCGCGCCGTTCCCGCTGATGATCCGCATCGGCGGCCAGTACTATGCCCGCGGCATGCAGCGCATCTACGCCGACGGTGCCCTGGAGTTCGCCTGCGCACTGGAACCCGGCCTGGTGGTCGCGATCGCGCGGCCCGGCGACATGGTCGCGCGATTCAGCGACATGTTCGCGAAGCTGCACGCGACCATCGGCGCTCCCGAGCTGGTCATCGGCTTTGACTGCGCCGCGCGCACCGCCTTCATGGAGCAGCGCGGCCTGACGGCACCGATCACGCAGCTGATGCAGGCGCATGCCGTCACCGGCTTCGCGACCCTCGGCGAGCAGTTCAATTCGATCCACGCCAACAATTCCTTCAGCTGCATCGGCATCGGGGCCAAGGCATGAAGCGCGCTAGCCCCGACGCCCAGCTCACACGCTTGCGCAGGGAGAATCGCGCACTGCGCAAGTCGGTGCAGGCGCTCATGACGCGGGTCGAAAAGAGCGTCGACGCGGCGGGCAGCGGCTTCTCCTGGTTCCATGCCGCGGCCACGCTCGAGGAAACGATCCACCAGCGCACCGAACAGTACGAACAGCTGAACCTGCGCCTGAAGCGTGAACTCACCTCCCGGCGCGGCATCGAACGGGCATTGAAGCAGGCCAAGGAACTGGCGGACCGCGCCAATGAGACCAAGACGCGCTTTCTTGCCGCCGCCAGCCACGACCTGCGCCAACCGCTGAGCTCCGCGCTGCTGTTCCTGGAATCGATCGACGAATCAGCGGTAACCGGACTGAACCGCGATTACCTGCACAAGTCGCGCGTCGCCCTGGCATCGCTGAACAACCTGTTAGGCACGCTGCTGGACGTCGCGCGCCTGGATTCCGGGGACATCGAACCGCAGTACGCCGATTTTCCCATCGCGGCACTGCTCGATCGCATCAGGCCGGAATTCGAGGGCGTCGCACGCTCCGCCGGCATCGGCCTCAAGTTCGTGCCCACCAGCGCCTGGGTGCGCTCGGATCTGCACCTGCTCGAGACCGTGCTACGCAACCTGATCAGCAACGCGATCCGCTATACGCCCAGCGGGCGGGTGCTGGTGGGTTGTCGTCGGCGCCGCCACGGCCTGCTGATTTCCGTCCACGACACCGGTATCGGCATCGAAAGCAAGCACCTCGAGGCCGTGTTCACCGCTTACTACCAGGTGGCCACTGACAGTCGCGCACGCACCGCCGGCATCGGACTCGGACTGTCGATCGTCGAGCGCGTCACTCAGCTGCTGTCATTGAGTCGGGAGGTGCGCTCGACACCGGGGCGCGGCTCGATGTTCGCGGTGCAGGTACCTTATGGCCGCTCGACGAAGCGCGGCCGCGCGGCGGGCGCGACGCGCCGGGGCCGCATGCTGGTGATCGCCGTGATCGATGACGATGCCGGCCTGCGCCAGGCGCTCGCGGCGACCCTGTCCAAGTGGGGACACCGGCCGATCGCCGCCGTCACCGCGACCGACGCCGTCGTGCAGTGCATCGGCGCCGACCTGACTCCTGATCTGGTGATCAGCGACCTGCACCTGGCGGGCGGCGTCAAGGGCGATGCTGCCATCGAAGAAGTGCGGCGCGAATTCGACCGGGTGCCACCCGCCGTCATCATGACCAGCGATCCCGATGCCAGCCTGCACGAGGCGATTCGGGCGCGCGGTTTCGTGCTGGCGCCCAAGCCCCTCAACCTGGTCAAGCTGCGGGCGATCATCGAGCAGATCGCCCGTCAATGATCGGCACTTCAGGGATCGGGTGCGTCGACGAAGCGCCTGGCCTCGAGCCCGGCCTGGACGCGGTTGGCCACGCCCAGTTTGCGATAGATGGCCGACACATGCGCCTTCACGGTGATCTCGCTGATTTCCAGCGTGCGGGCAATCAGCTTGTTTGACAGCCCCTTGGCCAGCAGCGCCAGCACCTTCTTCTGGCGCAGCGTCAGTTCGCCGAGCGGCTGGGACGCGCGCGTCTCGCGCAGCGCCGAGATCACTTCGGCCGGCATGTAGGTACCGCCCGCCAGTATCGCCCGCAGCGCGTTGATCAACACCTGCCGCGGCGCGGACTTGGGCACGTAGGCGGTGGCGCCGCCGAGTATGACCTGGCGCATGATCTTCGGGTCGTCCACCGCCGATACCACGACCACGGGAGTGGTGGGCGCGACGCGCCGCAACGCCGCCAGGCACGACAGGCCGACCGCACCCTTGAGGTTCAGGTCGAGCAGCACCAGGTCGAAAGAGGTGTCATCGGTGACCGCAGCCAGCACCTCGGCCTGGGAAGCGGCTTCGCCGATCTGCGCCCCCGGCGAGGCCTGCGGCACGACTGCGCGCAATGCATCGCAGTAAAGCGGATGGTCGTCGGCAATCAGCACGCGGCATGCTGCAGCGGCGTTGTCCGGCTCGTTCATCGATCGGCCGCCCCGATGCTGGAGTACATACGAAAGTATTAGTCCGGTCCGTCTGAATGGGTTATACAACAGCGCAGCCCCGCTGCGATACTCCACCCAGGCGCTCACCTGCTCGATGGCGCGCGCCTCCATCCAGTACTGGCCAGGAGCACATGATGAACACCGCAGCCGCCGCGCCACTCACCAACGATTTGTCGAAGATTTCGCCTGCCAACCGCACCTTCCTCGCGGCACGGCACAAGCTGCTGATTGACGGCGCCTGGGTACCGGCCGCCAGCGGCAAGACCTTCGAGGTGCGCGATCCATCGAGCGACCAGGTGGTCAGTCATTGCGCCGACGGCGGCGCCGAGGATATCGACCGCGCGGTCGCGGCCGCCCGGCGCGCTTTCGAGGGTGACTGGGGCAAAACCAAGCCCTGCGAGCGCGAACGCCTGATGCACCGACTCGCCGACCTGATCGAAAAGCACGCCGACGAACTGGCGGAACTGGAAGCGATCGACAACGGCAAGTCCGTCATCATCGCCCGCCATGTCGACGTCAAGCACGCGATTGAAGTGTGGCGTTACATGGCCGGCTGGCCGACCAAGCTGGAAGGCAAGTCGCTGCCGATCTCCGGCACGCTGGTGCCCGGCCATGAATACGCGGCGTTCTCGCTGCGCGAACCGGTGGGTGTGGTCGGCGCCATCATCGCCTGGAATTTTCCGCTGCTGCTGGCGACCTGGAAGTCGGCGCCGGCGCTGGCCGCCGGCTGTACAGTAGTGCTCAAGCCCGCCGAGGAAACGCCGCTCACCGCATTGCGCCTGGGCGAACTGATCACCGAAGCGGGCTTCCCGAAGGGTGTGTTCAACATCGTCACCGGCACGGGCCCGGCGGCGGGTGCGCCGCTCTGCAATCATCCGGGAGTCGACAAGATCACCTTTACCGGCTCCACCGAGGTCGGACGCCTGGTCGTCCAGGCCGCGGCCGGCAACATGAAGAAGGTAACCGTCGAGCTCGGCGGCAAGTCCCCGGTCATCGTGCTCGATGACGCCGATGTCGACGCCGCGATTGCCGGCGCCGCCAGCGCGGTGTTCTTCAACCACGGCCAGACCTGCTGCGCCGGCTCGCGCCTGTACGTGGCCGAGCGCCACTTCGACAAGGTGGTCGCCGGCGTCGCCGGGCAGGCCAAGGCATTGAAGATCGGGCCGGGACTGGACGCCGGCACGCAGCTGGGGCCGCTGGTATCGTCGATCCAGCGCGAGCGGGTCACGAAGTTCATGCGCGACGGCGCGGCCAGCGGTGCGCGCGCGGCCACCGGCGGCCACGCGGTGAAGTCTCCCGGTTACTACGTCGAGCCGACCGTATTCGTCGACGTCAACGACCAGATGTCGATCGTGCGCGAGGAAATCTTCGGGCCCGTGGTCGTCGCCCAGCCCTTCCACGACCTCGCGGATATCGCGCACATCGCCAACGACTCGATCTACGGCCTGGGCGCCAGCATCTGGAGTCGCGACATCAGCAAGGTGTTCCAGCTGGCGCCGAAGCTGCGCGCCGGCACCGTCTGGGTGAATTGCCACAACATTCTCGACCCAACCATGCCGTTCGGCGGCTACAAGCAGTCCGGCTGGGGTCGCGAGCTGGGCGGCGAGGCGGTCTACTCTTATACCGAGAGCAAGTCGCTGTGCATCAACGTCGCGGCCTGAGCTGCTTGGCATTTGCATGAAGATCTGATCAGGGGAATGATATGAAAACAGGAATTGCGCGGCCCGCCCGGCATTGGTTGCTGGCGGTCGCCAGCGCCGGACTGCTCACCGCTACCGCCGTGTATGCCCAAACGCCGCCGGCGGACACGGGCGGCATCGAGGAAGTCATCGTTACGGCACAGAAGCGCTCCGAGTCGCTGCAGACCGTACCCGTGTCGATCACCGTGCTCACGGCCGCGCAGCTCCAGAGGGTCAAGATGGATTCACCGTCTGACCTCATCTCCCAGGTACCCAACCTGCAGGTCAACGGCATCGTCGGCGAAGCCTCGCCGGTGTTTTCGCTGCGCGGCATCTCGATGTTCGACTACAGCCTGAGCCAGTCGAGCCCGGTGGCCTCTTACGTCGACGAAGTCTACAAGGGCAATTTCGTGCTGTTCGGCGTCGAGATTTACGACCTCGAGCGCATCGAGGTATTGCGCGGACCGCAGGGCACGCTCTACGGCAAGAACACCACGGGCGGCACCATCAACTTCATCACCAACAAGCCCGGCTTCAACACCGATGGCTACCTGAAAGTGGGGGTCGGCAACTACAGCCGTCAGGAAGTTGAGGGCGCACTGCAGGGCGCCCTGATCGACAACAAGCTTGCTGCCCGGGTCGCCTTCTCCTACACCAAGGCCGACGGCTGGTTCCACAACGTGCTCGCCGGCTACCCGGACCTCGAGGGCGTCGACCAGTACGGCGTGCGCGCCAGCCTGCTGTTCAAGGCGACCGACGATCTGACGGCGACGTTGCGCTGGTCCAAGAGCCGGCAGAATCCGCAGAACTACGGCATCTTCGCCATCATCTGCCGCCCGGGCATCGACGCCGGTTGCGCCCCGGGCGGTGTCGGTGGTTCCTATTATCGCACCCAGGACGGCACCGCCACCGGCGTGCCGCTGGCCAACGACCAGATCGGACAGAACTACACGCCGAAGCGCCGCCAGGAAAACCAGGCTGTCGCGCTGACCGTTGACTGGAACCTCTCCGAGGCGCTGGCGCTGACCTCGATCACTTCCTGGGATGACGGCGACCTGTTCAATCCGGAAGGCACGGACGGCGCGCCGATCTACGTGTTCAAGATTCCCTACACGGGCACGAACAATCAGGTAACGCAGGACCTGCGGCTCACCTCGCGCGGCTCGGGGCCGTTCAACTTCATCGCGGGCGCCTACTACCAGCACGAAGACATCTACAATTCCACCGAGAACCAGTTCTTCGCGGGCACCGACGTCAACGGCGACGGCATCATTGATTACCAGGATTGCGCGGCCTCCGGCTTCGTGGCCTGCGTGTTCCACAACCAGTTCGACCAGCTGCGCAACAGCTGGGCGCTATACACCGACGACAGCTATGCGCTGACCGACCAGCTCAAGCTGCGTGCCGGGCTGCGCTACAACCACGACAAGGCCACGCAGAAGAACGCCTTCGCCCAGCTGCGCGGCGTCGACGGCGTCCCGATCGCCAACATAATTCCCGGCTCGACCACCGACCTGTACGCGACGGCGCGCCAGGACATCACCAATGTCGCCTGGACCGGCCGGGCCGGCCTCGACTACACGCCCGCCCCCGACCTGCTGCTGTACGCCAACTACAGCCGCGGCTATCGCTCGGGCGCCTTCAATGCCCAGTTCTTCTTCTCACCTGGCGAATTCGACAGCGTGAAGCCCGAGACTGTCGATTCCATCGAAGGCGGCATCAAGTCCACGTGGCTGAACGGCAAGCTGCAGGCCGACGGCGCCATCTTCCACTACGTCTACAAGAACCAGCAGCTGATCGATGTGCAGTCGACGGGCGTGCAGCCGCTGATCAACATTCCTGAGTCCAAGATGACCGGCGCCGAACTCGAGCTGGTCATGCGGCCGCTGTCAGTGCTCACCGTGCGCGGCGGCCTGGGGCTGCTGGACGGCAAATTCACCGACGGCTCCATCAACAACGGCACTGTCTCCATCGTCGACAACAAGCTGCCCAACGCGCCGTCCACGTCCGCGACGCTGGCCGCCGACTGGGATGCCCTCAGGGGCGACCGGCTGGTGTTCACCGTGCACGGCGACCTCGCGTACGCGTCCGAGCAGTACTTCGAGCCGGCCAACCTGCCGGCGCTCAGGCAGGGCGGCTACACGACCTACAACGCGCGGCTTGCGCTCCACCCCGCCGACGATCGCTGGGAAGTCGCCGTGTGGGGCCGTAACCTCGGGGACAAGTTCTTCCTGACGACCGGGGCAAACCTCGCGTCATTCGGCTACTACTACTCGCATCGCAATACGCCGCGCATGTACGGGCTGGAAGCCACATATCGCCTGCGGTAGGCCCTTCGACGCACCATGGCCGCGAATGACTCCGGTGTGCCGCCGAGCTTCGTAGCGGGAACCAGCAGCCAGCCGCTGCAGTACTTGACCGTCGACGAGGTGCTGAAGGCTGCGGTTGCCGACGGCGCCGGAAGACCGGCGCTGATCGTCCCGCGGCAGTCAGTGCGCTATTCATTCGCCGACCTCGATGCCGAGGTCGAGCGTGTGGCCGCGGGCCTGCTGGCCTGCGGCCTCACTCCCGGCGACCGCGTGGGCATCTGGGCACCCAACTGTGCCGAGTGGGTGGTGACGATGTTCGCCGCTGCCCGCGCCGGCCTGATCCTCGTCAACATCAACCCGGCCTACCGCACCAGCGAACTGGATTTCGCGCTGCGCCTGGTCGGGTGCCGCGCGCTGGTGTTCGCGGCCGTCTTCAAGGGCAGCGACTACCTGGCGATGCTGCATGAATTGATGCCCGAGCTCACCACCGCGACGCCGGGCAACCTGGCGGCGGCGCGCTTCCCGGCGCTACGGGTGCTGGTGCAGCTGGGCGCCGCGGCGCCGCCCGGCTGCCTGTCCTTCGAAGACCTCAAGGCGCTGGGCCATAACCACGACGTGAGCGCGCTGCAGGCCATAGCGCGCGCGGTCGATCCAGACGATCCGTACAACATCCAGTTCACCAGCGGCACCACCGGGAGCCCCAAGGGCGCCACGCTCACGCATTTCAACATCGTCAACAACGGCTATTTCGTCGGCGAGGGCATGCGCCTGACCGCCGCGGACCGGCTGTGCATTCCGGTGCCCATGTATCACTGCTTCGGCATGGTGCTGGGCGTGCTGGCCGCCATGACCCACGGCGCCGCCAGCATCTTCCCGGGTGAGGCCTTCGAGCCGCTGGCAGTGCTCAACACGTTGACCGACGAGCGCTGCACCGTGCTGCACGGCGTGCCGACCATGTTCATCGCCATCCTCGAGCATCCGCGCTTCGGCGAATTCGACCTGCGTTCGCTGCGCACCGGCATCATGGCGGGCGCCCCCTGCCCGATCAGCGTGATGCGCCGGGTCATCGACGAAATGCACATGCCGGAAGTGACCATCTGCTATGGCATGACCGAGACCAGTCCGGTCAGCTTCCAGAGCCACCACGATGATCCGCTCGATATGCGCGTCACCACGGTCGGCCGCATCCATCCGCATGTGCAGGTGAAGATCGTCGACACGGACGGCAGAGTGACGCCGCGTGGCACGCCGGGCGAATTGTTGACGCGCGGCTACAGCGTGATGCGCGGCTACTGGAATGATCCCGAGCGCACCCGCGAAGCCGTCGATGCCGCCGGCTGGATGCACACCGGCGACCTGGCGGTCATCGACGCGCAGGGCTATTGCAACATCGTCGGGCGGGTCAAGGACATGATCATCCGCGGCGGCGAGAACATCTCGCCGCGCGAAATCGAGGAGCACCTGTACCGTTGCCCCGCGGTGCTGGACGTGGCCGTGGTCGGCGTGCCGGACCCTAAGTATGGCGAGGCCGTATGCGCCTGCATCCGCGTCCGCGAGGGCGCAGTCGTGACCGAGGAGGAAATCCGCGCCTTCTGTCGCGGCCAGATCGCCCACTACAAGGTGCCGCGCTACGTGCGCTTCATGGATAGCTTTCCACTTACCGTTACCGGCAAGATACAGAAATACCTGATGCGCGAGCACATGCGCCGGGAGCTGGGATTGACCGACGAGGCAACGGCATGACGTCCGCCAGCACGAACCTGGACGTGATCATCATCGGCGGCGGGCCGGCGGGCAGCGTGCTGGCGCGCCGGCTGGCGCTGGCGAGCCGGCGCGTGTTGCTGGTGGCGGGGCCGTCCTCGGGCGGCTGCGAGGGCATCTCGCGGCGCACGCGGGAATTGCTGGCAACGGAATCGCCCGATGGCGTCCTCGGGTTGCTGCGCGGCCCCGTGCCGCGCGGTGGCTCCTGGGGCGCCGGTCGCGCCGTGACGGGCAGCGAATGGCTCGTGGACCGGTCACAGCTGGCCGCGCGCCTGCGCACAGCGGCGCAGGACGCCGGCGTCGAGGTCATGAGCGACCTCGCCGTCGGCACGATTCCCGAGACAGGCGGTTTTCGGGTAACGACCCGGGCTGGCCTCTGTCATCGCGCCACCCACCTGGTCGACGCTCGCGGCCGACGTGGCCGCGAACATCGCGGACCACTGTTGGTCGCCGTCGGCCGCCAGTTTTCCACGCGGCGGCAGGACCTCGCGCCGGCCACGGCGCTGCACGTGCTGGCCGATGGCTGGTGCTGGCTGGTCACGGAGCCCGGCACAGTGTGGGTGCAGCTGGTCGGAGTTCCGCGGCACCGGCCACTGCGCGACTGGCACGCCAATGCCTGTGCCGAATTGCCGGCGCTGCGACAGGCGCTGGCGGGCGCAGAACCGGCCTCACCCATCATTGCACGTCCGGCGCATGCGCGCCTCGGCGCCGACGTTTCCGCTACCGGACACTGGCGCGTGGGCGATGCGGCCTATGCCGCAGATCCGCTCTCCGGACAGGGCATCTACCACGCGCTGTGCAGCGCGCGCGCCGTGGCCAGCGCCATCGGCTCGGCGCTCGATGGAGTCGAGCCGGCTCTGGCCCAGCGCTTCGTCGCTGACCTGCATGAGCGCATGTGGAGCCGCGGCGTCAGCGTGGCCGCCGATTTCTATCGCGAAGCCGCCGCGGCGGGACCGTTCTGGGCGCAGACTGCGGACGGCTACGCGGCGCTGGCTCCAGCCACTACGGACTCTCCGCCCGCCATCGAGACGCGCCCGGTGCTCGACGCCGGCCGGATCTGCGCACGTCCCGTGCTGGTGACCAGCGCGCGGCCGCACGGCGTGTGGCATGTCGATGGGGTCGCGCTCGCGCCGTTGCTGGAGTATTTTCAGGCCAGTGCTGCCGCCGACGTCGGCGGCGCGGCGCTCGCGTTGTCGCAGCCGCCCGCCGCGGTCGCCACGGCCACGCGCTGGCTGCAGGCGGCGGGTGCACTTCCGATGGGAGATTGAAGCCATGTCGATCGCGCGATACTTACGGTTCGGATGTTCCGCCCTGCTGCTGGGGCTGGTCTTGAATTCCGCGGCGATCGCGGCTGACCCTGCTGCCGCGAACAATGACGGTGCAGCACTCATCCGCAGCTACTGCAGCGGCTGTCATTTCGAGCATGACAATTTTGCCCATGACGGCAGGTTCGAGCGCATCAACACGATCCGCAAGACGCCTGAAGGCTGGGTGATGACGATATTCCGCATGCAGCAGGTGCATGGGCTGACGCTGAATGACGATGTCAGGGACCGCATCGTGCAGTACCTGTCGGACACCCAGGGACTCGCGCCAAGTGAGGCGCAGCCGGCCCGGTTCGCGCTCGAGCGCCGCCCCAACGCGCAGGACCTCGATGGCGGCCCGGAACTCGCAACCATGTGCGGCCGCTGCCATTCAC
>Ga0209048_10004386_pt1 | contig 13503 bp, 10 predicted proteins | sample FrelakmetCRP12CR_FD_187146 | JGI IMG/M metagenome (GOLD analysis project Ga0209048, IMG submission 187146) | Freshwater lake sediment microbial communities from the University of Notre Dame, USA, for methane emissions studies - CRP12 CR (SPAdes)... | ecosystem: Environmental > Aquatic >... | reverse complement strand
TAATGTCGTCTTCCCATGGTCTATATGCCCCATGGTCCCTACGTTCATGTGCGGTTTGTTCCGCAGATACTTCTGCTTCGCCATTTTCCTTGCTCCTTCTATGGTGTGTAAAAGAACTATGAATTTAGGATTTCATGCGCTACAGACTCTGGTACAGGCGCATAGTGGTCAAATTCCATCGAAAAAACGCCCCGACCCTGGGTCGTCGAGCGTAATTCGGTCGCGTACCCAAACATCTCACCCAGCGGCACTGTCGCATTGATCGCCTGGGCATTGCCGAGACGCATTTCCATTCCTCGAATAGTTGCCCGGCGGGCATTAAGCCCTCCAATAATATCGCCCAGAAATTCTTCCGGAGCGACCGCTTCCACTTTCATGATCGGCTCGAGCAGGACAGGTCCGCCCTTTTGGACGCCTTCTTTAAAAGCAAAAGTGGCTGCCATCTTGAATGCCATTTCGTTTGAATCCACTTCATGGAATGAACCGTCGAACAGTGTTACCTTTATATCAACAACCGGATATCCAGCCAGCACACCACTTTCAGAAACTTCCTTAATGCCTTTTTCTACTGCCGGAATAAACTCGCGGGGGATAACGCCACCAACGACCTTATTTTCAAACACAACCCCGCTGCCGCGCTCGCCTGGTTCTAGTGAGATAACCACGTGTCCGTACTGGCCATGGCCACCCGTCTGCTTGACGTATTTATAGTTGACCTCGGCCACAGGTCGTGTAATTGATTCGCGATACGCCACCCGCGGCTTGCCAACGTTGGCCTGCACACGGAATTCCCGCATCATGCGGTCGACAATCACATCCAAATGCAATTCACCCATACCCGAAATGATCGTTTGACCGGTATTCTCGTCCGAGTGAACGCGGAAAGTTGGGTCTTCTTCGGAGAGTTTACGCAGAGCCTCGCCCATTCTCGTCTGGTCAGCACTCGTTTTGGGTTCAATCGCGACTGAGATTACAGGTTCTGGGAAGGTGATATTTTCGAGCATCACCAATCGTTTGTCACAGAGTGTATCGCCGGTAAACGTATCCTTGAAACCCAGCGCAGCGACAATATCTCCCGCACGGACTTCGGTGACATCTTCACGATGGTCAGCATACATGCGCAACAGGCGTCCGATTCTCTCACGCTTCCCTTTGGTCGAATTGGTAACCATTTGACCCTGGTTCAATGTTCCGGAATATACTCGGAAATAAGCCAGACGTCCTACATATGGGTCGGTAACGATTTTAAACACTAGTGCGCTTAACATTGCGTCGTCTCGAGGTGGTAATTCGATAACCTCGTCCGTCCGAGGATCTGTGCCATGTACCGGGGGAACATCCAGTGGAGATGGGAGATAGTCTATAATTGCATCCAACACTAACTGAACGCCTTTATTTCTAAGAGAACTTCCACAGAAAACCGGTGCAGCTTTACTTTCAAGGACAGCCTGCCGGAGGGCTGTTTTTAATTCTTCAACGCTGATTTCCTTACCTTCCAGATATTTGACCGTCAGTTTATCGTCCAGTTCAGCAATCCGCTCCACCATTGTATGGCGGTGCTCTACGGCTTCCGTTTTCAAGTCGGCAGGAATTTCAGCCTCACGTGGATCTCTGCCCAATTCATCATCCCAAAAGACGGCTTTCATCATCATAAGGTCAACAACACCTTGAAAGGTTGATTCCATTCCAATCGGTATCTGCATCGCAATCGGGTTGGCCCCCAAACGTTGCTTGATACTTTCTAATGTGCGTTCATAAGAAGCCCCAGTGCGATCCATTTTATTCGCAAAACAAATACGGGGCACTCCATAACGGTCAGCCTGACGCCAAACTGTCTCACTCTGAGGTTCTACCCCCTGAACTGCGTCGAATACCACAACTCCGCCATCCAAAACCCGTAGGGAGCGCTGAACTTCTGCCGTGAAATCGATATGGCCAGGTGTGTCAATAATATTGACTTGATAACCCTTCCATTCCGCCGTTACTGCCGCAGAGACGATGGTGATTCCCCGCTCTCGCTCCTGCTCCATCCAGTCGGTGACAGTTGTACCGTCATCCACAGATCCCAGACGATGAGTCTTGCCCGTATAGAATAGGATACGCTCTGTGGTAGTCGTTTTACCAGCATCAATATGTGCTATGATGCCGATGTTTCGGTACCGTTCGAGCGGGAACGCACGTGCCATGCTTTTCTATACCTGATTGATTGGTTTCAGGACCGCCATTTACATGCGGTAATGGGAGAAGGCGCGGTTGGCATCCGCCATCTTATGAGTTTCTTCGCGCTTGCGGATTGCAGCGCCTTCGTTCTTGAAAGCATCCAAAAGTTCGTCGGCAAGTTTTTCGGCGAACGATTTACCGGAGCGTGCCTTGGATGAATCGAGCACCCAGCGAATAGCCAGGGTAGTTCGGCGAGCCTGTGGAACTTCCATCGGGACCTGATAAGTGGCACCTCCCACGCGACGGGGTCGGACCTCCATTGCAGGCGCGACATTTCTCATGGCAGTATCAAAGATCTCTACCGGGTCTTTACCACCGCTGCGCTCGCGAATGATATCCAAAGTTTTATACATCACACTTGTGGCTGTGCTTTTCTTACCACGGTGAAGCATGTGATGAATCATGGTCTGGATGGTAACACTGTTGTAGCGGATATCTGGAAGGATCTCACGCTTTTCTGGTTTTGCACGACGCATATGATTACTCCATCAAACGAATTTACTATGCCGCCGTTTCTTTCGGGCGCTTGGCACCGTACTTGGAACGGCTCTGTTTCCGGTTATTGACTCCAGTCGTATCAAGCGAACCACGGATGATATGATAACGGACACCAGGCAAATCCTTCACACGACCACCCCGCACCAGCACGACAGAGTGTTCCTGTAGCTGGTGACCCTCACCAGGAATATAAGCAGTGACTTCGAGACCGTTTGTCAGGCGCACACGGGCAATCTTCCGCAACGCAGAATTCGGTTTTTTGGGGGTCGTGGTGCGGACGACTGTACAGACGCCGCGTTTTTGCGGTGCACCCTTAGGCTGGCGTATACGACGCTGTTTCTTGGTATTGAGCGTATATAGCAACGCTGGAGCCTTGCTCTTGACTTTCTTTGACTGACGTCCTTTGCGGATCAACTGATTAATTGTGGGCACGTTCGCCTCCGGAATAAATTTCCTTGCTGAATATTAAGTTTTGTCAATAAGTAAGGCCATCACAAACGTGCCAGATGGCCTCACTCGTACAAACTACGCAGTGGGCAGTGCGAAGCAGCCGCCCATGTAGGCAACGAAGGATAATTTTATCATGACGGGTGGAAGACCGTCAAGGAAATTGCTAAGGTCTTTCGCGTTTGGTACCTTTCACCAGATCTTCGCCAATATCTATCAAGCCGGTCGTGTACTTGGGCGGATGGACCTTTTCTTCATCCTTACCAAACTTAATAACCTCGCCTGTATCGGTGACGGCCTCAACAGCCAAACCAAGGGATTGTAACTCTTTGACCAGCACGCGGAAGGATGCCGGGATGCTTGGTTCTTCAATTTGCTCACCCTTGACAATGGCCTCATAAGTGTTGACGCGACCCTGAACATCGTCTGATTTAACAGTTAGCATTTCTTGTAAAGTGTATGCAGCGCCATAGGCTTCCAGCGCCCAAACTTCCATTTCACCGAACCGTTGACCGCCAAACTGGGCTTTGCCGCCGAGGGGCTGTTGTGTAACCAGGCTGTAAGGTCCGGTAGAACGGGCATGAACCTTATCCTCGACCAGGTGGTGCAATTTGAGCATACTCATCACACCAACAGTCACAGGTTGGTCGTAGGGATCACCTGTCTTGCCGTCGTGCAGAACCTGTTTGCCTAGGATGGGAGCTGGAACTCCCCATTCAAGTGTTACAGCTTGGATGGTAGCTTCCAGCTTCTGGTCAGTAACATCATCATGACCAAAGGTATGCAACCAGAGCTTAAGGCAGGCGCGGACAGCGTTCTGGTCATATGTTTTGCGCTGAGATGGAACCGGAATCTTTTCAGTGAAGATAGTTGCCGGTTCAAAGTTGTGGTCCCGCAGCCATTCGGTGACAGCCGCGTGGCGGGCATAGTTCACATCATTCAATTGATACACATCGTAACCGCGCTCGCCCAGCCACTGCTCCAGATACAAACGGCGGACTTCATCGTCATCCTCAATCATCTCTGGGGTGTATTGCTGTTCTTTGAGCCAATTCCAAGCAGTACCTGCAGTTTCTTGCCAGGCATAATCTACCATCCAGGCACGCGCAAGTTCAGCTTCAATTTCCTCTTCAGTAGCGCCATCAAAGACCGGCGTGATTGCCCGAAAACCAAGTTTCTGCGCGGCCCACCCCAAATGGACTTCCAACACCTGCCCAAGGTTCATACGGCCAGGTACACCAGTCGGATTCAAAATGATATCCACGGGCGTACCGTCATCCAGGAACGGCATATCTTCCACGCGGACAACCCGAGAGACAACGCCCTTGTTGCCATGACGACCAGCCATCTTATCACCGGCAGTGATCTTGCGGCGCTGAGCCACAGACACGCGTACCATCATATCTACGCCTGCAGAAAGATCTGCATTGTCTTCGCGAGTAAATACTTTCACGTCCACGACCTTGCCTCGCTCACCATGGGGCATGCGCAGGGAGGTGTCTTTCACATCACGGGATTTTTCGCCGAAAATGGCCCGCAGGAGTCGTTCTTCAGGGGTCAGTTCTTTCTCGCCCTTTGGTGTAATCTTGCCGACCAAGATATCATTCGGCCCGACTTCTGCTCCAATACGAATGATGCCGCTTTCGTCCAGATCTTTAATGGCTTCTTCACCGACATTCGGGATATCACGGGTGATTTCCTCGGGACCAAGTTTTGTATCACGCGCCTCAACTTCGTATTTCTCAATATGAATTGATGTAAAGCGATCATCCTGAACTAGTCGCTCGGAGATAACGATCGCGTCTTCGTAATTGGCACCTTCCCATGACATAAAGGCTACGGTAACATTCTGTCCAAGACCTAATTTGCCACTTTCGGTCGAAGAAGAATCGGCAATAATGTCGCCACTTCGGATAACTTGTCCTTTAATTACTGCCGGGCGCTGATCAATGCAAGTAGACTGGTTCGACCGTTGATATTTGCGCAGATTGTAGGTGTGGGAACTCCCGTCCTTCTCTTTAACAACGATAAATGAACCTGTTACTGAGATCACATCTCCATCTGCTTCAGCTACAATCACCTGACCTGAATCCAAGGCGGCAAAAGGTTCCATACCCGTTGAGACGATCGGAATTTCCGGGCGTACTAGCGGGACTGCCTGAGCCATCATATTTGAACCCATCAAAGCGCGGTTGGCATCATCGTGCTCAAGGAAGGGAATAAGAGCAGCGCTGATACCGACTACCTGGTGCGGAGCAACATCCATGTAGTCCAGGTTCTCTGGTGCAGTGAAAATAAAACCGGAATGGTAGCGACAGGAAATACGCATATTCTCAAATTCGCGATTCTCTGTCAAAACTGCGTTCGCCTGGGCAATTACATATTTGTCCTCTGCATCGGCAGATAGATATTCAAATTCATCCGAGACAAAGGGGACAATGGCTATATCCCGTTTGGCTTTAGCTATCATCTTAAGCATTTTGGAGGTGATGCGCTCTCCAGATTTGATCAGCACTTCCCCGCTCTTGGCATCGGTCAAATTTTCGCGCAAGACCCGACCTACTAACATTGGATCATTGCAGGCCGCCTGTTTAATAACTCGACGATAGGGTGTTTCGATGAAACCATACTCGTTGACGCGCGCGAAGGATGCCAGGCGTCCGATCAAACCGATGTTCGGACCTTCGGGGGTTTCAATCGGACAGATTCGACCATAGTGGGAATGGTGAACATCGCGCACATCGAACCCAGCTCTTTCACGACGTAAACCGCCCGGACCTAGAGCCGAGAGGGTGCGCTTGTGGCGTAACTCGGCAAGGGGATTGGTTTGATCCATAAATTGCGAAAGTTGGCTGGAACCAAAGAACTCGCGCAGGGCAGCTACAACTGGCCGAATATTGACCAAAGTAACCGGCGAGAGCTGTTCCTGGTCGCGGATGGACATGCGCTCTTTGATAACGCGTTCCATACGGCGTAAACCAATGCGTAGTTTATTCTGAATAAGTTCGCCAACAGTCTTGACCCGGCGGTTGCCCAAATGGTCAATATCATCGGGCGGCTCAATGCCGTTATTAATAAGGATCATCCGCCTCAAAAGGCGAATTACATCCGCTTTGGTCACAGTACGGTGAGGAATGGGGATATGCAGATCAAGTTTCTGATTCAGTTTATAACGGCCAACACGCTCCAGATCATAGTGGCGCTGATCAAACAATTGCTCTTCCAGGAAGGCGCGTGCATTATCCAAAGTTGCGGGATCACCGGGGCGCATCCGTTTGAAGAACTCAATCAGCGCTGCTTCAGCAATCGTCAGGCCACCAGAAATGTCCCATTCAGGTTCCTGGCGCAGCGTGGAAGCAACAAACATACGCTCCGGGTTGGTATCCACATCCTTGAAAAGGTTTATGAGTTCCTCGTCAGTACCGGAAGTCAGGATTGGCTCGCCAGTTTCTCCATCATCTACGGTGGATAGAGCGCGAAGAAAAACAGTGATCGGGACTGTGCGCTTGCGGTTGAATTTCAAGATAATGTAATCACTCTTGCGCGTCTCGAACTCCATCCAGGCTCCGCGGTCGGGAATGAGTTTAGCCATCGCCAACGGGCGACCGGTCGACCGATCCGTGGGTGCTTCGAAGTAAACGCCGGGGGAGCGAATTAATTGCGAAACGACCACACGCTCGGTTCCATTAATAATGAAGGTCCCCTTATCAGTCATTTCGGGGAAGTCACCCAGGAAGATATCCTGTTTAATCGGTTCAGGGACATCCGCGCCAGCCAACAAAACAGAGACGTAGAGAGGGCTGGCATAAGTCAGGTCACGCTCGACGCATTCTTCAATACTATGTTTTGGGTCGCCAAACCAATATTTCAGCCCCCACTGTTTTGATTCAGGGCCGCGACTGGGGAAGAATAACTTCATTCCCTTGTTGTAAGATTCTATTGGCGAAATTTCATGGAAGAGATCCCCCAATCCTTCAGCTTTTAAGCGTTTAAACGATTCCAACTGGACTTCAATAAGGTTTGGCAGGTTAAGTGTAACCGGGATACGCGCGTAATTCTTCTCGGGTAGAACAGAGGCCATGGCTTTCTCCTGAATTTATTACCCTGGGCGGAAAGGAATCTCAGCATGCGCAACCCCCACTGGGGGAAGTAGCCGCGAATATGCAAGGGTTGATTATAATGACTCTACATAGCAAAGTCAAGTAATTATTGGACCAATCTTTCTGGATTTGTCCATATCTTCCCTAAATCGTTGACAAAAAAGCTTCCCCATAGTAATATCTAGCGCGCCTGGCGAGGTAGCTCAACGGCAGAGCAAGGGCATCATAATCCCTAGGTTGTGAGTTCAAATCTCACCTTCGCCACTCAAATTCTGTTCGCGTCTCTTATTAGGACCTCAAGGGGGGGCCTCCCGCCAGAGACCTGCCGACCGGCGGTTTTTTTGTTGGCACCAGGATTTCCAATCTTTTTATTAAATATTACAATCCACGTGATTTTCCATTGCCCTTTGGTATACTTCTGTTCATGCCCGTCCCCATAGACCATCTAGTACAGTCCAAACGAAAGACTATTGCACTGATCATTCAGCGTGATGGTACATTGACGGTACGTGCTCCGCTGCGCATGTCTGATGTCCACATTCAGGAATTCGTCCAAAAACATTACGTCTGGATCCGTAATAAACAAGCCCAGGCGAAAGAATCCCCTGCTCTTCCAAATAAACATTTCGTCAATGGAGAACCTTTTCTTTATCTTGGAATTGAATATCCATTGACCCTCGTTGCCCATCAACGTCCTGCTCTTTCCTTAAGCAATAATAAATTCCATTTGGCAAATTCCAATCTCCCAAAAGCCAGTCAAGTCTTCATCCGTTGGTACAAGGATCAGGCTCGGAATGTGATTTCTGAGCGTGTCGCTTTTCATGCAAAAAAGTATAAATTCACTTATAAAAAAATCCGTATCTCGTCTGCCCGCACGCGCTGGGGATCGTGCAGTTCAAATGGAACGCTTAGTTTCACCTGGCGACTGGTTATGGCGCCAATGGAAATAGTTGATTACGTGGTGCTCCATGAAATGGTGCATACTCAGATCAAGAACCACTCAAAAATATTCTGGCAGAAGGTGGGCGATATACTGCCGGAGTATAAAAAAAGGGTCCGCTGGCTCAAGCAGAACGGCAAGTACCTCTCGCTTTAGGAGAAATCGGCATGAACATTCGCCCGGTCACTACTAAAAAAGGACTCTCTGCATTTATAAATCTCCCTTACCACCTATACCATCATGACCCAGTTTGGGTCCCGCCGCTGAGAGACGAACAGCGCGGCCAGTTCGATCCGAAGCGCAATCCGCTGCTCGAGCATTGCGAGTGGCAGTTATTTTTACTCGAAGATAATGGGAAATTGATCGGTCGCATCGCAGCGTTTATCGACCTCCTGGCTGTGGACTTCTGGAAGGAGCGCATCGGACTCTTCGGCTATTACGAATGTGCCCAGTGCCCCAACACTTCGAATGCGGAGACGACGGAATCAGGTCTGTACCCAGCGGCTGCTCGAATGCTGCTCGAGGCGGCGCGTAATTGGTTGCAAGCTCACAACTGCACCTCCATGCGCGGTCCATGGACGTTCGTCTCGCAGGAGTGGGGCCTTGTGGTGGAGGGTTTCAACCCCTCGCCAGTGGTTATGGCTCCATATAACCCACCCTATTATGCCGAGCATTTTACTTCATTTGGATTGGAAAAGGTCAAGGACTTGCTCTGTTGGTACATCTCTGCGGCGGAAGGCTATAAAGTGCCAGAGCGCATCCTGCGCCTGACCGACGCAGTGCAGAAACGCTATGATGTCCACATACGCCAGCTTGACATGAAACGGTATGACGAGGAAGTCAAGGTTATCATCGAACTCGCCAATAGTACCATTATTGACAATTGGGGGTTCTCGCCCGTGACCGAGGCCGAGGTTCGGGCGATGGCGCACGACATGAAGCCGGTGTTACAACCTAAGGGCGTGCTCTTCGCTGAAGACGCCAATGGTAAACCCATCGGTTTTGCCATAACTCTGCCGGACGTAAACACCCTTCTCAAGGGATTGAACGGGCACCTCTTTCCATTCGGCTTTCTCAAACTGCTGATAGGTATCCCGCGCCTGCGGCGTTACCGCATGTTCGCCCTGGGAGTAATCCCGGCATACCAAGGTAAAGCCGTGGACAGTCTGCTCTACCGTGCCATGCATGAGACTCTCTATTCGCCGAATACGTGGATGGAAATTAACTACGTGCTGGAAGACAATTGGCCAATGGTCAATGCCATCAAGAAATTAGGCTGTGTACCACTCAGACGTTATCGGGTGTATGAGATGAAAATCTAGCGGAAAATTGGAAAAAACTCCAGCGGAAGTACATTTCCTTATACAACAAGCGGGCCGCGCCAATAATGTGACATCTCTGCTGATCAGCCATTGACTTGATCTGATCCCCGGCATATTAATATGCAGTAAACTTTTCATCTCCAGTTGGTGTACAATGGATTCACCGACAGAAAGGAGATCCATGCTATGAAACTCAGTGCTCGCAATATCTTGAAAGGCAAAGTGATAAAGATCGTCCGTGGGGCAGTTAATGCCGAGGTCACCATCCAACTTCCAGGAGGGGAACTCGTTGTTTCCATCATTACCAATGGATCGGTTGAATCCCTTGGACTGAAAGAAGGCAATGAAGCCTACGCTGTTATCAAGGCTTCAAGCGTGATGATCGCGGTTGATTGACATCGCCGCCCCGACGAAGATGCAGCCCTCCCATTTCAGGGAGGGCTTTTTGTCTATTTCATTTCCACCAATTCCACATCAAACACCAAGGTGGCATTCGGTGGGATGACACCCCCGCCTGCGCCGCGTTCCCCATAAGCCAAATGTGGCGGGATGGTCAATTGCGCTTTGCCACCAACCTTCATCTGGGAAATTCCCTCGTCCCAACCTTTAATCACTCGCCCCTGGCCTAGAACAAATTCGATCGGTTCACCGCGGCTTAGGGATGAATCGAACACTTTGCCATCCGGGAATTTACCGGTATAGTGCACCTTGACGGTCTTGCCCGCAACAGCCTGCGCCCCCGTACCGGCTGAAGTCTCATTGTATTCCAGTCCGCTTGCAGTTTTCATTGGATCTCCTAAAGTAGAGCGAATTGATCATTCATTCTAAGGTTGAATGAGACACAATTGTACTGCAAATCCCATGATATAATTTCTTCACCGTATTGATTCAGGAGCACAAGGAAATGACAAACACCCTGTAAAAAAATAACCACGCTTTCCGGGCAACCCAACCCGCTGGTTTAGATTCCAGCCGGGGGCATATGCCCCCGGTTTTAATTTACAGGATCGTTTATGCTCTCTGCACATCACATCACAAAAAACTACGGTCTCCACACGGTTCTCCAGGATATAACTTTTAATATCTCTACTGGCGATCATTTCGGCCTGATTGGCCCGAATGGCTGCGGCAAAACCACGTTGTTGCGCATCCTTACCGGTCAGGAAAAACCTGATTCCGGGGTAGTGGTATATACGCCCTCCGGTCTGCGTATCGGTTATCTGCCCCAAGGTTTTGACCTCAATCCATCACTGACTCTCGCCGAAGCCTGTGCACCCCTTCCCAGGCCGGACCCTGAGTCTGCGCTCATTGAATTGACCGCTGCCCTAGCTAAAAATCCCACCGATAAAAATCTTCAGACGCAATACGACGAGTCCCTCAACCAACTTTCGACATTTGACTATCAACCCGCAGACATCCTCACCCCGCTCGGACTGGCAGGCCTTTCCCCAGGTCACCTCGTCGGCGAGTTGAGCGGTGGTCAGAAGACGCGCCTTCTGCTGGCGCGGCTATTGCTCCAATCCCCACACCTGCTGCTACTCGATGAACCCACTAACCATCTCGACATCGCCATGCTCGAATGGCTGGAAGACTGGCTCCGACGCTTTCACGGTGCTGTCCTCGTCGTCTCGCATGACCGCGCCTTTCTGGATAACACAGTGTCGTCCATCTTTGAACTCGACCTGTCCACGCATGGATTGCGCCTCTACCCAGGCAATTACAGCGACTTCGTTGAACAAAAAATGTCCGAGCAGGAACACCAATTGCACACCTATTACGATCAGCAGGCAGAAATCCGCCGTATGCGGCAGGATATCTTCCGCACCAAACAGCAATCTCTGAATGTTGAACTGACCACCACATCGCGGCAACCAGGCGTGCGGCGATATGCTAAAAAAGTTGCTAAAAAGGCATTGTCCCGCGAGAAGAAACTGGAACGCTTCCTCGGGTCGGACGATCTGGTCGAGCGTCCGCGTCCCTCCTGGCAACTCAAACTCGATTTTGCTGCGCCGGACCACGTCAGCCGGGACGTGCTGGTGACCGAGAACCTATCCATCGGTTATCCAAACCATGATCCACTTTTGACCAACCTCCACCTGCATATTCGCGGCGGGGAACGTGTGGCTCTGACTGGTCCAAATGGCTGTGGGAAAACGTCTTTACTCCGCACTATCTCAGGGAATTTGGCACCGGTTGCTGGGTCTGTGCGGCTCGGTACATCCGTCAAACCCGGTTACATGACCCAGGAACAGGAACACCTCGACCTTGCTAAAAGTCCGCTGGAGATCATCCAGAGCGCCGGGATCTTCAACGAAACCGAGGCACGCCACTTCCTGCATTTTTACCTCTTCAGCGGTGACGATCCGTTGCGCCCAACGGGAAGCCTGAGTTACGGCGAACGTTCACGTCTGGAACTGGCCTTGCTAGTGGCGCAAGGGTGTATATTCCTGTTATTGGATGAACCCATCAATCACCTCGACATCCCTTCGCGGGCGCGTTTTGAGCAAGCTCTCAGCCGCTTCACCGGAACTGTGCTGGCTGTCATCCACGACCGCTATTTTATCGAGCAGTTTGCAACCGAGAGGTGGGTGATCGAGAATGGCTTGGTAAGGAGAAGATAGAAAATGGAAGGAATAACGTCGAACCGGATTACATTTCCAACCCCCTATCCGGACATCAACATCATGATAAGTCGTCTACTCTCCGAAGTGCAATCCATATTAAGTGCGAGTTTTATCGGCCTCTATCTGCACGGCTCGCTAGCAAACGGCGACTTCAACCCCCGGTCGAGCGACATTGACTTCCTTGTTGTAACGGACAGCAACCTTCCCATAGAGACCATCTCCAACTTGAAGGACATGCACGCTTTTCTCTTCTCCAGCAGACTTGCATGGTCGCAGAAACTCGAGGGCGCATACCTTCCAAAAGGTGATCTTCGCTGCCACGACCCTGCGAATGCCCCGATCCCCTGGCTGGGTATGGACGGACATTTTGCCTTTGAGAGGCTCGGCAGCGATTGGATCATCCAGCGCCATATCCTGCGTGAGAAAGGGATCGTTGTTTTCGGGCCGCCACTTATGCCCATGATCGACCTGGTCAGCGCAGAGGACCTGCGAGAGGCTGTGCGCGGCAGCCTGCGCGATTGGTGGTCGCCGCCGTTCCCATCGCCGGAACGATTTAATAGTGATAAATATCAAGCTTTCGCCATCCTGACCATGTGCCGGTCATTGTTCGTGCTGAAATTTGGCGCAGTCGCATCGAAACCTGCCGCAGCGCGCTGGGCGCAATCCATGCTGGGGGAGCCGTGGAACGTGTTGATTGCAGAGGCCGCAGATTTGCAGAATGAGATGAAATTTGACAAATTTGAAGAAACGATGGGATTGATCCGTTTCACACTTGAACGATACGGGCTATGTGCAACCATTTAATATATTATTAATTGAAGTAAATGAAAACTAATTACTTCTCTCACTACCCACTCCGGCTCAACTCCTCTAAACTTAAGGTATGAGCATTTTTTCTCGCCAGAAATCTCATCCCACAACCTCCCTTGAAAAACTGATCCGCGTGGGTTGCCCAGCCCATAATTGTGGCGGACGCTGCCTGCTCATCGCCCATGTTCAGGATGGCAGGATCACCCAACTCGAGACCGACGACCGCCCGGATACGCTTGCTGCGCCACAACTGCGCGCCTGTGTGCGCGGGCGGGCTTATCTCCGACGCCAGTATCATCCCGATCGGTTGCTGGCACCCCTTAAACGGTCAGGAAGGCGTGGGGATGGAGACTTCCATCCAATATCATGGGACGAAGCGCTCGATACTGTTGCGGGACAGTTCAAACGGGTCAAGCGTCATTATGGTTCATCAGCATTATTCGTTCCCTACGGCACAGGCAGTTATAACCAGCTCAACGGCTCGCACGTGGCCCGCCGCCTGATGAACCTTTATGGCGGTTGCCTGGGCATCTACAACTCAT
>Ga0209048_10004385_pt1 | contig 13504 bp, 12 predicted proteins | sample FrelakmetCRP12CR_FD_187146 | JGI IMG/M metagenome (GOLD analysis project Ga0209048, IMG submission 187146) | Freshwater lake sediment microbial communities from the University of Notre Dame, USA, for methane emissions studies - CRP12 CR (SPAdes)... | ecosystem: Environmental > Aquatic >... | reverse complement strand
CCCCGCCACTACCGAAAGCGAGTCCAGCAAGAAGAGCACCCAAAGCCATGTCATTACGAGCTTCTAGGCTATCACCCTTAGCATAGACAATCGGTAGACTTTTAGCGATGATGCGGATCGCTTCAATTGCCAAGACATCTGAAAAAGGTGTAGCTGTTGTAGCGACAAAGGTTTCAATGGCATGGACGAGTGCATCCAACCCTGTGTCAGCTGTAACTGTTGACGGCATAGAGAGAGTGAGAATAGGGTCGATGATGGCGACATCTGCTAGGGCATGGTCACTGTAAATAGCTCGTTTCATCCTTTCTTCTTCGTTCGTAACGATCAGAACTTTCGTTACTTCACTTCCTGTCCCCGCGGTTGTTGGGATTAATATTTTGGGGAGCCCCGGTCTGGGTACAAGGTCTATTCCACAATAGTCAAGAATTTTCCCGGGGTTCGACGCCATGATAGCGCCCCCTTTAGCCGTATCTAGAGAACTTCCTCCACCAAGACCGATGAGAATGTCTATGTCCTTGTCCTTGATCCACCTGACGCATTCTTCCACTATCTGTATTGGAGGATCAGCCACGACTTTGTCGAAAACAGTGTATGAAATACCTTGAGACTCAAGCGAAGATTTGATCCATTCAATCATCCCTGCCCTGATGACTCCTGAATCGGTTACAACCAACGCCTTTGATCCACCTAATGCCTTTGCTTCAACCCCCAATTCTTTGATCGAATTGAAACCGAAAAGGATCTTCCTTGGAGAAAAGAAAACATGAATCTTTGATGGAATCATTTCCATTTTTCTCTCCTTTTCCTAGAAATCTAATCTTCCTTCAGCCCTTTTATTTGAAGAATCTTATCAAACCCATAGAGTTCAAGGGTGGATTTACCCCTTTTGAGCTCCTCCTTGATTTTTTCCTCTTTCTCTTTGCGAAACTTGCACTTTTTCAAAACCTCAGCCAGTTCCTGGTGAGCCACGATGACAACTCCGTCGCCATCACCCAAGACCACATCTCCAGGGTGAACGGTTACACAACCGATACAGATGGGATGGTTTATCAATCCTATGCTGTCCTTGGTGGTTCCTTTAATGCATAAGCCCCTTGCAAATACCGGAAACTTCGTATCGATGATGGAACTCGAATCTCGCGCTGAGCCATCAATAATCAAACCGGCAATACCTCTTGCTTGGGCTGCCACCGTCATAATCTCTCCCCATGGACCTGCCTCGATATATCCACCGACTGTTACGACCAGGACATCTTCTGGCTCAGCCACGTAGATGGCCTTGTGGATGATGAGATTGTCTCCGGCCCGGCAAGCAACAGTAACTGCAGGGCCACACAGACGCATGTGGGGATCGACTGGTTTGATGTCACTTGAAAGAGCACCCTTTCCACCAGAGGCTTCATGGACTGTAGCCGTTTCAAAGCTTGATAGCTCCTTCATCAGATTTCGAGAGGGTCGAGAAATTTTTTTAATCACGTGTAAGTCCATTGAATCCCCTCCTGTCCCTCACGGGACAACCACTATCCCCAAACGGTTAGCTGTAGCAATTGCTTCCTGACGAGAAGGAAGTGCATCCACGATCGAAACTCTCGCCCCTCCTCGATTCCGTGAATCGACCATCGCGCTCTGTTCTGTTGCATGAATCCAGATTCGCTGCACCTCTGGCTCTTCAACTTGAATCAATTCTATCGGAATGTTTCGGCGGAGCACATCTGTCATGATCCTGCGATAACTTTCAATGTCCTGGGTATTGGCTCCGTAAATCGCTCCCATCAAAATACCCGGCACATTGATCGCCCGCCTCGAAAAGAGATCGAGGGTCAATTCGATCCGGATTCCGGTAATCTCTCCCCGAAACATCTCGTGGCAGATCCTTCCCATATTTGTGGGAGAGCCGACAGCCAGGCTGCTTCCACCAATGACAACTTCGCCCAGGGTCTGACAGATAGAGCTGCTCTGAGCGACCAAACTCCGAACCTCTGCTCGGGCCTCTTCGAGAACCTTCTCCCTTTCTTCTGATTCTTGGCGCTGGAACGCTTCGGGGATCAACTTTTCTACGTCCAAATTTTTTTCGAAAAAAGGACGCAGGTAATAAACGTTGTGGGGTGTGATCACCGAAGCCACCTCCTTATGAATACGAGCAGCCAGGGCAAGCATTACGTCGACATCAACTGGAACAGGGAGAGATGTCTTGAGAACGAGGTTAGAAGCCTGGTTCCCAATGAGGATTGCCCCTGTGATATGGGTGGCACAGAGGCCTGGTACCATGACCCGCGGGGTGCAAGGTACAGCGAGGGTTGGGGAGAGGGCGAGGACAATGGCCTTTCCTACTTGGGCTGCTGTCCCCCCCCGGAGTTCAGTCAATGCAGCTGCCGTAGCTGCAGCTCCTGCTCCAAACCCTTCCATGTTACAACCTGTTGTCGACTTCCCCACTCTAAAGAGACTTCCAACCTTCAGGATGAGAGCAGTTACGTGGGCAACTTGTTCCCAGGGATAGGGATATTCGAGAAGGGCCCGGATAAGCCCAGTGTAAGGGCATGAATCCCCTGTCCCAGCGCAGGGTCTCAAACCCACTTCATGATTTCCCACCTCAGTGGCCAATGTATAAGTGAGGGCGAGGTTTATGAGTTCATCGTCGATTAGGGCAGGCCCTTGGCGATTCGCTTGAGCAAGGTCCGAGGCCACACGCCCTAAAAGAAAACTCTTACCCTGGGTGAGACCGATTTCACAGGCATTGAGATTATGCTGAAAGGCATCCATGACGGTTTTGAGTAAAGCTTCATAGGTAAGCTTTTCCTGGGCCATGGCCTGAACCACAACAATATGACTTAAAGGAAGACCGTGATCTTCTGCGATCTGAATCAATTCGCTCAGAGTATAAGGGTTCCAAGGGTCAGACCTGAACAAAGGAAGTATTTTTTGAATTATCGGCTCAAAATCAATCGTAGGCATAAATAAGCCAAGATGGATGTTTTTATATCTATTTTTTGGACTGTAATGAGTGATAACGGAACTTTTCCCTTGCTTCTTTCAAAGAAAGGCCCTTTCGGACCGCATCTTCTATAAGATTTTCCGCCTTTTCGATATCCATAGCCACATCTAAGATTTCCGAGGCCTTCTCCCGAGGGATCACAACGACTCCGCTGTCGTCACCTATAAGAATATCACCTGGTTTCACCTGGACCTTTCCAATAGAGACGGTTACATTCATTGCCTCCACCATAACCCGGTCCTTTCCCGTCATCATAAATCGGCCTCGAGAGAAGACAGGATACTGTTCCCTCAATATATTCGGAACATCACGACAGACCCCGTCAATGACCGTTCCGCTAATACCTTTCAGCTTAGCTGTAACGGTAAGGATATCACCCCAAACCGTACAATCCATTCTGCCGTTATTGTCGAGGACGATGACATCCCCTGACAGAGCGAGATCGATATAGTCTCCCACTGTACCCTTCACCTCTCCTACAGGGACATAACGAACGGTGAAGGCGGATCCTGCCATCCTTGCACCCGGAACGACGGGGAGTATGCCTTCGCATCCTCCTTTTAGACCGAATCGGTCTAGGGCATCTGAAATCGTCGCTGTTGAAAGAGATAGAAACGCTTGGATTACATTCTTATCTGGTCTTAAGATTTCCACGTCCCTCCCCCCTATTTCTTAAGCATCTGCTCGTAATTATACTTTTTATCCACTTCCAATATGTCCATTCCCGCAAGAATGTCTGCCTTCATCAATTCTTCCTTTTCGAAAATCCTTTCCGCCTCCGAGAGCACTTCTTCGGCCCTCTCCACAGGTATAACTACAATGCCATTTACATCCCCCACTAATATATCACCGGGGCGGACTTGGACATCTCCAAGCCGGATGGGGCAATTGAAGTCCTCCTGCATTATCCTTCCCCGCGCTGTGATGGGTACAATTCCACGAGCAAAAACAGGAAACGCTATTTCCTCGCAAGCTTCTATATCCCTTGCAGCTCCATCGATGAACACCCCGGCGACTCCCTTCGTCTTGGCGGCGAAAGATAGGATCTCACCCCAGCAGTTGTTATAGGTATCACCTCGGTTATCGATGGCGATGATATCTCCAGCCTCTGCCGTGGCAATCGCATCGATTCCAAGATGCCTTTTTGACTTAATCATTCCCGCTGCTGTCATCTTAATGGTGACGGCACGACCGACCACCTTTGGCTTTCCGAAAAGGGGGCGGATACCGATGACAGCCCCTTTTATCCCAACCTTATCTAAGGCGTCTGAAAGATTAGTTGTGGAAAGACCCTCCAAGCGCTTTCGGTAGATTCTGTCAAACTCTTCTTCATTCATATTCTCACCTCGCCCAGTTAATCTGCTAAAAATACTTCCATGCCCTCATCACCTTTTTTTTGGACATTGGTCTTCTTTAAGAAGAGAGGATTGGTTTCGGGATAATCTTCGCGATAGTGGACGCCTCGGCTTTCTGTGCGGAGCAAAGCAGATCGAGCAATCATCTCTGTAACGATGAGAAAATTCTCGGTTCCGATGTCAATCTCGGAATTCTCTTCACGAAATTGCCCCACTCTTTGAAGCAATTCGTTTAATCGTTTCTCCGACCTCACGACCATGAGCGTATTTCCTATCGCCTTCTGAATTTCCGAGATTCCCTTTGGCTTCTTCGTTAAAACGAAGGGATCAGCAGGGATTCGTTCAACCGATCTTACCGGCCTTTGAGCGGCAAACCTTGCTGCCGCCTTACCTCCCCGGTACCCGAAAACCTGGGAATCAGCAAGGTTGTTTCCTCCCGGCCGGTCCGCCCCGTGAACGCCACCTGATGCCTCTCCAACGGCAAAAAGGCCTGGAACGTTGGTTGCTCCATCCTTATCAATCTTAATCCCCCCGTTAAAGCTTTGTACCACAGGAATGATTTCGATTGGATCCTTGGCAATATTGACACCATGTTTGAGGAACGTTTGAAAAGTGAGAGGAGATTTCGTCAGGAGGACCTTCTCCGGAACATGGGTGATATCAAAGAACACACCCCCATGCGGTGAACCTCTGCCCGCATCGATCTCTTTTGATATAGCGATATCGACATATCGAGCGGGTGTCCGAACCGAAAAAGGAAAAGACATCGATTTAAGAGAGAGAACCTCTTGCTTTGAAATTCCCGACGGAAGGTAATCCTCTAAAAATTCCTTTCCCAAACCGTTTTTCAAAACGGGATGGAAGTTCCATATATGGGAGTGGATAATAAATTTAATCTTAGGATAGATCACACCAGGTCCGATCTGAATAAATTCCATATTAGTCAGGATCGTCCCTGCCCGATAAGCCATAGCGAATCCATCTCCATGAAGGGAAGAAGGGGTAACATGATGGGGAAATATCCTTCCCGCTCCCCCACAAGCCAGTATGACAGCAGATGCAAAGAGTTGTACCACTTTTCCCTCACGGATCCCCACAGCTCCTACAACTTCTCCCTCGTTCGTAATCAAATCGATGATCCGGATCCCTTCAATCGCCTCTACGCCAAGTTTCAGAGCCGCTTTTTTTAGGGCCTTCACAATAGCGACTCCAGTACTGCCTCCCTGGGAGAGCGACCGGGCTTTTGAACAGCCTGAAAGTTTTTTTTGCCGGATTTTTTCCCCATCCAAGTCGAAACGAACACCGAGATCGACTAATTCCAGGACCCTTTCGGTTGACTCGAAGGCAATCCTTTCAGCAAGATTGGGATTAGAAAGGCCCAACCCTGTCTCCAAAATATCCTGGAGAAAAGTACACGGCGAATCTCCATCTTCAGTCATATTCAACGGAGCATTAATTCCCAAGGCCTCTGAAGCAAAAAAGCATGTGCTTCCGGAAAAACCCCAACGTCCATCCACGACCAAAGTGACCTTCAGACGAGGATCGGCTTTTTTCGCTTCGTAAGCAGCACGGCTTCCGGCACCGCCTCCTCCAATCACCAATATGTCCGTGTTTAAAGTCTCCAATGCACCCCCTCCTCAGTTTTTCGCCAGAGCTGGGGCATAACTGGGACAGACCTCAGCACACATGCCACAGACGTCACACTTCTTAGGATTAATGACTGCCCCTGCTTTAGTTAAGGTGATGGCATCGTAGAAGCAACTTCGAAGGCAAACACCACATCGCGTGCATTTTGCGTTATCGATTACCATCCCAATATTAGTTGGTTTCCGGGGTACGTCAGCAGTCTTAAGGATATTTTCAAGAGCAATGCCTCGGATCTCCCGAAGACTCTGATACCCTTTTCCCTCCATCCAGGCTTGGATGTAGTCCATCCATTTATTTGACACCTTATAGCCCTGAAGCATAATCCCAACACCAGATTGAACCAGAGTTGCCCCCACCATTGTGTAGCGAATTATATCTTGCCAATCCCAAGTTCCCAGCCCGGCAATGATCGGGATTTTCAGTTCTTTCGCTGCTTGGCTCACCAATTTTAATCCGTAGCCAATAAGGTAAGGGCCCCCATAACCACCCTGTGCACCGAATTGAATGGGTCTCGCTGTCTCAATGTCAATCATTATTCCTGCGAGTCTAGCAGACATATTAACAGCATTGGCTCCGGCCTGTTCCACTTGTTTTGCTATGGCTACTGGATCATTGGTTTGAGGTGTGATCTTAACGCTAAAGGGTTTCTTAAGGACTTCTTTGCATGCCTTTACAAACTGATAGGTTAAATCGACCGCTCCCGCTCCCATCTTTACTCCCATGTCCGCTGCGAAAGGACAGGAATTGTTCAGCTCAACAAAATCGGCCTTCGTTTCGTTCACCATCTGGCACATAGTGAGCCACTCATCCATTGTTGCACCCGAGAGGCTGGCAATGATTACACCTTCATCCTTCACAAGGTCTTTGGCTTTATTGATGTCTTTCATGTAGGCTTCGTAGTCAAAAGATGAACACTCTTCGAGTGACCGTAAAGTGAAGGAGTGTGGCAATTTTTCTGGATACCCTGGAAACTCTCTGTAATCGAAGAGCTTGAAACGGGGTCTTGGGAATTGTCTTCCCAACTTACCAGATTCTCCGAATAGAGATTTAGCAATGACTGCCCCTGCTCCTCCTTCTATTCCTTTCTTCATCCCCTGTGCATTCATGGTGGGTGTGGCGGAACCGACAACGATTGGATTCTTAAATCGAATGCACCCAATTTCTACTGAAAAATCAATCATAACCCTTCCTCCTATAACAAAATTTTAATAAATGATCCCCTGTCTATCTTTGCTTCTTCCTCCAATGCTCTTTTCAATGGATATCGATTGGATATTTACCATACTTGTAAACGGTGTTGATTGCCTTCAATGCATTTTCCTTACTCCCCCATGCACCGCCTGCACCACTATAGGTCTCCAATGTAAGCCCTCCACCAGGGCCTATAAGTCTCAACCATTTTTTTACCGCCATCTCCACTTCTTCAGGAGTCCCTTTCTCCATAATTGGTCTTCCAGCTGCTGGCATACCCAAACATAATCTCCCTTTAAGCTTCTCCCTTACAGCCTTTAAATCTTCTTCATTAAGGTCCTCCCATTTCCATTTTTTAGGTAATTCATTTGTGTGAACACGCGGTGCCGTGTCCAAAAATTCAAAACAATTTAAGTCAGATAATTCTAACATAAGGTCAAGGTGCGGGTTAGGTAGCTCAACAAACATTTTGGTTAGTAACCCTAATCGTTTCGCTTCCTTTAAAATCTTACTTACGTAAGGGACATCAAATTGCTTTATATACTCTTTAGAGAAGAAAACCCTATCCCAACGTTGTGAATTTAGCCGAAAGCCATTGGCGCCTACCTCTTTCAGAGCATGGAGAAACTTGATGGTACTTTCAGTTATGGTTTCAAGTGCCATTTTGACTAAGTTAGGATTAATGACCATGTCTATGACAGCTTTTGTAGCTTCTCTTATATGAAATAATAATGTAAATGGAGAAAATTCTTGTCCCCATACAAACATATTTTCCTTAACTGTTTTTGAAACGAGTTCCATTTGCTTCACGAGGATAGGTAGCCTTCCATCCTTGTAGGGATTGAGGATCCAAAGTTTCCCATAATCCTCGGGTTCTTTGATCAGCCACTCCATAACACCAGGCCACCATTTTGAATAATCTATCTTCCCTCCCCAAGCTTCCACCATTGCAAGATTTAAATAGGAAAGTGCAGCCTCGTCACTTTGGTAATCATTGTATTGAAAGATACTGATCGCTTTTCTGGCGAGTTTCTCTGCATCCCATTGTAACGCATAATGTTCATTGGTGGATAAACGTTCCATCGGCCATATTGCAAAACTCATAGGAACTCTATCGGGTGCCCCAAGTTGTAAAGCGGTTTTCACTCTCTCAACTGCATTCATTCCGCCCATTGCTCCTATTCTCCTTTCTTTAGTTCTCTCATAAAGCGATCAGCAAGTACTGCCGCATCCATCATTGTATCGCCATATCCATCCGCTCCGATCTCTCTGGCCCACTCTGGAGTCATCACCGCTCCTCCTACCATATACTTTATTCTGTTCCTGACCCCGGCCTCTTTCATCTTTTCTACAATGACTGCAGTATTGGGTCGGGCTGAAAGGGCCATACAGTTGCATGCAATAATATCGGCATCCACCTCCAATGCTTTTTTTACGAAATCTTCTGGCTCTGCATTAGAATGAATGTCGTAAAGGTCGTAATTATGGAGATACAACATTTCTTTAACCAAATTCTTACCCAGGTCATGAAAGGTTCCAGTAGTACCTATGACCACTTTGCCTTTGAATGGCGGGAGTTGATCTCGAAAGAGGTCTACGATTTGATGAGCTATATACATAGAAATTACCGGTCCAGGTAAACCTGATTCCCCTTTCCGATATTCAGCCAAGATATCTTCCACTATTGGTATAACTACCTTATCAATGAATTCGGTGGCCGAGATACCTTCTTTTTTAGTATTTTCAGCCATTTTGACGGCATTAGAAACATCAAGGTTACTAACGAATTCCTTAAAAGATTGTACATGTTGATCTCTCACTTTGGCACTGGGCATAATTCACCTCGCTATAATTTTTAAAGATCCATTTTTCTTTTTTGGATAATTTACTTACTTTTCTTTGCTTCTTTGAGGTAGCTCAAGTCTATAACTTGATCAAAAGGGACGAACTTCTTTTGAGATCCTGTCATGACAAAATGATTCTGCATGATGGTTAAATCGTTTATATCTATGTCGTCCGTTTGTTTATAAGCCTGCAGCAGGTCGACTACGACATCTTCGGGTACGTATTTCAATTGCTTGTTGATGGCCTTATACTCTTGTAGATATATTCCACCTTTTTGAGCTTCACGAGCAAATTCTAGTGCCTTCTGGTGTGCTCGAAGAAATCTGATCGCTGTCTCGCGGTTTTCCTTCAAGAATTTATCCTTTGCTACTAGGATTGTCCCCTGGAATTTAGGGAAATAATCGGTCTCCTTGAAAAGCTCTACACCAATTCCTTTCCTTACCGCTAAGTTGGTGTACGTTATTCTCATTCTTGCCGCAACCACATTTCCCTGCTCAAGAGCTGTAAGGCAGTCCATATCCCTTGGGATGTGTACCCATTCAATCTCGCCATAATATTTTCCAAAAATTTTGTGACCTATCGGGAACGGGCATATGGTTCCCTTCCTTGGGGCAGGGGCAAAGTCAGCTACCTTTTTCCCTGCTAAATCCTTGATCTCTCTTATCACCCCTTTATCATATAGGTCTTTTCTTACCACGAACCCACGGATATTTCTCGCCGGTTCATTCCCTTCGGCGGCCACACACTGGCCTGATCCAGATATAATTTTAAAATCTGCCCCTTCTAGGATCATGTTCCAGAAGTTCATGGCAGGATAATTTTCTACAATATCGACTTTCCCTGCAGCCAACATAGGCCAATAATGCATAAAATTAGCAACATTAACGAGATTGACCTCAAGCCTTTCGCCAAACCAATCCTTTCCTTGGGCAATAATTGAAGGGGCTGACACGCTACCTACAATAAGTTCTTTCTTTTCCTGTGCCACTCCTTCTTTTAACTGGAGCAGAAGGCAAAGAGAAATCACTGCAAAAAGACCTACCCATAGCGCATATTTATTTCCTTTTCTTTTCATGTTCTTCCCTCTGCATTTTGAATTTTGTTTCTCTAAATCTTATTTTCTAAAATACTATGGAATAGACCACCTCGTTTTGAAAACTTAATTTTCCTTTTTCCATGGGATAACCCACTTTTCAATCCTATCCAAACCTCTAAAGATAAAAACCCCGAAGATACCAATAGCAATAAGGTTGGCGTACAGAAGAGGCATTTTAAAAAACTCGGTGGCCCATGAAAGTAAATATCCAACTCCAGTATTACCGATATACATTTCTACAGCAATAACGACAACTAATGAGATAGCAGCTCCAATCTTTAACCCGGCAAATATGACTGGTAAGGCACCGGGTAGAATAACTTTTGTCATTACTTGACGCTTAGTAGCTCCCAAATTATAAGCAGCTTTGATTAATAAATCGTCTACAGCGACGATTCCTGTAATGGTGTTCAAGAGAATCGGAAAAGAGGCTGTAGCTACAATACTGGCAATAATCGGTGGATCACCAATTCCAAAAACAACAATGAAAAGCGATAATAGTGATATCTTTGGTAAGGGGAAAGTAGCCGCAATCAAAGGGGAAAAGAATTTCCTCATGGGATTGGATAACCCGATAGCCATCCCTAAGATAATAGCTGCTGCTGCCCCAATGAAATATCCCACTAGCATCCGATAGATAGTTATTGCAAAATGTTTGATCAATTCACCGCTGATTAAAATCTCCCATAGGTACTGTATGACAACGGAGAAAGATGGTAGGAAAAAGGGTTTGATAAGACCGAGATCAATGACAAGCTCCCATATTACGATAACAACTAAGAAAGGGAAAAGTTCCGATATAATCATCTTTAATTTTTTATTCTTAAACATTACCTTCCCCCCTCGTTAAAATTTTTTATTTAATTCATACTTGATAGCATTCCAAGCCATGTCAGCCAGTTGATGGAACTTAGTTGAAGTCATCGTCTCAAGAGTTCTTGGCCTTGGGAGGTCTACTGAAACAATCTCTTTGATTGTTCCCGGCCTTGCAGTCATGATAGCGATTCTATCACCCAATAAAACTGCCTCATCTATACTATGTGTGACATAGACAACTGTTTTCTTAAACTGGCTCCATATTCTTAGCAGCTCGATCTGCATTAAGGTCCTTGTCTGAGCGTCTAAAGCAGCTAAAGGTTCATCCATTAAAAGTATCTCTGGATCATTGCAGAGGCTCCTTGCCAAGGCCACTCTCTGCTTCATACCTCCGGAGAGTTCATGGGGATAATGATTTTCAAATCCCTTTAGATCAACTAATTCGATAAAATCCTCCACCTTCTTATAGCGGTCCTTTTTAGAAATTCCTCTCACTTCGCAGCCGAACACAATATTTTCCCTTACTGTTCTCCAAGGGAACAAGGCGTACCCTTGCCAAACCATCGTATTAAGTGGGCCGGAAGATTTCTTCACTCCATTAAATTCAACCAGGCCCGAAGTAGGTTTCTCCATTCCAGAAATGATATGCAAGAGAGTTGATTTTCCGCACCCACTAGGGCCTAAGAGGGTGAAGAACTCTCCATCATGGATATCGAAAGATATATCCTTTATGGCACACATCTCCATACCCCGTTGGTTAAATGTTTTGCTGATGTTTTTTATCAAGATTTCCATTAAACAACTCCTCTTAAAGCTCCCCTTAACATAAGCTATTTTTTGGCTGCGGCTTGATAAATCTTAATCACATCATCTTCAGTAACATCTCTTGGATTGAATACAAGTAGTCGTTGGCCAACCCGAAAAGCCTCCTTTGCCAAATCATTAATTTCCTCAGCCTTAATACCATGGTCTGTGAGATAGGGAGAAATTCCGACGGATTCAATAAACTTTATTAGATCCCTTACGGCCCTTTGACTCGCCGAATGGATATTTGCTTTGTCCACCTCTTCTCCCATCAGACTAGCGATTTCAGCGTATACGGTCTCATTACCTTTACGATTGAAATCCATAACCCATGGAGCCAGTATGGCTACAGTTCGCCCATGAGGAATATGTTTTTTACTGTCAAGTGGAAGATTCAAAGCATGGGCACCTCCCAATCCTCCATTACTAAATGCAAGCCCAGCCAAGGTAGCAGCTAGCGACATACCAAGTCTTGCCTCCAGATCATTTCCTTCTTTCACAGCTTTTGGGAGATGTTTTACAACAAGTCGAATACTTTCTCGTGCGTACATACGCGCAATTGGGTTTGTTGTTCTTGCTGTGTAGGCCTCAATTGCATGAACTAATGCGTCTAAACCGGTGTCAGCAGTGAGATTGGTGGACATTCCAATAGTCAATTCAGCATCGACAATTGCATATTGGGAGACTACATGGCCGTCCCAGATGCCTGTCTTTGTCTGGATCTCTAGATCGCTCACCACTATGGATTGGCTCACCTCGGATCCGGTTCCAGATGTGGTAGGGATCAGGCAGAGAGGGATACTTGATTTCTTGACCATACCTCGTCCAAGAAGAGGCTTCATCCTCCCCCCATTTGCTGGAAGAATGGAACCAGCCTTAGCCACATCCATTGGACTTCCTCCCCCAAGTCCGATGATTAAGGCATAATTACCAGAAACGACTACTTGCCCGCAAGCTTCCATAATTGCGATATCAGGGTTAGGTTGGACTCGGTCAAAAATATCAAATTGGCTTGGTTCTATCTCGCCTGCCATCACTACTCGATCAAGAATTCCAGCCTGTCGAATTCCCTCATCTGTGACAATGAGAATCCTTCCTGGATAATAGCTGGCGACGATTTCTTTAAGAGATGATAGGCTTCCTGCCCCTATTTCTATTCGTGAAGGTGATAGTATGGTAGACATATTATTGACCTCATAATCTTCTACTTAAACCAAGTTCCCCTATTTATCTACTGATATTCCGCTCAATGCTTCCAAAGCTATCTGAATATCCTGGATGTGTCTCAACATTAAATCCTCTGATCTTTCAGGATCACGGTTTTTAATTGCGAGATAAATCTCTTCGTGATACTGAAGTGTACGCTCTACAGGTTTGGCTGAAAGAGGAATAGAAGAGATGTTATTCTCCATAATATCCATGATGGAATCGATCATAAAAAAGATCACTGGATTTCCTGAAGCCTGTGCGATCAATCGATGAAATTCAAGGTTGAGAAGCCTGGCGTCACTTCGGTTGTCATTATCCAAACAGTCCTTGGTATCTTTTATATTCAATCTTAATTGTTCCAAAGAGTCTTCTTTAATACGCACGGTTGCCACTTTCGCTGAAAATGGTTCCACAGCTAAACGAGCCTCTGTTAAATTGGAAATTTTAACTTTACCCATGGAAAACATATCTTGCAGGAAGTTATTGACAAGCTTGGTATTTGGATCTCTAATGAAAGCCCCTCCTTCAGACCCCCTCTTGATTTCAAGG
>Ga0209048_10004384_pt1 | contig 13508 bp, 13 predicted proteins | sample FrelakmetCRP12CR_FD_187146 | JGI IMG/M metagenome (GOLD analysis project Ga0209048, IMG submission 187146) | Freshwater lake sediment microbial communities from the University of Notre Dame, USA, for methane emissions studies - CRP12 CR (SPAdes)... | ecosystem: Environmental > Aquatic >... | reverse complement strand
GGGCCTTTCACGCGCGCGACGGGCTGCCGAGCGAGATCGTGCGGTGCCTTTACCGGGACCGGGAGGGGACTCTCTGGATCGGGACCGACTCGGGCGGGCTCGTCAGCGAGCGGGGCGGGAAGTTCACGGTCTATGGCGCGCGCGACGGCCTCACGGGCGCGACGGTGCTCGCGATCCTGCAGGACCGCGATGGCAACCTCTGGATCGGCACCGAGGGCGGCGGGCTCGACCGCTTTTCGCACGGCAGATTCACCGCGTTCACGACGAAAGACGGCCTCTCGGACGACACGGTCCTCGCTCTCTACGAGGACGCCGACGGCTGCCTCTGGATCGGCACCGACGGGGGCGGCCTGAATCGCCTCAGGGACGGAAAATTCACGCGCTTCACGCGCCAGCACGGCCTCTTCGACGACGTGCAGTACGAGATCCTCGAAGACGGGCTGGGGAATCTCTGGATGAGCTGCAGCCGCGGGGTTTTCCGCGTGCGTCGCGGCGACCTCGAGGACTTCGCCGAGGGCCGGCGCGACTCGGTGGTCTCCCAGTCCTTCGGCCGCGCCGACGGCATGCGCTCGGCCGAGTGCTCGGGGTTCACCCAGCCGGCCGGCTGGAAAACGAAGGACGGGAAACTCTGGTTCCCGACCATCGAGGGCGCCGTCGTGATCGACCCCGACCGGATCCGCACGAACACCCTGCCGCCCCCGGTCGTCGTCGAGCAGGTGCTCGTGGACCGGCGCCCGGTGCCGCGCTCGGCCGAGGCCGAGCTCGAGCCCGGGCGCGGCGACCTCGAGTTCCATTACGCGGGCCTTTCGTTCGTCGATCCGGACCGGGTCGGCTTTCGTTACATGCTCGAGGGCTTCGACCGCGAGTGGGTCGACGCGGGGTCGCGCCGCGTGGCCTTCTACACCAACATCCCGCCCGGCCGGTACACGTTCCGGGTCAAGGCCGCGAACAACGACGGCGTCTGGAGCGACAAGGATGCGACCGTGAGGTTTTCCCTGCGGCCGCACTTTCGCCAGACGCCATGGTTCTACGGGCTTTGCGCGGTGGGCCTGGTGCTGGCCGGGTTCGGGGCAGCGCGCGTGCGGGCGGTCCGGGCGAAGGCGCGCGAGCGCGACCTCGAAAAGACCGTCGCTGAGCGGACGCTGCAACTCGAGGAAGCCAACACCAAGCTCCAGCTGCTCTCCGAGGTGGACCCGCTGACGGGCATCGCGAACCGGCGGCGATTCGAGGAGACGCTCGCCCGGGAATGGCGGCGCGCGACGCGCGACGAGCTGTCGCTCTCTCTCGTGATGATCGACATCGATGCGTTCAAGGCCTTCAACGACGCGCACGGCCACCAGGTCGGCGACCAGTGCCTGCGGCGCGTCGCCACGGAGATCCGCGAGGCCCTGACCCGGCCCGGAGATCTCGTCGCGCGTTACGGCGGCGAGGAGTTCGCGGCGATCCTCCCGTCCACGCCGGCCCGCGGCGCCCAAGCGGTGGCGGAGATGCTGCGGTCGCGCGTCGAAGCCCTGGCGACACCGCACTCGGGCGCGACGTCCGGCGTCGTGACGATCAGTCTCGGTGTTGCGACCGCGTCCCCCGGCGCCGCTTCGTCCCCCGAGACGCTGGTTGCGGCCGCCGACGAGGCGCTCTACCGGGCGAAGAGGGCAGGAAAGAATCGCGTGGAGTCGGCCGGGCCGGTGGAGGCGACCTGAGACCGGGGTCAGGTCTCTCCCTGTGCGCCTCCTCTACGCTTCTTTCCGAGGCGACCCGCAATTGTAGAGACCTGACCCCGGGGGAAAGCCTTACAGTTCCGGGATCTTTTCGATTCCCGCGGCAACCACGACGTCCTTCCCGCTTCTCCGGATCGTCTCTGCCGAGGGAACCGGCCGCACGGCCCGGGCCCGGCGCAGCGCCGCTTCGAACCGCTGGGCGGAAAGACCGTCGTCGAAGCGGATGCGCCACACGTAGCCCATGCGGTCGCCCGACGCGACGAAGGCGATCCGGTCGCCGCGCCAGCCGGTCGCCGCCCGGGCGGCGTCCTCCTGCGAAAGCGCCCGTCCGAGCAGAAAGCGCAGCGTCCACTCGCCGAGCGTGTCCATGTAGACCAGCCGCTGGCCCGGAAAGAGCGCAGACGGGTTCGCGGGCAGGAGGCCTTCGACCGGGGAAGGGTAGGGCGCTCCATGGAGGATCTCGGAGCTCGACTCGGGCGGATTTCTCCAGAGTCTGTCGACCTCGGGCCAGCCGCCCTTCTTGAACGCGGCGCGCACGTAAGCCATGCCCTCCGCGTAAGGGAAAAAGAGCTGGTCCACGAAGTACGCCGGGACGTCCTTGGGCACGTTCGCCCTTTCGAGGCTGCCGGCGGACAGGAGCGGTGCGAGCTCTTCCTCGGCCTCGGCGCCGGCGCCCGGGATGTCCTTCATGGCCACGCGGATCATGACGAGAGTCGCCTCGCCCTCGAGCAGGCACTGGAGCGCGAAGCTGCGGTCGCTGTTGTCCTTGAGCGCGCGCGTGCGGGCGTCGAGCTTGAGCGTCTCGTCCTGCAGGGCGTGCATGAGCTCGTGCGAGTAGATGAGTCCCTGGGCCAGGCCCGCCATCTCCGCCGCTCCCGAGACCTGCCCCTCGGCCCCCTGCACGACGAAGAAGCGGCGCGGCGCCGGGTCGTAGAAGGCCACGACCTGCGAGGCGTAGAAGTCCACCAGGCGGTCGAGCGCCTGGGGCCCGTCCTCGATCAGCCCGAGCACCGCGAGCGAGTGCAGGTACTCCCCTGGGGAGGCCGGCAGCGCCTCGAGGATCTTCGAGCGCAGGACCCGTTTGGCCTCGGCCGCGTCGATTTCCGTGGCCGGGACCGGGCGCTCGAACTTGCGCCCCCGGACCTCTTCGACCTGCCGGGAGACCTCGGAAATGCGCCCCGGCACGAGGTCCCCCGCGGCCTGCAGCAGACCCGCGCCGAGGGCGAAAAGGGCCGCGCCAACGAGGCGTTTGCGATCCATGACCGAGGGTAGCATGCCGCAATCGCGCCTTCCTTTCGGGCGGGCCTTTGGACTAAGATCCGCCGGACTCTTGAAGTCCGTGAATGAGCGCACCGCGACCGTCCAGCAAAGCCGGCCCGATCCGGATGTCTCTCTCCAGCCGTTTCGAGAACATCGAGATGGTGCAGCACCTGTGCTCCAAGCTGCTGGAGGGGCGCGACATCCCGGAGGAGCTGCGCCACTGGATCCTGATGGCCGTGCGCGAGGGGCTCGCCAACGCGATCAAGCACGGCAACCAGCAGGACCAGTCCAAGCACGTGCACCTCGAAATGGACATCGTGGGAGATACACTCGCGATCTCGATCCGCGACGAAGGCGAGGGTTTCGAGCCGGAAGAGGTGGCCGACCCGCTGGCGCCGGAGAACCGGCTGAAGACCTCGGGCCGGGGCATCTTCTACATGCGGACTTTCATGGATGACGTACGGTTCCGGCGACACGCCAGTGGTGGAATGGAAATCGTCTTGAAGAAGAATTTGGGCGCGCTCAACGAGAAGGAGGGGAAACCAGCATGAAAACCAATGTGCGTGATGCCGGCGGCGTGCAGGTCGTCGAGCTCAAGGGCAAGATCACGATCGGCTCCGGGGACGTGCAGCTGCGGGAGACGATCAACAAGCTCGTCGACTCGGGGAAAAAGCACATCCTGGTCGAGATGAAAGAAGTGACGACGATCGACTCTTCGGGCATCGGCGAGCTCGTCGGCTGCTACACGTCGGTGACGAACAAGGGCGGGAAGTTGAAGCTCCTGCACCTGCCGCCGAAGATCAACGACGTGCTCACCGTGACGCAGCTCATCACCGTTTTCGACGTCTACGAATCGGAGTCGGAGGCGCTGGCGAGCTTCCGCGGCTAGAGTTCTGAACGGTCCCGCCGCCACGGAGGGGGCGTTCGACCGCTTCGCGGCGGCGACCCTTCCCCTGGTCGAGCAGGCGCTGTCCCATGGCCTTCCGCCTCCGGCCGCGCGGGCGGAAGGGCTCTCGCGCGCCGTCACCGAAGCGGCGCTGTCTCCCGGCAAACGCCTCCGGCCGCTCGCGGCGCTCGCCGCGGGCGACATCGGCCGGGCGCCTGTCGGGGCGGCCATGCCGGTGGCCGTGGCCGTCGAATACGCTCACGCGGCATCCCTCGTCCTCGATGACCTGCCCTCGATGGACAATGCGCGGCGGCGGCGCGGTCGCCCCGCCCTCCACCTTTCCCACGGGGTCGCTACGGCGGAGCTCGCGGCCGTCGCGCTGCTCGCGCGCGCTTTCGAAATCGTGGGCGCGGCGCCAGGGATGCCGGCCGCGGCGCGAGGGCGCATCGTCGCCGAGCTCGCGGCCGCGGTCGGCGCTTCGGGATGCTGCGCCGGCCAGGCGGCCGACCTGTCGGCCGACCCGGCCCACGTGCGCCTCGACGATCTCGAGGCGATCCATGCGCAGAAAACCGGGGCGCTCTTCGTCGCCGCCGTCCGGTGCGGCGCCATCGCGGGCGGGGTGGGGGATTCGGTCCTTTCCGCCCTGACCCTCTACGCGCGCAACCTCGGTCTCGCTTTCCAGATCACCGACGACCTGCTCGACCTCGAGGGAGACTCCGTGACGATGGGCAAGGACGCGGGACGCGACGCCCATCGCGCGAATTTCGCGACCGTTCTCGGGGCGCCGTCGGCGCACCGGCTCGTGGACGAGCTGCTCGAGGCCGCGGTCGCGGCCCTCGAGGGGTTCGGGCGCCGCGGCGCCGTGCTGCGCGATCTCGCGCGCGTCGTCCGGGACCGCCGCTCGTGACGGGCCGGCCCACCCTCGAAGAGGCGCGCTCGCGCCTGAAGGAGCTCGGCTATCTCGACGCGGGCGTCGAGCGGCTGCTCTTTCGGCCCGTCTTCGAGGGACACGGCGGGGCGTTCCTTCCGGCCGTCGTGATCGGCGCGTTCGCCGCGGCGCTCGCGGCGGTCGCTTCGGTCGAGGCGTCGGAGCCGGGGTTCGGCGCCTCGTTTGCAGCGCTCGCGGCCCTCTTCGGCCACGTGTTCGTCGCCGATCTTGCGCCGGCCGTACTGCTCGCCCTGGCGCTCGGCTGGCTCGCGGACCGGTCGAGCCGGCCGGGAGTGGCCGCGACGGCTGCCGGACTGGCCGCGGCGGCAGGGATCTTCGTGCTCTGGATCGCCGGGACCTACGGGCTGGCGAGGGAGTTCTCGCCGCGCTCGCTCGTCTGGGGCGTCCCGGTAGCGGCCGGGGCTCTCTTTCTCGCAGCCGCGGTCCGGCTCGGCTTTCTCGCGCGCGCCTTCGCGCGTTCCGGGTCTCTGCCCGGCCGGGCGGCGCGCCGGGTGTTCGCCGCCGCCGCGGCGGCCGGTCTCGGAGCGGCAGTCCTTCTCTTTGCGTCGCGACGCGAGCCGCCGGCGGCGGAGACGCTTCACGTCTCGGTGCGCAAGGTTCCGATCGTCGTCATCGCGGTGGACGGCCTCGACCTCGACGGACCTTCCCGGCCCTCGGAGGCGGTCCGGCTTCTTTCTGGCGGCGCCACCGGCTGGTGGCCGGCCGTGCCGCTGTCGCCCCCGGAGGTCTGGACGGACATCGCGAGCGGCGAGGCAGCGCGCCGGCACGGCGTGCGCGCGCTGGCCCGCGTCCGTCCCCTCGGATCGCCCCTGGCGTTGAGACCTCCCTTCGGGACCTCCTGGTCGCTGCGTCACGCGGGCCCGACTCTTGGTCTCGTCTCGAACGCCCCCGTCTCGGGCGCGGACCGCAGGCGCCTCGATTTCTGGGAAGTGTCGGCCTCGGCCGGAATTCGGAGCCTGTCCGTGGGATGGTGGGCCGCGGCGCCATGGCCGGGCGCGACCGTCGTCGAGAACCGGGCGATCCTCGGCCGGGCCCGCGGCGGCGTCGAAGCGGACCGCGTCGCGATCGACCTCTTCGAAGCGGAGCTCGCCAAGGGCTACGGGCTCGCGACCGTCTACCTGCCGGGCTGCGACATCGCGCGCGACGAGCCGGCGGCGTGGCGCGGCGCGGTGACGGCGGTCGAAGCCCTCTTGTCGGAGTGGATCGGGCGCGCGGCGCGGGGCGAATGCGTCCTCGTCGTCCTTGCCGCGGACAGCCATCCGCGCGGGCCCGGGGCGCTCGGCCGCATGGTCGTCTTCGATTCCGGGACCGCGCCGCGGACCGTTCGCATCCGGCCGCAAGACGCGGCGCCGTCGGTGCTTGCCCGGGCGGGCGTGCCGGCGGCGCGGGACCTCGTCGGCGTCCCCGTCGCCGCGCTCTTCGCGCCCGGCTCGCTCGAGACGGCGACCGTCGCGAGCTACGGGCCGAGGGTGGCGCCTGCGGCCTCGCCCGCTCCGGAGAGCGATCGGGAGTACCTGGAGAAGTTGAGGTCGCTCGGGTACCTGAAGTGATAATTTCGAAATTCGAAATTCGAAATTCGAATTCATGAAGGCCGTCTTTTTCACCGAACACGGCTCCAACGCCGTTCTGCAATACGGCGATCGCCCCGACCCTGTTCCGGGGCCGGGCGAGGCGCGCGTCGAAATCCGGGCGGCCGCGATGAACCATCTCGACATCTTCGTGCGCAACGGAATTCCCGGCGTGCCGCTGCCGCAGATTCCGGGGGGAGACGGCGCGGGCGTGGTGGATGCCATCGGCGAAGGCGTCTCGGACCTGGCTCCGGGCGACCGCGTGCTCGTCCAGCCCGGGCTCTATTGCACGCAGTGCGAGTTCTGCCGCGCGGGCGAGCAGAGCCTCTGCGTCGAGTACGGGATCGTCGGCGAGCATGCGCCCGGGACCTTCGCCGAGCGGGTGGTGCTGCCGCGGCGTAACCTGTTTCCGATTCCCGCCGGGTTCTCCTTTGCGCAAGCCGCGGCCTTTCCTCTGGCGTACCAGACGGCCTGGAGGATGCTCGTCGGGAGAGCGGCCCTGCGGCCGGGTGAGACGGTGCTGATCCATGGAGCCGGGGGCGGGGTTGCCGGAGCGGCTCTCGAGATCGCGGTGCTGTGCGGCGCCCGCGTCATCGCCACGACTTCGGACGAGGAGAAGACGCGGCAGGCCCGCGAGGCGGGCGCGGAGCTCGTCGTGAACTACCGCACAGAGGATGTGGGGCGGGCGGTGCGGCAGCATACGAAGAACCGCGGCGCCGACGTCGTCGTGGACACCGTGGGGGAAGCGACGTGGATGACCTCTCTCAAGGCTGCTGCCAAAGGCGGGCGCATCGTGACTTGCGGCGCGACGTCGGGCCCGAACCCGAAGGAAGAGATCCGCCTCATATTCTGGAAACACCTGTCGATTCTGGGCTCGACGATGTCGAACGACCGCGAGTTCCGGGCGCTGTACGCCGCGGTCGCCGCGCGCCGTCTCCGGCCCCGGATCGACCGCATCTTCCGGCTTCCGGAGGCGGCGGCCGCCTACGCGTACATGGAAGAGGGGCGCCAGCACGGCAAGATCGTGCTCCTTCCGGAGGGTGTGGACTGAGAAGTTCGAATCGCGAGCTTCGAAATTGAAATTCGGCTAGAATCTCGTCGTCCTCCCCGGGCCGGCGGTCGGTTCTCGACGGCGACGAACCATGACCGAACCCACTTCGCGGCCTGTTTTCCGTATCCGTGATCTGCCTTGCGATGAGCGGCCCCGCGAGCGCCTGCTTCGCCTCGGGCCCGGCTCTCTCACCAACGAAGAGCTGCTTGCTCTGCTTCTGAGAACGGGGATCCCGGGCGAGAGCGCGCTCGACCGCGCCCGCAGCCTTCTTGCCACGCGCGGCGGGCTCATCGGCCTGGCCGGCCTGACGACGCCGGAGCTGGCCGAGGAGCGCGGCATCGGCCCGACGCGGGCGTCGGCGATCGCGGCTGCGATCGAGATCGCGCGGCGGCTGCCGGCCGAGACGCTCTCGGGCCGGGACCTCCTGAACGAGCCGCGGCTCGTCAAGGAGTTCCTTCGCCAGGCGCAGGCCGACGACGCGCAGGAGCGGACGGGCGCTCTCTTTCTGAACGCGCGCAACCGGCTTCTCAAGAACGACCCCGACATCTACCGCGGGACGCTCGACCGCGCGGTCGTCGAGCCGCGCGAGATCCTGCGGCGCGCCCTCGTCGGCAAGGCCGCGGCCGTGATCCTGTACCACAACCACCCCTCCGGCGACCCGACGCCCTCGCGCGAAGACCGGGAGTTCACGCGCCGGCTCGCCGCGGCCTCGGAGTCGGTCGGCGTGCGCCTGCTCGACCACATCGTGGTGGGGCGGGAGGGTTGCGTCTCTTTTCGCGAGGCGGGGCTGCTGTGAGGCGGTGCATATCAGATGCTGTCCGCGTTCGACGGCGGCTACGGCCTGCTGACGCGCGATCGCGATTTCGCCCGCATCCGCACGGTCGTGCCGATCGAGCTCGATCTCTTCTGAGGTATCTTTCGCCTTCCCGATGAAGACGTTTTACGCAACGACGCCGATCTACTACGTGAACGATCTGCCCCACATCGGGCACATCTACACGACCGTGGTCACGGACGTCGTCACGCGCTTCCGCCGGTTGTCCGGCGAGACGACGCGCTTTCTGACGGGCACCGACGAGCACGGCCAGAACATCGAGAAGGCCGCGGCGGCGCAGGGGATCACGCCGCTCCAGCTCGCCGACCGGGTCGTCGAGCGCTATCACCAGCTCTACAAGACCTTCGAGATTCGCAACGACGACTTCATCCGGACGACCGAGCCCCGCCACCGCCGCGGGGTCGAGGCCTTGATCGCCCGGATCGCGGCCGCCGGCGACTTCTACACGGCGAAGCACGAGGGCTGGTACTGCTCGAGCTGCGAGGCCTTCTACACCGAGAAGGAGCTCGACGCGGAGAAGCGGTGCCCGGTCCATGGCACTGCCTCCGTCTGGCAGTCGGAGGAAAACGTTTTCTTCCGGCTCTCGAATTACGCGGGGCCCCTGCTCGCCCACTACGAGAGCCACCCCGAATTCGTGCGCCCCGAGAGCCGGCTGGCGGAGGTCGTCTCCTTCGTGCGAGGAGGGTTGAACGACCTCTCCGTCTCGCGGTCGAAGGTCCAGTGGGGCATCCCGTTCCCCGGGCACCCCGGTCACGTCGTCTACGTCTGGCTCGACGCGCTGGCCAACTACATCACGGCCCTCGGTTTCGGCGCGGACGACGATGCGCGGTACCGCCAGTTCTGGGACCACGCCGACGCCGAGCGCGTGCACTTCATCGGCAAGGACATCCTCCGCTTCCACGCCGTTTACTGGCCGGCGTTCCTGCTTTCGGCCGGGCTGCCTCTGCCCACGACCGTCTGGGCGCACGGCTGGTGGCTGCGCGACGCGAAGAAGGTCTCGAAGTCCGTCGGCAACGTCGTGCGTCCCGACCAGCTTGTCGCGGATTTCGGGCCCGACTCCCTGCGCTACTTCCTCATGCGCGAGATGGCGTTTGGCCAGGACGCGAACTTCTCGGACGAGGCGTTCCTCACGCGCTTCAACGCCGACCTCGCCAACGACCTCGGGAACACGGTGTCGCGCGTCGCGGCGCTGTGCCGGCAATCCTTCGGCGGCACGCCCAACGAGCTCTGCGACGACAACGAGGTGATGCGGGCCTTCGAAGAAGCGTATGCCGAGTGGGGGGCCGCGATGCGGGAGTGCCAGTTCAACCGCGCTCTCGAGGCCGTCTGGAGACTGCTGACCGCCGTCAACGGCTACGTCGTGGCCCGGGAGCCCTGGAAGATCCGCAAGGAGGAGGGCACGGAGTCGGCGCGCCTTCATCGGGTCCTCTCCGCCGCCGCCGAGGGCGTGCGCCTGGCCGCCGTGATGCTGTCGCCTTTCGTTCCGGTCACGAGCCGCAAGATCTTCGAGACCTTCGCCCTTCCCGCGGCCGACCCGACCCCCGCGGACCTCGCGTGGGGGAGGCTGCCCATTTCGAAACCCATGCCCGAGGCCCCCGCGCTCTTCCCGCGCGTGGACGCCGCCGCGTACTTCAAAGAGAAGGATGGAGCCATGACCGACACCGCAAACCCCGCGGCACCGCCGCCCCAGGCCGCGCCGGCGTCCGCACCCGCGGCCGCCCCCGCAGACGACCGCATCGCGATCGAGGACTTCCAGAAAGTGCGCCTCCGCACGGCGAAGATCCTGGTCGCCGAGCGTGTTCCCAAATCGAACAGGCTGATGCGGCTCGAAGTGGACCTCGGCGACGAGCGGCGGCAGATCGTGGCCGGCATCGCCGGGCAGTACGAGCCCGAGGCCCTCGTCGGCCGCAACGTCGTGGTCGTCGCGAACCTGAGGCCGGCGAAGCTCATGGGCGTCGAGTCCAACGGCATGGTGCTCGCGGCCTCGGTCGGCGAGGCCGGGGCGCCGGTGCTTCTCGACGTGCCGGCGGACGTTCCACCGGGCAGCAAGGTCAAGTAGTTGCTGGCCGATTCGCACTGCCACCTGCAGATGCGGGAAGGCGAGGGCGCCGATGCGCTGATCGATCGGGCGCGGGCCGTCGGCGTCTCGCGCTTCCTGGTGCCGGGGACGACGCTCGAGGACTCGTCAGCGGCGGCCGAGCTCGCGCGCCCGCGGGACGGAGTCTTCGCCGCCGTCGGCATCCACCCTCACGAGGCGAAGGACTTCGACCCGGCCCGCGACGGAGCCGCCTTCGAGGCGCTCGCCCGGCTCCCGAAGGTCGCCGCGATCGGGGAGATCGGCCTCGACTTCCACTACGACCACTCGCCGCGCGGCAAGCAGATCGAGGTCCTCGAGTGGATGCTCGATTGCGGGGAGCGCCTCGGCCTTCCCGTGCTCCTCCACAACCGGGAGAGCGGGGCCGAGATGCTCGCGCTGCTCGCCCGCCGCGGCCCGCGGGATCGGGCGGGCGTCTTTCACTCCTTCACCGAGGACGCGGAGTACGGGAAGAAGGCCATCGCGCTCGGCTACCTCGTCTCGTTTTCCGGAATGATCACGTTTCGCGCCGCCGAGAACATCCGCGCGGCGGCGGCGGGCCTGCCGGTCGACCGCATGCTCGTCGAGACCGACACACCGTTCCTCTCGCCGGTGCCCCATCGGGGCAAGCCCTGCGAGCCCGCCTTCGTGGTCGAGACGGCGAAGAAGCTCGCCGAGGTCAAAGGCACGGGTCTCGAGGAGGTGGCCGCCGTGACGACAGCCAATTTCGACAGCCTGTTCTGCGCGGCATCGGGGTGACGGACGTGGTTTCGCCGCGGCGTATCTCCGATTCCGAGTTCGAGGCCTGCGTCGAGGAGGCGCTGGCATCGGTGCCGGCCCCCTTCCGCAGGTACCTCGAAAACGTCGTGGTCGCCGTCGAGGAAGAGCCGTCGCGGGAGGACTTCGATGAGACCGACACGCCCGACGAGGAGGAGCTCTTCGGGATCTTCCGGGGCGTGCCGTTCTTCGATCGTCCCTCCACGGTCGCGAGCCTTCCGGCCCAGATCGCGATCTTCCGCGGCCCGATCCTGCGTTGCTGCCAGACCCGCGGCGAAGCCGTGCGCGAGATCCGCGACACCGTCGTTCACGAGGTGGGCCACATGCTCGGCCTCGAGGATGACGAGATGCCGTATTAGCTTCGGGGCCTGAACAGGACGAGCCCGCCGGGTGTGACGGTCCGGACATAGTCCCCGCCCGCGGCGAGCCTCCGCCCGATGGCCGAGAGCTCCCGGTCGGAGAACGGGAAGGCGTCCGTGCCGGGGCAGAGCAACACGGCCTCGCCCGGCGCGAGCGGCCGTTGGCGATCGAGCACGCGGCGGTTGGCCTGGTAGCCGGCGTGGGGAAAGAGGGAGCCCTGGACCCTGACGGGGCGGTTTCCGAGCGCTTCGAGCGCCGGGCCGATCTCGTGCCGCGCGGGATGCGGGCGGCGGATCGTGTAGCTCGCGCCGTCGAAGGCGCAGGCGCAGAGGACGGCCAGGGCTGCGAGACGCCTGGCCCGGGGCGTGACCAGGAGCCGCCGCATCCCATACGCGACCCCGAGAAAGAGAAAGGGCAGGACGGGCATCGCGTAGTAGAGGGCGAACTCCCGAAGCTGGCGGAAGTCCGCCGCGGCGTAGGGCACGAGGGCCGGCAGCGCCGCCACGAGCGCCTCGGGGCCGGCCAGGGGAAGCAAGAGAAGTGGCTCCATCAGGCCGGGGGCGCCCGAGGCGAGGAGCGTCCGAGCGAGGCGGAGGGGATGGGCCAGCATCGCGAGCGCGACCGCCGGAAGCGAGTCTCCCCAGGAAGCCCAGTAGGAGGCGTACCACGGCCTCTCCGGAAGGGCCCCGGAGTAGTGCGGCATGACGAGCCGCGTGCTGACGAGAAAGGCGAGAATCGCGGCAGTGGCCACGACCGCGCCGGCCCGGCGCTTGCGAAGGAAGAGCGCGGAGGCTGCCGCCAGACCCAGCAGGACGAGAAGGGCATCCTCCTTGATGGAGAGCGCGAGCAGCGACCCGAGGACGAGCAGCCGGGGACGGTCGTCCAGGAGTCCGAGCCACAGCACGAAAACGGCCAGCGGATACAGGGCCTCGGGATGAAATCCGTACTGCACCGTCCTGGCCGTGTAGCCGTTCAACAGAAAGGCGACCGCGAGCAGCCGCGCCGCGAGGTCGTCTCCCAGGATCCGGCGGAAGACGAGGAATCCGGCGGCGGCGCCCGCGGCCACGGCGGCGGCGTGCGCCGCCAGCAGCCAGAAGGGACTCGCGGCGAGAGCGTAGAGGGGGACCAACGCGAGCAGGACGTAGCTCGCGTGCGTCCCGAGATAGCTCGTGCCAGTCGTCGGGCAGAAGAGCAGCCCCTTCGAGAGAGTCGCCGCAATGGGATGGTCGAAGAAGAGCGTGGTGTCCCACGCGCTGAGGTCGAGAGAGAGGTATCGGGCAAAGACGATGCGCCCGAGGGCGGCGGCCGCGACGAGAGAGGCGACGGCAAGAGCGCGTCCCGAGAGCGCAGCCGTGCCCTCGCGCAGGCGCCGGGCCCATTCCTGCCGCCAGCCTCGGGACAGGAGGGTCAGAAGAAGGACGGCCGCTGCGGCGCCGAGGCAGACCGAGAGCCGGCCGACGTCACGCCCCGCGATGCGCCAGGGCGCCGTCAGGAGGAAAGCGGCGACCAGCGCGGCCGCGAGCCACTGGGCGGCGTTCAGCCCCCGCGGCGAGCCGGCTTTCACGGGCGGAGCGTCCACGCGTCCCGGATTCTGCCAGAAGGCCGGCTGTAGACTCGCCCCGTGGCACGCCGCGCCGTCCTCGCCCTGATCGTTGTCATCTGGTGCGGCCGCGCCCTGGCCGAGGAGCCGAAGAAGACGAGCCCGACCGTGGCGCGCGAGACCGCCGACGCGAACGCGAAGACGCCGGCCGGCCGGCGCTACGAGTCCGCCCTCGAGTCGAGCCTGGATGGCTGGCTGCGCAAGGCGCTCGAGCGGTGCGTGAAGGGGATCTCGAAAGACGACGCGATCTCCTTCGACGCGCTCGTGCGGGTCGGCTCTTCGGGCGAGGCCGAGGAGGTCCTCTTTGCCCCCGAGACCGCCGTGGGCCGCTGCGCCGAGCCCGACTTTCGCCGCGCGAAGTACCCCTCGCCGCCGCAGCCCTCCTGGTGGGTGAAAATCGAGGTCGGCCTCAAATAGAAAAAGCGCGGCGTTT
>Ga0209048_10004383_pt1 | contig 13512 bp, 3 predicted proteins | sample FrelakmetCRP12CR_FD_187146 | JGI IMG/M metagenome (GOLD analysis project Ga0209048, IMG submission 187146) | Freshwater lake sediment microbial communities from the University of Notre Dame, USA, for methane emissions studies - CRP12 CR (SPAdes)... | ecosystem: Environmental > Aquatic >... | reverse complement strand
GGACAAGCATGACAAGGCCAAGGAGAATATCCTCCGGTTCGAACCCTGCCACCACCTGCGGCACCGGGAACTGTTCATAGTCTTCATATCCCGTGATCGTGCAGACATGGCCGGGCAGCATGAACCCGTCCAGCTTTGCCTCGCCCTGTTCAAGCAGCCATTTCATCGCGGGCGGGACAATGCGGTGGCAGGACAGGATCGAGAAATTTTTTGGAGGCTGGGTGAGCAGCATCGCGGCAACGGTCGGGGCTGTTGTTTCAAATCCGACAGAGATGAAGACGACCTCCTTATCGGTTTTTTGCGCAGCCTCGACTGCCTTATGGATGCCCTGCACCACCCGGACATCCCCGCCGCATGACTCAAGCGATCCTTTCGAGCCGGGGACCCGGAGCAGGTCGCCGTAGGTTGCGATAATGCACCCTTGTCCTGCCAGTTTCAGCGCAGCATCGATCTCTCCCTGCGGGGTGATGCAGACAGGGCAGCCCGGGCCCATCACGATCTTCAGTCGCTCCGGGAGCAGGGCACGCAGTCCTGCCCGTGCAATCGATGCCTCGTGGGTGCCGCATATGTGCATAAAGGCCAGGTCCCGGTCCACCAGTTTATGCAGGGTCCCTGCGATCTCACTGCCTGCCGCCATAAATCTCATAAGTATTTACCGCTGCATGTCATAAGCTGTATGTATATGGAGATGGGGTACGTTTACGCGGCAGTCACCATCCTGTTTGGTGTCCTGCTCGCACTTATCGTAAATTTCATTGTCCGCTGGCTGAAATCCAAAGCGGATGAGACCGAGACCCAGTGGGATGACATCATCATCGCGGCAATCGGGAAACCCCTTCAGGTCGCAATTGTCGCTGTCTCGGTCTATATCGCACTCAAATATTTCGGCATCGTCCCGGCTCAGTACCAGTGGATCCTCGACGACCGCATCATCAACTCGTTCTGCATCATCATCGGTGCCTGGATCATCTCGTCATTCCTCCATGACATTATCCTGATCTACGGGCATGCGTTCGCTGAAAAATCAGACAGCGACTGGGACGACCGACTGATCGAACTGCTCGAGCTCGTGGCAAAATACGTGGTCTGGTTTGCCGCAATTATCCTGATCCTCTACACGTTCAAGGTCGATATCACACCCTTCCTTGCCGGTGCCGGGATCGCAGGTCTCGCCATTGCGCTGGCGGCACAGGATATCATCTCCAATTTCTTTGGCGGTGCGATCATCACAATCGACAAGCCATTCAAGGTCGGTGATCGGATCAAGGTCGACCAGTATTATGGGGATGTCATCAACGTGGGTCCCCGGAGCACACGGCTCAAGACGCTGGATTACCAGATTGTCACCATCCCAAACAACAAGATCACGACCAATGTGATCGTCAACTTCGCAGAGCCGGACCAGAAACTCCGGATAACACTTCCGGTGTCAGTTACCTACGGTACTGATGTGGAAAAAGTCCGGCGGATCCTCCTTGAGATCGCCCGCGACGTCATTGAAAAGACAGGGTACCTTCTCGATGACCCGGCTCCAAAAGCCTTTTTTTCGGAATTCGGGGACTCCGGCCTGAAGTTCATCCTCTATGTCTGGGCAAAGAAATACAACCTGCCTGACGAAGTAAAGGATGCGATTAACACCCGGATCGCTTCAAGGTTTGCTGCAGAAGGAATTGAGATCCCGTTCCCGCAGATGGACGTGCGGTTACTAAAATAAAAACAGATCTCAATCTGCAAACTTTTTTAACAATGTGTTTCCCGCGATCCAACGGGTATAAGTAGTTCACTGGTCACCTTTTTTAGTATGTTCGGCGTTTCCACGTTCTGCTTGAGCGACCGACCGCTTGCACCTGCACTCGAACAGATCACTGCGCTTACGGATCATATCGAGGTGATGGACGAGGGACTCCATTTCTGTGAGAACGCTGATATCCTGGAAAGCTTTACCGCACGGTACACGATTCACTCCCCCTGCCGCGGCACCAATATCGCAAGCCTGCTCGAACCAATACGCCGAGCAAGTGTGGAGGTGATCGGAGAGTGCCTGTCTATCGCCGGCACCGTCAATGCCGGAGTCGTCGTGCACCCGGGATACTTTGCATGGGCAGCAGAGCGGCAGAAAGCAGAGGACCAGTGCAAGCGATCCATTGCCGAACTCACGACCCTATCAGGTCAGTACGGCGCACCATTTTTTATTGAGAATATGGGCGACTGGGGATATTTTCTTCTCAAGACTCCTGACGAGCTCCCCCTGATCAGGAATGCCATGTTTGCACTTGATGTCGGGCATGCCCACCAAAACCACTGCCTTTCCCGGTTTCTTGACACCCCTATTCACCACTTCCACCTGCACGACAACAACGGGGAAACGGACAGCCATGTGGCAGTCGGGGATGGAACGATCGATTTCACTCCGGTCATGAAGGCGGTGAAAAAAACAAGACTAACACCAATTATCGAAGTCGCAACCTTTGAAGGCGTGTTAAAGAGCATCGACCGGTTACAAGCACTGGAAAAGGGCGGCTGATACCAGCAGAGTCGTATTTTTATTTTCAGAATTTCCGCAATGTTTTATAGTGATTACTCCCAAGGTATGTAGGCAACCTACCGTAGTGGCCCAGCCGGCAGAGCTCGTCCCTGACAAGGACGACAGATGACTTCCCCTGTCCTTCGCGGTTGTACCAATATGCCTGTGTAGCGCAGTCGGTAGCGCGCTTCCTTGGTAAGGAAGAAGTCGCGAGTTCAAATCTCGCCACAGGCTTGTATTTTTATTCATTACCGTATCCTGTGCATCCTTATCATTTTGGGATACCCCCACAACAGATATAAAAAAGATGAAAAAAATTTTAGGATAATTATAATACACGAGTCGCTACATACGAACGTGTTTGCGCATGATCACTTTTGAATCCGGACGTGACAGCATCATCATCTGGATTTCTGTCTGCACCGGAGCCATCGCCCAGTTCTTTATCAAGGATCTGTGTGTCATCATAATCGTCGTCTCGGTTTTTTGTGCCATCACTAGCCTCTATATCTATCTAAAAAAAGAGACAATTATGAAACAACGGTAACGTTATACTATTCTGGATTTTCTGCAATTATAATAATATTATTCTCTAATGCCGGTAGTACATTAGAGTACCGGAAAGAGTATAACCATTTTTGGAGAACGTATATAAGCATAGATTGGAATTGGAGCAGAAAAGACCGCCATGGTGACAATTCACGGTAAAAGGGGATCCGGCTCATGAGCAGGATCGATGCGGAAAAGCTTCTCCGCCAGGGAATCAACCTCTATGACCTTGGCAGGTATGCAGAGGCAATCATCACCTTTGACAAGGCACTTGAACTATTCCCGAAACTGGCAAAAGCTCACTATTTCAAAGGGATCGCCCTCTATGATCTCGGCAGGTATGAAGAAGCGGTTGCAGCCTACGAGCAGGCGATCCGCATCGAACCTGCAGAAGCGAACGCATGGTACAACAAGGCGGCGACATTAGCCCAGCTCGGGAGAACGGAAGAGGCGCTGGAAGCATGTGAGCGGCTCCTCTCTATCAAATTCGATAATGCGGAGGGCTGGATCCTCAAAGGGATCGCCCTCTACGAACTCGGGCGGTACAAAGAGGCAATTGCTGCATATGACCATGCCCTTGCTGTCGATCCCCGGCATGCAAAAGTGCACTACAACAAGGGCATTGCCCTTGCTGATCTCGGAAGGCATCATGAAGCAATCTTCTCGTATGACAAGGCAATCGAGATCATCCCCACATATGCAAAGGCGTTTTATAATAAAGGCATCTCGCTCTATGAGATCGGAAAATACGATGACTCCCTTGGTGCCTTCGAACGGGCTCTTGCACTTGATACCTCAGATATCTGGGTCTGGTATTTCAAGAGCTTTATTTTTGTAAAACAAGAGCGTTACGACGAAGCCGCAGATGCCGCCATGCGTTTTCTCGAGAAGGAACCGGACCATGCCGACATATGGGTCATCCGGGGGATTGCGCTTTTCCGGCTCGGGCGGCCACAGGATGCAATCCCTGCCTTCGATCATGCAATTGAGAAGTCACCGCAACTTGTCGACGCATGGTTTTACAAAGGTCTCTGTGCAAACGAACTGCATCAGCCACAGGATGCGATCTCTGCGCTCGACCGGGCATTGGACCTCAGCCCGGCTCATGCACAGGCATATTACCAGCGCGGGATTGCCTGGCTCAGCCTTGGGGAGTTCAGCAAATCAGTCCAGGATTTCGATCGTGCCCTCTCCTTCGATCCTGATAACCCAGAGATTCATTTCAGGAAAGGGAGTGTCTGCATCCAGCTCCACCGGTACGAGGATGCACTCGACTCCCTGAACAATTCGCTCAAAGGAAAACCTTCCGATCCCCACGCCCTGTACCGTAAAGGTGTCGTCCTCACCAAACTCGGGAGGCACCGGGAGGCAATAGATGTCTTTGAGGATGCCATTGAGCTTGACTCCGGCTGCGCCCCTGCTGCATACCGGCAGGGTGTGTGTTACTCGAACCTCGGGAGGTTTGCGGAAGCGATCTCGGCATTTGACCGTGCGGTACGGATCAATCCGTCCTTCTCCGCTGCTGTCTATCATAAGGGGTTCGCTCTTGCACGGCTTGGGAGAAATGAGGAGGCGATCCATGAATTTGACCGGACGATTGAGCTCGATCCTGATTATGCCCCCGCGTATCACCAGAAAGGAACCATTCTCGTAAAGCTTGACCGGTACGAGGACGCAATCACTGCGTTTAAAGCAGGTATTGCGAAAAGACCGGACTTTGCACAGGCATACTATGACAAGGGTATGGCGCTTTTCCGGCTCGAACGGTATCCTGAAGCAATTGAAGCGTTTGATGTGGCTGTCCGGATAAACCCGAACTACCTGAATGCCCATTTCAACCGTGGCCTTGCCCTCGAAAAGACAGGTGATTTCACAGAGGCGATCCCTGCATTCGACCATTGCCTTGAGATCGATCCGGCGTACCAGCCGGCACTGATCAGCAAGGGCAAAGCGCTCATGCAGACTGGGCAGTACAGCGATGCAGTGGCAGTCTACGATCTCCTCCTCTCACGTGCTCCGCTCAATGCAACAGCGCTGTGCGAGAAAGGGATTGCGCTTGCACGGCTCGGGCAATCGCAGGAGGCCGTATCTGCCCTCAGTGCAGCCCTTGAACAGAACCCGGCGCTGACGGAAGGCTGGATGTACAAAGGGATTGCACTCGCGGCACTGGGACTCCATGAAGAAGCGATCGCCCAGTTTGATACATCGATCCGCATCAACCCGTTGTTAGAACAAGCCCAGACCCGCAGGGGGATCTCACTTTTCAGCCTCAGAAGATATGATGAGGCGATCGAGAGTCTCAACCAGTCACTTGAGATCAACCCAAAGGACGACCTTGCCTGGTGCTACAAAGGAATCTCTCTCTCCCGGCTTGAACGATACGAGGAATCGATCAGGGCATGTGATAGGGCAATCGAGAACAACCGCCAGTGCACCCGTGCATATTTCGAAAAAGGGAATGCACTGGTACACCTGAACCGGCAGCTCGAAGCGGTAAATGCGTATGACAAGGTGCTGGAGATCAGGCCTGATCATGCCCGTGCCTGGTTCCAGAAAGGGGTCGCACTTGCTCAGAAAGAACGGTATGATGAAGCGATCGCAAGCTTTGAAACTGCCCTCACCCTTGACCCCCAAAATGCATCCGGCTACTATTACCTTGGCATTGCGATGGCAGGGCGTGAACGGTTCGGTGATGCAATTGATGCATTCGAACGTTCAATTTCGCTCGCACCGGACAATGCATCCGCATATTATTACAAGGGTATCTCACATATCCAGTGCGGTCAGCCCGAAGAAGCGGTGGAGGCCTTTACCAGGACGATCGGGATCGAGCCATTGCATGCGATGGCACATTATTACCAAGGAATTGCACTGCTCCAGTCAAGGAAACCCGAAGAGGCAATTGCCGCCCTCACAAGGTCAACAGAACTGGATAGTTCCCTATCAGACGCATGGATGTACAAAGGGATTGCCCTTTTCCAGATCCAGAAGTATGACGAGGCAATTGCTGCACTTGACCAGAACCTTTCCGTCACACCCTCATCCGTCGAATCCTTGATGTACCGGGGCAATGCCCTCGTCAAAGTCCACCGGCTTGACGAAGCGTCTGATACGTTTGACCGCGCCCTCTCGATCAAACCCACACTTGTCGATGCGTGGGTCGAGAAGGGCAATGCCCTCTATGAACTGGGCAGGAAACAGGACGCCATCCAGTCATACACAAAAGCACTTGAGGTAGACCCCACGCGTGCTGACGGGTGGACACGGAAGGGGGATGCGCTGTATGATATCGGGAGGTTGCAGGACGCTATTGGAACATACAACAAGGCGCTCGAACTCAACCCCTCGCTTGCCGAGGTCTGGATGCGGAGGGGTGATGTCCTGAATGAGTTAGGCAGGACAAACGAAGCCATCGCATCGTACCAGAAATCTTTGAACATCAACCCCGACCAGGTGGCAGGATGGATCAAGAAGGGAAAAACGTTTTATACTGTTGGCAGGTACCAGGACGCGATTGATGCGCTTGATAATGCAATCGCGCTCGACCAGCGCAACACCGAAGCCCTGTACCACAAGGGGCTTGCTCTTGAACGGATCGACCGCAACGATGAAGCAATCCTTGTCTTTGATCTCCTGCTGGAGATCGATTCCACATCGGAAGAAGCCCAGTACCACAGGGGTGCCGTCCTGGCCAAGCTCGGGCAGCACAAAAATGCGATCGATGCCTATGACCGCACGATCCAGCTGAACCCTTCATCTGCCCCTGCATGGTATTATAAAGGACGTTCCCTCGTTGCCATGGGCAGGTACCAGGATGCACTTGAGTCATTCAGGCAGACCCTTGTGATCGAACCTTCGCACACGGAAGTCAATTATTATCGCGGGCTCTCACTCCTGAAACTCGGGCGTTACGCGGAAGCGATCGATGCATTCGACATGAACCTTACCAAGGATACGAGCAATGCGCAGGGGCATTTTTTCAGGGGCATCGCGCTTGCGAAGGTAAAAAGGTATGAGGAGGCGCTTGCTGCATTCGAACGCACGCTCACCTATGATCCGGACTATCCACTTGCCCATTACCATCGCGGCAGGGCACTTGCGGAGATGGAGCGGCACGGTGACGCGATTGAGGCGTTCAAGCGGACACTCGCACTCAAACCGAGGTATATCGACGCCCGTATGCGGATGGGGATCTCGCTGTATGTTCTTGGGAAATACCGTGATGCCATTGAAGAATTCGATGCGGTGCTTGCGGATAACCCGAACAACTTCCATGCCTACTACCAGAAAGGGCGGGCATTGTCTGACATGGGAGAGCATGCCGGTGCACTCGATGCCTATGACCGTGCACTCGAGATCGATACCAATTATACCGATGCCTACTACCATCGCGGACTGACCCTGTCTGCACTGGACCGGCACGAAGAAGCGATCCAGTCATTCGAGCGGACTACCGAGCTTGACCCGCACCTCGCGTCCGCCTACTATCACTGCGGCATCTCCTTTGCCAGTACCGGAAACCACCAGGCTGCGGTCGACGCATTTACCCGGGCACTATCGCTCCAATCGAACTATGCGCCTGCATACTACCATAAGGGGCTTTCACAGGTCACCTTGGGGCTTCTCAATGATGCGGCAGACTCGTTTGACAAGGCAATTGACGCTGATCCGAGTCTCGCTGATGCAGCACTGCACAAGGGCCTTGCCCTACACGGACTGGGGCGGTACGAAGATGCTCTCCTTGCATTTGAGCAGGCAATCGCCATCAATCCCCATAATGCGCCTGCATGGCACAACAAAGGGTTTTCCCTCGCCGAGCTCGGACGGCATGGTGATGCAATCACGGCATACAACACCTCACTGCAGTATGATGACACGGACTATAAGGTATATTACGACCGGGGTATCTCCCAGATCAGCCTTGCTGCGTACCTAGATGCGATTGAGTCGTTTGACCGTGTGCTTGAGTTCATCCCCAATTTTGCTCCGGCATTTTTCCACAAAGGGATCGCACTGGAAAATTCCGGCATGCATGAGGAGGCAGTTCTTTCCTTCAACATTGCGCTGGAGATCGATCCAAAGGATGCCGCCACCGCGTTTCATAAAGGAGTTGCGCTTACCGGAACCGGCGATCATACGGGGGCAATCGAGGCGTTCGACCAGTCACTTGCCCTTGACCCGGGAACAGCGGATGCCCTGTACCAGAAAGGGGTCGCACTTGCCGAACTCGGGCAGCACAGGGAGGCGTTATCCGCATTCGATGCAGCACTCGGGACTGATCCCGGAAATACCGAAGCCCTGTATCACCGAGGGCTGTCACTTGCCGAACTGGGGTCCTATCCTGATGCGATCGATGCCCTCACCCGGACCCTTGAGGCGAACCCGAAACATGCAAACGGCTGGGTAATCAAGGGCATCTGCCTCGCTTCGCTCGAACGCTACCATGATGCACTCCTTGCATATGCCAGCGCACTGGACATCGAGTCCGAAAATCCCCATACCTGGTATTACCGTGGCAAAGCACTGCTGGCGCTTGGCAGCAGCAGCGAGGCCGTTGCATCGTTTGATCGCTCGATATCACTGCAGCCGGATCTGGGTGAGGCCCATTTCCACCGTGGTGTTGCTCTTTTCCAGCTGAAACAATATGAGGATGCCGCAGGAGCGTTTGACAAGGCGCTTCTGTACATCCCGGATTACCCGGATGCCTCTCTTGGCAAAGGGCGGGCGCTCATGTCCCAGGGAAAGTTCGGTGATGCGGTCGAGGCGTTCGACCAGGTACTGAAGCACGAACCTGAAAACAGCGCTGCGCTCTACGGCAGGGCGCGTGCGTTTGACCAGCTTGGGATGGATGACAAGGCGATTGCAGCCTATACCCGGCTGACAAAGGTACAGCAGGACTGCGACCGGGCTTTCTATTTCAAGGGCGTCGCACTTGCGCGGACAGGAAAGCACGGGCCTGCAATCGATGCATTCCGGCATGCACTCGGCATCAATGACCGGTACTGGCAGGCATGGTATGAACAGGGGCGTTCGCTCTTTGCACTGCGGCGGTATGAAGAGGCGATAGCGTCCTTTGACAATGCACACGAAATCGATTCCGGGCAACTTGAGCCACCCGTGCAGAAGGGGCGGGCACTCCTTCACCTGGATCGGTATGCTGATGCAATTGCCGCATTTGATATCGCACTTTCACTCAGTCCTGCCGATGACCGTGCACGGTACGGGAAAGGCAGGGCGCTTGCACAGGAAGGGAAGTTCCGGGACGCTATTGCAGAGTTCGATACGGTCATTGGAGAGAGCCCGGATTGCGCACCGGCATATTTCCATAAAGGCGTGGCTCTGTATGAACTGGGAGACTATCCTGCTGCGATTGATACGCTCGACCGGGTGATAGCACAGGAACCTGAGAATGCCCTGGCACTCTATACAAAGGGAATGGCACTTTCCCACCTCAACCGGTACGGGGAGGCGGTCTCCTCCTTTGACCTTGCAATAACAAAAAAACCCAACATGGCGCATGCATGGTATGACCGCGGAGCAGCGCTTGCCGAAACCGGCAATGACGAAGAGGCATTGCGGTCATTTGATCGTGCAATCTCCCTCAACCCGAACTACACAAGCGCCTACCATGACATGGGCCTTACCCTCATGCGACTGTCGCGTTTCATGGACGCGGTGAAGGCATTTGACAATGCAGTCGCAATCGATCCGAATTTTTCGCAGGCGTTTTATGACAAGGGAACCGCATTGTTCTCCGCGGGAAAATATGAGCTGGCAAATGATGCCTTTGACCATGCCCTTTCAATAACCCAGGATAATGCCCGCTTCTGGTTGTATAAGGGAAAGGCACTTGCAAAAGCTGGTCACCATATCGACGCAGTATCCGCGTTTGACCATGCACTTGCCCTAGATCCACTGGCGGCGCTTACCCAGTACGAGAAGGGCAGGAGCCAGATGGAACTCGGGCAGTACGGGAATGCCATACTCTCATTTGGCCAGTCTTTGACCCATGATCCAAACCATGCCGCATCCCTGTATGAGAAAGGGCGTGCCTTATCGGCACTCGAACGATTTGACGATGCAGTGTTAGCATTTGATGAGGCAATCTCGCGTGACAGCAGCCAGCCTGTGTTTTTCCTGAACAAAGCACTTGCACTGTACCGGATCAGCCGTTACGATGATGCCATCGCAGCCAGCGACCGGGCGCTTCTGCTCCAGCCGGAAAACACCGGTGCCCTTGCTGCCAGGGGAAGGGCGCTCATCCAACTCAAAAAATTCGAAGATGCGGTTATCACGTTTGACCAGGCCCTTGAATACGACACTGCTGCAGTCCGGCTCTGGGCGTGCAAGGGGTATGCCCTGTACCGGCTGGGACGGTTCAAGGAGTCCGTTGAATCGTTTGGAAAAGCCCTCAAGCGTGACCCCGCACACATTTTTTCACTTCACTACCGGGGCAAATCATACTATAAGCTCGGGAAGTTTAACGAGGCACTCGGCATGTTCGACCGGCTCCTTGCAGTTGATGAACGGCACAAGGAGGGCTGGTGTGTAAAAGGGTTCTCGCTTGAATCTCTCGGCAGGTTTGAAGATGCCCTGGCAGCCTTCAACGCAGTTATCGGGCTCGATCCATCCTACGCCATGGCATGGTATCACACGGCACACGTGCTCAACATACTCGGGAGGTTTGAAGACGCGGTGGCTGCCTCAGACTCTGCCTTAAAGCAGGTGCCACCCATCCCGGGGTCTGCATTCCAGAAAGGGTTCGCCCTTGCCCACCTCTCCCGGCATGAAGAGGCAATTGCCGCATTTGATGCAGAGCTTGCGATCAGCCCTGAACACGAGGAAGGGCTGTTCCGGAAGGGCAAGTCCCTTGGATCAATCCGGCGCTTTGACGATGCAATCCCGCACTTCGAGCATGCCATCCAGCTGGATCCGTCCTCCCCGGCGACATGGTATGAATATGGCAGAACCCTATATCACGTGAACCGGTGTGATGATGCGATCAAGGCATTCGACCGGGTGCTTGCCCTTGATCACGGGTGCGAACGGGCAGCGTTCTGCAAAGGGCTGGCATTGTTCTCGCTTGAACGGTGGAGTGGTGCACTGGCAGCATTTGAAGAAGCAATCACAATCACCCCCTCCTATGCAGAAGCGGCATATTACAAAGGGCGTGCACAGGCACGCCTCGGCCAGCACAAGGAAGCGATCAAATCATTTGAATACGTGCTCGGGCTTGTGTCGGATCATGCCGCTGCATATTATCATATGGGCCTCTCATTTTCAGCAATGGGGCGGCATGAAAAAGCAATCGCCTCCTTCACCCACGCACTCCATCACGATCCCGCGCTGACTGATGCATATTTCCACATGGGCGTCTCCTGCCTGAACCTAGGCAAATACGATGCTGCCCTCGATGAGTTCGACCATGCACTTGAATTCATGCCCGATAATGCCTTGCTTTTATTCAATAAGGGAAAGGCGCTCTCAAAACTTTCACGGGTAAAAGAGGCACTCCAGGCACTGGACGCCTCGCTTGCCCTTGAAAACACCGGGGCTCCCGTCTGGGTCCTGCGTGCCGCCATGCAATATGAGCTTGGCGAGTATTCCCCCGCTCTTGAATCCTTACAGCGGGCAATCTCCCTTGAGCCCCGGAATACCTCAGCGTGGTACCTGACGGGGAAGGCCCACTCAGAACTTGGAAATGTCAGGGAAGCTATCCAGTCCTATGAGCAGGTGCTCACCCTTGATCCCACGTGTGCGATGGCATGGTTCAGGAAAGGGTCTGCCTGTGCAAGTACCGGGCAGTATGAACAGGCGCGTGAAATGCTCCGCACCGGTTTGAATCTCAAGCCACGGTACGCAAACGGGTGGTATGACCTTGCATGCTCCCTTTCCGAGATGGGGCAATACGAGGAAGCGGTAACGGCGTATGAGCGTGCACTTGCGATCAACCCGAAGTTTGCAAATGCCTGTTATGATAAGGGGATCGCACTTGCAAAGATGGGAAAGAACCGGGATGCAGTTATTGCATTTGATGCTACCATCAGGATCGACCCCAATTTTTCAGACGCTTATTATCATAAAGGCCTCTCCCTCCTCAAACTTGACCAGCGGGAGGATGCGGTAGCTGTATTTGATGCAGCGATCGCAATCGATCCAAATTCCGCACCGGTGTATTTCCGGAAAGGGTGTGCCCTTTTTGACCTCGGTGAATATGGAGCGGCAGTTGCAGCCTTCGAACAGGTGATTGCCCACGATAATACATCTTCCGCTGCACACCTGAACCGCGGCCTTGCGCTCAACGCACTTGAACGGTACGAGGACGCACTGGTCGCCTTTGATCATGCCATTGCCCTTGAACCCAATTCGTATGTGGCACATGAACAAAAGGCGGTTGCATACGCGAGGATCAAAAAATTTTCCGATGCCGTCCTGGAATTCCGACGGGCAATCACGCTCGATGACCGGCACGCGAGCGCCCATTATGAACTGGGCATGTCACTGGCTTCGCTGGGCGAGTACCGCGATGCGGTAACGGCATTTGACCATGCGCTGGCACGTGATACCGGGTTTGCTGATGCAAACCGTTGTAAAGCGCTTGCACTCGAGCACCTAGGCATGGATGACGAGGCGATTGTCTCCTTTGATGCCTTCCTCTCTTTAGTGCCATCTGATGCCGATGCCCATTATCACAAAGGTCTGGCATTTGTCCGGCTGGGAAGGGACGGGGATGCTGTTGCAGCATTTGAAAATGCATACCAACTTGACTCGCAGCATGTAGACGCACTCTTCCAGGGCGGTACAGCGCTGACCCGTATGGGACGAGATGCTGAAGCGGTCAGGTTCTTTGATAGGGCCCTTTCCATCAACCCGGAGTACCTGCCTGCGTATATTGAGAAGGCACAAGCACTCATGCGCCTTGACCGGTATGAGGAGGCCGCAGAGACTGCCGGAGAGGCATGTGCACGCAGACCGGATCTGCCCGAGCCATGGTTCATCAAGGGAGTCTCGCTCAACAGGCTTGCGCGGTATGCAGAAGCGATCGACGCCTTTGACCATGATCTTGCGATCGAACCATCAAACAGCACTGCACATTATGAGGTGGGGATTGCGTACGCACAAACCGGCAGATTTGATGACGCCATCAGGTCGTTTGCTTCTGCCATTGAACACCGTGCCGGATACGGGGACGCATATCTCGGGATGGGGCGGGCATATGCTGCTCTCGACAGGTTTAGCGATGCGGTCAACGCGTACGGCCATGCAGGCGATTACCTCCCTGAAAATGCCCTTGCATTTTATGAGAAGGCAGTTGCACTGATCAACACCGCAAAGTATGAGGATGCAATAAAGGCATTTGTCCGTTCACTCGAGATCGACCCTGACCAGATCGAAGCGCTGTATGATATGGGTACAACCTATGTTGCACTCCGCCGGTA
>Ga0209048_10004382_pt1 | contig 13513 bp, 7 predicted proteins | sample FrelakmetCRP12CR_FD_187146 | JGI IMG/M metagenome (GOLD analysis project Ga0209048, IMG submission 187146) | Freshwater lake sediment microbial communities from the University of Notre Dame, USA, for methane emissions studies - CRP12 CR (SPAdes)... | ecosystem: Environmental > Aquatic >... | reverse complement strand
CTTTCCTCCAGCGGCGATCCGACATCTCCGGTTGATTCAAACCGGTGCGGATTCTTTTTTTTGGTGGTCTATCCATGAATTGGAAGTGCTGGGGGTTAAAAAAGTGGAATGATTTCCTTTAGGTAACCCCCCGGCTTTGCCGGGGGTCTCCCGGAGTTTGACAATTCCGGGAAAATACTAAAGCCTCCAACCTGTGAACCGCTCAAAGTTTACAGAAAAGGAGGATCTCCATGGAACACCAAGATAGTTTAAGCCATACCAAGTAGGAATGCAAATATCATATTGTGAAGAATTTCGTCGGCCAGAATTTCTGAGCTCGGGGCTACTATGTCTCGACCATGGGTAAAGATGAAGAGGCCACCCGACAATATATAAAAAATCAGGAAAAGGAAGATCAACGGATAGATCAGCTCCCTCTGTTTGAAAAAGAGGAACCACCTTCAGGCTTACGGAAAGCGGCAGGAAAAAGGGAGTGATGAGCTTTTTTAATAAAGACCTCTTTTATAAATAGTTCTTCGTCAACGGTTCTTCGTTAAATACGGGAGGCGATCGGGATAAACTGTCAACCTGAGTCCGTCCTTATGCAATTAAAGAGAATTACCCTTGATTTTCGAATATTTCCTGGCCCAATATTAGTTAAGAAAAACAATAAATATTTTAATAAAAAGAAAGAAAACAACCCGATGGTGACATGTGGGAAAGAATGGTCGGATAAAAAGCCTCGGCCATTATCTCGAACCCTTGATCATTGGGATGGAGTCCGTCTTCAGAGATTAAAATATTTTCCCAATTCGGGTAATTCAAAAAGGCGGTATAAATATCCGCCACCGGTATTTGATAATCGTTGCCGATTTGCCATATCCGGGGATTAAATTCAGCTATTCGTCGGGCAGTCAGCTCTCGATTTGCTCCGGTAACAGGAGAAATGGTGGCGATGATTGCTTTTAACCCTTGCTGGTGTGCAATTTGGACCATGGTGCGGAGGTTTGCTTCGATAAGATCATATGGAGTTCCAGCATTCAGGTCGTTCGTTCCTTCCATGATTACAACCAGATCGAGTATGTGATTCGAAATTTTAGGTGGATAGAGGCAATCGCCGGGACGGTCGGGATGGTCGGGATTGACGCAGTATAGTACAGGGTTATTAATCGTCTCTTCAAAACGGGCCAAACCACTCGAAGTTATTTCTCCACCGATACCGTTATTATAGAAGGCATACTCCTTTTTAAATTGAGAGGTAAGCCTTGCATAGACCCGCTGTGGGTAGCCGCAGGAAGGAAAATTCTCCATCTTGGAATCGAAGTAGCAGGAAGTGATGCTGTCCCCAAAGGCCGAAAAGACCAAACCCCTAGTACAATACTCCTTGAAAAGTAACGGTACATAGAGCCTCTGGTCTTGGGCTGGGGTGCCGCTTTCGGATAGGGGAAACAGGAATAGAAAAAGAATAAAAACTATCTGATATTTTTTCATAAATATGTTTTATTAGGAATATCTTATTATAATAATGTTAACACAGGAAGAATCGTCTTTTCAATGGGGAATCTTGAATAAAATTTATTCTTGACATCGGCCTCGCCTTTATTATTAATTTTTTAATACTATTTTTCTAGTAATTTTAGTAGATAGGAGACACGATTCCTTTCTGGAAGGACAACGGTTATGGATAACTTCAAACCAGGTGAATTTTGACTTCAGGGAAACACCCCTTTTTTTACCAAGCGATTTTTTTCCTCTTTTCCTTGGTCTTGGCCTTAGCCGCGGGAGAGGTATTCATTCGGTTGGTCTATTGGGATGGGGGGAGTCAAACATCCGGAGGTCCCGGCAACAAAAAGTTTGAATATCTCTTTTCCGAAGAGGGGAAAAGGGGGCCAACAGTCAAAAATCCTCAAGGGCCGGGTGTTACCAGAATATTGGTACAAGGAGATTCCATCACCTTCGGGGCGGGGGTGAAGGACTGGAAAGACCTTTACCCTTATAGACTCCTTCGGCTGCTTAACCAAAGCGGTAAAGCTTATGATATGGAAGTGTTGGCCGAAGCGGGCTGGGAAATAGATTCCCATCGCTACCACCTGTCCCAGAATGGAGAGCGACTGCATCCGGATGTTATTATTTATCAATGGTACATTAATGATCTTGAAATACATAAGGAGGGACGACCGGTCAATGGGTTCCTATTCTGGAGAAATATCTTTTTTCATGAAACCTTAATGAAATATTCCTTTCTTTATAACTTCCTGGATAAAAAATTAGAAAATTTGGTTCCCTCCTCTAACCGGACTTACGCGCAATACATTATAGAAGATTATGCCGAGAAAACCCCCGGCTGGTATCTATTCGACTTGGAGTTCCATAATTGGGCTACTTTGGCCAAGGTTTATGCCCCCCGAAGGATTCTAATGCTGTATCCCTCCCTGCCCTACAAAGGCGAATATCCTTTTAAACCAATTAATGATCGGGTAGCCAAATTATCCGAAGCGAATAGGGTAACCTTTCCAGTTGTCTGGTCCGATAAAGGGGTGGGGGAGGAGGTCGGTGACACCGGTTCTTACCTGGGCACCTCATTTTATGTTAGCCAGGGGAAGACCCCAACGGGGATTGTCTTTTCAACACCCCCGATCTACCTGGAAAAGGGCAACCATCAAGTCCTATTTCGCCTCAAAGGGAATCGGCTCAATAATAAAGGGGAAATCAAATTAAAAGTAATCGCCGAGGATCGTCTGGTGGGTGAAAAAACCGTGGGGCGGAAAGATTTCGTTAAAGAGGGAGTTTGGGAAGAGGTTAAGCTGCCCTTTTCCCTGGATCAGGCGGTCCAGGATAAAATTCGATTTCAAGCGGATTACTTAGGGCAGGGAGACTTCGGGTTCGACTGTGTCCAGTTGCCCGTCGATTATGGTTTGGAGATCATAGATCTACTTCCTTATTTGAAAGACATTAAAACCCATGCCAGCCCTTTTGACGCTCATCCCAACCCCAAGACTCACCAGATCATGGCTGAGGTGTTATACCGTTACCTCACCCAAAGACCTAACCTTCTCCCTCCATAAATTTTCCTTTCCGGCAATCATTGAATTCTACCTTGGGTGAATCGCCTGAGGAGAGTTATGCTTTCGAGACCGATCTCTCAGCAATACCATATACCATATACCAATCGCCCATCTTTGCCTCTCTGCGCGTCTCAGGAACACCAGCATGCCCTTGGATCTACGATCTATGCGTCCCCAGCATTGGCTTCGGCTCCATCTCCAAGTTTAAGGCTCCTCTGAGTTTTTCGCCAAAACGGTCTAAGTTGACTAAGCCTGGATTGAGGATTGGAAACCGAGGTGAGTGTGGCAGGGGGACCTCCCCAATCTCTCAGGCACCTTCGAGGCGCACATTCAGTTGAGTAGAGATCTGACGTCGTGGCTAAGTGCGCTATCTCCAGCTCCCCCTCGTCAAATCGTACGTTCGGTTTTCTCCCGCAGTATGGGACTCATGTCAGTAATGACAACCCCTATTCGGAAGCCCAGTTTAAAAAGTTAAAATATTGTCCGGATTTTCCGGATCGCTTCGGGTCCTTACAGGATACCAAGTCTTTTTGCCACCCCTTCTCCAACTGGTACCCGACCTTCAAATGTTGACTCAAAAGGGTCATTATCGGTATTATATGACATTTTGCGATTAGTGAGTGAGAAAGTTGAGCTGATTTATCCGGTGCATCCACGCATCAAAAGTATGTTAGAATGGTATGGCCTGCTTGAGAAGTTGGCGGCGCTGAGCTGCTTGCGTCTCACCAACCCTCTGGGTTACTTGGACTTTGTCAGATTGATGAAAGATTCCAGGAGGAGACAACGACCTTCGGGATACCGTGTCTCACGATGCGAGGGAATACAAAACGACCAGTCATGGTGACACAGGGCACCAATACCCTGGTGGGAAAAGATGTAAGAAAGATAGTCAGCGGCGTCACGAACATCTTGAGTGGAAATTTTAATCGGGGGGCTCGTATAAACATTTCCAGCCGTTCTTGGGGGCTCGTGAGATGATTAGTATGCAGGATTACAGATAGTGTATATTTTGGGCATTTCCGCTTATTATCATGATAGTGCAGCCTGCTTAGTCAAGGAAGGGGAAATCATTTTCGCAGCCCAAGAGGAACGTTTTACCAGGAAAAAACATGATTTTGGTTTTCCTGCCAATGCGATTCAATACTGCCTTAAGGCGGCTAAAATTCAGGGGAAGGACCTTGATTATGTTGCTTTTTACGATAAGCCATTCATAAAGTTCGAGAGGCTGTTGGAGACGTACTTGTCCTTCGCCCCGGTCGGAATCAAGTCTTTTTGGAAGGCCATTCCCGTCTGGATCAAACAAAAACTATGGATATCTGACCTCATTAAGAAGGAGCTTGATTATGGGGGGAAGATTATCTATCCGGAGCACCATGAATCGCATGCGGCCAGTGCCTTCTTCCCATCTCCTTTCGAGCGCGCCGCATTTTTGACCATGGATGGGGTTGGCGAATGGACGACCACGAGCTTTGGGGTAGGGCATGATAACCTGGTGGAGATAGATTCGGAGATCCACTTCCCCCATTCCCTTGGGCTGCTGTATTCCGCTTTTACCTACTATACCGGCTTCAAGGTGAATTCTGGTGAATATAAGGTAATGGGACTGGCCCCATACGGTGAGCCGAAGTACGTTGACCTGATTCTCAGCCAACTTATGGACCTCAAGGAAGACGGCTCCTACCGGCTGAACATGGATTATTTTAATTATTGCGTCGGTTTGACCATGACCAATGAGAAATTCCATAGAATGTTCGGGGGGCCGCCGAGGAAGCCGGAATCCAAACTCACGCAAAAGGAGATGGATCTGGCAAGATCAATCCAGGCAGTCACCGAAGAAGTGATGATGCGCACCACCCGGCACATCCACAAAATTACGGGGGAAAAGAACCTATGTCTCGCGGGCGGGGTTGCCCTGAACTGTGTGGGTAACGGCCTTATTCTGAGAGAAGGACCCTTCCAAAACTTATGGATTCAACCGGCTGCCGGCGATGCGGGCGGGGCTCTGGGAGCCGCGCTTTTTACCTGGCACCAATACCTTGGGAACAAAAGAATGGCGAGGGGGAAGGGGGATCTTCAGAAAGGATCCTTTTTAGGCCCGGATTATAATTCTAATCAAATCAAGGAGTTTCTGGATAGTCAGGACATCTCCTATCGCGAACTATCTTATAATGAAATTCCTGAGGTTGTTGCCAACTTGATTGACCAGGAAAAGGTTATAGGGTGGTTCCAGGGATGCATGGAATTTGGTCCCCGGGCCCTGGGTGCGCGAAGTATAATCGGGGATGCGAGATCTCCTAAAATGCAGTCCGTAATGAATCTCAAAATTAAATTTCGTGAAAGTTTTCGGCCATTTGCTCCAGCGGTTCTCGGTGAGCACGTTTCTGATTACTTCGAGTTTGACCGGGAAAGCCCTTATATGCTCCTGGTCGCTTACGTGAAACCGGAGCGAAGGAGAGCCGTGACCGAATCAGAGAGGAATTTGTGGGGTGTCGATCAACTGAATGTTATGCGTTCGGATGTGCCGGCGATTACACACGTGGACTATTCAGCACGCCTGCAAACCGTTCATGAGGAAACAAACCCTCGATTCCACGCCATGATCAAAGCTTTCTATGAAATGACGGGCTGTCCTGTCGTTGTCAACACCTCCTTCAATGTCCGCGGGGAGCCGATTGTGTGTACGCCGGAAGATGCATTTACCTGTTTCATGCGAACGGAGATGGATTATCTGGTGATGGAGAATTTTATACTCGACAAGAAGGACCAGAAGGAACTGGCGGGGGATATCGACTGGAAAAAAGAATTCGAATTGGATTGAGAGATGGCTATTGATGAACAAAAGATAAAAGTACCGGATAACAAAGAACTTCGAAGCTTTGCACTTACCATCTCCGTCGCCTTGGGAATTGTCGGTGCTCTTGTCTTGTGGCGAAGAGGGCCGATGGGGTTTATATTTATTGCCATCGGCGCAGTGATTTTGTTTGCTGGGTTGGTGAGCCCTAAGTCATTAACTACACTATACAAAGTGTGGATGGCCCTTGCCCTGGTTCTTGGATTGGCCATGAGCCATATAATCCTTGCCTTGGTATTTTACATCGTGCTGTCGCCGATTGGGTTTCTCATAAGGATACTGGGCAAAGATCCCCTTACGCTGAGGGATGATCCCAAGGCCGAATCCTACTGGGTAAAAAGAGAAAAAAAAGAGTGGCACAGAGATAATTACGAGAAAATGTATTAGCAGAAAAGGTGGAGAATATGAGCAAGCTATCTATTATGATGGAGTTTTGGCAATTTCTAAGAGTTAGGAAAAAATATTGGTTGCTTCCTATTGCACTCATACTTGTTGTATTGGGCGCTTTGTTGATTCTTACCGAGGGGAGTGCCTTGGCTCCTTTCATCTATGCTATTTTCTAATCTGGGGTATCTACTTTAGTCCAGTAGACCCATTATGTTTGGGCCTGGGTGGAGAGGTTTGTCACCTATTTTGGACTTTGGACCCACTTTCCTTCCTGTTGGATTTAAATTACTCAATCCGGCCCCCCTATCCCCCGAATGATCAGATCAAAACTCCTTAAGCTCCTCTTTATCCATTACTGTTTTTTCTCCTTGCCCCCTCATTGGGTTTATTTTATACTCTGCCCATCCCAAAGGAAATTCTTTTCAAAACCGGCCGATCGGAGAAACGGACATCATTTTCCGGGAAATCCAGGCCCGTTTCGGAGAAATTCCCCAAACCGAATCCCAACCCACTTTCTTCTGGTCCGTTCATGAAGTCGAGCTCTTCTCCAGAACCTCGTCCCCCGAATAAAAAAATGCTGGCCTATGCCGGCATCTTTTTAATAGCCCTGGCGGCCCGGGGGATCCCCTTGCTGACCTCGGAATTAGGGGGAGATGAATCCGTCATCGGGATCATGAGCCTGCGGGTCATGGCCGGTGAATTCCCGGTATTCTTTTACGGACAAAATTTCATGGGTTCCCTGGAGGCCTATTTGAGTGCCGTTCTGGTTCTCGGCTTCGGTCCTCAGGCCTGGGTCCTGGAGCTGCTCCCGGTCATCCTCTCTTTTCTGTTTCTCTTTTTGATCCGGCAACTGGGACGAAACTTCTTTTCCGAAAAGGTAGTCCTGATGGCCCTGCTCTACCTGGCCCTTCCACCCTGCTTTTATCTGGATTGGACCCATGAAGCCCGGTCTCATTATCCACTAACCTTGATCTTCGGCAGTTTGCTGCTGGTACTGGCTTCCCGAATTATTTACCTGGGATCACGACCGGGAGAGCGTCGCCGGCACCTGGTACTGCTGGGACTGATGGCCGGGCTGGGCTGGTGGACAAATCATCTCATCGTTTGTTATCTGCTGCCGGCTTTCTTTTTTCTCTGGCTCTTCGATAAAAAACTCCCCCTGCGACCCTCTTCTTTTTTAGTGATACTCTTTTTTTTACTGGGGAGTCTGCCCCAGTTTCTCTATCAATCTCGACAACCGGTTCCCGGCCTCCCGATTCACCGGCTGATTGTCTGGCCCGACTGGAAAATCATCGTCACTGATTTTTTCGGCAATACCCTGCCGATACTGGGGGGGATTCCATATCCCTTAACTTCGGAACCCGGCAAGATTATTCCCTCGATACTATTTATGACGTTATTAGGCCTATCCCTGGCTTCCATCATGCTTGAAAGGAAGGCCGGACTGGCAGGACTTTTCGGACCTCATTATCGAAAGCCCAAGGGGACGGCCTTACTGTTGTTGACCCTGCTCGCAACAACAGCCATTAACATGCTGACGGTTTTCAACGTCCGGCTCAGCGATAATGACCCCAAATATTTCTTGCCCTATTACACCAGCATACCTTTCTTTTTGGCTCTCTTTATTGATAAAACAACCCGTAAATCTCTGGTGGGGGGGCTCGTTCTCCTGGGTCTGGTCCTCGGGGTTAATTGTTGGGGGATCCTTTTAGGGCCGGCTTGGCCTTTCCTGGTCCCGGAAAAACGCCAGGCGGCTGAACAGCGGAAGAATACGGATTCGGCTTTAATCCGGGCCATCACGGACAAGGGGATTCAACGGCTTTACAGTAAACATTATCCTGATCGACTCACCTTTCTCTCCGGGGGAAAAATGATTGCCGTTGATCCTTACCAGGCCGGTAATCTGCGCTATGCCCAGTGGGTGGACAGTACCGACCGACCGGCCTATCTGTACCCTTGGCCTGATACCCTTTGGGCGGATAACCTAAAGGCCTTGGGAGGCGGGTACCGAAAAACGACACCGGCCCCCGGTTTTGCCCTTTATACGGATTTTATCCCTCCTCCCGGTCCTTTTGTTCCTCTAAGTAGGCGCGGGTGGTCGGCCACAGCCAGCAGTGAGCAGGACTTGACGCGGGATGCCTTTGACGGGGATATGTTGACCGGTTGGTACAGCACCCAGGAAGCAGGGATTTTTTTTCTTTTGGATTTAGGCCGGACAGAAATCATAAATAAAGTCAGTTGGTGGCCGGGTAGTTACCGCCATATTCCGGCCGGCTATCAAATTGAGGTGTCGGAGACTGGAAATAACTGGCAGATTGTTTCCAGGGTTGAGGACTATGTCGGTCCTTTTTTCTGGTCCGGCCCCGGCCCCATGATCAAGATCCGGCGGGGTCGGGTGGAGGCGTACTTTAATCCCGTCCCGTCTCGTTTCCTGAAGATAACCTTGATCAAGAGTCGACCGGATGAAATTTGGTCCATCAATGAACTCCTGGTGTACAAAACGGACGGGGCCAATAAAGGGACCGCTGCCGGGGCAGATACTCTTCAAGGCTTAACGGCTCTCCTCAAAGAGCAGGGAGTTAAACAGGCTTATGGAAATCACTGGCTTTCCGCGGTCATCCAGGTAAAGAGCGGGGGAACCATCAGAACCATGGGTTCCAACCACTTTTCAGGGGATAATGGGGAGGTGGTTCCCCCGCTGGATTTGATCGATTCCATAGAACTCACCCCAACTACGGCGATGGTTATTGATCGAACCGAGTTGCCTGAGGTTGAAGAAATGCTCGAATGGTATGGGGTCACCTTCCAACAGAAAGCCTTCGGACCCTATCGGGTTTTTTATCATTTTTTAAAAGTTCCCCGGGTTCCCTTGGACCGCTCGAGATGGCGAGCCTCGGCCAATGCCAATCAGCAGGAGGTATCCCTGGCCCTGGACGGAAATCTCCGGACTCGATGGACCTCCCTTAAACCTAAATCCCCTGATTTGTATTTCGAATTGGACCTGGGCCGAATGGAAACCGTTGGGGGAATGACCTTGAATCAAGGACGCTCCTTAAGGGATTACCCCCGCGATTTAAAACTATTCGTTTCGCCCGACGGGAAAAGCTGGCGGAATGTTGAAACCCAATGGGTGTCCGACCTTTATTGGGCCGGCAACCGACTTTTTAATAAACGGGGGGATCGCCTGACCTATTTTTTTCAGCCAGTCTCCTGCCGTTACCTGAGGCTTGAACAGGGGGGCTCCGATCCAGTTTATTATTGGTCGATCCATGAAATCGACCTGTTTGGGCCGCCTGCTCGCCGGGCATCTTGACCTTCAAGGAGGAAATTACGAAATGGTCTTGACTTATTATAATTTTTAAATAGCATAAATTTATTTCCGAAAATACAAAAAGTAAAAGGGCCAACGGCTACCAGCGTTACTTAAATAGTATGAACAGGCACGGTCGGATTTTTTCCGAAGGGTTGGCCGGGGTCCGTAAAAACGAAAAAAGGGGCTTTATCGACCGGACCGGGAAATGGTTGATTAAGCCGGCCTCATAAACCATCCTTTTGACTGTTCTATGGAGCTGGCCCCCGAAAAAACAGACCAGTGGAAGGGCAAACAGACCCAGGGTATCCACAAAAGCCCAATGGGCAATAGAAATCCCATAATGCCACAGATACCAACTGGCCGCGACATATAAATGGAGCAAGGCGGGTCACGATCGGCCACCGCAAAAACCAGAGTGTCTCTGATTAAGGATAGGGATTTGCTGGCGGCGGTCAGGGGGCCATCATCATAATGAACGGAAGACAAATTTAACGGTATTTTCGATAATGGGTTATGGACCAGAGAAAGAGCAAAGCCAAACTGATACAGGTGATGATTAGGCCATAGTAAAATGGGGAATAATGAAAAGAAAATTCGATTTGATGATTACCCTTAGGGACGTAGAGCCCTCTCAAACCATAGTCGGCCCTAAGGATGGTGGCCGGTTTTTGATCGATGGTGGCCTTCCAATAGGGATAATAGGTGTCACTTAGAATTAAAAACTTATCCTCTTCGGTCTTGGAGGCAATCTTTACCAAGTGAGGGGCATAGAGGGTTATTCTCGCTTCCTGGGTTGAGAAAGAAGAGGTGGCGGGTTCCTTGTATCCTGGGGGTAGTTTTTCCAAAATGACATAGTCTTTGGGATTAAAATTTTCTAACTCGGTGAGTAATTTTTTTTCCTTTTCTTTTTCCGTGTCTTTGTCATTCGAGACAACTTTAGCTCGGGCCAAGGTAAAAACTCTTGGAAAAGCATTACTATTTTGAAAAATTCCTGGGGCAACAAGGTCGAAACGGTCTTTGGTTACCTCCTTAAGGTTTTGGGTGTTAAGCACCACCTCTCTAATTATAAGGATTCCTTGAGGATAAAGGTATTGAAGGTTAATTTTTTTTATTTCAGGAGTTTCTTTGAAGTCCCATTCGTAGCGATAAATGTTTCTTCGGTAGCCTTGATTCGGGAGATCAATTGATTCTGCCACCCGGGCCTTCCGGTGTAAAAATGTTTGTCCCGGTCGATCTATGGCCCACTCGGCGGTTTCAATACCCGCCCGGATCGGTAGGGTGAGTACGGAGCCATCTTTCCTGAAAAGTTGGATCTGAGCGACTTCGGTCCCCTGAGAGATAGATTCGGAGTAGGACAGGAAAGAATCTACCGTCAGTTTCGATAATGGTACGGCTTCTCTTAGATCAAACGATTTGTTTTTGAATTCACTTCCAACCTTTATGCCATCCTGAAAAGGGTCTATTTTTGGTACCAAGTCGCCTATTTGATATTTAATATTTAATAAATCGAACAGGTTCGGGTTTTTTTCCAGACGGAAAAGGAGTTGTAGATATTCAGGAGGAAATTGCAGGGATACATAGTTGGGCATACTGTCGATATCATAGGTGGTAATATTCTCCCGGTAACGAAGCAAGGGAGGAAGTACCCCTTTGGAGTTACCTACCCGGAATAACTCGTGATCCTTTTTAAGCTCATCGGATATCCCCTTTGAAAGATCGGTGGAAATGGCCGGGTCTTCAACGGACATGTGTCCACCGGGAGAAGGCCCATAATGCAAACTTATTACGAGAAGATCAAGACTGACCAGGAGAATAACCGCACTCTTTAGGGCCTTGACGGGCATCCCTTTCCGAACCCCCAAAAGCAACAAGTACGTTGCCCCGAGAACGATAAGGAACAGAAGATACCCTTCAACAAACTCACCGGAGTATGAAACAGGACCTCCTTTCCCTTGATACGAAAGAAGAAAAAAACTCGTCCCAGCTAATAGAAGCCCCGTGGCTAAGACAAAATAGAAAAACACTCTGACCACCTGAACTAACCCTTCCGAATCTTTTTGAATGGAGTTCCCCAGAAGAAGATTGCAGCCATATCCCGAGAGGATGGCCAAGGCGAAGGTAACTAAACAATTAAACCGGGAGGGGATGCGAAACAAATCAAGACCCGGAAGAACATCATAAAGTATTTTATAAAATGGGGTCGATTGGCCAAAGGCCAGCAATAAGGAAAATAGGGCGGTTAATCCTAAAAAAGTGGTCTTTTTTTCTTGAGAGTGAAAAATAGCCCAGAGGCCGAGGATAAGAGGCAAGATCCCGATGTAACTTAGCTGATCGGACAGATCGCTGGCAGACAGGACAAACCATTTTGGTATCAAAAAACTGACTAAATTCAATAATGGATAAGAGCCTTGTACTTTCCAGGCGTAATCAATGGATTGGCGAAAATATCCGGCGCTGCTTTGCAATATGGGAAATAGTTGAATAGCCGAGATGCCCAGACAAAAAAAAGTCATGATAATAAAATATGAGGACTCCTCTAAAACTCCTGTGAACGATTTTTCCTTTATTTTTATACCCATTCGAAAGCAATAGTAAAAAACGATCCAGAGTAAAATAAAATAGAAAAAATTGGAATGGCCGGCCAGGAATGAAATGGCCAGGAAAAGCCCGGACATGGCCGCCCAGAGCCTTTTATTTTGAAGAATGGCCTTATCCAGGAAATACAAAATTAAGGGAAGCCAGATGAAGGTTTGAATCAGATTCCGATGATGTGGGTTGGCCACTAAAAAACCGCCCAACATAAAAGCCAGGGCGCTGATCAGGGCCGAAGTTCTAAAAAAACCTAATTGTCGGGTATATAGGTAGGTAAATACCCCTGCCAGCCAATAGTGGATTGCCAGTAGAACCTGAAGCCGATCAATATTATAAAAAAAAGCAAAAACTCCTATGATAAAATCCGGAGGGTAAAAGGCGCCAAGATCAGCCACCAGATAGGGTATCCCTGTGGCCAAGTGGGAATCCCATAAGGTCAAAACACCGGCCCGAATTTGTTCATAAAAATAATCCCGCATAGCCATGAGTTCCACAAAATCTCCGGCCAGGAAAATTTTATCTTTGGGTATTAAAAAATTCCAGAACTTGAGAAGTACGATCAAGCCAAGAAATAAATAAACCCCTAAGTCTTTTAAAATTCCCTTGGAATTTTTCAGTATCATAAAGAAAATCCATGGGCCCGATTATCAGGCCTTGTTCAAAAAAATAGGTTCCTTTTGTAACAGGAAAATATCTCTCTTTCCCATTTTATGCAAGAAAAACCAGGGGGTTTTGATTAGATAAATTATCCTGGCCCTAGACCAACTTCCGCACACTGCTGACCGATTTTGGGGAAATTTTAGCTATTCAGGACAAAAAGTCCTGTAAATTAAATGGTTTGTCTACTTTCTGGACGAAAATAGTGACTAAGCCAACTTTCGCGATTCAGCGGCCATTTGGGCTAATTTTTCCTAATATTTCGGTCTAACTGTTTGAAATTACATGGTCGTATCCTAAATTTCCCTTGTAGTGCCGACCTACCCCCTTGAATTATGGGTATTTTCCGGTAAATTGGGGACATGTTTCTTCGAGTCAAAAAACGGTTCAAAGACGGGAAAGATGACCGCTACTGGAGTATCGTCGAAAATCATCGGACGGTGCTTTTCACCACAAATAATCATCTGGAAAATGGCTACCAACCAATTCCTGTTAAAATCCTATGTCTATGAACGGGTTAATTTTTTCTCCCCCAGCCTGTTCAAAGTTCTTTTCAGCCTGCACCACGGACTGCTGATCTGGTCTCCCATCCTGGTCTTTGCGGTGGCCGGCTTCTGGACCATGAAAGGGCCCTGGCAATCCTATCGCTGGCCGATCGTGATCTGCCTC
>Ga0209048_10004381_pt1 | contig 13513 bp, 15 predicted proteins | sample FrelakmetCRP12CR_FD_187146 | JGI IMG/M metagenome (GOLD analysis project Ga0209048, IMG submission 187146) | Freshwater lake sediment microbial communities from the University of Notre Dame, USA, for methane emissions studies - CRP12 CR (SPAdes)... | ecosystem: Environmental > Aquatic >... | reverse complement strand
CCTTTCCGGAGTTCATCCGGAGTCTGCGGGAAATCCAGCGAGACCGGGGAGTTGAAGGACATCAGGCACATGACGGCTTCTTTCAGTCGCTAATGCGCACTATGACCTCCCCCGATCTGGCGATCAAACACTGGAGCTGGCTCCCGGATGGCATTCACCTGGATTCACAATCCAAACTGCTCTTTTTCGGCGGTTGTGCGCCTTATTTCGATACCTTCTTCAAATATCATCTCGACGTTCAAACCAGCAACATCCTTGTCGACAGCCTGCGGTTGCTCAATTTCTTTGACATTCATCCCAACCTCCTGGAGGGCGAGCGCTGCTGTGGGCATGACCTGCTCTGGTCCGGTGACCGCGACAATTTCCTGAAGCTGGCCGCCTTGAACGTGGAAGCCATCGAGAAACTGGGCATTGAAGAAGTGGTGACGGCCTGCCCGGAGTGCTACCGGACTTTGAGCCGGGATTATCCCGAGCACGGAGTCAATATCAACTTCAAGGTTACCCACCTCTATGAGCTGTTGGAGAAAGAAATAGCCAAGGGTGCGGTAGGTTTTGAGAAGATTGATCGGAAACTGACCTTTCAGGATTCTTGCCGTCTTAACCGCATGGGAGACGGTGCCGAGCTTCCAAGAAAACTGCTGAACAGGCTCCAGTCCAGAAGTTTTAGCGAAATGCAGGACCACGGAATGGCGGCAATCTGCTGTGGCAATTGTGCATGGACCGGCTGCGACAGTTACAGCAAGGCGCTCCAGGTCAAGAGGCTGCGGCAGGCGAAAGCAACCGGCAGCGACCTCCTGGTTACCGCGTGCCCCAAATGCCAGATCCACTTGCGCTGCGCTATGGAAGATCCTTTCTGTGGAGCAGAAATCGAGATGGAGATGATGGACCTGGCATCGGTCCTCGCCAGAACCATTCGATGGGAATGATTCTAGTGGCCACTAGCCACTGAGGAATTCGCATGGATAGACTGCATCAAGGGAATGATAATCCGCGTATCGGCGTATATATCTGCCATTGTGGGTTGAATATTGCGCGGACCGTGGACTGCAAAAGGGTGTCGGAAGCGGCTTCAAACCTGGATGGGGTGGTGGTGGCGCGCAACGTAACCTATGCCTGTTCCGAACCCGGCCAGCACAGTATCAAAGAAGACATCACCGAACATGGCCTGGACCGGGTGGTGGTGGCTTCCTGCTCACCGCGGCTGCATGAACCCACCTTTCGCCAGATGCTTCAGGCCGCGGGACTCAACCCGTACCTCTTGGAAATGGCCAATATCCGCGAACACTGCAGCTGGGTTCACATGGACGAACCCGATGCAGCCACTGCCAAAGCGGTCGATCTCACCAGGATGGCTGTTGCGCGTGTGCGCCAACTCCAACCGCTCGAACCGGAAAGGCTCCCCCTTATCAAACGGACTCTGGTGATTGGCGGTGGAATTGCCGGAATCCAGGCAGCACTCGATCTTGCCGACAACGATTACGAGGTGGTGCTGGTGGAGAAGAAGCCATCCATTGGCGGCACCATGGCTCAGCTTGACAAGACCTTCCCCACTATGGACTGCTCTATTTGAATTCTCGGGCCAAAGATGACGGATGTCGGTCGGCATCCCCGAATCAAGCTACTCACGCTCAGTGAGGTCGTCGACGTTAAGGGCTCGGTGGGCAATTTTGCAGTAAAAATCCTGAAGAAAGCCCGGTACGTGGACGAAAAGGAATGCACAGCATGCGGCGAGTGCGCCAAGGTCTGCCCGGTGGTTCGCCCCGACGGGTTCAACCTGGGATTATCCTCGCGGAAAGCCATATATTCTCCCTTTCCTCAGGCGGTCCCTGCCGCCTATTCGCTCAATGCCAATGAATGCCTCGGGCACAACCCGGCGGTATGTGCCAAGTGCGTTGAAGCCTGCGAGAAACATTGCATCCACTTTGACATGTCCGATGAAGAGATCATGGAACAGGTCGGCTCCATCATTGTGGCAACCGGTCTCGATCCCTACGATCCGACCGAACTTGATGAATACGGCTACACCCGCTTCGAAAACGTCCTGACCAGTCTGGAATTCGAGCGCCTCGCCAACGCCGGAGGGCCATCCAAAGGGGAGGTCATCCGGCCCACCGACCGCAGGCCGCCTCGATCGATCGGTTTCGTACAGTGTGTTGGTTCACGATCGGCAAGAAAAGGACACTCTTATTGCTCCAACGTTTGCTGCATGAACACTGTGAAGAGCACACTGGTGCTGAAGGAACACCATCCGAACATGGATGTAAAGGTGTTCTACATGGACATTCGGGCCTCCGGCAAAGGCTTCGAAGATCTCTATAAGCGAAGCCGGCGACTCGGCGTGCACTACATCCGGGGATTGCCGGGCACGGTGGAGGAAACGGCGGACCGGGGCCTCAGGGTTGCCGTGGAGAATACCGCCACGGGAGCCATCGAGTTTTTCGAGCTAGATATGCTGGTTCTCGCCATTGGCGTCAAACCTGCGAAGGGCACTCAAAAACTCCAGGAGATGCTGGGATTGCAGCTCACTTCGGACGGGTTCTTTCTCGAAGCTCATCCCAAATTGATGCCCGTGGATGCTGCCACGCGGGGGGTATTCTATGCCGGTTGCGCCGAAGGGCCCAAAGACATCAAGGAGAGCGTCACCCAGGCTTCGGCTTCGGTTGCGCGGGCGATTCGCCTGATGCACAGGGGAGAGATCCTTACCGAGCCCATTACCTCCGAGGTCCTGGCCGAACATTGTACGGCCTGTGGCAGGTGCGCTGAAGTTTGTCCCTACAATGCCATCGTTGTCGATGCCAAAAAGAAGCTCCCCGCCGTGGTAAACACGGCTGCCTGTGCGGGTTGTGGCGCATGCGCCGCGGAATGCCCGTTCGGGGCCATCGACATGAACCACTATAGCGACTTGCAGATCCTCGAACAAGTCGACACCATGCTTGCCGACCAACCTCAATCAAAGATTCTCGCCTTTGCCTGCAATTGGTGTTCCTATGCGGGAGCGGATTACGCCGGGGTTTCCCGGTTGCAGTACCCCCACAATGTGCGCCTCATCCGCACCATGTGTTCAGGGCGCGTGGACGAAGATTTTGTTTGGCGCGGTTTTGCCGGAGGCGCCCCGGTAGTGCTGGTGAGTGGGTGTCATATCGGGGATTGCCACTACATCGACGCTAACCACTGGACGGTGAAACGGGTAGAAAAAGTCCGGAAGAAGATGGCAAAACTCGGTATCCGCCCCGAACGCCTGCAGCTGGAATGGATCAGCGCGGCCGAAGGCGTCCGCTTCGCCAACCTCATGCACCGGATGGAGAAGCTGCGTCAGGGCGTCACTGCGGAAGAGATCGCCGAAACCATTGATAAGCTTTCGCTCTGAGTTGTTGTTTTCTCTGCACTGCTAACCTGCAATTTCTTCAAGTCTTATCAAGATTCTTGCGTAACTTATTGTTTTCTCTGCGCTCTCTGCGTCTCCGCGGTGAATAAATGGAAATTTCCATGCTATTGAGATATGATCTGGGCCGGCGATCATACGCGTCAAACGAGGCGATTTCGCATCTGCTGGTGCAGATTTGTCCTTTAACTGCTTCGTGGTCTTCGTGTTCTTCGTGGAGAGAATAAACGGCCAAATGATATGGACGTCATTTCTGAGGGTTTGAAAGAAGCCGTAAGACTGCTCATCACGCTCGACCCGGACGTGATCAACATCACCCTGCGAACGCTTCAGGTGACGGGGATCGCGACCATCATCAGCGTCTTGATCGGCATTCCAATAGGCACAGTGCTGGCCCTGACTCAGTTTTTCGGAAGAGGGCTGCTGGTCAGCATCGTCAATTTCGGTATGGGCCTGCCCCCGGTGGTGGTTGGCCTGGTCACCTGGCTCTGCTTGACCCGCTACGGACCTCTGGGCATCCTCGGCCTGCTCTACACCCCGACCGCGATAATTATTGCCCAGGCAATCATCGCCTCCCCCATTGTCGCCGGGTTCAGTCTCGCCGCCATCCAATCGGTCGATCCCAAAATGCGTTTGCAGCTATTGGCGTTCGGAGCCACCCGGTTGCAATATCTTATGCTTCTGATATGGGAGGCGCGGTTGGGCATCCTGGCAGCGATCATCGCGGGTTTTGGCGGGGTGATCAGTGAGGTTGGCGCATCGATGATGGTGGGTGGAAACATACGGGGTTATACACGGGTATTGACTACCGCCACAGTGCTCGAGGTATCCAAAGGGAAGTTCGAACTGGCAACCGCCTTGAGCATCATCCTTCTCACCGTGACCTTTTGCATCATGGCATCCTTGAGCCATCTCCAGCAGCGGGGCAAGAAACCATGACCCCCACAGTGGTCGCTGAACATTTGAGCCTGAATCGGGCCGGACAGAAGATTTTCCACATTGAAAGACTTGTTCTGCGCAAGGGGGAAGTCCTGGCTCTCGTCGGCCCCAATGGCGCAGGCAAAAGCAGTCTGCTCCTCACCCTGGCGCTTCTTCAGCCGCCCACGTCGGGAAATCTCACGTACAACGGTATCGCTGCCGGCAATGGTAACCTCCTGGCCCTTCGCCGACGGTCGGCGGTAGTCTTCCAGGATGCCCTGCTGTTGGACACCACCGTATTTCGCAATGTCATGATCCCGCTGCGAATTAGAGGAGTTCCCAAAGGCGAAGCGGCAGAGCGGGCAAAGAAGTGGCTGGACCGCTTTGGGATCGCCCATCTGGCCGCCCGCAAGGCTCGGCGCCTCTCTGGAGGTGAAGCCCAGCGCGCCAGCCTTGCCCGCGCTTTTGCCCTGGAGCCCGAATTCCTCTTTCTCGATGAACCTCTGGGGGCCCTCGATTACCCCACGCGCAAGGCATTGCTGAGTGAACTGGGTCAAATCCTGAGGGACATGAATATGACGACCCTTTTTGTGACCCACGATTTCACCGAAATCCCCTATTTGGCCTCAATGGTGGCCGTGCTGTACGAAGGGAGCATCGTCAAATACGGAACCATTCGTGATGTCTTCGGCGATGAACTGCTCGAAAGCAAGGCCTGGACACCTTGGGAGTTGTAGGGTTGAGAACGTTTCGTACTTCGCTCTGAGGTGAAGATTGCCCACTCGCAGTCAAGATATTTCCGTTGTCATACCGGTTAACAACGGCGGTGACAACTTTATTAAGTGCTTGCAGAGTATTGTCGGAGCTTCACCCCCTCCGGGAGAAATCATTGTCATTGTTGACGGCGGTGAGGACAATTCCTGGCAAGTGGCTCAAAACTCCGTGGCCAAGGTAATCCGCAAACCTGTTTCCGGGGGACCGGCCAGGGCGCGGAATCGAGGCGCCCGAGAGGCGACCGGGGATATCATTCTCTTTATCGATGCCGATGTTGCCGTTCCCTCCGGTCTCATAGGCCAGGTCGCAGAAATCTTTGAGCGGGAACCAAAGCTGGCAGCCGTCATTGGGTCCTATGATGACGATCCGGAGGCGACGAACTTCTTTTCGCGATATAAGAACCTGTTGCATCATTTCACCCACCAAAACGCAAACAGTCAAGCCTCCACTTTCTGGGGAGCATGTGGCGCGATACGACGCCAAGTCTTCCTTTCCGCAGGCGGTTTTGACGAAAGTTATCCCAAACCTTCCATCGAGGATATTGAACTGGGTTACCGCCTGACAAGGGTTGGTCACGAAATCAAATTGGACAGATCATTACAAGTCAAGCACTTGAAGCGTTGGGGAGTTCTGTCGCTTTTGAAATCGGATTTCTTTTGCCGCGCCCTTCCCTGGACTCAACTCATCCTGCGCGACCGGCGCTTCATCAGAGATCTCAACTTGCAGGTTTCAAGCCGCATCTGCGTTTTCGCGAGCTATGGTATTTTGATTGCTCTGGTCGGATCGGTCGTATGGCCATGGCTTTTCGGGGTTGCGGTTTGTTTGGCGGCGCTGCTGCTTTCACTCAACGCAAGGCTCATTCTGTTCTTCCATCGCAAAGGGGGTTGGTGGTTTGCGGCAAGAGGGACGGCATGGCATTATCTCTATTTCCTGTATAGCGGATTAGCTTTCGCCATCGTAGCTTCAAAGCATCTTGCACGCCGATGGAATCCGGCCAGGCAAGGATGAACAAATCGTCCTCAAGACTACTTCTTGGGATAGCCCACTGACTGGGCGAGTGTGATCTTCTGATCCGGTCGCAACCGCATGGCCTTGGATAGAGCGTGTCTGTCGATCAGGCCGCGCACCACGGTCGCCAGCCCTTCGGACGCGCAATACAGATAAACATTTTGACTGATAAAACCCGCATCGGCGGCTGAATAGAACTCCTTGTCCGCAGCCGACGCTTCACCGACTCTAGCGTAGTCGGCCACATAAATCAGATTGACCGGGACATCCTTCACGAACGGCTGCGTACCCGTCAAGGCCCGAATATCTTCTGATAGAATCGGCTTCAAGGTGTGTTCCCTGGGATCATAAAGGTAAAGACCGTCGGCGGTGGCAACGTAGACGTCGATTTCCTGCCAATTCCGTGCAGATGGCGCAGTCCGCTTGCCGGAATCGGGACGGTTTATCCCGCAGGCGGCCCAGAGCAGGTTCGAGAGGATTTGCGGTGGCAGTTTCTCAGCGCTGAACTCTCGCAAGGATGTTCTCTCCTTAAGCGCCTGCATGAGGGGCTTGCCTCCTTCCATTTGCGGTTTCGGCAGCGGCACCGATGAAGGGTCTGCAGCACTGCTCAAGGAACAACAAAAGAGCAAGGCAAACATAAACATGGACAGAGCAATAATCAGAAATGATGCCTTTTTCATAAGAGCCTCCATATCTTTCAATCGTCATTTTCATCTTCATTCTACAACCCTACAGACAGAATTCCTCTGTATAGGGGCTCGCATCACCCTTTTTCGATTCGAAAGCCCCGATTCCTTCAAGGAAATCCAGATAAGCTGAAAGATCCTGCGCATCATGGGAGGGTTGTGTGCGCATGGCAGTGAAATCTTCAGCGGTCAGGTGGAGATCCTTTTCAAGTTCCAGCATCGCTTTTCCTCCCGCCTGTCAACTCCTGGTACCTTTCAAGTTGGCCGTAACGCTCAAAGTACTGACGCACTTCATCGTGGTCTATTCCGGGCAAACGGAGAAGCTGCTGCAGGTCCGCCATCTCCCGCAGGGTTCTTTCCGGGTCGTTCTTCATGGCAAAAACCTTGAGGGCAATGAGGTGTTCAGCCTTGACCACGGGAAGGGAAACGCCTTCCAAAACAAGAAGAGGCATGGCTTCAGACAAGATGGTTTCCGCCGTCCCTCCTTCCACATAAACGAAATCAATCCTGGCAAGGCTTGGAAGAGCGTGCACGTGATTGGAAAACCCTCTGGAACGATAAAGGGTTTCGTATCCCAAGGACTCCAGGTGTAAGACGATCTTGTCCTGGTCTTTGACCTGCACAAGGAAATCCACATCCCGGGTGGCGCGCAGATAGCCATAGGCCTTGAGCGCGAAGGCGCCAATCAGGGCGTGATCGATCTCTTGCCTCTCAAAGAACTCGAGAAGATTCTGGAGGATGGCCTTCAGGTTCACAGCGTTCTAAATCCGTTTACTACCAAAAGGGAGCATACTCGTACCATCCCGAGTCACGCAAGGAATTCCTCCACCGCTTTCGGGGGCGCTTTGGCGAATGTCCCCCGGCGGCTGACCGCGACTCCGCTCAATCGCCGAAGCTTCAGGGCAAGTTCCGACATGGCTACAATGACAGCGACACCATTGAGGACTGTTGCCCCTGGATCTCCCACGAACGATCCATCATACACTTTTCAGATATTTACGATCAAGTCGACCCGTCATACGAGGGTATGTCCACCGTCAATATAAAGCTCGACGCCGGTGAGAAAAGGCGGTCGCGGCCATGCAACTAAGCACAGCTCCGCAGAAAAAGTGACCATTACCCCAGGACGTCATTCCCGCATTGCTTTTAGCGGGAATCCAGAAGAAAACCCTGGATGCCCGCCTTCGCGGGCATGACGGGTCGGTATCGGGCACCTATTTATGTGGAACTAAGTTTTCAAAATCAGCTTTGACCTTTGGCACTGCCTCTAAACGCTGCCGCCAGCTCCTTAACAGTTTTGGGCGGAGCTGGAAAATCCGGTTTGGCTTCCATTGAGATTGCGCCCTCCGGACATCCGGTAGCGCACACGCCGCACCCGAAACACCGATCGGTGTTGACGACCTGGACATGATTTTCATCCATTGCCAGGGCTTCGGGCGGACACCGTTCGATACAGGTTTCACACGATATGCAAAGTTCGGAATCAAAATCGGGCTGAAATCCTGAATTGAAAGCCCAGCTGGGTCTGGGTTGTTTCAATACATTGGTGACGACCTGGCAGTGCCAGCGATCGCAGTTGCAGAGAAAATCAATATCCTCTGTCGTGTTGCGGCTCATGTGCAGCAAACCGGCTTCCTCGCACCTGTCCAGGATATCTTTAGCTTCTTGTTTGGTTATTCGCCTTCCGCCCAAACGCTGGATGATGTGTTCGGCGATTTCTCCGAACCACATGCAGACTTCGAGCGGCATTCCGTGGAGGTCTTCTCCTCGCAACTTGGCGGCCTGGCGGCAATAGCATGTTCCCACCCCGATGGAATCATACTTCTCGATATAGGTCATGACCTGATCATAAGTGTGAATGACATTCCCGGCTTTGATGGTTCTGGCAACGGGGATCACACGAGTCACCGGATAACTTATTCTCTCGATGCCTTCCGCAGACTCATAGGCTCTCTTGTACGCATGGATCAGTTCCGCAATCCTCTTGTCATGCTCCGTTTCTCCACCGGATATGAACAGAAACTCAAAGATGCCGGGCATGAACGGTATCCCCTGATAGAGCGGCACGCCGGAGCCCTTAAAGACCGAACACAATCCTTTGTCGGCCATTGTCTCGAGAATCTCGGTGACTTCCTTTTCATCCCGGTTTATTCTGCCGGCAATAGCTTCAGCTGTAGCCGGTTTTCGCAATAGCACATTGTTCATCTCGGCTTCTTCGGGAGTAAAGAGCTCCTCCACCAGTGCATAAAACTCCGGTATGTCCAAACCTGCGTAAGGGCCTCCTCTATTTCTCATCACTTCAAGGAGCTCTTTATATACGTTTTGAATCATTGCTTTCTCCTGTTTCCTCTGTGTAAGGGTCTGTAGGGGATAACGCAATGCTTGATCCACCATCTGGAGCCGATAAATCACAGAATCCCCAGTTCCTTCCCCAGTTCCTTGTGGGCCTTTGGAAAATCCGGCTGGAAATTTAGGTAGGGAGTCACCGGATAGCGAGCCCCCATCGCTTTTCCAACTTCCTTGAGCGCCTTGGTAAGTTCCGGTAGGAATTTGGCCGGAACGGCAAAAGCCACCTCATCATCCTGTGTTCCGGCAAAGACCCGCTCGCCGTTGCCTGGAATCACCACTCGGGCGGATTGCGTCTTGAAGGGGGTGATGAGGTACTCATCGCATTCCACCTTGCCTCCGAAATGCCCCGAAACACGTTCTCCCGCCACGTACGACCAGGCTTGAACCAAGCGCATGATCTGGGCGGGATTGCCATACATGAGAATTGTGTCCGGCTCGAAGGATGCCCGCTCCAGCGGAGCCAGAACGATTGCTTCGATCTCTCCATTTTCAAACCGGCTCATGGAGGAAATCTCTTTGCGGGCAAGATCTTGGGTGCTTGAAAAGTTGATCTCGCAAAACAGGCCTGCGAGGGAAGCAGGTGGGTCCGAAGACTCGCTGAAACCGAAGACGATCGCAGCAGGAACACAAATCACATCCTCTTTGGCAAGCCCCACCGTCCAGCCGTAATTTCTGGCCATCGTAACGCCCTGGCAAATGGCAATCCTTTTCCCAAGGGCTATTGAAGGGCGCCGCGTCTTCTCCGGGAGCTCAGCTTTGTTTTTCAAGAACTTGACTGCCACAGGGAACGTCTTCAGCCTGAGATCATTTCGAACAAACTCGGCAGCTTCTCTAAAATTTGTGTCACTCATGTTTTTACTCCTTCATTCTTAAGGTAGTTGGAAAAAAGCCATCCCACAATGGCCAGACTCTCCATATCCAGGTACCCTGTATGCACGTCTCTCGAAGAGAACTGAGGCTTTGGCGGGGCATTCCGAATCGAGACCGTTAAAGAGTACTAGAAAGCGCACAGGGTCTCCTCGGGTTTCTTATTGTGAAATGAAATCGCTATCCCCGTTGCCACTGTGTATATGCACGTATTTGCTCAAAAAAAGACTCTATGTCGTCCGAGCCAGGGAGACAACCTCCGACAGTTCTTTAAGAAGGCTTCCCAGACGATCCTCGCCAAGTCCCTTCTCGATATGCGCCTGGGCCTTCTCCCATAAGGGGATAACTACAAGCAAGGCTTCCTCGCCCTGCCCCGTCAGAGTCACCTGACGTTCCCTGCGGTCGCTTCCCGGGTCGATTCGGATCAAGCCCTTCCTCTCGAGAATGGTCAGGTTTCGGGTGAGCGTCGTACGCTCGGTCACGGTCAGAGTTGCCAGTTTCGTCAGCGTCACGGGCCCTCGCAATTTCGCCGACATAAGCAGGGAAACCTGAGTAGTTCTGAGACCGCTTGGCCTGAGAAAATCATCGTAGAGCCTGGTGATGGCGCGGGCGGCCCTCCGCAGATTGTAGCAGGTGCAACTCCGCCCTATTTCCCTGCATTTGGCACTATCCAACGTTTTCGGTGTATCTTCCATAGAGCCCTAATCCTGTCAAAGACTCTCAATTAGCAGTCTACACCCGGGCCTCGTCAGATATTCGTGACCTGACCAGGACAATGGACAAGTCCGATGGCGACGAGTTCACAAAAAAGTGCATACACACCTATTCGGCCCAAGTCAAATAATACTACACTCAATAGGGTTGAAAATCTTTGTTTTTATCCCTGCGACTGAACGTGGGGTCGCCGTTGCACTCGACGGGAGTGGCTTGTCGAAGAGAGCGAAAATGGACTCTTGCAGGAGGTTCACCGGAGTATACTCCTGCACCCCTGTGTTGCTCTTTTGCCATTTTAAACTGATTGCCGCAAAAACGTATATCGCTCCGAAAGTGAGCAAGGGGTTGGGAAGACTGGGCAAGGATGCCAGCGAAATCAGTGTCGCAGGTCTCAGTAAGGTTTTCTGTGAAACAACATAATTTCCGCGCGTCTTATACGCTCGTTACTGCCTCCCTGAGCGGATTATGGGAATGTTGCAGAGCTGCAGCGGCAAGCATACTTTGAGGCGGGTTTAAACAGACAGGAGAAAGTATATGAAGATTTGTTTTCCTACGGAAACACTGCAAGGGCTGGAAAGCCGCGTATATGAACACTTCGGGTCAACCCCAGGCTTTGTTATCGTCGATACGGAGTCGAAGAGCGTTCAAGAAATCAACAACAATGACCTGCACCATGCTCATGGCATGTGCCAACCTTTAAAGGCTTTGGGAGCTCGCGAGGTTGACGCGGTTGCGGTGGGAGGCATCGGCATGGGGGCCTTGATGAAACTGCAGGCTCAGGGCATAAGAGTATTCCGTGTGACCCAGGGCACCGTAGGACAAAACGTCCAATTCATCCTGAAAAAGAATTTGCTGTAGGTGGAATGCAAAGTGTAATTTCCCTTTGCTCCCAGGTGACAAAGCGATGATTGAAAGGGTGGAAGGGTACGCACTGGCGGTGAAAAAGGTGCCCACTGGTTCTCATTCAAGAAGAAAGAATTAAGATTGAAGCCAAGTTGATGGGTGTTTAGACATTGGCAGGCCGAAACCATTGAATCAAGAGGGAGAGAAGTATGAAGCCCACAGGGCAGTTATTTTGGTTCGATGCAAATCTGCGGCCATTACAGGTGATCCCGAAGACCGGCATATTTTGGCAATAGCCAGTATTGATCCTACAGTTCTCCAGACAGGTTCGAGTTCCGTCTGACACTATCCATCATCCGCCAGGCTCGAATGCTTTGATGGTTGCCTGTGAACATATGCAGATCATTTGGCGTATGATCTGGCTCAGGAGGCTGATTCAACACAGTTTGGCAAGCTGTCTTGAGTTTTCCAACCCATCCCTTTGGTGATCATAGGAGGGGTATAGGAGTTCATCCAATACCACTTTTCATTTTGAGTGGACCGAAGCTTATGCCATTATTGTGGCAGATCGAGTTCGGGATGGCTCGGTCTCGCATAGAACCTGGGCGCAGGGGCGGGAGCTGTTCCGCTCGTCATCGCAGGCTCAGAGGGCGGTATCGCCGGACTTTGGCTCGCCTTCGCAGGAGGCCACTCTCCCGCGAAGGAGACTGCGTCCTGACGGGGATTGTGAATCTAAATACACGAGAGTTACACCGTCGCACTTGGAGGAACCATGAGTCGCATTCAACAATTCAACGCAGCCGTAGGCGTCAAGATCACCAACGGTGTGAGCACTATGTGGTGTGCGTATGCATTCGCAGCAATTGCATTGGTGTCGCTGCCCCAAACACTCGCCTCTGACAATCTCATCACGATAGTAAGTTGGCTCGCCCAGACGTTCCTGCAACTTGTCTTGCTCTCCATCATCATGGTTGGTCAGGACGTGAAGGCGAAGTCCACGGAACAAAAGATCAACGAGACGCACGAAGCATCACTCGCCGAATTTGAGCTCGCAAAGAATGCTCGGGCAAATGCCGCCCTGGAGCTCCAGGAACTCAAAGAGATCGCCAAGGCTCTCCACGCAAGGATCGTGGCCGACGACACCAAGTAACAGTTCGCCGAAATGACCTGCCCCCGATAAATCGGTCCATATGGTAAATTATGGTAAATTAGATTTTGGAATGGACAAGGAAACGAAGGCAACGATGAAGAGGAATATATTTGCCTCCGAGCAGATCATCGGGAAACTGAGGGCGGCCGAGGTCTTACTTAGCCAGGGCCAAAGCGTTGGATCCGTCAGCCGGAAGTTGGAGGTCATAGAGCAGATGTACTAGCGATGGGGGAGGAAGTACGGAGGGATGCAGGTGGAGCAGGCGAGGAGCCTGAAAGGAGTCGAGCGGGAAAATGACCGGCCCATGTTTTACGAGATTGTTAAGGCAAATGTCGCTTGGGAAAGCCTTATATCAGCTGCAACCAGGGACCTTTTCCCTGGAGGAAATAATCAATTAAACTGTGAGAATCTTTCAACTCAATTCTCAGTTCAGTTAAGAACCCCACGGAGGACTCTGGAAATGGGGGCCTTGACCCGGAAAGACGAACCACCCTTTTTTAACCCGAAAAATATCGTACTTTACCAGGTATGCCGGAATCAGGGAATTTTTCCGGGAGTAGATATATGCAGTGGGCTATAGATAAATTTAACACAGGGAGGACTCATGAAGGCGATAGCTGTCAACGGCAGCCCCAGGAAGGGCTGGAACACGGCGACTTTGCTACGGAAAGCACTTGCCGGGGCGAGGAAAAACGGCGCGGAGACCGATTTAGTGCACCTCTACGGCCTGTCCTACAGAGGCTGCATCAGCTGCTTTGCCTGCAAGAAGATTGGCGGGAAGAGCTACGGCCGGTGCGCGGTCAGAGACGAACTCACCCCGAT
>Ga0209048_10004380_pt1 | contig 13515 bp, 9 predicted proteins | sample FrelakmetCRP12CR_FD_187146 | JGI IMG/M metagenome (GOLD analysis project Ga0209048, IMG submission 187146) | Freshwater lake sediment microbial communities from the University of Notre Dame, USA, for methane emissions studies - CRP12 CR (SPAdes)... | ecosystem: Environmental > Aquatic >... | reverse complement strand
AGCTGCAGGTGCTGGTCGCCACCGACGTCGCCGCGCGCGGCCTCGACATCGACGACCTGCCGCTCGTCGTCAACTACGAGCTGCCGCACGTGCCCGAGGACTACATCCACCGGATCGGCCGCACCGGCCGCGCCGGCGCGTCGGGCCTGGCGATTTCGTTCGTCGCCCCCGAGGAGGAGAGGTATCTCGCCGACATCGAGCGGCTGCTGAAGAAGACGGTGCAGATCGTGACCGCCGACGGCTTCGATCTCGCCACGGCGCGTCTCGAGCGCGCGCCCCGCGCCACGCGCGCTGCGCCGGCGGAGCGTACCTCCCGCGCGCCGCGTGCAAAGGCCGGCGAGCGTCCGGCGCGTGCACCGCGCGAGCGCGGGCCGAAGCCGGCCCCGGGAAGTGCGGAAGGCGTCGCACTCCACCGCGAGCGCACGATCGGCGACGCGCCGCGGTCCGACCGGATGACCGAGGAGCAGACCGAGCGAGCGCCCCGCGAAGACCCGCGGATCGAGCGCGAACGCGCCTATGCGCTCAACCCCGACCAGCCGAGCGTCGCACGGCCGGCGGCGGCGGCCGATGCCCCGAACACCGCGCTCACTCCCGCTCCCGCGATGCCCAGGCGCCACGGCTTCGGCCACGGGCGGCCGGTGCCGGCACTGCTGAAGAAGCGGACCGCGACCGAGCCCGAGAAAGTCTGACCGCGCCGATCCCGGGCGCGCATCGCTGCCGGTCCCCCGCCAGCGAACGATCGCAGAACCCGTGAGCAACGGTTCCGTTCCCGCCGCCCTCGTCGTCGACGGGCTGTCGGTCGAGTTCGCGACGACCGAACGCACGGTCCGCGCGGTCAGCCGCGTCTCGTTCACGGTCGGCCGCGGCGAGACGGTCGCCATCGTCGGCGAATCGGGCTCCGGCAAGTCGGTGACGGCGCTCTCGCTGATGCGCCTCGTCGAGCACGGCGGCGGCCGGATCGTCGGCGGCCGTCTCGACTTCGGGCGGCCGGACGGCAGCCGCATCGATCTCGCCGCGGCCGACGGCGCCACGATGCGCGCGATCCGCGGCGCAGAGATCGCGATGATCTTCCAGGAGCCGATGACCTCGCTCAACCCCGTGTTCACCGTGGGCGAGCAGATCGCCGAGTCGATCCGGCTGCATCAGGGCAAGGATCGCGGCGCCGCGAATGCCGAGGCGCTCCGGATGCTCGAGCAGGTGCGCATTCCCGAGGCGGCGCAGGTGCTGACCCGCTATCCGCATCAGCTGTCCGGCGGCATGCGGCAGCGCGTGATGATCGCGATGGCGCTGTCGTGCCGCCCGACGCTGCTGATCGCCGACGAGCCCACGACCGCGCTCGACGTCACCATCCAGGCGCAGATCCTGACGTTGATCCGCCTGCTGCAGGAAGAGATGCAGATGGCGGTGATCTTCATCACGCACGACATGGGAGTGGTCGCCGAAGTCGCCGACCGCGTGATCGTGATGTGGCGCGGCGAGAAGGTCGAGGAAGGGCCGGCCACGCGGATCTTCGCCGCGCCCGCGCACCCTTACACGAAGGCCCTGCTCTCCGCAGTGCCCCGGCTGCACTCGATGCGGGGCACGGACGTCCCCCGCAAGTTTCCGCTGCGGCGCGCCGAGGGCGGCGCCGGCGAAGCGGAAGCCCCCGAGCCGCCGCCGCGCTCGACCGTAAGCGGGAATGGCCGCCCCGAGCGCGAATTGCTCCCCCTCGGGGGGACGGCGCCCGGCGCCAAGGGTGCACCATCCGGGCCGCTCCTCTCGGTGCGCGGGCTCACGACGCGCTTCGATCTCAAGGCCGGCTTCTTTGGCCGCACGACGCGCCGCGTCCACGCGGTCGAGCAGGTGAGCTTCGACCTGCACGCGGGCGAGACGCTGGCGCTGGTCGGCGAATCCGGCTGCGGCAAGTCGACGACCGGGCGCTCGCTGCTGCGGCTCGTCGCCATCGACGGCGGCAGCATCGAGTTCGGCGGCCGCGACATCGCGAAGCTTCCCGCAAGCGAAGTGCGCCCGGTGCGCCGCGACATCCAGATGATCTTCCAGGACCCGTTCGCGTCGCTCGACCCGAGGCTCACCGTCGGCTTCTCGATCGCCGAGCCGCTCTACGTGCATGGCGTCGCAAAGGGCCGCGAAGCGGAGGAGCGCGTGCGCTGGCTGCTGCAGCACGTCGGCCTCTCGCCCGATCACGCGCAGCGCTATCCGCACGAGTTCTCCGGCGGCCAGCGGCAGCGCATCGCGGTGGCGCGCGCGCTGGCGCTCAACCCGAAGATCATCGTCGCCGACGAGGCGGTGTCCGCACTCGACGTGTCCATCCAGGCGCAGATCGTCAACCTGCTGATCGACCTGCAGTCCGAGTTCGGCGTGTCCTACCTGTTCATCTCGCACGACATGGCGGTCGTCGAGCGGGTGAGCCATCGCGTCGCCGTCATGTTCCTGGGCCAGATCGTCGAGATCGGGCCGCGCCGCGCGATCTTCGAGAACCCGCAGCACCCGTACACGCGCAAGCTGATGGCCGCCGTACCGGTCGCCGACCCCGCGCAGGGGCGCCGCCGAAGGGAGTTATCATCCGACGAAATCCCGAGCCCGATCCGCGCGGTGGGGGACGAGCCGATCGTCCAGCCCTTGCGCGAGGTCGCTCCCGGCCATTTCGTCGCCACACACCGGATCGCCGGCGCGTATTGACCGCCGCCCGACCCGCAGGCCACCACCGCTTTTTCCCGAAGGAGGTTCCACGATGAAACCGCTGTTCCGCCCCCTCGCCGGCGCGCTCTTCGCCGCCGCGCTCGCCGCCGGCCCCGCGTTCGCGGCCAAGGATGTCACGTTCGCGGTCGCGTCGACGTTCACGACGACCGACCCCTACGACGCCAACGACACGCTGTCGCAGGCGATGGCCAAGTCGTTCTATGAAGGCCTCTTCGGCTTCGACAAGGACATGAAGCTGATCCCGGTGCTGGCCGAGAGCTACGACGTCAGCAAGGACGGCCTCGTCTACACGATCAAGCTCAGGAAGGGCGTCAAGTTCCACGACGGCACCGATTTCAAGGCCGACGCGGTCAAGGCGAACTTCGATCGCGTGACCAACCCCGACAACAAGCTGAAGCGCTACGGTCTCTACAACAACATCGGGAAGACCGAAGTCGTCGACGACTACACGGCGCGCATCACGCTGAAGTCGCCGTTTTCCGCGTTCGTCAACCAGCTCGCGCACCCGAGCGGCGTGATGATCAGCCCGGCGGCGCTGAAGCAGTGGGGCAACAAGGACATCGCGTTCCACCCGGTCGGCACGGGCCCCTTCAAGTTCGTCGAGTGGAAGGCCACCGACTACCTGAAGGTCGCGAAGTTCGACGGCTACTGGAAGAAGGGCTATCCCAGGGTCGACGCGATCACCTGGAAGCCGGTCGTCGACAACAACACGCGCGCGGCCGTCATGCAGACGGGGGAGGCGCAGTTCACGTACCCGGTGCCGCCGGAGATGGCCGAAGTGCTGAAGGCGAAGCCCGACCTCGACATCGTCGCCGCGCCGTCGATCATCGAGCGCTACCTGTCGATGAACACGCAGCAGAAGCCGTTCGACAACCCGAAGGTGCGCCAGGCGATCAACTACGCGATCAACAAGGACGCGGTCGCGAAGGTCGCGTTCGGCGGCTACGCGACCCCGGCCGATGCCATCGTGCCGGCGGGCGTCGAGTACTCGGTGCAGACCGGCGTGTGGCCGCACGACATCGCCAAGGCGAAGCAGCTGCTCGCCGAAGCCGGCTATCCGAACGGCTTCGAGACGGAGCTGTGGTCGGCGTACAACCACACGATCGCGCAGAAGGTGACGCAGGTGCTGCAGCAGCAATTGCAGCAGGTCGGCATCAGGACGAAGATCACGCTGCTCGAGGCCGGCCAGCGCGTCGAGAAGGTCGAGAGCTGGCAGGACCCCGCGACCGCGCCGGTGCGCCTCTACTACGTCGGCTGGTCGTCGTCGACCGGTGAAGCCGACTGGGCGCTGCGCCCGCTGCTCGCCAGCGAATCGTGGCCGCCGAAGCTCTTCAACACCGCCTACTACAAGAGCGAGGCCGTCGACGGCGCGATCAGGAAGGCGCTGCTGACGACCGACAAGGCCGAGAAGGCGAAGCTCTACAAGGAAGCGCAGGAGACGATCTACAGGGACGCGCCGTGGGCACCGCTCGTCGTCGAGAAGGTCCTGTCGGCCAACAACAAGAAGCTGACGGGCGTGTACACGATGCCCGACGGCTCGTTCAACTTCACCGAGATCGATCTCAAGTGACCCAGCGGGCCGCGTGCGGGGACGCCGGTCCGCGCACCCGGCCCCCGGCGCGTCGGGGATGACGGCACGCAATGCTCCAGTACATTGCCAAGCGCCTGCTGGGCCTCGTGCCGACGCTGCTCCTGGTCGGCATTCTGGTGTTCCTGCTGGTGCACCTGCTGCCGGGCGATCCCGCGCGCCTGGCTGCCGGACCCGACGCGACGCCCGAGACCGTGCAGCTGGTGCGCAAGGACCTCGGACTCGACCTGCCGCTGCCGCAGCAGTTCGTCCGCTTTGTCGGCGGCGCGCTGACCGGCGACTTCGGCCGGTCGATCCGCACCAAGCGGCCGGTGGCGACCGAGATCGGCGAGCGCTTTGCGCCGACGTTCTGGCTCACCGTCTGGGCGATGGCCTGGTCGGTCACCGTCGGCATGGGAATCGGCATCCTGTCCGCCGTGTGGCGCAACCGCTGGCCCGACCGGCTCGGCATGACGCTCGCCGTGTCGGGCATTTCCTTTCCGGCGTTCGCGCTCGGGATGGTGCTGATGCAGGCCTTCGCGGTCCAGCTCAACTGGCTGCCGACCGTCGGCGCCGACAGCTGGCGGCACTACGTGCTGCCGTCGCTGACGCTGGGCGCGGCGGTCGCCGCGATCATGGCCCGCTTCACCCGCTCGTCGTTCGTCGACATCCTGCAGGAGGACTTCATCCGCACTGCGCGCGCCAAGGGGCTCTCGGAGCCGGTCGTGGTCGCCAAGCACGGCCTGCGCAACGCGCTGATACCGGTCGTCACGATGATGGGCCTGCAATTCGGCTTCCTGCTGGGCGGGTCGATCGTCGTCGAGGTCGTTTTCAACTGGCCGGGCATGGGCCGCCTGCTGGTCGACGCCGTCGACATGCGCGACTACCCGGTGATCCAGGCGCTCGTGCTGCTCTTCTCGCTCGAGTTCATCCTGATCAACCTCGTCGTCGACGTGCTGTACGGGCTCATCAACCCGACGATACGCTATCGCTGATGCAGCGCCGCCACGCACGCCGTCCGCTTCGTCGCCGCCTCGCGTCCGGGGCGGCCCGCTCCGTCCTGCCTTCACCGACCGTCGTCGCGCATGCCTGACGCCGCTCCCGATACGAATGGCGCCGCCGGCGGCGCCGCGGAGTCGGTCCGCACGCCCTGGTCCGAGTTCTGGCGCAAGTTCCGCCGGCAGCACGTCGCGCTCGCCGCCGGCGGCTTCGTGCTGATCCTGGTGGTGCTGGCGATCCTCGCGCCGTACATCGCGCCGTTCGACGCCGAGAACTATTTCGACTACGACACGCTCAATTCGCCGCCGTCGGCCAGGCACTGGTTCGGTGTCGACCCGCTCGGGCGCGACATCTTCAGCCGGCTCCTGATGGGCGCGCGGATTTCGCTGACCGCGGGCTTCGTGTCGGTCGCGGTCGGCGCCGTCGCCGGCACGCTGCTGGGCCTCGTCGCCGGCTACTACGAGGGGTGGTGGGACCGCGCGATCATGCGCCTCTGCGACGTGCTGTTCGCGTTCCCCGGCATCCTGCTCGCGATCGCGATCGTCGCGATCCTCGGCAGCGGGATGGCGAACGTGATCATCGCGGTGTCGATCTTCAGCATCCCGACGTTCGCGCGCCTCGTCCGCGGCAACACGCTGTCGCTCAAGCACATGACGTACGTCGAGTCCGCGCGCAGCATCGGCGCCTCCGACTGGACGATCGTGGCCCGCCACGTCTTTCCCGGCACGATCTCGGCGGTGGTGGTCTATTTCTCGATGCGCATCGGCACGTCGATCATCACCGCTGCGAGCCTGTCGTTTCTCGGCATGGGCGCGCAGCCCCCCACGCCGGAATGGGGCGCGATGCTGAACGAGGCCCGCTCCGAGATGATGACGGCGCCGCACGTGGCGCTCTTCCCCGCGATCGCGATCTTCCTCACGGTGCTCGCGTTCAACCTGCTGGGCGACGGGCTGCGCGACGCCCTCGATCCCAAAATTGAACAGCGGTAGCCCAGGGGTTGCGCGCCCCAGTGTCGGCCGGCTCCCCCCGGGCCCGCACGACACGATCGCCGACGTCGCCGGCGTCGCCGTCGGCCACGCCACGATTGCCTCGGGCGAGCTGCAGACGGGCGTGACTGTCGTCCGCCCGCACGCCGGCGACCCGTTCATCGACAAGGTGCCCGCCGCCGCGGTCGTCATCAACGGCTTCGGCAAGAGCGTCGGCCTCCTGCAGCTGAACGAGCTGGGGGTGCTCGAGACGCCGATCGCGCTGACGACGACGCTGTCGGTCGGGACGGTGGTGATGGCCCAGGTGCGCGCCGCGATCGCCGCGCATCCCGGTCTCGCGCGCACGACGACGACGGTGAATCCGCTCGTGTTCGAATGCAGCGACGGCTATCTCAACGACGCGCAGGCGCTGGCCGTCACCGAGGCGCACTACGTGGAAGCACTGTCCGCGGCGGCACCCGTGTTCGCGCGCGGCGCCGTCGGGGCGGGGCGCGGGATGTCGTGCTTCGGGCTGAAGGGCGGGATCGGCACCGCGTCCCGCATCGCCCGCATCGGGCCGCAACACGCGACGCTCGGCGCCCTGGTGCTCGCCAATTTCGGGCGCATCGAGACGCTGACGCTGGCCGGATGGCCGATCGGCCCGCTGCTCGCGGAGCGTCTCGCGGCACGGGAGCCCCGGGTGTCCCCGCAACGCGATCAAGGATCGATCATCGTCGTGCTCGCCACCGACGCGCCGCTCGACCATCGCCAGCTGCGCCGTGTGGCGACGCGCGCGGCGGCAGGGATCGGGCGCACCGGTTCGTACTACGGCCACGGCAGCGGCGACATCGCGCTGGCGTTCACGACCGCGGCAACCGTCCCGCACGATGCGCGCGCGCCGGTGCGCGACGTCCGGGTGCTCGCGGAAGCCCACCTCGAGGGACTGTTCGAGGCCGCGGCCGAGGCGACCGAGCAGGCGATCGTCGACGCGCTGCTCGCCGCGGAGACGGTGACCGGGTACGCCGGCCACACGCGCTACGCGCTCGCGGATCTCGCTCCGGACTGGGAACAGATGATTCGCCGGGACCGCGCGCCGTCGTGACCGCGGGACCGGCGCTCGTCGCGCATTGCCGGGCAGGCTTCGAAGCCGAGGCCGCCGCCGATCTCGCGGAAATCGCGCAAGCCGCCGCGACGACGCTCGCCGTCGACTCGCCGCGCGGCCGCGGCTTCGTCGTCGCGCGGCCGGCGCATTTCGATTCCGCTCGCCTGCGCCGCGCGCTCGATCGCGCGTCGCCGATTTTCGTGCGCTCGCTGTTCGTCGGCAGCGGACCGCATGCGCTGTTCGATCCCGCCGGGGTCAAGGGTCGCCCGGATCGCGTCGCTCCGCTACGCAGCCTCGTCGCGGCGCTCGGCGCCGACGTGCCGCCGCGATCACCGACGCGACTCCTGCCCTTTGCCGACCTCTGGCTCGAGACACCGGACACCAACGAAGGCAAGGAGCTCTCGGGCGTCTGCCGCGCGCTCGCCGTGCCGCTCGGCGACGCGCTGCGGGCGTCCGGCGCACTGGCGGAACGCGACGCCGCTGCGGAATCGGGCGCGCGGGCACGCCTGCACGTGCTGTTCGCCGACGGCGCGCACGTCTATGTCGGAACGAGCGAGCCGCCATGGGGCAGCCGCTGGCCCATGGGCATTCCGCGCCTGCGGATGCCGCGCGGAGCCCCGTCACGGTCGGCGCTGAAGCTCGCCGAGGCCTTCGTCACGTTTCTGGGCGACGCGGAACCCGAGCTGCTGCGCCCCGGCATGCGCGCCGTGGACCTCGGTGCGGCGCCCGGCGGCTGGACGTGGCAGCTCGCGCACCGGGGATTGCGCGTCACCGCGGTCGACAACGGCCCGCTGAAGGGCGAGGTTCGGGACGACCCGCTCGTCACCCACCTGCGCGCGGACGGCCTGTCCTGGGTGCCTAAGCGCCCCGTCGACTGGCTGGTCTGCGACATCGTCTGGCAGCCCGCGACGATCGCGTCGCTCGTCGCGCGCTGGATCGGCGAAGGCCGTGCGCGGCACGCGGTCTTCAACCTGAAGCTGCCGATGAGGAAGCGCTACGACGAGGTGCGCCGCTGCGAGGCCATCGTTCGCGACGCGCTCGCGAAGGCGCGCGTGAAGCACACGCTCGTGCTGCGCCAGCTCTACCACGATCGCGAGGAAGTGACCGGCTACGTCGCGCGCAGCACCGGATGAGTCCGATCCCGCGGCCGCGCCGCGCTCCCGGCGGCCCTTCCGTCCCGCGCGACCGTGCGCAGGTCCGGCGCACTGCGCGCAAGGGCGAAGCCTACGCCTCGTCGACGATCCCGAGCCGCAGGTACGTCGGCCGCATGAGCTCGCGCAGCGTGGGCAACGCACGCCAGAACACGAGCGCTGCGATCGTCGCGAAGAGCCCGTTCGCCACGAACGTCAGCCGCACGCCCACCGCGCTCGCCAGCGCGCCGGCGGCGAGGTTCCCGAGCGGCGCCATGCCGAGGAACGCGAGCGTGAAGAAGCCGGCCACGCGGCCGCGCAGGCCGTCCGGGACGATCGTCTGCAGGATCGTGTTCACCGCCGCCGCCGCGAGGATCACGCCGCCGCCGACGGCGAACATCAGCGCGAGCGCCAGCGGGAAGACGGAGAGATACGCGAACGCCGCGAGCGCGAGGCCGCAGGCCAGCGCGGCAGCGGCGATCACGCGGCCGAGGCCGCGCACCGTCGCGCGGCTCGCGAGATACAGCGTGCTCGCGAGCGCTCCCGCGCCCGCGGCCGCGAGCAGGAAGCCCAGCGTCTGCGGGCCGCCGCCGAAGATGTCCTTCGCGTACACCGGCATCAGCGACGAATACGGGCTGATCGTCCACGACAGCACCGCGACCAGCAGCAGCAAGGCGCGGGCCGGCGCGAATCCGGAGACGAAGCGATAACCCTCCGCCCACTTCGCCCAGAAGCCGCCGTGCCAAGGCTCCGGCCCCGGCTCGCGCGGCCAGCGCATGCGGCTGATCGCGACGATGACGGCGACGAACGACAGCGCGTTCAGCGCGAAGCACACCGCTTCGCTGGCGACGGCGAGCACGAGCCCGGCGATCGCAGGGCCGACGACCCGCGCGGCGTTGACCATGAACGAGTTGAGCGCGATCGCGTTCGGCAGGTCGGCGCGGTCCTCGACGAGGTGCACCCACAGCGATTGGCGCAGCGGCACGTCGAACGCGGACACCGTGCCGAGCCACAGCGCGAGCACGACCAGGTGCCAGACTTCGACGAGCCCCGACCACGTGAGGACCGCGAGCGCGGCGGCCTGCAGCAGCGCGAGCGATTGCGTCACGCGCAGCGCGCGCCGCCGATGGACGTGATCGGCGACGACACCGGCGAACGTGCCGAAGAAGAGAATGCCGGCGCTGCCGCAGAAGGCGACGACGCCGAGCAGCCACGCCGATCCGGACAGACGGTACGTGAGCCAGCCCATCGCGACCTGCTGCAGCCACGTCCCCATGACCGACAGCCCCTGCCCGACGAAGAACAGCCGGAAATTGCGGTAGCGCAGCGCGCGGAACGTGCGCGCCAGGGCGAGCTTCATGTCGACCGCGCGCGGCGCGCGGCGCAGGATGCCGCGGCCTCGTTGCGCATCGTCCTCCGCTCCGCGCCGCGCGCCGGGATGGCAGCGACGGGCACGGGACGGGTCAGTCCGAACGCCGTGCGAGCTGGGGTTGCAGCTGCTCGCGCGTGGCGCGAAAGCCCGAGAGCCGCGCGCGCTCCTGCTCCACGACGTGCGCCGGAGCGCGCGCGACGAAGCTCTCGTTCGCGAGCTTGGCCTCGGCCTTGGCGATCTCGGCGTCGAGCCGCGCGATCTCCTTCGCGATCCGCTCGCGCTCGGCGGCGACGTCCACTTCGATGTGCAGCATGAGCCGCGTGTCGCCGACCACCTGCACCGGCGCGTCGGTGGCCGGCAGCTCGTCGACGACCTTCACGTCGGAGACCTTCGCGAGCGCCGCGACATAAGGCGCGAAGCGCGTCAGCAGCACCGGATCGCCGGCGACCAGCAGCGGGACCCGCTGCGCCGGCGAGAGGCCCATCTCGCCGCGCAGCGCGCGGCACGCGCCGACCAGGTCCTTGAGCAGCGCCATGTCGTGCTCGGCCCGCGGGTCGGCATTCTCGAAATCGGCCTGCGGAAACGGCTGCAGCGAGATCGTGTCGCCGGTCCTGCCCGCAAGCGGCGCGACGGTCTGCCACAGCTCCTCGGTGATGAACGGCATGAACGGATGCGCGAGCCGCAGCGTCGTCTCCAGTTCGCGCACCAGCACCGAGCGCGTGCCGCGCGCGGCTGCCGCGTCGTCTGCGGCCTCGGCGCGCTGCAGCTGGACCTTGGCGCACTCGAGATACCAGTCGCAGTACTCGTCCCAGACGAACTCGTAGAGCGCCTTCGCCGCGAGGTCGAAGCGGTAAACCGCGAGGTTCGCCCCAATGTCCTGCTTCGCCTGCTGCAGGCGCCACAGCAGCCAGCGGTCGACGAACGACAGCGCCCGCTGCTGAGCCGGGTCGAGGCCGCAGTCCCTGCCCTCGGTATTCATGAGCACGAACCGGGCGGCATTCCAGAGCTTGTTGCAGAAGTTGCGATAGCCGTCGCAGCGCGCGAGGTCGAAGTTGAGCGTGCGGCCGTAGGTCGCGAGGCTCGCGAACGTGAAGCGCAGCGCGTCGGCGCCGAAGCTCGGAATCCCGTCGGGGAACTGCTTCCTCGTCCGCTTCGCGATCGACTCGGCCTGGCGCGGGTCCAGCATGTTGGACGTGCGCTTGTCCACGAGCACGTCGAGCGTCACGCCGTCGATCAGGTCGAGCGGGTCGAGGACGTTGCCCTTCGACTTCGACATCTTCTGGCCCTCCTCGTCGCGGACGAGGGCGTTGATGTAGACGTCGCGGAAAGGGACCTTGCCCGTGAAATACGTCGTCATCATGATCATCCGCGCGACCCAGAAGAAGATGATGTCGAAGCCCGTCACCAGCACCGACGACGGCAGGAACGCCTGCAGCTCCCTCGTGTCCTCGGGCCAGCCAAGCGTCGAGTGGCACCACAGCGCCGACGAGAACCACGTGTCGAGCACGTCGGCGTCCTGCGCGAAGGACGCCGGCTCGCGACCGAGCTTCGACTTCGCCTGCGTGCGCGCCGCGGCCTCGCTGCGCGCGACGTAGACGTTGCCGTGCTCGTCGTACCACGCCGGAATCCGGTGGCCCCACCAGAGCTGGCGCGAGATGCACCAGTCCTGGATGTTGTTGATCCAGTGCAGGTACGTCGCCAGCCACTGGTCCGGCACGAACTGCACGCGACCGCGCTCGCCGGTCTGCCGGTCGGCGACCCCGTCCCCGACCGCCGCGAGGCAGAGGTCCTGGATCGTGCTGCCCGGGAACAGCGGATGCGTCGCCGGCGCGGGCGTCTTCATCGCGACGAACCACTGGTCCGTCAGCATCGGCTCGACGATTTCCTGCGTGCGGCCGCAGCGCGGCACGATCATCCGGTGCGGCTTCTCGCTGACGAGCAGGCCGAGCGCTGCAAGGTCGCCGAGCACCGCCTTGCGCGCCGCGTAGCGGTCGAGCCCGCGGTATTTCGCCGGCGCGTTGTCGTTGATCGTCGCGTCGAGGTTCAGGATCGGGATCGGCGGGAGCTTGTGCCGCTGGCCGATCTGCCAGTCGTTGAAGTCGTGCGCGGGCGTGATCTTCACGCAGCCGGTGCCGAACTCCTTGTCGACGTAGGCGTCGGCGATCACCGGAATCGTGCGACCGGTGAGCGGCAGCGTGACCTCCTTGCCGACCAGCGCCGTGTACCGCTCGTCGTCGGGATTGACCGCGACCGCGACGTCGCCCAGCATCGTCTCCGGCCGCGTCGTCGCGACGACGACGCCCGCGCCGTCGGTCCCGCCCTCCGCGAACGGGTAGCGGATCTCCCAGATCTTCCCCTGCTCCTCCTCGCTCTCGACCTCGAGATCCGAAACGGCCGTGCCGAGCGTCGGATCCCAGTTGACGAGGCGCTTTCCGCGGTAGATGAGACCGTCCTCGTGCAGCCGGACGAAGGTTTCGAGCACGGCGGCGGACAGCCCCTCGTCCATCGTGAAGCGCTCGCGCGACCAGTCGCCCGAGGTGCCGAGCCTTCGCATCTGGTTCGTGATCGTCGACCCGGACTCCTGCTTCCACGCCCAGACGCGCTCGGTGAAATTCTCGCGCCCGAGCTCCTGCCGCGAGGAGCCCTGCGCCTTCAACTGCTGCTCGACGACGATCTGCGTCGCGATGCCGGCGTGGTCGGTGCCGAGCTGCCACAGCGTGTTGTCGCCGCGCATCCGGTGGTACCGGACCAGCACGTCCATCAGCGTCATCTGGAACGCATGGCCCATGTGCAGCGTGCCGGTGACGTTCGGCGGCGGAAGCTGGATGCAGAACGCGGGCGCGCCGGGCGCGTGCGTCGGCTTGAAGTAGCCGCGTGCCTCCCAGAGCGGGTACCACTTCGCCTCGATGGCGTGGGGTTCGAAGCTTTTGGCGAGTTCCATGGCGGCGGGGGTCGCCCGACGGGCGGCGGAGCCTGCAAAAGCTTGAAATTATAGCGGAAAGTGCCGGCCTCCCGCCGTCCGCGATCGAGTGCGCCGGCGGCGCACGAGCCGGCGTGCGCGGGCCGGTCAGGCCGGAACGAACTTCAGCGCGACGCCGTTGTTGCAGTAGCGCAGGCCGGTCGGCTTGGGGCCGTCGTCGAACACGTGCCCGTGGTGCCCGCCGCAGCGCGCGCAGTGGTACTCGGTCACCGGAATGAAGTAGCTGCGATCCGCCTTGGTCTCGATGCGTCCCGGCATGACGTCGAAGAAGCTCGGCCAGCCGGTGCCGCTGTCGTACTTGGTCCGCGATTCGAAGAGCGGCAGGTCGCAGGCGACGCAGGCGTAGATCCCTTTGCGCTTCTCGCTGTTGAGCGGGCTCGTGAACCGCGCCTCGGTGCCTTCCTGGCGCAGCACCGAGTATTGCGCCGGGGTCAGGATCTTTCGCCACTCGTCGTCGGTCTTCACGAGCTTCTCGACCTTCGGCGCCTGCGCGCCGGCGAGCACGGCGTGACGCAGCGTGGCGGTGCCGGCAACGGCCAACAGCGTTCGGGAAAGGAATAGGCGTCGGTTCATGGTGTTCTCCGCACGGGCAACGATGGTTGGTCGCGCCCGCGACCCGTCAGCTTACGCGAGGAAACCTGCAGAGCCGCCCCGGGGGTTCGCGCCGCGCCCGTGCACACGGCTGCCGACAACGGCCGAC
>Ga0209048_10004378_pt1 | contig 13518 bp, 9 predicted proteins | sample FrelakmetCRP12CR_FD_187146 | JGI IMG/M metagenome (GOLD analysis project Ga0209048, IMG submission 187146) | Freshwater lake sediment microbial communities from the University of Notre Dame, USA, for methane emissions studies - CRP12 CR (SPAdes)... | ecosystem: Environmental > Aquatic >... | reverse complement strand
GGTCGATCCCGCCGTGCTCAAGACCTACGAAGGCGAGTACGAACTCGTCCCCGGCTTTGTCATCGCCATCGGCCTGGAAGGCGACACGCTCACCGCCCAGGCCACCGGGCAGCCGAAGTTCGAGCTCTTCGCGTCTTCGCCGACGGAGTTCTTCCTCAAGGTCGTGGACGCGCAGGTCACGTTCGTGAAGGACGCGTCGGGCCAGGTGACGCAGCTCGTCCTGCATCAGAACGGACGTGACATGCCCGGCAGGAAGATCAAGTAGATCAGGATGACCACGCCCGCCCCCGGGATTCCGCGGACCATCGCGACCGAGAAGAAGACCGTCTCCGCGATGGTGCGCATCTACTGCGCCGAACACCACGCCGGAGCCGATCCGCTGTGCGCGCACTGCGCGGCGCTCCTGCGCTACTCGCACGCCCGCCTCGACGCATGCCCATACGGCGCCGGGAAACCCACATGCCGCGAGTGCCCGATCCACTGCTACAGGCCGGCCGAGAAGGAGGCGATGCGCGAGGTGATGCGCTTCGCCGGCCCCCGCATGATGCTGCAGCACCCGTGGCTCGCGCTCGTCCACCTCTGGAAGGAACGGTTTCGCACGGTGCCGCGGAACGGGAAGAAGAAGTAGAATCACCCCGGCACTACCCCAACAGAGTGGCGGCGGAGCGGCGCCCGGTCCGGCAAAATCGTGCGCGCGGCCGGCCGGCAGCGCGGCGCCCCCCGTCCCCCAGCCGCAGGAGGACAGCATGGAAGCCGGACCTCGCACAGTTGCCCGCTCGGCGCTTCTCGTGCTCGCGTGCCTCGTCTTCGCCGCGGGATGTGGCGCCCCGCCGTCCCAGCAGCAGGCCGCGCCCGCCGCGGCGGCCCCGCCGGCGCCGACAGTGCTCAACGCGCCGGAACGCGCCGCGTGGTACCAGAACTGCTGGACGCAGTTCAACAGCAGGGCCTGGGACCGCTTCAAGGCGTGCTACGCCGACTCGGTCGAATCCGAGCAGGTCAACAGCGGCCAGCCGCCCGGCAAGGGCATCGACGCGGTGCTGGCCTCCGCGAAGGCGTTTACCGGCGCGTTCCCTGACGTGAAGGGAACGGGCGAACTCATCCTCGTCAACGGCGACACCATCCTCAGCATCTACGTGCTGAACGGCACACACTCCGGGCCGCTCGCCGGCCCGGGCGGCCAGTCGATGCCCGCCACGGGCAAGCCAATCGGCTTTCCGCAGGCCCACCTCATACAGACCGACGCCACCGGCACGAAGGTCGTGAAGGAGGAGTTCTACTCCGACTCGGCGACGATGATGGCGCAGCTCGGCCAAAGCCCGAACCCGGCGCGCCCGGTGATGACGAGTGCCATGGCCGCGCCGGCCGTGGTGACGAAGCGCGGCACACCGGCCGAGATGAGCAACGTCGAGTCGGCCCGCGCCCAACTCGCGGCGTTCAACAGCCACGATGCCAGGGCCACGGCGGCCTTCGACGCGCCGGACGCGCTCCTGCGCGTCGTGGCCGCGCCGAAGGACATGACCAGCGAGGAGAGTCTCGCCGGCACGATCGACATGTTCAAGGCGTTCCCCGACGCGAAGCTGACGTCTTCGTCGATCTGGGGCGCCGGCGACTACGTCGTTGTCGCCGGCCGCTTCGACGGCACCAACACGGGCCCGTTCGCCGCGATGGGCATCAAGAAGGCGACGGGAAAGCCCGTGGCCGTGCGCTACGTCGAAATCACGAAGTGGGCGGGAGGGAAGATCAAGGAAGACTGGCTGTTCTACGACGGGATGGCGTTCGCCGGGCAGTTGGGGCTGCTGAAGAAGTAGTCAGCAGCGCACGCCGGTGCCGCCGAGGCCGCAGTAGCCGTTCGGGTTCTTCGCAAGGTACTGCTGGTGATAGCCCTCGGCGTAGTAGAAATCGCCGGCCGGGGCGATCTCGGTGGTGACCGCCCCGTAGCCGGCCGCCGTCAACGGCGCCTGATACGCGTCGCGGCTCCTGCGCGCGGCGGCCAACTGCGGCTCCGATCGCCCGTAGATCGCCGAGCGGTACTGCGTGCCGGCATCCGCGCCCTGCCGCATGCCCTGCGTCGGATCGTGGCTCTCCCAGAACACCTCGAGCAGTCTGTCGAATGACACCACCGCCGGGTCGAAGACGACCAGCACGACCTCGGCGTGACCGGTCAGGCCGGTGCAGACCTCCTCGTAGGTTGGATTGGGCGTGAACCCGCCCGCGTACCCCACCGCCGTCGAGTAGACGCCCTTCACCTGCCAGAACTTCCGCTCGGCTCCCCAGAAACAGCCGAGGCCGACGACAGCCGTCTCGAGTCCCGCGGGAAACGGCGACGCCATCGGCGTGCCGAGCACGTGGTGCCTCGATGCCACGGGCATCGAATCCGCGCGCCCCTTCAGCGCATTCTCCGCCTCCACCATCACCGTCTTGCGCCACCTGTCGAACATGCCGTGACCTCACCGATAAGACGCGGCTCATTCACGCGCGGATCCCCACCTCGACCGGTATTGGGTTCAGCATGCGGACGAGATCGGCCGGCGCGAGGCCGACCAGGAACCCCCGCGCGCCGCCGTTGATGTAGAGGCGCGGCAGATCGAGAATCGTCCGCTCGACGTAGACCGGCATCGCCTTGCGCGTGCCGAACGGCGACGTGCCCCCGACAAGGTAACCGGAATGCCGGTCGGCCACGTCCGGCCGGCACGGCTCCACCTGCCGGCATCCGATGGCCCTCGCCAGCTGCTTCGTCGACACCTCCAGGTCGCCGTGCATCAGGACGATGAGCGGCGCGCGCGCTTCGTCCTCCATCACGAGCGTCTTGACGATGGCATGCTCGTCGACGCCGAGGTCGCGGGCCGACACCCGGGTGCCGCCGTGCTCCTGGTAGCGATACAGGTGTTCGGAGAACTCCACGCCGGCGCCGCGAAGCACCCTGATTGCCGGCGTGACAGGCGTTGTTGAACGGGCCATGGGGCGACTCCGAAGCTCTTCACCGAGCACTCTATACCGGAGTCCGCGACAGCCGGTATAGAGTGAAGCGGACCATGACCGAGGACGCCGCGTACCGGGCCACCGCGCTCGGGAGAGCCTACGCACGGATCGATCGCCTGCCGGTCACCGTGCTCCTCGACAACGTCCGCAGCCTCTACAACGTCGGCGCGTTCTTCCGCACGGCCGATGCCGTCCGCGCCGAGTCCATCGCCCTCACGGGCATCACGCCCACCCCTGAGGACGCGCGGATCGCCAAGACAGCGCTTGGCGCCGAGCGCAGCGTGCGGTGGTCGACGCACTCCGACCCGCTGGCCGCCGTCGAGGCCCTGCGTGCGCGCGGCCTCGAGATCGCCGCCGTCGAAACGAGCCTCCATGCCGTCGACCTGTTCGACTGGCAGCCGCGCTTCCCGGTGTGTGTCGTGTTCGGCCACGAGGTGGACGGCATCGCGCCGGCGGTCCTCGATTGCTGCGACATCCACGTGCGGATCCCGGCGCTCGGCACCAAAGGGTCCATCAACGTGGCGACGGCCGGCGGCGTGGTGCTCTACGAGCTGCTGCGCAAGTACCGAAGCCTCCTGCGCGCATGACGGTGTGCCTTCGGCGACCCGGGGTCTGAGGACCCCGGGCCACAACCGGGAGAACACCCATGACGGCGACAGAGAGGGTATCATCCGTACATGAGCGAAGACGACGGGCCGAAGAGCGCGTACGAAGTGGCGATGGAGCGGCTCCGGAAGCAGGATGCCGAGTCGGGAGCCGGCAGCACGCCGCTCACCGACGAGCAGCGCGCGGCCATCGGCGAAGTGCGCAACTTCTACGAAGCCAAGGCGGCGGAGGTGGAGGTGCTGCACCAGTCCGCCCGCAGGCGCGCCGCCGACCCGGACGCCCTGGCGCTGCTCGAGGAGCAGTACCGGCGCGACCGGGAGCGCCTCAACTCTGATCGCGACAGCAAGATCGCGAAGATCCGCCGGGGCTGATACCGCCCGGCGCTCACTTCACGGGCACGCGCTTCTCGTACGCCGGCCGTGCGGGCGGCGGCGGGTTCTCCTTCACCAGCCTGACGACCTCGGCAATGGCGCGCTCGAGCTGCGTGTCGGTGCCCTTCGCGAGCTGCGCCGGGTCCTCCGCCACCTTGATGTCCGGCTCCACGCCGTGGCCTTCGGCGAACCACCGGCCCCGCACGTCGTACATCCGGAACGTCGGCACGGTGACGGTGCCGCCGTCCACGAGCGACGGCGATCCGCTGATGCCGATCAGTCCGCCCCACGTCCGCTGGCCGACGATCGGCCCGAGCTTCGCCTCGCGGAAGTAGAACGGGAACGCGTCGCCGCCCGATCCGCTCCAGCCGTTGATGAGCATCACCTTCGGCCCGCGGTGCCCCACGGGCGGCCACTGCCAGTCCTCGCCGAAACGGACGGCCCAGTACGCGAGCATCGGCCGGTTCAGCAGCTCGATGAACCGGTCGGGGATCTGCCCGCCGCTGTTGAACCGCTCGTCGATGATCAGGCCGTCCTTGCGCCACTGCGCCATGAACTGCCGCACCAGCTCGTTCTGCGCGTCGGTCCCCGTGCTCTGCACGTAGATGTAGCCGATGCGCCCGCCGGTCGCCTCGTCTACCCGCTTGCGGCGCTGCTCGATCCAGTCGCGGAAGCGCAGTTCGGTCTCGTCAGAGATCGTCTTCACGACGACCTGGCGGCCGCCCTCGACAGCCGGCTTCGCGTTCACCGTCAGCACCACGACCGTATCGGCGAGCCCCTGGAATGCCGCCCACGGATCTCTCGCCGCGTCGATGGGCGTGCCGTTGACGGCCAGCACGTAGTCGCCTTCCTTGACATCCAGGCCGGGCTCGGCGAGCGGCGCGCGGACGTCCGCGTCCCACGGGCCGCCGCGCACGATGCGCTTGATCCGGTACGCGCCGCTCGAGAGCTCCCAGTCGACGCCGAGCATCCCGGTGCCGCGCTTCGGCGCCGGCTGCACGTCGCCGCCGCCGTTGTAGGTGTGCGACGCGTTCAGCTCCGCGATGAACTCGCCGAGCACCACGTTCACGTCCCATCGCGTCACGGCGCCTTCCAGGATCTTCGCGTACTTGTCGCGCACCGCCGCCCAGTCGACGCCGTGCATGTTCGGGTCGTAGAAGAAGTCGCGCTCGAACCGGTACGCGTCGGCGAACATCTGCCGCCACTCGGCGCGCGGATCGACCACCGTCTCCATCTCGCCCACGCGCATCGGCTTCTCGAGCTTCTGGCTGGGCTTCAGATCGACGATGGCGAAGGTCCCGTCAAGCGCCGCCAGCACCTTGTTGCCGTCCTCCGACACCGCCACTCCCGTCACATCGTCGAGGATGGTCTTCTCCTCGCGCTCGGGGAAGTCGAAGTAGACAAACGGGCGCTTCGTATCGGCCGCGCCCGTGCGGGGCAGGCGGCGCACCAGGACCTTGCCCGCGGTGGCGTACAGGTCGGCGTAATTGCCCGGCTTGAACGGCAGGATGATGGCGCGCGCCTCGAATCCGTCAAGCGCGATGTCGACGGGCTTCGGCGGCTCTTTCTTCTTTGCCTCGTCTTTCTTCGCCTCGTCTTTGACCGCCTGGCCGGCGTCCTTGGCGGCAGGCACGGCAGCCCCCTTCGCGGCTTCCTTCCCGGCCTCCTGCGCGGGTTTGCCGTCGGCGGCGTCTTTCGGCGGCTCGACGTCGTTCCGGGCGGCGAGCGGTGATGGGACATCGGCCCGGAGTGGCACCGCCACGATCTCGGTCGAGTTCGGGTACGTCCAGGTGTTGTCGAAGTCGCCGTAGGTCGGCGTGAACGCGCGGTTGGAGAGGAAGTAGAGGTACTTGCCCTCCGGATCGAACACCGGCTGCAGATCGCCGAAGTACCCGCTCGTCGCCTGCGCCAGCTTCGAGTGCGCCGTGTCGTACAGGAAGATCGCGGGGCTGCCGGTCGAGGACGGGCGCGAGTACGCGATCCAGCGGGAGTCGGCCGACCAGGCGAAGCGGAGCGACTCGAGCGCGTCGTGCCCCATCCAGACACGGCTCCGATCGATCTCCGCCGGGACGCCGCCCTCGGCGCCAATCACGTGGATGCGCGCCTGCTCGTCGACGAAGGCAAGGCGCTTGCCGTCCGGCGACCACTGCGCGCGGTAGCGGAACCCCGGGCCGAGCTTCGTGAGCGTGCGCTCGGCACCCGAGCCGTCGGCGGCCCTGACCGTCAACTGATACTCGCCGGCGCGATCGCTCCAGTACGCGATGAGGGCGCCGTCGGGCGACCACGAGGGGTACCGCTCCGCGATGCCGGACGTGCGCGTCAGGTTCATCACCGGCCCGTGCTCGGCCGGCACGGTGAAGATCTCGCCCCGGGCGGCGAAGACGCCGCGCTTGCCGGTGGGTGAGATGCCGGCGGTGTCGATAAGCGGCGCCACCTTCTCCGCGCGCGGCTTGAGCGTGATCTCATCGGTCACGACCTTGACCGACACCTCGGCGAGCTTGTCCGACGGGACGCTCAGCAGGTAGAGCCGGCCGCCGGCCTGGAACACGATGTCCGACGGCCCGGCCGCCGGGAACGTCACGTCGACATCCGTGAACGTCGTCACCTGCCGCGCGGTGCCGGTCTTCGAGTCGAGGGCCCAGATGTTGGCCCGCTCGGCCGGACCGCGGTCGGAGAGGAAGTAGATGGTGTCGCCGAACCACATCGGCTGGCCGTCGTTGGCGTCGTTCGCCGTGAGGTTTGACGCCGTCGTGTTCTGCAGGTCGAACAACCAGATGTCGGAGGCCCATCCGCCCCGGTACCGTTTCCACGTGCGGAAGTCCTGCGACTGCGGCATGTACGCGAAGCGCCGGCCATCGGCCGCGAACGCGCCGAACTCGCCGTAGGGCACCGCGAGTCTCTCGGGCAGCCCGCCGGTTGCGGGCACGAGGTAGAACTGGCTGAAGCGCTGGCGCCCGCTCTCGCGGCTCGAGGCGAACAGCACGCGCCGGCCGTCCGGGTGCCAGTCGATCAGGCGGTCGCCCATCGGGTGATGGGTGAGCCGCACCGGCATCCCGCCCGTCGCGGGGATGACGTACACCTCCATGTTGCCGTCGTAGCTGGCGCTGTAGGCGATGGTCTTTCCGTCGGGCGAGAAGCGCGGGAACATCTCCTCGCCGGCCGGCGAACTGAGCCGCGTGGCCACGCCGCCGGCCTTCGGCACGGTCCAGATGTCGCCCGCGTACACGAAGGCGATCTGGGTGGCCGAGACGTCGGGATAGCGGAACATGCGGGCGTCGACCTGGGCGGCGGCTTGGGCCGCCGGGACAACCATCGCGGCCGCGGCAAGTGCCAGTCTGGCGAGCAGCTTCATGTCGGCTCCTGGGGTGGGACGGGTAATCCGATCTTGTATAGTCTACGGCGATGGCCGGCAGCCTGTTCCAGATTGCGCAGCGGGGCTCGACCGTGCGCCGCGAGGTGATTGGCGGCGTCACGACGTTTGTCACGATGGCGTACATCATCGTGGTGAACCCGGCGATCCTGAGCGCCGCGGGGATCCCTGTCGGGGCGAGCACCGTGGCCACGATCCTCACGGCCGCGTTCGGCTCGCTGCTGATGGGGCTGTACGCGAACCGGCCCATCGCCGTGGCGCCCTACATGGGCGAGAACGCCTTCATCGCGTTCGGCCTGGCGGCCATTGGCGCGACGTGGGAGCAGCGGCTCGGCTCGGTCTTCGTCGCGGGCGTCGTGTTCCTGCTGCTCACGGTGCTCCAGGTACGGTCGAAGCTCGCGAATGCCATCTCGCCCAGCCTGAAGCACAGCTTTGCCGCAGGCATCGGCCTGTTCCTCGCGTTCATCGGGCTCTATGAGACTGGCATTGTCACGAGCGGCGCGGCGGGCCTCCCAGCGGCCGCGCTGCTCGGGCCCGGACAGGCGCTGCTTCGCGCGCCGGACGTCCCGCTGAAGATCGGGGCGTTCCACGATCCGCAGGTGCAGCTCGCCATCGCAGGATTCGTGGTGATCGTCGTCCTGATGATGCGCCGCGTCCCGGGCGCCATCCTGCTCGGAATGGGCGCAACCGCGGCAGCCGGCTATGCCCTGGGATTCGCGCCGGCGCCTGCCGCGATCGTCGCCATGCCGTTCACCGGCGAGTACTCCATCGCGCCCGTGGCGCTGCACCTCGACGTCGCCGGTGTCCTGAAGATGAGCTTCCTGCCGGTCCTGCTGACGCTCGTGCTGATGTCGTTCCTCGACACGCTCGGCACCCTCGTCGGCGTGGGCGCGGCGGGGAACATGCTCGACCAGGACGGCAACTTCCCCCAGATCGAGAAGCCGATGTTCGTCGACGCGGCCTCCTGTATCTTCGCGTCGCTGGTGGGCACCTCGACGAGCGGCGCCTACATCGAGTCGGCCACCGGCATCCGCGAAGGCGCGAGAACCGGCCTGGCCGCCGTCGTGACCGCGCTGCTGTTTCTCGCCGCGCTGTTTCTCCTGCCGCTCGTGGCGCCGCTGCAGGCGTCGCGCTACGCGTACGGGCCGGCGCTGGTGGCGGTGGGCATGCTGATGGCCGCGTCGATGCGCCGGATCGAGTTCGACGACCCGACCGAAGCGCTGCCGGCGTTCGCGTGCATCGCGCTGATGGTGTTCACCTACAACATCGCGAACGGGCTCACGGCGGGCCTCGTGCTCCATCCCGCGGCCAAGATCGCCGCCGGCCGCGCGCGGGAGCTGAACTGGGGCGGCATCGTGCTCGCCCTGCTGTGCCTCACGTACTTCCTCTTCGGCCTGCCGCACTGAATCATGGAGTCAGGGCTCACACGCCTCTTCGGCCCGACAGCGCTGCTGATCTGCCTGTCGCTCTGCGCAGCTTGCGGGCGGCCGGCGCCGGAGGCGAATCCGGCCCAGCCGCCTCCCGACGTCGTCCTCATCACCGTCGACACGCTTCGCGCCGACCGCGTCGGCGGTGCGCTCACGCCCGCGATCAACGCCGTCGGGACGCGCGGCGCGCGGTTCCTCACGGCCCGGACCACCGTGCCCCTCACGCTTCCGGCCCACGTCAGCCTGATGACCGGCGCGATTCCCCCGGTGACGGGCGTGCGCCTGAACGGCGCCCACCGTTTCGACGGGTCGCGTCCCACGCTGGCGCAACTCTTCAGGGACGCCGGCCGCGACACGGCCGCGTTCATCGGCGCGTTCGTGCTCGATCGCCAGTTCGGCCTCGGCGCCGGCTTCGACACGTACGACGATCAGATCGCCAGGTCGCCGGGCGCCACGCTCAGGCTCGAGGCCGAGCGCCCGGCTTCCGCCGTCGCCGATCGCGCCATCGCGTGGATACGCAGCCGGCCACGCGCCGACGCGACTCCCCGCCGGCCGTACTTCCTGTGGGTGCATTTCTACGATCCGCACGCGCCATACACGCCGCCCGCCGACGCCCTGGCCAGGGCCGGCGGCGACGCCTACGACGGCGAAGTGACCTACGCCGACGCCGAGATCGGCCGCCTGCTCCGGGCGGTGTCCGACATCTCGCCCGGCCACGCGCCGCTCATCGTCATCCTCGGCGACCATGGCGAGAGCCTCGGCGAACATGGCGAGCGCACGCACGGGATGCTCCTCTATGACGGAACGCTGCGGGTTCCGCTCGTGATGGCGGGCCCGGGAGTCGTTGCCGGCGAGCGCCGTCAACCCGTGAGCATCGTGGATGTCGCGCCGACGGTGCTGCGGCTGGCCGGGCTCGGCGTCCCCGGCAGCATGCAGGGCCGCGATCTCTTCTCGGCGCCCGCAGACGCGCACGAGGTTTACGCCGAAACCCTGTATCCGCGAATACTGGGGTGGTCGGCGTTGACGTCCCTGGTTGACGGGCGGTGGAAAGTCATCGCTCCGGAGTCCGCCGCCGAGGAGCTGTACGACCTCGAATCGGACCCGGCCGAAAAAGACGACGTGTCGCAGCGGAAACCGGCCGTGGTGCAGGCCGCCGTTGCGCGGCTCGGGGTGATCAAAAACGCGGAGGCGGCGCCGGCGGCTGCCGCCGTGAGCGCCGAGGCGCAGGAGCGGCTTCGCGCCCTCGGCTACGTCGGCACCGCGCCGCCGGCGCGCCCGGCAGGAAGCGGCGGCGTCAACCCGGCGTCGCGGATCGCGGTCTGGGTGGCGTTCGAAGACGCGCTCGAGTTGCTCAACGCCGGCCCGGCCCCGGCGGCGCTCGCGAAACTCGCCGCGCTGCACGCCGAGAACCCGGGCGCCCAGGTGATCGCGACCACGTACGCCAGGGCGCTGTCGGAGCACGGCCGCCATCGCGAGGCGCTGGCGATCTACCGAAGCGCCGCCCGCCAGTGGCCCGGAGACAGCATGCTCTTCCACGATCTCGCCGTGGCGGCCCAGCGCGCGGGCCTCAGGGAAGAAGCCGCGCGGGCCGAAGCGGCTGCGATTGCGCTCGATCCGAAGAACGGCGCGGCGCACAACGGGCTGGGTCTCCTGCTGATTGAATCGGACCGCGCTGAAGCAGCGAAGCAGGCGTTCGAACGCGCCGCGGCGGCCGATCCCTCGAGCGCCGAGTACCTCACGAATCTCGGCAACGCGAAGCGGGCCCTGGGGGATCGGACAGGTGCAGAGGCCGCCTACCGCTCCGCGCTGGCGTCCGATTCCGGCGCCGCCAATGCGCTGAACGGCCTCGGGGTGCTGCTGGTCGAAACGGGAAGGGCTGTCGAGGCGGTTCCCGTTCTCCAGAAGGCCGCCGCCGCAGACCCGGGTCTCTGGGAGGCGCGCCTCAACCTCGGCATTGCCCATCAGACGGCGGGGAACCTCGATGCCGCGGCGGCGGCCTACCGCGCCGTGATGGCGGCGCCGCCCCGCTTCAGCCGCGAGCGCCAGGCGGCCGCGGAACTCCTTGCTTCGATCGGCCGTCACAGGTAGCGATCCAGCCGGGATTCTGCGGATTCTTGGATCTCCGGTTTTGGCTGTTCGGATTCCCGTAGCGCCCAGGCATCCTCGGCGTAAAATTGGCGTAAATCCGGCAGATTGCCGGCGGAGGCCGCCGGGCACATTGCTTGCAAGCTTGTGTTTGTTTCTCGCACAAGACGGGTCGTTCGTTCGACATCGCAACGCGGACCGATCGCCGGAAGTCACGTCGGTCCCCTGGAACGGGAGGGCAGCTGGATGCGCAAGTACGTGTTCGCGTCGCTCGTTGTCGTGCTCTGCACCATTCTCGCCGTGCCTGCGTCCGCGCAGCAGACGACGGGGAACATCACCGGCCGCGTCACCGACCAGCAGGGCGGGGCGCTACCGGGGGTTGCGGTCACGGCCACGCAGGCCGCTACGGGCATGACCCGTACGTCGGTCACCGATGGCGAGGGGCTGTTCCGCTTCACCGGCCTTCCCATCGGCAACATCAATCTCAAGCTCGAGATCGCGGGCTTCGCGACCCTCGAGCGCAAGGACCTGATCCTCAACGTCGCGCAGACGCTGAACCTGGACGTGCAGCTCAAGGTCGCCACGATGTCGGAAACGGTGACCGTGTCGGGCGAGACGCCGCTTCTCGAGACGACGTCATCGTCGGTCGGCGGCGTCGTGGACGTGAACAAGATCGAGCAGATGCCGCTGAACGGGCGGCAGTTCGCGAACCTCGCGATGAGCGTTGCCGGCGTCGCGATGGGCTACCACTCCGACCCGACCAAGAGCACGCAGTTCTCGCCGCAGATCAACGGCGGCAACGGCCGCAACGTGAACTACCAGATCGATGGCGGCGACAACAACGACGACACGGTCGGCGGGCTGCTGCAGCTGTTCCCGCTCGAGGCGATCCAGGAGTTCAACTTCATCACGCAGCGCTACAAGGCCGAGTACGGGCGCAGCAACGGCGGCGTGATGAACATCGTCACGAAGAGCGGCACGAACAACTTCAAGGGCAGCTTCTTCACGATGTTCCGCGACAAGTCGATGAACGCGATCACCGAGTCGCAGATCCTGGCCAACGTGCCGAAGCAGGACTACCGGCGGTACCAGTACGGCGGCTCCTTCGGCGGGCCGATCGTGCAGAACAAGGCCCACTTCTTCGCGGCGTTCGAACGCACCCAGCAGGACACGAAGGCCACGGTAAACACCCTGGGGCTCTTCCCATCGAAGGATGGCACGTACCTGACCCCCGTGCGGGAGAACCTCTTCACCGTGAAGGGCTCGATGAACATGACGCCGTCGCAGTTCCTGACGGTCCGGTACGGTCGCAACACGAACTCCCAGGTGTACGGCGTCAGCACACGGTCGGTGCCGGAGAACTGGGGCGACAGCACGAACACGTTCAACTCGATCAACCTGAACCACAACTGGGTGCTCGGCGGGTCGAAGCTGAACGAGTTCATCTTCCAGTACGCGGATTTCGCGAACTACATCCTGGCGCGCACCGGCGATCCCCAGCAGACGTTCGCGAACGGCGTGGTCATCGGCTACAACTCGAACACGCCGCAGACGACGATCCAGCACAAGTGGCAGTTCCGCGACGACTTCTCGTGGCACGTCACCGGGAAGGGCGGCCTCGGCCACGACTTGAAGGTCGGCCTGAACTACATCAACGAGCCGAAGCTGTACGTGACATTCAACTCGGGCAGCACCGACTACTCGTACACGCACCTGGACAACAACATCAGCGGGCCAATCAGCGGTGTCAGCCGGAACAAGGACGGGGCCGCCGCCAACCTGCCGATGAAGCAGTACGGCATGTACTTCCAGGACGACTGGCGGGTGAGCAGCCGGATCACGATCAACGCCGGCCTTCGCTACGACCTGGTCACGGGCTTCGCCATCGACCAGCGCGTGGTCACCAACTTCCAGAAGTTGCAGGCCGCCGGGCAGTCGGGTCTCTTCAACGGCGTCGTCGGCTTCCAGGAGTGGGGGCCGTCAAGCAAGGAAGACTACAACAACATCCAGCCCCGCATCGGCCTCGCGTGGGACGTGCGCGGAAACGGCAAGGACCTCATCCGCACCGGGTGGGGCATCTACTACGACTTCGGCTATACGAACGCCAACATCCTGTTCCCGGGCCTGAGCGCGCAGGGCGGGTCTGGCGTGGTTTTCACGGCGACCGACACCGCCGGGCTCAAGAACCCCGACGGCAGCTTCTTCGCCTACGGGCAGCCCATCGGCAATATCGCGTCCCAGAACCAGGTGAACCCGGCCGGGCCGTTCTTCAGCTCGAACGTGGCCGTGCCGCGCGTGAAGCAGCCTTTCACACAGCAGTTCTCGGTCGGGTGGTCGCACGAGATTGACGCCTCGACCGTGATTGACGCGGACTACATGCACCTGGAAGGCAAGGACCTCGGCGTTCGCTGGCCGCTCAACACGATCACCGCAGCGGGCACGCGGCGCTACGCCCAACTGGGCTTCAGCCCGGCGAACCCGACGATGAACATGAGCATCGGGGCGAGCAAGTTCGACGGCTTCAACATCGGCGTGCGCCGCCGGATGAACAAGGGTTTCCAGGTCAATGGCTGGTACCAGTGGTCCAACGCGCGCGGCCTCGGCGGTCTAGGCCTCGACGAGTTGACGACGAACCTGGTGCAGGATGCCCCCCAGCCGCTCGCCGACGTGCAGTGGGGAC